>Ga0326597_10009739_pt1 | contig 12846 bp, 9 predicted proteins | sample RVTome_12_FD_203789 | JGI IMG/M metagenome (GOLD analysis project Ga0326597, IMG submission 203789) | Soil microbial communities from uranium-contaminated site in the Upper Colorado River Basin, Wyoming, United States - RVT100D185 | ecosystem: Environmental > Terrestrial > Soil > Contaminated >... | reverse complement strand
AGATGCGGGATGCCGTTATAGGCCGTGAGCTCCACACGCTTCGGATCGATCATGATAAAGCGCAACTGATTAGGACCGTTGCGGTAGAGGAGCGAAGTGATAATGGCGTGTATCGCCACTGACTTACCCGAGCCGGTGGCGCCCGCGACAAGCGCGTGGGGCATCTTCGTGATGTTTAAGTAGTGCGGCGTCCCGGAAATATCGCGACCAAGCGCAGCTAAGAGCGGTTTGGAACTCCCAGACCACTCCGCCGTAGAGAGGAGTCCTCCGAGGCCGACCATCGCCTTTACTGTATTTGGCACTTCGATACCGACCAGGGACTTCCCCGGGATCGGCGCCTCAATGCGCACCGGGTGCGCCGCGAGTGCGAGCTCCAAGTTGTTGGCAAGCGAGACGATCTTTGAGAGGCGCACTCCCTCGGCGGGCTTGACCGCATAGCGGGTGACGGTCGGCCCGACCGACACCTCATCCATCTCGAGGTGGATACCGAAGTTCTGGAACGTCCGCTTGATGATGTTGGCGTTTGCCTTGATGTCACCCACGCCCGGGCGGCCTCGGTCGGTGCCGAGAAGCGAGAGGGGAGGGGCCTCGTACTCCGCGTCAAAATTTTTGATTCCCGAGCCCTGCCGATTTCCGCCGGAGGCGGACCCGCCTCCGGCGGAAAACACAGTAACGACCGGTTCACGATCCTGATCCTCCGGCGCCCCCTCGTTTTCTGCCTCGTCAGATTCCGGCACGCCTGCCTGCGCAGGCACGCCGACCACGTCTGAGAATTCAGTACGATCGAACATTTCTTCTTCTCGCTTATGAGAGCGCCAGCGTTGCCAGATCGAAGACACATTTTCGGTCATAAGGGCGAGGAGCATTTCGATATCGGTGATAATGGCAATACCGACAGCCACAAGAGCGACGAGGAGCACAAACGCGCCCCAGAAGCCGAAGAATGCCGAAAGGGCGCCTCCGAGGTACGTTCCCGCCACCCCACCGAAGCGAGCGCCGGGGAAGAGTCCGGCGAAGGCGAGCACGGACGCCAGAATAAGGAGAACCCCCGAGGTCGTTAAGGGCTCAAGGACAGAGCGCCGGAAGCCGGCATAGAGCCCCACAGCGATAAGTCCGAGCGGCAAGAGAAATGCCCCTATGCCGACGATTGCATAGCTGGCCCGAAACACCGCGTCCCCGAAGGGGCCGGCGGCGCCAAAGACGGAGAGTAGTAAGAGAATGGCGGCGGCGAAAAGCACGATGGCAGAAGCCCAGCGGATAAGCGCATCATATTCGCGTATCTCATCATCCGGTACCCTCCTGGATCGCCGGCCACCGTTACCATTTCTACGACTCATAATGGAAACATTGTAACATCGACCCCCGTATTCCATAGTGGAAAGTCTCTTTGCGCAACTCTTGCGTAGCCCAGGGACCGGGGTATACTGTCCTTTATTGTATGAGACAAGGACAAACTGATATTGGACATGAGATAGATACAAGACACAATAGGACAAACAAGTCTTTAACGAATTCAGAAGACTTCGTCCTAGAAAAAAGCATATTTAATAACGTGTTTGAAAAGGACATACGTAGGGTATTTATTTATAAAAAGGCCGAGCGCCTCGCAAAAGCGATCCACCTCATAGCCCCCGCATTCAACGAATCCCTGTCTTTAAGAAATCGTCTCGACTCTATCGCGATCGGACTGGTAGATGCTGCTATCCTGCCCCACAGCGCCGCCCGCGGAGCGCTCTCAAGAGAGCTTCTCGCTCTCTCGAGTGTGCTCTCTATCGCGCGCACCGGCGGCATCCTCTCGGTCATGAATGTTGAGCTTATTGCAAGAGAAGCTCACCTCCTGCTTCAAGAGGTGGCGGCCTACGAAGAGCCGAGGCTATTTCTCGAGGACGCCCCCTCGCTTTCAGCCATAGCGAAAAATGCGTCCCAAAGTCAGCCAAAAACAAAACCGCCCTCGACTCATGCGCTAAGGCCAATTAAAGCCGTATCGGACAGCGTGGTAACAGGCAGGAAGGATGCTGTGCTATCGGTCATAAAGGACAAGGGCAGGGTAGGGATAAAGGACATATCCGTGATCATACGCGGCGTATCCGAGAAGACTATCCAACGCGAGCTCGCCTCGCTCATAGCGGCTGGCACAGTAAGAAAAGAAGGGGAGCGCCGATGGAGCACCTATTCCCTAGCTTCTTAGAGCCAGTTTTGACATATTCTCTTGTATTTGCTAGGTTATCCACACTCCGTAATAGTATTGCCTTGTGTTCGGCTATATACTGGAGGGCAGTCCCTGCCTACCGGCAGGCAGGCTTATAGGGACTTTTTCAACCTTGCCAACTAACCCATGGCACGCAGGTCGATACCGTGTGCTGTGGGGTAGTGTGATATGAAAGTGCGTCGTGCTACTTACCTAGATTATAAAATGTGCTCTTAAAACTATTAACAATTGTTATGACTATAACTATGAAAGCAACAGCGAAGGTCGCCGCAGTGGCGACCGGACTCGCGATGGCTACCTCGATGCTCGCGCTCGCCCCGGTGGCGCACGCAGCCTTGACTCAGAACCAAGTCGATCAGATCGTTGGCCTCCTCGAGGCATTCGGTGCTGATGCGGCAACAGTCGCGAATGTCAGGACATCGCTTATGGGCGGCACGCCTTCGACTCCCGGCACTGGGATGATCTGTTCGATCGGTACGACTGATCTCACGATCGGCTCGTCTGGCCCTTCAGTAACAGGCCTCCAGACGGCACTCATCGCAAACGGCTACTCTATTCCCGCTGGCGCAACTGGCTACTTCGGTACTCAGACGCAGGCAGCGGTCGCGGCGTGGCAGAGAGCGATGAATATCTCTCCCCCAGCCGGCTACTTCGGTCCGATCTCGCGCGCAGCCTTTAATCTCTGCGCGCCAGGCACTCCGGGCACACCTGGAACCCCGACCACTCCGACAGCCCCGACAACGGGTCTCTCGGGTACGGACGGATCTATCCAGGACTTCACTGAGCTAGGCTCGTTCAACAACGAGGAAGTCGCGGAAGGACAGAACAGCGTGAAGATCCTCGGAGCCGACCTTGAGGTCTCAAACGATGGCGACATCGCTTTGAAGTCAGTCAAAGTCAGCTTCGACCCGACGGGTAACACCGGCTCGGATAATCTTGATGATTATCTCGATGAGGTGTCTATCATGCTCGGTAGCGACGTGATCGGCTCCGCTGATGTCGATGAGTTCAGCGAGGACAGCGCCGGTCTCTGGACGAAGACCATCACGGTTACGAACGCAACCATCGAGGCAGAAGATGTGGTAAAGCTCTACGTCACCGTAGATGCGGCGAACACCATTGACTCTGCAGATATCTCTGGAGACTCGTGGACCGTTGACATCGAGAACATCCGCTTCATCGATGGTTCGGGCGTCACTACCACGGACAACAGCACCGGGGACATCAACGCGCTGAACCAGGCCTTCGACTTCGTGAGCTTCGCGACAGCCGCGAACACGGAACTGAAGATCTCAACCGCTTCTGACAACCCTGAAGCAGGTATCGTCGTCATTGACGATACGTCGAACACCGACGATGTCTCGCTCTTGAAGGGACGACTGAAGCTCGACGGCACCTCCGACGTCGTCTTGGATGAGTTCCCCGTGACCCTTACCACCGTTGGTGGCGCAGACCTTGTGTCTGTCACGGGCTCGGTAACTCTCAAGATCGGTGGCAACACCTTCTCAGAGTCGGTTACGTCTACCGCTCTTACGGCGACGGTGACCTTCGACAATCTTAACTTCACCATTGACGCGGGAGAGACGGTCAACTTCGAAGTGCTTGCTGACATCAATGACATTGATGCAGGTAACCTCGACGAAGGCGACACGCTCTTGGCCTCGGTCACCTCAACCAACCGTGACTTCATGGACGTTGAGAACGAGGACAACACCCAGCTCGCTGACTCAAACGAGAAGTCGGGCACGGCGACTGGCGAGGCGCAGGAGTTCCGCACAAACGGAATCGCGCTCACCCTCGTCAGCACTTCAGCTCTCTCGAACGACAACGATGTGGCTGATACCGGAACCTTCAAGATCAAGTTCAAGGTGACAGCCATTGGCGACGCGGTCTACGTGACCTCACTCACCTCTGGTGCGACCTTCACGACTGACCGCTCCGGAACGGCGACCACCGCAGACAACATCACGAGCGCCTTCGTCAACACGACCGATACGACACTCACGTCTGTCGGTAACAGCTTGATTGAGGACGGCTCGAGCGAGACGTTCGAAATGACAGTTATCATTCCGAACGGTGCCGGCGGTACCACTGGTCTCTTCCGAACGGTTCTTACGGGTGTGCTCTGGGATACGTCTGACGACACCAGCCCGGCCAACACCTACAGCTCGAACCTCGACACCTTCAGGACGGACTACGTCCTCTTGGACAACGCCTAAGGTTTGAGTTAGCCCTTTGGCGGATTACCGCCTCGGGACTCCAGCTAGAATATTGGTCTAGCGAAAAGAAAGAACCCCCTCACGGGGGTTCTTTCTTTTTTGCTCTGCACCACCATTCCTGCTCCTCCAAATCGGGAAAGTCCGACTTTCCCAACTATCCTCAGGCAGCATCGCCCCGAAAGAAGCGGTTTTGCTATTTAAGTTGGGAAAGTCGGACTTTCCCGTGCTAAGCTAATCTCTATGAGAGTTGAGGCGCATGAAGTTGGTTCTGTCATACATGTAATCAAGCGAGGTGCGCGAGGAGCGGACATAACGCGCGATATGCAGGACCGCGAACGTTTCGTACGCTCACTTTTCTATCTAAATGACTCGCATACCGATCCTTATTGGCATAGAGAAACAGCTGAACTCGAACCACCCAATCGGCCCGCTTCGTGGCCGGAACGCAATCCCCTCGTGCGCGTTCTTGCGTGGACACTACTTTCAAGTCATTTTCATCTGCTCTTGCAAGAAATTCGGGAAGGCGGCGTTGCGAAGTTCATGCAGAGACTCGGCGGGAGCATGTCGACTTGTTTTAACGCGAAATATCAGGAGCACGGCAGTCTCTTCCAAGGCGGATACCGCGGCGTTGTAGTGGATGAGAACGCACATTTAAATTACCTTGCGTTTTATATTCTCGTGAAAAATGTACTAGATATGTATCCCGGCGGACTCGTCGCAGCATCCACAAACTTTGATGACGCATGGGAATGGGCGAAGAAGTACCCGTACTCGAGTTTTTCGGAACTTGTTTCTGGAAAGTACACCCCGATTGTAGAAGATGGCGACGGACTCCTCTCGAGCGTGGTCGGCAGGGAAGATTCGTTCAAAAATGAGGCGAGAGAATTGCTCCTCGTACACATAAACTCGCGCGGCAAAGAATTTAAAAAACTGATGCTCGAACACTGGTGACCGTTGCCGCGAGTTGGGAAAGTCGGACTTTCCCAACTCGCGGTTTCGCTATTTCGGAGTAGCGTTCTATAATTTGAGAAATGCTTGCCGACACAAAAAACTCTCTTTTCTGGAAGATCGCTGAGTACCTCTTCTACGCTTTTTTCATTCTGTTCCCCTTCGTCAACTACGGCGGTTTCCTCTACACCGGCACTTCGACCCGATCCCTTAATCTCGTCATCTTTGCTGCCGTGCTTGGCATCGGCTTTGCCCTCTGGCTTTTCAAAAAAGGGACAACCGTCTCGCTCGTCAGGTCGCCACTGTTTATCGCACTTGCGCTCTACCTAGGCTCTCTCACCGTCTCCGGCCTCGCAGGCCTCAATTTCTCCACCACCTTCTGGTCGGTGGCCACCCGCATGACCGGCGTTTGGTATTTTCTTTCTCTCGGTTTTTTCATGCTCGTGCTCTGGGCGCTTGTCGTTGATGAGAAAAAGCACCACGCGCTCACGCTGGGCATCATTTTTTCAACAGCACTCTATTCGGTCTTTGATCTGCTTGGCAATGACGGTTTCGGTTGGTTCTTCAAAAACGTTATTTCTGAGGCATTTACCTTCGGCAACACCACCTTCGCCGCGATGTATATCTTCGGTGCGTTCCTCCTCTCCCTGTACTATCTGCTACAATCCGAAAGTAAAAAATGGTGGACGTACGCATTACCGGTCGTCCTCATCATTAATCCCAACATTATTAATCCGCACGTGTGGTCCGGAGACTTCTCCTCCCTTATCGGCGCAGCACAGGCGACTTCCATTGTTATCCCCCTCTCGCTTCTCGCACTCGGGCTTATCTGGATCGTTTCAAAAATAAAGGACACGCGCCGGCGCACGATGACAAGCTACACGCTGTTTGGCATCGGACTTGCCGCCGCGGCCCTCACCTCTTTCTCACTTCTCTCTCCGGGCGGGTATCTACGCGAAGAATATCTGAGCAGGTCGACGCCCGCCCGCCCCTTGGTCTGGGAGATGTCAGAGAATGCCATCGCCGAGCGACCTGCTCTCGGTTGGGGCGCTGACAACTTCGAACGCGTGTTCGAGCAGAATTACGACAACCGACTCCTAGAAGAGGAGTACGGCAATGAGGCGTGGTTCGACCGCGCCCACAACGTATTTATTGATCAACTGGTAGATAACGGGAGCATCGGTCTCGGGCTTTACTTCTTTGTTTATGTCGTCGTCATCCTCGCCCTTATCTACACTGCGCTTAACGCGGCAGTGAAACGGGATCGGATATTCGCCACAGTTCTTATCGTCTATTTCACCCTGCATATCGCCGAGCTTCAGACAGCCTTCGACACATCTATCTCGTATCCGATGCTCGCCTTTATGTTCGTATCAGCGGGCGTGCTCTATCACCGGACACGCGCACAGGCGAAATCCGGTCTGGCATTTGCACTGCCGCGGGCGGCGCGCTACGGAGTCGGTGCAATACTCTTCATTTTTTTCTCGTGGTCATTGATCGCCGGCGCTCTGCCGCTTACAGGAGCGCAGATAGCCAATGGTGAGATTCGCACCGTTGGTTCCGCCGAAAAACGAATACCGCTCTACCCACCCCTTTTCGGTTCGCCCGTAGACGTGCAAGCATTTCTCTGGAGGACTGCCACTGACTTTCAGCGGGGCATAGCGCAGAACCCGAAAGTGCTTGAAGACCCGGAAAAGGTGGACGGCCTTAAAAAAGAAATCGTCATTTTCGAGAACGGGTACCGGGAATATCTGAAGCACAATCCCAGCAACTTCAGAGCCCACTTGAACCTTGCGGATGTCCTGATCTATCAGCGACTTTTCGAAGTCGATAAGCTCACGGAGGCTCAAGCAGTGCTCGATATGGCTATCGCTCTCGTACCGCAGAGCCCGCAGCCGTATTGGATGAAGGCAGTCGCGTATGTGTATATGCGCAAATTCGACCTCGCGCGCGAAGCCGCGCAGAAAGGCCTTGCACTGAATCCAAAAATAAAGCAAAGCCAGGAGGTCATGAAATACGTCGAAGATTCTATCAAGACGTTCCCGGAGATCGACCTCTTCTTCTTTAGGCAAATATAAGTGTGCTACGCTCTTTCTATGCCTAAACAGAAACGACGTATTCTGCCGTTTTTCATAGAATTCGTGAAGTTCTCCGCCGGCTTCGCAGTTATCATCGCGGCCGCTCTCCTCACGCTCCACGCCACAGCTACAGTGCAGTAATAATGATTGCCGAATCTTCGGCCGTCTGGTAGACCACCACACCAACTTTGCAGAAAAGTTGGTGTGGTGGTAGAGTGGCTCTTGTACGAACCGAAGACCGTAAGTGCCGAAAGGCGTGAATCTTACGCAGGACCCGCCACACTCAGAGAAGTGTGACGGGGACCCTCTCCTCGTGTTTTGTACGTAAATTAGCAACATGGCAATAACCAAAGATAAGAAGCGTCACATAGTGACGGAGCTCACCGACGCTTTCAAAGAAGCGTCGTCGGTAGCGTTTGTCGGCTTTACGAATCTCACGGTGAAAGACGCATCAGCTCTGCGTAAGGAATTGTCGCAGGCAGGCGTGCGCTACTACGTCGCGAAGAAGACTTTGATCCGCAAGGCGCTTGAAGGAAGCGGATATACGGGAGAAGTCCCGACGCTCCCGGGCGAAGTCGCGGTCGCGTGGACCACTGAAGATGTTACGGCGCCTGCGCGGGGTGTGTATGAATTCGGCAAAAAACTGAAGGGCGCTCTCACGCTACTTGGCGGCGTGTTTGAAGGTGCGTTTGCCGATGCGCAAAAGATGGCAGGCATTGCGGCCATTCCGCCCATGCTCGTACTGCGCGGCATGTTCGTAAACGTTATTAACTCACCGCGCCAGCGCTTGGCGATCGCGCTTAGTGAAGTGGCGTCCGCCAAAGGCGGATCCGCCTCCGGCGGAAAACTGAATAAGAATTAACTATGAATCAAGAACAACTTATTGATGCAGTCGAGAAGATGACCGTGCTTGAGCTCAATACGCTTATTAAGGCGATTGAGGAGAAGTGGGGCGTTTCTGCAACCGCAGTCGCTGCGGCTCCTGTAGCCGGCGCGGTTGCCGCCGAGGAAGGGAAGTCCACCGCAGATGTGGAATTGACCGACGCAGGTGCGGCGAAGATCGCCGTTATCAAGGCAGTGAAAGAGGCGCTCACTCTCGGCCTTAAGGAGGCCAAGGATCTCGTTGACGGCGCTCCCTCGATGCTGAAGACAGGCATGAAGAAAGAGGACGCCGAAGAGCTCAAAAAAAAGCTCGAAACAGCTGGCGCAAAGGTCACTCTAAAGTAAACAAAAAACCCGCCTCTGGCGGGTTTTTTGTTTTCGAGTACACTAACCGCCATGCAATCGCTCGCCAAGATATTTGGCTCTCCCTCTCGTCTGAAAGCTATTCGACTCTTTGTCTTCAACCGCGATGCCGCCTGTACCCTCGCTGAAATTATGCATCGGGCGAAGCTTTCAAAGGACGCCGCCCGCCACGAGCTAACCGAGCTCATCGCCGCCGGCCTTATCAAGAAAAAAGGCGTAGGCTCGGCCGCACGATATCAGACGAACGCACGTTTCGAGCACCTCGATGCGCTAGATGCATTCATCCGCGGTACGACGAGCGTGAACCCGCGCCGCATCACTGAGGTGTTGCGGAGGGCCGGCACGCTCCGGCTTGTGGCGCTCTCGGGAATCTTTATGAGTGTGCTTGAGTCCCAAATCGATCTCCTTGTCGTGGGCGACCGGCTCGACGACCGCGCGCTCGCCGCCGTTGTACGGACCCTCGAGGCAGAGTTTGGGCGCGAGATACGCTACGCCTCCTTCGCGACCGAGGACTTCCGCTACCGCTTAGGCGTGTATGACAGGCTTCTGCGGGACGTTTTTGACTATCCACACCGGCTGTTAATCGACAAAATAGGGCTATAAAAATGCTACACTTGTAGCAGATGCTCGGCATTTAAGCGCGAGCAGATTAGCCGCATAAACAAAGCATTATTCAATATGGTATTCACCACTTGGGCGGATGTGCTTAGCCAGTCCTTCCAGAACTTGTTCTACGGTCTGGTCGCATTCATCCCGAATTTAGTCGTTGCGATCATCATCTTCATCGTGGGGTGGCTGGTCGGCGTTGGGCTCGGACGTGTCGTACGGCAGGTCGTCGACGCTCTTCGTGTTGACCAGGCGCTTCGCTCGACCGGTCTTGAGCGAGTGCTCTCTCGTGCAGGCTTCGAGTTGTCGGCCGGCAGATTCCTCGGCTTCCTCGTTGAATGGTTCTTCATTATCGTCTTCTTGGTGGCCGCGCTTGATGTGCTCGGTCTCACGACAGTGAACCTCTTCATCAGTGAGGTCGTTCTCGGCTATCTCCCGCAGGTGATCGTTGCCGCGCTTATCCTCTTGGTCGCCGCAGTCGTCGCTGAAGCGGCCGAACGCGTTGTCGTTGGCTCGGCCAAAGCCGCGTCGCTTCGGGCCGCCGGCTTCATCGGCAAGGTGACGCGCTATGCGATCTGGGTATTCGCCATCCTTGCGGCGCTCGCGCAGTTAAATGTCGCCACCGCGTTCGTGCAGACGCTCTTCACGGGTGTCGTGATCGCGGTCTCTCTTGCCGTCGGGCTGGCCTTCGGCCTTGGCGGCCAGGGAGCGGCAGGTCGCTACCTCGACCATCTCCAGTCCGAGATCAAGGAGTAACGCATGGAAAACTAACTCTATTCTCCTCAAGAAAAGCCGCCCGAAAGGCGGCTTTTCTTATGCTTGACGGGCTTTGCGCGCTCCTCTATACTGGCCGTACGTGTCTACAAACAACAAAAACCTAAACCAAAGGAGCGGATAGGCCGCAAGGCCGCGCGCGTTTGTAACGCGAACCGCCCCTCAGGGGCGGTTCGCGTTTTTAGGGACACGGGATCTTTGACACATGAATATGCATTAGGTAATTGAAACCCATTCTCGAAAGAGAGTGGGATCAAAGTGCAAAATAACATGTCCAGCACTAACGGTTAGTGCTGGATGAAATTGTGGTATATAGGTCTCCGTACGAGAGACATAAGAGTGCACGGTGGATGCCTTGGCCTAGGACGGCGAAGAAGGACGCGACTAACCTGCGAAAAGCTTCGGGGAGGCGGTTTGTAGCCTTTGATCCGGAGATATCCGAATGGGGAAACCCTGCAGTGTTGAACTGTAATCCGCGAGGTAACGCTCGCGCGATGCGAACCCTGGGAAGTGAAACATCTCAGTACCAGGAGGAAAAGAGAACAATAACTCTGGAGGTCAGATGCCGGAAGTCGGAAACCGGAAGGATTTATTCTTTCTGAAATCTGATTTTCTGGTCTCTGGTCTCCAGGGTTCGTGATACCCTAAGTAGCGGCGAGCGAAAAGGGAAAAGCCCAAACCCGTCACACTGCATAAGTGTGGCGGGGGTTGTAAGATATGAACATTCCGATTTATCGGTAAAGAGTTACAAAATGTCTGTATAGCGGAAGCTGCTGGGAAGCAGCGCCCCAGAGGGTAATGGCCCCGTACGTAAAATGCAGACGACTCTTGTTCATACTCTTGAGTAACTCGAGACATGAATAGCTCGAGTGAATCTGCCGGAACTAACCGGTAAGGCTAAATACGTCCTATGACCGATAGTGAACTAGTACCGTGAGGGAAAGGTGAAAAGAACCCCGAGAGGGGAGTGAAATAGACCTGAAACCGTGCACTTACAAGGGGTTGGAGCCCGTCGCACTTTTAGTGTGGCCGGGTGACAGCATGCCTATTGAAGAATGAGCCGGCGAGTGTGTGTATCTTGCACAGCTAAACCCTTCCGGGGTGGAGCTTAAGGGAAACCGAGCGTGAATAGCGCATTAGTAGGATACATACGACCCGAAGCCAGATGAGCTTGCCATGAGCAGGGTGAAGTTTGTCGAAAGACAGATGGAGGCCCGAACCCGTATGTTGTACAACGCATTGGGATGACTTGTGGCAAGGAGTGAAAAGCTAATCGAATCTGGGAATAGCTGGTTCTCTCCGAAACAGCTTTTGGGCTGGCGTTGCCATATGTGCGTGTAGGGGTAGAGCACTGGAAGGGACCAACAGGGAGAAATCTCGTGGTTCCTATCAAACTCCGAATACTACACGTTCAGGCAGCAGTTAGAAGGTGGGGGCGAAGCTCCATCGATCGAGAGGGGAAGAGCCCGGATCGCCAATTAAGGCCCCAAAATCGACGTTCAGTACATCACAAGGAAGTGAGGACTCATTGACAGTGAGGATGTTGGCTTAGAAGCAGCCACCATTTAAAGAAAGCGTAACAGCTCACTCATCGAGAGTCCTTGCGCCGAAGATGATCGGGGTTAAACGTCGTGCCGAAATTGCGGGTTTGTATTTATTTAGATAGATACAAGCGGTAGGAGAGCGTTCTGTTCGCGCTGAAGCTTAAGGGGTAACCCAAGGTGGAGCGTACAGAAGTGAGAATGCCGGTACAAGTAACCACAATGCGGGTGAGAACCCCGCACGTCGAAAGACCAAGGTTTCCTCAGCTATGGTGATCAACTGAGGGTTAGTCGGGCCTAAGGGGATGGCGAAAGCCGCACCCGATGGACACACGGTCAATATTCCGTGACCGCATACAAGGGCTATGGAGTGACGAACTGCTGTATCTGTTGCCGGTAATTGGATTCCGGTTGCGAGTGTGAGGGAGCGCGTTAGGTAAATCCGGCGCGCACTGTTAAATCAGTTGCCCGAACACTCGCACAATTTCCTCCCACGGGGGGAGAGAGGGCAGAGAGCGCGGTTTCTAGAAAATCTTCTACGCATCAACCTTGTGTGCGTCCGTACCGCACACCGACACAGGTGGTCAGCTCGAGTAGAGTAAGACGAACGAGTAAGATGTCCTCAAGGAACTCGGCAAAAAAGCGGCCGTAAGTTAGCGATAAGGCCTGCCCTATCTGCGCAAGCGGGTGGGGCCGCAGTGAAAGTTTTTCTGGCAACTGTTTATCAAAAACACAGCTCCCTGCAAACTCGTAAGAGGAAGTATAGGGGGTGACACCTGACCAATGCCGGAAGGTCAACCATGGTGGGTCTTTCATAGCAATATGAAAGGCTGGACTATGTAAGCCCCGGTGAATGTCGGCGATAACTATAATCGTCCTAAGGTAGCGTAATTCCTTGTCGGGTAAGGAAGTTGCCCGTTCTGGAAGCAATTCCAGAAACAAAATCTGCTATAACGGTGAACTCCTCGCTGGAGCGTCATGAAGGGTGACGTGATGAAAGCAGGACAATACCGTGGGAAGTCTCTGAAAGGAGACCCCGTATCGACTCCGGTCGCCGCCATCCAGCGGCGACCGGGATGGTGCTATCATGTAGCAATACTATGACACGCCATAATACGCAGACGCTGAAGACGAAACAGAGAGATCTAAACGAATATATTTCCGGCTTTTCCGACGGAGAAGGCTGCTTTTCAGTGTCCTTCTCCAAGCGCGGTAAATTCTTGATT
>Ga0326597_10009738_pt1 | contig 12846 bp, 8 predicted proteins | sample RVTome_12_FD_203789 | JGI IMG/M metagenome (GOLD analysis project Ga0326597, IMG submission 203789) | Soil microbial communities from uranium-contaminated site in the Upper Colorado River Basin, Wyoming, United States - RVT100D185 | ecosystem: Environmental > Terrestrial > Soil > Contaminated >... | reverse complement strand
TACAGGTTCCGGCGAGGTATTGATCAGGATGCGACTGCCGGCCTTGGTGGCGTGTGCCCCTGCGGCGAGGGTGCCGCCCAGTAAAAACGCAGCCAGTTCTGCGGCGGGACTGATATCACCCACGGCCGCCATTGCCAGCACTGCGCCGGCAGGTATGCGAATGAAAGTGTGCACGGTATCCCAGGCGTTATCCACGCCAGGGATTTTATCGGCAAAGAATTCAATGCAATACATGAGCGCAGCCGCAAACATGATCAGCGGATCGGTGACCACCTGTAAATCCGGGGGAAGCTGGATATGTCCGGTAGAGCCAAGGAGGCCCAGCATGAAAATTGCTGCATAAAGGTTGATACCGCTGGCCCATGCAACACCCATGGTGAGGGCTATGATTTGAATTGCATCCATAACAGGGTTTTCCGCTACACAAGTCTTCAGGTTAATGTGGCGAGCATGCTAATAAATTAAAAATCCCGGTCACCAGTGCCTGGCGTGCCGCAGAAAATTACAGTATCACAGTAAGCAGTTTCATCCGCCAGAGGAATTCCAAGAGTAAAAAATTCATATTGTGCATTGCACAATACTGGACGGGAAAATTTCCTTGACACTGGTCTATGCTGTCAGTAACCTCACTCACGCAATTTCTGCTGTAGCAGAAATTCATATATAACAATAATAATATTGCTCTGAATCTTCAAAGCGGCCTCGGCCGCTTTTTTATTTTCGTAAGGTTTAGTTTAAACGCCTTATTATTCACAGGGAACTGCCGTTACATGGCGGTATCAATGATGCAAGGATGTACCACCAAGTACTACTGCTGCAGTGGATTGCGAATGGGTAAAAAGTGAAAATAGCATTTTTACTTTTCATACCCTGATAAACCAGGCATGAGGTTTACACTGAGTCTACTTAACAGGCATTGTGATAACCGTATAATACTCCCATGATCAACACAGGCATTGTCGGTGCAACGGGGTACACGGGTTCAGAGTTGCTGCGCCTGCTGGTGCAACACCCGCAGGTACAGGTAACGGTCGTTACTTCACAAAGCGAAAAAGGCAAACCGGTCACGGAACTCTTCCCCGGTCTGCGCGGCCATACAGACCTTTCCTTTACTGATCACCAGACACCGGCACTGGCAAAATGTGATGTAGTTTTTTTTGCCACGCCCAATGGCACGGCCATGCATCATGCCGGGAACTTGCTGAAGGCGGGTGTAAAAGTGATCGATCTGTCCGCAGATTTTCGTTTACAGGATGCAAAGCGCTGGTCTCAATGGTATGGAATGTCTCATGCCGCGGAGGAATTGCTCGAACAGGCGGTTTATGGCCTGCCGGAAATGAACCGGAAAATGATCATTTCTGCAAACTTGGTGGCAAACCCCGGGTGTTACCCAACGGCGGTAATACTTGCCCTGCTGCCTTTGCTCGAAAAGCGGTGCATTGATACACAGGACCTGATAGCGAACGCTACATCCGGCACCAGTGGCGGCGGCAGGAAGGCGGCGGTCAACATGCTCTTTGCAGAGACCGGTGAATCTTTCAAGGCCTATAACGTTCCAGGCCACAGGCATTTACCGGAAATAACCCAGGCACTGAATATATCAAGCGCAGACAAGGTGTCCTTGACCTTTGTGCCGCACCTGGCGCCAATGGTACGGGGCATTCATGCTACTGTGTACGCAAAATTGATCAGGGACGTGGATTTTCAGGGCCTGTATGAGCAACGATATAAAAAGGAACCATTTGTTGATGTCATGCCCGCTGGATCTCATCCGGAGACACGTACAGTGCGTGGTACAAATGTATGTCGTATCGCTGTGCACAAGAGGGATGAAAGCAAACAACTGGTAGTTTTGTCGGTCATCGATAACCTCGTAAAAGGCGCTGCCGGCCAGGCGGTGCAGAACATGAACCTGATGTGCGGTGTCGAGGAAACAACTGGCCTGGATGTGCCGGCTTTGTCACCCTAGTTCCGGAAGACAGTGCCAACTTCCCGATGCCACATCTAATAATCAAGCAGGACAGGCCTTACCAGATCATGGTGGCCGTATTCCTGCTGACCATTATGCTTTCCACCACTGTCTGGTTTTTACTGGATGAAAGTCACTGGGCTTTCATCAAGTCACGGGTCGCCATGGGGCAGGAAACCAGGCGCCTGTGGGAGGTAAATCGTAAACTGGACCAGGAAAACAAGCGCCTTAACGAACGCATGATCATGCTGGAGAGGTCCTCGCAGATAGATAACCAGGCGGCAGCGGATGTGCATGAGGAAATGAAAAGGCTGCAGGATGAAATATACAAGTTAAAGGAAGAATTGGTATTTTATCAGGGCATTGTAACCAGCAGCGGCGCATCGGAGGGGCTGAAAATCCAGAGTTTGCGTGTGGTAGAGTTGCCCGAGGCGCAAAATTATCATTTCAAATTAATATTAACCCATATCACAAAAGATGATATTGTTGCGGAAGGTACAATAGAAATCCTGCTGGAGGGAATGCAGGATGGTGCAGCCAGGGAATTAAACATCGCAGATGTCGCGCAGACTGAATCTTTGGATTTATCTTTTAAATTCAGGAACTTTAAACGACTTGCAGGTGATATGTCACTACCGGAAGGTTTTACACCACGCCGGGTTAACGTCAGGTTGCAACCCAAGGATCCGAAATTGTCTGTTGTTAAACGGGTCTTTAACTGGTCCGAGGTACTTGGATAAGAGCGAGGTAAAGGCAGATGTGGGGCAAACGTCGCAAACAGAAAACAACACGCATTGACACCCTGATTGGCCAGCATACGGAGGTGACGGGTGATATCAAATTCACCGGAGGTTTGCATATTGACGGTACGATCAAGGGCAATGTAATCGCTGAAGGCGATGGCCGTTCCATGTTGTCATTGAGTGAACACGGCACCATTGAAGGTGAGGTAAAAGTACCTTATGTGGTGATCAATGGAGTGGTTGTTGGCGACGTGCACGGCAGTGAACATGTGGAACTTGCTTCCAAGGCCAGGGTCGCAGGTAATGTGTATTATAATCTGATCGAAATGGCTATAGGTGCGGAAGTGAACGGCAAGCTGGTGCATTATCCGGCCGGCGAGGAAGAACCGCTGGCATTGAGCCATGGCGGTTCCTATGAGACAAACTAGCAAGGCATACGTTTGGTGTGAACAATATGAGCGCAATAATTGAAGAAACCCGGTCACTGATTTTTACGGACGCAGCTGCAGCCAAGGTCAGGGAATTGATCGACGAAGAGGGCAATGACGCACTCATGTTACGGGTGTTCATCAGCGGCGGTGGTTGTTCCGGATTCCAGTATGGCTTTACATTTGATGAGAGTGTTACCGAAGGAGATATGGTAGTAGAAAATGCAGGCGTCAAGTTGCTGATCGATCCCATGAGCATCCAGTATCTGGCCGGGGCGGAGATTGACTATACCGAAGGCCTGGAAGGCGCACAGTTTGTTATTCGTAATCCTAACGCAACCACTACCTGCGGTTGTGGCTCTTCGTTTTCAGTCTGATAACCTGATGTCGGGTTAGCAGGCCGTCCGGAACTTCACCAGTACTGCATATTTTTTTGTAATAACGCCGCGGTTAGTTTTCAAAATGGAAACTTCTTATTATGTTGCCGAGTGCTCCGGCCGCGGCCATGGTGTTTATGTAAACAGACCTTATGCAGCGGGTGAATATGTGATGACGTTTACAGGCAATAAAACACATATCAGCACTATTAGCGATTTTACCCATTATCTGCAGATTGCCCCGGAATTATTCATCAGTCCGAGCGGAAACGCCGATGATTTTGTCAACCACAGTTGCGATCCCAACTGTGCGCTTTACTTTGAGAATGACAACCTCGTCCTCAGGACAATCCGGTCCATTGAACCGGGTGAGGAATTGTCCTTCGACTATGGCACGATCATGTTCAGCGAACCAACAACTTTCCGGTGTGCTTGCGGCAGCCCTGCCTGTCGAGGGAATATCGGAAATTATTTTTCGCTGCCTGATAAGCTCAAGGAAAAATACCTTGCAAAGAATATGGTACCTCTCCTGAGTCGTTACAGTCTGGAGGAGATCCCGGTATAACGATAACGGCAACGCTGTTCGTTGTCGATGAATTGCACTTCAACGTTGTATATGAGGTGCATAAATAGAACCCAATAACACGGAACTGGATGCCCCGGTCACCGTCGGCAGGTTACCTGCAACCCCTTCAATCCGGCATCTGGCCAGCCAGGCGAATGCCATGGCCTCCAGCGCGTCCGGGTTTATGCCAAGGTCGGCAGTGGATTTCACATCACAGTCAGCCAAAGACCGGGCCAATGATTTCAGGATAAGCGGATTATGGACTCCGCCGCCGCACACAATCACTTCCTGTGTTACCGGAGCATAGTTAATGAATGCATTTGCGATGGTAACCGCAGTTAATTGTACCAGGGTTGCCTGGATATCTTCCGGGGCGCAGATTTGCCTGGTCCCCTCCATTTTTTTCTGAAGCCACTGGATGTTGAAATAATCACGGCCGGTACTTTTGGGCGGCGCCTGATGAAAGAAATCATCCTGCAGTAAATACTCCAGCAATTTGAGATCGGGAGTGCCGCCGGCGGCCCAGCGACCATCCATATCCATGGATTTCCCCGTATGTTTGAATGACCATGCATCCAACAGTACATTGCCGGGACCTGTGTCAAATCCATATATGGCATGATTTGTGTCGAGAGGGGGGAGAACAGTGATATTCGCCATGCCCCCGATGTTCACAATTCCCCTGTTTTTAGTTGGATGCCGGAACAGGCGGGCATGCAGGATCGGGGTCAAAGGCGCCCCCTGGCCGCCGGCAGCGATATCCATGCGACGGAAATCCGCCACCGTAGTGATTCCCGTGGCAAGGGCGATAATATTGGGATCACCAATCTGCAGGGTTGAGGGTTCGGGAGGTTCCGGTCTGTGCAGGACGGTCTGACCATGACAACCGATTGCCCCAATGTCCTTTTTGTCCAGTTTATTATCGTGTATCAGGGAGGATACTGCGTTTGCGAATATCCGCCCGAGGCGGACGTCGAGGCGGGTAATGAGATCAATACAGCTGTTTCCAGTGATGGTTTTGAGAGACTCGACCAATTCTCCACTTATCGGGAATTGTCGATAATCGATCAAACTGATGTGCTTGTCCGAGATGTCAACCAGCGCAGCATCCACTGCATCCATGCTGGTTCCGGACATCAAGCCAATATATAACACCGCTGGAGTCGGGGATTGAAATTATTCGAGGGCCCTGTCAGCCTCCGGGCCCTTGACCAAGGCAACAACAGGTTTGTAATCAGCAGGCGGTTGTGATGTTCTTGCCATTACTTGCCCAAGTTGCGCCAACAGTGGCCCGGTTTGTTCCTTGAAAGCGGACATTTGTTCTTTTGGAATTCCCGGAGCCTTGGGAAGCGATACGGTCAGGGGATTATGATGCACCCCATTGATCCGGAATTCATAGTGGAGGTGCGGACCTGTTGCCAGGCCGGTCATGCCGACATAACCAATGGTTTGTCCCTGTGTTACACGCTTCCCGGCGGTAATACCTTTCGCAAATCTGGTCAGGTGCCCGTATGCCGTGCTGTATTTCTCACCATGTCGCAGAACAATCATTTTGCCGTATCCACCATTGGTTCCGGCAAGGACGACCGTTCCGGCACTTGTTGCCTTGATGGGGGTACCGACAGGGGCGGCGTAATCCACACCTTTATGAGCGCGTATTCTGTTGAGGATCGGATGCTTGCGCGCCAGTGAGAAACCCGAACTGATACGGGTAAAGTTTACGGGGGTACGCAGGAAGGCCTTGCGCATGCTGAAGCCTTCCTCATTGTAATAATCACTTTTTCCATTTGTGTCTGTATAACGTACCGCCTGAAAGGGGTGGTTCTGGTTTAAAAACCCTGCCGCAAGGACAGGGCCATCCTGTACCTTGATCCCGTTTTTGAATTTTTCCTCATAAAGGATGAAGAACTGATCACCTTCCCGGATATCCAGTGCAAAATCAATATCCCAGGCAAATAGATCTATGACCTGCATGATGAGATTGTCCGAGATGCCGGAACGCTGGGCTGACAGGAACAGTGAATCTGTAATTACACTGGAAACCTGGTTGACCTTTGTTTCCAGTTCCGTGGTGATAATTTCTGCTGAAAAAATATCTTCTTTCCTGGTGACGCGTATGGTATTCGTCAGATTGATATCATATTCCAGCCCGTCCAGGTGTTCATCCGTAAGGCGCAGGCGTAATTCATGTCCCGGCATCAGATTTTTTAATGTTGCAGTTTCCTTGCCCAAGGACATCACTTTGTCGAGGTCCTTCCGGCTAATATCCTGACGGTCAAATATCAAGGAAAGATTATCACCTGAACGGATCATCAACGTTGTCCAGGCGATTGTGTCCCTGTTTCCGATTCCGGAAGTCTGTTTGCTGACCGTATCTGTTATTTCTGGTACCAGGTCTGGAGGGGGGAATGGCGCTTCATCTTCGATTGCCGGCGGAATGGCAGTATTGGTTACAGACTGATCGTTTTGAGAAAATTGTTTGGATTGAAATTCACCTGGTCCCGTGATTTGCGGGGTTTCTATAGCATGAGTTTGTTGCGCTATGCGCGATTCCGGGGATCTCATTCCCAGGATCAGGCCGGTAGTGATACATAGTGTGAGCACTAGTAACCTGTTCATCATCGGGCTGCTGAAAAAACGATGTTTCTTAATCTGGCGCACGATCGGTTTAGAGTCTTTGTTTATATATACTTTATAACTCACAGTGTATACTCGAAAAGTCGCACTACAATATCTTCTGAATCTGCACTCGTCAATCATTCAAGAATCAACCTGTGCTAAATTGTTGGATTATTTCAGACAGTAACCGGAAAACTAAAGAGAACAGCATGGAATCTATCACCGAGGCTCTGGATATTATCCGTCATGGTACTGAAGACATACTTGTGGAGTCCGAGCTGGTCCAGCGCCTGAAGACCGGCAAACCCCTGCGGGTCAAGGCAGGATTTGATCCCACGGCCCCCGATCTGCACCTGGGGCATACCGTCTTAATCAACAAACTGCGCCAGTTCCAGTTACTCGGTCATCAGGTTATTTTTTTAATTGGGGATTTCACCGGGATGATTGGTGATCCATCCGGCAAAAGTGCAACGCGCCCGCCTCTTACCCGTGGCGAGGTGGAAGCCAATGCCGTTACCTATAAAGAGCAAATCTTCAAAATTCTGGATCCGCAAAAGACCCGGATTGAATTCAATTCCAACTGGATGAATAAAATGGATGCCGCTGCCCTGATTAAACTGGCAGCCAGACACACCGTGGCACGTATGCTGGAGCGGGACGATTTCAGTAAACGTTATCAATCAGGGCAGACAATTGCGATTCATGAATTTCTGTACCCGCTTATTCAGGGATATGATTCTGTGGCATTGGAGGCGGATGTTGAGCTGGGTGGGACAGACCAGAAATTCAATCTCCTTGTAGGACGCCAATTGCAGGAAACTTATGGTCAGAAGCCACAGGTGGTCATAACCATGCCCATTCTGGAAGGCTACCGTGCCGGTACCGAGAAAATGTCCAAATCTCTTGATAATTATATCGGCATTACGGAATCGCCAAATGATATGTTCGGGAAAATCATGAGCCTCGATGATATGAAAATGTGGCGTTACTATGACTTGTTAAGTTTTCATGCACCCCGGGAAATAAACACCTTGAAGGCAGATGTCGAAGCCGGTGCCAACCCCAGGGATGTAAAGATGGGCCTGGCCATGGAACTGGTGGCCAGATTTCATGGTCAAGCAGCGGCGCTCAAGGCCAAAGAAGAATTTATCTCCCGGTTTCAGAAAGGTGAGTTGCCGCGGGATATCCCGGAACATGTAATAGCGGTTCCCGGTACTTCCTCCATGGCGCTGTGGTCCATTCTTAAGGAAGCAAGCCTCACAGACAGCACATCGGAAGCCCGGAGGATGATCAAGCAGGGGGCTGTGCGCATTAATGGTGAACGAGTTGACAATCAAAACCTTACGTTACCTGCTGATACTGATGTCGTTATTCAGGTGGGTAAACGCCGCATCGCCCGCATTAAACTGAAAGCATCCACCTAAACGGGACTGGCTGTAATGGCATGGGTATGCAGCCGGAATTTCCTTGGATCACAGCCATTTTTTTATTGATTTTTTGTGGAATGCGAATACTTGGAGTCATGAAAAATTAACAGTCAGGAGCCAATATCAGAACTGTTAATATTCAATCAGTTAGAAGGTTGTAATTTATCTGAAAAGTCCGGTTGACCACGAGGTTTCGAAGTGTATAATGCCGCGTTCTCGGTTGGGGTTTCCAGCCCTGTTCTTTAACAATTCCTGATTAAGAAATTTGTGTGGGCGCTTCATCGATGATGGCTATCACCAGAAACCATCGATGCAAGCAAACCAAACGATTTACGTCAATTTGCGAACATCGAGTCAAGATTTGCTGCCTTAAGCAGCTATCAAACTTAAACTGAAGAGTTTGATCCTGGCTCAGATTGAACGCTGGCGGCATGCCTAACACATGCAAGTCGAACGGCAGCACAGTGTGTAGCAATACACATGGGTGGCGAGTGGCGGACGGGTGAGTAATGCTTAGGAATCTGCCCAGTAGCGGGGGATAGCCCGGCGAAAGCCGGATTAATACCGCATACGCCCTACGGGGGAAAGCGGGGGACCTTCGGGCCTCGCACTATTGGATGAGCCTAAGTCTGATTAGCTAGTTGGCAGGGTAATGGCCTACCAAGGCAACAATCAGTAGCTGGTCTGAGAGGACGACCAGCCACACCGGAACTGAGACACGGTCCGGACTCCTACGGGAGGCAGCAGTGGGGAATATTGGACAATGGGGGAAACCCTGATCCAGCGATGCCGCGTGTGTGAAGAAGGCCTGCGGGTTGTAAAGCACTTTCAGTAGGGAAGAAATCCTGAGGGATAATACTCCTCAGGCTTGACGTTACTTACAGAAGAAGCACCGGCTAACTCCGTGCCAGCAGCCGCGGTAATACGGAGGGTGCAAGCGTTAATCGGAATTACTGGGCGTAAAGCGCGCGTAGGCGGTCATGTAAGTCGGTTGTGAAATCCCCGGGCTTAACCTGGGAATTGCATTCGATACTGCATGACTGGAGTATGGTAGAGGGTAGTGGAATTCCGGGTGTAGCGGTGAAATGCGTAGATATCCGGAGGAACACCAGTGGCGAAGGCGGCTACCTGGACCAATACTGACGCTGAGGCGCGAAAGCGTGGGGAGCAAACAGGATTAGATACCCTGGTAGTCCACGCCCTAAACGATGTCAACTAGCTGTTGGGCTCTATAAGGGCTTAGTGGCGCAGCTAACGCGATAAGTTGACCGCCTGGGGAGTACGGTCGCAAGATTAAAACTCAAAGGAATTGACGGGGGCCCGCACAAGCGGTGGAGCATGTGGTTTAATTCGATGCAACGCGAAGAACCTTACCTACCCTTGACATCCTCGGAACTTGTCAGAGATGACTTGGTGCCTTCGGGAACCGAGAGACAGGTGCTGCATGGCTGTCGTCAGCTCGTGTCGTGAGATGTTGGGTTAAGTCCCGTAACGAGCGCAACCCTTGTCCCTAGTTGCCAACACTTCGGGTGGGAACTCTAGGGAGACTGCCGGTGATAAACCGGAGGAAGGTGGGGATGACGTCAAGTCATCATGGCCCTTACGGGTAGGGCTACACACGTGCTACAATGGCCGGTACAAAGGGCTGCCAACCCGCAAGGGGGAGCCAATCCCATAAAGCCGGTCGTAGTCCGGATTGAGGTCTGCAACTCGACCTCATGAAGTCGGAATCGCTAGTAATCGTGAATCAGCACGTCACGGTGAATACGTTCCCGGGCCTTGTACACACCGCCCGTCACACCATGGGAGTTGGTTGCACCAGAAGCAGGTGGCTTAACCGAAAGGGGGGCGCCTACCACGGTGTGGTCAATGACTGGGGTGAAGTCGTAACAAGGTAGCCGTAGGGGAACCTGCGGCTGGATCACCTCCTTTCTCAAAGTGATACTTTCTACGATGTTAGCGCCCACAACAAATTTCTTAATCAGACAAATACATAGATTTGGTGATGGTCCAACTGGGCTTTAGTCACAAGTTATAAGTAATAAGTTATAAGTAAAAATTAACTAAGACTTCTTGTAACTTGTGGCTTATGACTTGTAGCTAAAGTCGGGTCTGTAGCTCAGTTGGTTAGAGCGCACCCCTGATAAGGGTGAGGTCGGAAGTTCGAATCTTCCCAGACCCACCAACCCGAAGTGGAAAGTGAAAAGTACAAAGTGGAAAGCAACCGAAGGCACGAGTTCTTTTCACTTTACACATTCAACTTTGAACTTATCGGGGCCATAGCTCAGCTGGGAGAGCACCTGCTTTGCAAGCAGGGGGTCGTCGGTTCGATCCCGACTGGCTCCACCAATCGAAGTAGAAAGTGTAAAGTGCAAAGCGAAAAGTGACCGAAGGCAAAATTTCTTTTTACTTTGAACTTTTCACTTTTAACTGTTCGCTGGCATATCGCCAGCGAACCTGTTCTTTAACAATTCGGAAAGCTGTAAAGAAATGCCGCAAGACAAATCTCTCAATTTGTCTTGCATGTGATCATGTTTTGGTCTTTTTAAGACATGATCCGGGTATATCGCATTGCATAGTCAGCAAACCATAATCTTGATAAAAGCCGGATTTTTACAAAAGGGTCCGGTGAGTATTTTGTGAGATTAGTTTGAGTTAAAGATTTTTCGTGAGTACGAGGCGTACCACGAGCGCACGAGGGAGCATACATAAATGTATGTGACCGAAGTAAGCGAGTGTTACAACAAAGTGATCGCGAAAAAGGTCAAGCAAAAGACTGTTTGAGGTTATATGGTCAAGTGATTAAGCGCATATGGTGGATGCCTAGGCGACAAGAGGCGATGAAGGACGTGGTAGCCTGCGAAAAGCTCCGGGGAGTCGGCAAACATACTTTGATCCGGAGATGTCCGAATGGGGAAACCCACTGCGTAAGCAGTATCTTTAGCTGAATACATAGGCTAATGAAGCTAACCCAGGGAACTGAAACATCTAAGTACCTGGAGGAAAAGAAATCAACCGAGATTCCCTTAGTAGCGGCGAGCGAAAAGGGACCAGCCCTAAAGTGCTGGTACGGCTAGTGGAACGGTCTGGAAAGTCCGGCCATAGCGGGTGATAGCCCCGTACACGAAAGCCTTGCCAGTATTATTCGAGTAAGCCGGGACACGAGACATCCTGACTGAACATGGGGGGACCATCCTCCAAGGCTAAATACTCCTTGTCGACCGATAGTGAACAAGTACCGTGAGGGAAAGGCGAAAAGAACCCCGGAGAGGGGAGTGAAATAGAACCTGAAACCGTATGCGTACAAGCTGTAGGAGGGCCCGTAAGGGCCTGACTGCGTACCTTTTGTATAATGGGTCAGCGACTTACATCTCAGTGGCAAGCTTAACCAATAGGGTAGGCGTAGGGAAACCGAGTCTGAATAGGGCGTCATAGTCGCTGGGAGTAGACCCGAAACCGGAGCGATCTATCCATGGCCAGGGTGAAGGCAGGGTAATACCTGCTGGAGGCCCGAACCGGTTAACGTTGAAAAGTTATCGGATGAGCTGTGGATAGGAGTGAAAGGCTAAACAAGCCCGGAGATAGCTGGTTCTCCTCGAAAGCTATTTAGGTAGCGCCTCGTGAGTCACTACTGGGGGTAGAGCACTGTTATGGCTAGGGGGTCATCCCGACTTACCAAACCATTGCAAACTCCGAATACCAGTAAGTGCAATCACGGGAGACACACGGCGGGTGATAAAATCCGTCGTGAAAAGGGAAACAACCCAGACCGCCGTCTAAGGTCCCAAAATCACAGCTCAGTGGAAAACGATGTGGGAAGGCCCAGACAGCCAGGAGGTTGGCTTAGAAGCAGCCATCCTTTAAAGAAAGCGTAACAGCTCACTGGTCGAGTCGGCCTGCGCGGAAGATGTAACGGGGCTCAAGCTGTGTACCGAAGCCGCGGGATCGTATGTCCTCGGACATAGGATCGGTAGAGGAGCGTTCTGTAAGCCTGCGAAGGTGGATCGTAAGGTCTGCTGGAGGTATCAGAAGTGCGAATGCTGACATGAGTAGCGATAATGCGGGTGAAAAACCCGCACGCCGAAAGCCCAAGGTTTCCTGCGCGACGCTAATCGACGCAGGGTGAGTCGGTCCCTAAGGCGAGGCCGAAAGGCGTAGTCGATGGACAACAGGTTAATATTCCTGTACCTCGTACGGTTGCGATGGGGCGACGGAGAAGGCTAGATCAGCCAGGTGTTGGTTGTCCTGGTTTAAGCGCGTAGGGAGTGTCCCCAGGAAAATCCGGGGATGCAATCCCGAGACGTGATGACGGAAACCCTTCGGGGTCCAAGTGATTGATGCCATGCTTCCAGGAAAAACCTCTAAGCATCAGATCGTACGAGACCGTACCCCAAACCGACACAGGTGGGCAAGGAGAGAATCCTAAGGCGCTTGAGAGAACTCGGGTGAAGGAACTCGGCAAAATAACACCGTAACTTCGGGAGAAGGTGTGCCCTTTGTATGTGAAGGCCCTGCGGCTGGAGCAGAAAAGGGTTGCAGTGACCAGGTGGTCGCGACTGTTTATCAAAAACACAGCACTCTGCAAACTCGCAAGAGGACGTATAGGGTGTGACGCCTGCCCGGTGCCGGAAGGTTAATTGATGGGGTCAGCCGCAAGGCGAAGCTCTTGATCGAAGCCCCGGTAAACGGCGGCCGTAACTATAACGGTCCTAAGGTAG
>Ga0326597_10009736_pt1 | contig 12848 bp, 10 predicted proteins | sample RVTome_12_FD_203789 | JGI IMG/M metagenome (GOLD analysis project Ga0326597, IMG submission 203789) | Soil microbial communities from uranium-contaminated site in the Upper Colorado River Basin, Wyoming, United States - RVT100D185 | ecosystem: Environmental > Terrestrial > Soil > Contaminated >... | reverse complement strand
TCGGTCTTCGAATGGCATGTGCCGGGACACCGCGAGGAACTGGTCGTCTCTCTCATCCGGTCGCTTCCCAAGTCGCTTCGCAAGGCCTTTCTCCCGGTGACAGAGACGGCGTGTCGTGTCCTCGAACGTCCGCCGTCGGGAGGACTGCTCGATCACGTGCGGCGCGAGCTGTCCCGCATCAGCGGACTCTCGATCGTCGCCGACGACTTCGACCTCGATCGCCTTCCCCCGCATCTGAAACCCACTTTCAGGGTCGTCGACGACGAAGGAGGGGTGCTGGCGGTGGGCGACGACCTCGCTTCACTCCGCACACGGCTTCGCTCCGAGCTGCGCGACACCGTCGCGCAACGTTCGCATCCGATCGAGCGATCCGGGATCATCCGTTGGGACTTCGGCGATCTTCCCCCCACGATCCGGGTCCCCGGCCCGCTCAACGCGGTGACGGCGTTCCCGGCGCTGGTGGACCAGGGAGACTCGGTGGCGATCCGGGTCCTGGCCACGCCCGACGAGCAGGCGGAAGCGATGTGGTTCGGGACACGCAGGCTCCTGACTCTGGGCTCGGAGCGGGCTACTCGTCTGCTGGACCCCCTGCTCTCGCCCCAGGCGAAGGCCGACATGACGCTCGGGCCATACGAATCGAAGTCCGGATGGGTGTCGGACTGCGTGGAGTCCGCCGCAGATGCGGTTCTCTCGGAGTTGGGCGGCCCGGTGTGGACGGCAGCCGAGTTCGAGCGACTGACGGAGCGAGCCGCCGACCGTCTCGGTGAGCGCATCGTCGACGTGGGGAGGGCATCCCTCGACCTGTTCGCCGCCCTCCGCGACCTCCAGATCGCAGTGAACGCTGCGACCGGGCCGCTGTTCGAGGCGGCCATCGCCGACATCAGGAACCAGGTGGTCCGCCTCGTGTATCCGGGGTTCCTGGCTGCCATCGGACCGGGACGAATCGCCGACGTGGAGCGGTACCTGCGGGGGATGGCGTGGAGACTCGATCGTCTCCCCGAGCGGCCGGATCGCGACGCCGAGCAGATGTCCGTCGTCGGACGTCTCGAGTCGGAGCACACCCGGCTGATGGAGTCGATCCGGGTGACGCCGGAATTGGTCGAGATCGGATGGATGCTCCAGGAGTTGCGGGTGTCCTACTTCGCCCAGCCTCTCGGCACGCGGGGCTCGGTGAGCGCCAAGCGCCTGGCGGCGGCGCTACGGGAGGCGGAGCTCGCCGTATAGATCCGACGCCGGGGGGTGATCACGTCGTTCGACTCGGCTGGGCGAGACCTGACGACACGAACGGGCTGCCCTCCGGCCTGAGTGCCGATCGGGCGATCGAGGTGTCGTCTGCCCAGATGGAGCGTTGCTGGAGACGTGCGCCGACGGCGCGGCGGAGGAAGGGATGTGCCACCTCGACACCCACCCGCTCACCCGACCGATATTCGGTCTGCACCCGGCGGTCGACCACGACGACGCCGCCCGCTCCGAGCACGTGGAGATCGTCGAAGGCACCCACCACACCCGTCGACTCGTCGATCCCGAGCACGGAGACATCATCGAGCCAACGAGCCGCCCAGGACACCCATCGGCGTGCGCGGAACCGGTCGAAGTGGGGTGCGGCGACGAAGTTGTCGAGGAGACCGAGTCCGGGCTGCAACTTCAGCGGGTTCGGCGGGTAGAGGCGCAGCTGCCACCGGAACATGCACATCGCTCCCGCCGACGACCCTGAGAGCGCAGCTCCGCACAGCCATCGATCGTAGATGGCATCGAACAACGACGAGGCGGCCAGATGGTGCATCAACTGGTCCGGGTGGCCGCCGGGCAGAACGATCACGTCGGCAGCGCCGATCGCCTCTTCGTCGGCTCGCGGATCGGACTGACCTGCCAGGACGAATGCGACCGAAGCCGCACCCAGCCTCTGCCAGTGATTCCGTGCCAGAGCAGCCGTGCGCGGCATCTGGCGACTGGATGCGGCGCTGGGTATCACGACCACGCGGGGTCGGCCGACGCCTGTCAGCGTCATCAGCCGCCGATCGATCTGTTCACACGATGGGAGATGCTCTCCGCCGCCGAGCAGGGCGATGGGTCCAGGACGGATCATGTCACAAGCCCTCTCTCCGCCGGGGGTTTCGGCGAGCGCGTGCGCCGGAGCATTCCGATGGCGGGCGGCAGCCCGACTGCGACGGGTAGCCAGTGCGAGAGCATGCGATACGAGAGCACCGCAATCACTGCCACTCCGGTCGGTATGCCGAACGCGGCGTAGGTGACGGCCAGGGTGCCTTCGATGACGCCGAGCCATCCGGGCGTGAGCTCCGGTAGCGCCTGCAGGAGATTGACGGCTCCGTAACCGACGAGGAGGGGTGCGATAGCCAGGCGATGACCGAATGCCTCGAACATCAACCACAGAGCGGCGGCGTCGAACGACCAGCTCGCCGTTCCCCAGAGCGCGATGTGCAGGAGACTACGGGGATCACGGACGCGCTCGACGGCGGTCCGGAAGGCATCGTCTGCCTGGGCTGGATCGTCCACGGTGCCGGTCTTGGCGGCCACCCGCTGGGCGAGTGCGACGAGCCCGGCGCGGAGCCGGCGACGCCGGAGCCCGGTGGCGACCGCGGTGCCCGCGCCGACGAGCGCCGCCAGCGTCACCGCCGGGGCAATGAGGTAGATGGGAGACACCTGGCCCGCCAACACGCCGATTCCGATGCCTCCGAGGACCAGGGTGGTGAGCGAGCTCATCGAGATCCACCAGGAAACGACCATGGACGCAACTGTGGTGGCAGCGGGGTTTCCGATGACGACGAGCTCGCGTGCGGCGAAGACGCTGCCGACCGCACCGCCTCCCGGGACGATCCGACTGATGGTGAAGGCTCCCATCGAGACTCGCACCGCTTGTGTGCGGGTCACGGATCCGCCCATTGCCACGAGAGAGGACCGATAGACCTGGGCGAGACTCCACAGCCACGCCGCTTCCAGACCGAGGGCGACGATGAGGAGTTCGGCGTTGCTGCTGAGCAGGCTGTGAAAGCTGACGGCGATGTCGTCCCAACCGGCGCCGATGAACCGGATGAGCATGCCGACCGCGGCGAGCAATATCGCTTGGCGGGCCAGCCGTCGTGCTGATCTGGCGGTACGTCGCGCAGGCGTCCTGCGGGATGCTCGGGTCGTCGCGGTGATCATGACGCCACCGTGGCGGAATGGACCGCCGGCGAACATCGGGTTCGGTCCCCTGGGGACGATCCCCCATGGATGGTGAGATCAGGCCAGGGCCATGTCCTCGTCCGGTCGGAAGAACCCGCGCCGATACGCCCACGATGTGAGGTCGTGCCGGCTCTGGACGCCGAGCTTGCGGAAGATGTGGTCCATGTGGTTCTCGAGCGTCTTGACGCTGATCCCGAGCCGGGTCGCGCATTCGCGGTAGGTGTACCCGCGTGCGATCAGCTCGGTCACCTCCCGCTCCCGGGGCGTGAGCCGCTCGACGCCGGATCCGTCCGGCACGTGCTCGTTGATGGAGAGGAGATGCCCCGCCACCTCGGAGGAGACGGGCCGCTGGCCTGCCAGAACGGCCTTCACGCCGTCGATGATCTCGTGTTCCTCGGAGGTCTTCACGAGGTAGCCGTCGACGCCCGCCCCGAACATCCTGACCACGTCCTCTCTTCGAGTGAGCACGGTGAATGCGAGAAACGGCACGGTTCCCCCGGCGGCACGCACGGCCTTGATCACGCTGGCGCCCCCGCCGCCCGGCACGTTGACATCGAGGAGGACGAGGTCGGGTGCGCGCTCCAGGATCATCTCCACCGCCGCCGCCACCTCATCGGCGCTGCCGACGATCTCGAAGTGCTCCGCGAGGAGAGCAGCCGTCCCCCTTCTCGTCACCGGATGATCCTCGACGAGGAGAACCCGGGGACGGTCGCTCATGCGGAGGGGACCCGGATGGTGACCTCGGTGCCTTGCCCGGGTCCGGTGACGATGTCCACCGATCCACCCACCTGGTCGACTCCTCTGCGCATGGAGTTGACGGGTAGGCGCGCCGACGCGTGGGGTGCCTCGAAGCCGCGCCCGCGATCGCGTACATGGATCACGGCCCATCCGTCCGTGATCTCGGCGTAGAGGTCCACGCGATCCACACCGGCATGCTTGGCGGCGTTGGTGAGAGCCTCCCGGGCGGCGGACAGACCAGCGCGCAGTGACGGGTTAAGGGCAGCATCGTCCCTGATCACGTCGACTACCCGCGTGCTGGTGTACAGGTCTTCGACCCCGTCACGAATCGCGAGCAGTTCCACCCGGAAGCTCTCCTCGTGCGGAGACCTCAGCTCTTCGATCGTCCTCCGCAACTCGCGTTCCTGCCACCTCGCCAGGTACCTGACGTTTCTCGGATCCTCCGCCGCGTTCTTGATGGCGAGCAGAGTCTGGAGGACCGAATCGTGCAGTATCTGTCCGAGGCGCGCACGCTGCTCGAGGCGTACGGCGGCGCGTCGCTCTTCGTCGAGTTCCGCCTCGGCGGCGAGACGTCGCCGCTCCTCGTTGCGGAGGGCATCGAACGACCAGCCGGCGAGCAAGCCGAACACCAGGAACTGGTAGGTGCCGACGGTTCGCTGGATTCCCAGATTCTGGAGGTCGTGGAGGATGACGTGTTCGACCAGGACCACGACTGATGCGGTCATCGTCCATCGCAGATTCGCGGCGTATGCCACCACGAACAGTGACGATGCCGGGAGGCCTCCCGACACGAAGTCATCGGCCCCGGCCGCGTACCCTGCCGCCGACAAGGCCAGGATGATCGCACCGTCGGCGACGGCGAACCAGACCCGGCCTTCTCTGGCGGCGGAGGACCACACCGTCGCCCCGGTCCAGGCGGTGGCCACGATCGCGGCGCCGAGGAGCACCGGACGGTTCACATCGGGCATCCGAGCCAACATCACGGCGATCAGCCCGAGAGACCAGATCCAGGCGGCGACGCGGAACATCACGACGATCCATCGGAGCGTGATCTGAACGGGACGATCAGGACCGACCGAGACGTCGGCGGCGCTCATGAGCCGAGACTATTCGGTGGGCGATGCCGATGCTCGGCCGAATCCGGAGTCTTCGCATGTTTCGACGTGCGAGCCCGGCCATGACGGCGACGGCCGCTCGTATCCTTGCCGGCGTGCCGGAGCTTCCCGAGGTCGAGACAACCCGCCGATGCATCGCGCCCGCCCTCGAGGGTCGCCGGCTCGTCGACGTGGATGTCCGACGGGACCGCATGGCGCGCCGCAACGACCGGCCGCGAGATGTGAGGGAACGGCTGACCGGGCGCCGGGTCGGGGGGGTTGGACGTATCGGCAAGTTCATCATCGCCGAGGTCGAAGGCGATCTGCGTTGGATCATGCACCTCGGCATGTCGGGGCGACTGCAGTTGGCCAACCCGGACATGCCCGACGACGTGCACACCAACTTCGTGGCGACCACCGAGTCGGGTTTGGAGCTCCGGTTCGTCGACCCGCGCACCTTCGGGTTCGTGGCGGTGTTCACACCGGACGAGTGGGACTCCTCGTCGATGCGCCATCTCGGCCCGGACGCCCTCGATGCGCTGCCGACGAGTCGGGAATTGCAGGATCGCCTCGCCCACCGCACCACGCCGATCAAGGCGTCGTTGCTCGACCAGCGCATCGTGGCCGGGATCGGCAACATCTACGCCGACGAGATCCTCCACCGCGCCCGGATCGGCCCTGTCCGTCCGGCCGGGTCGCTGTCGGGGAAGGAGATCGCGGCGCTGCGGCGGGCCGTGCGGCCCATCCTGGAGGACGGACTCCGGCACGGCGGGACCAGCCTCGCCGACCTCGCCTACCTCCTCCCGGATGGGAGGGCGGGAACCTTCGTCGACCGGCTGGCGGTCTACGGACGGACCGGGGAGCCCTGCCGCAACTGCGGGACACCGATCGAGCGGGTCGTGGTCGCCCAACGCTCGTCGCACTTCTGCCCTGTGTGTCAGCGGTGAAGGCCGTGCACGCCTTCGTCTCGGGCCGCGTGCAGGGCGTCTACTTCCGGCAGATGACCCGCCAGCAGGGACGGGCGCTCGGCCTGTGGGGTTGGGTGCGGAATCTCGGGGACGGTCGGGTGGAGGTGTGGGCGCAGGGCGACGAGGCCGCTCTGGAACGCTTCGTGGGCTGGTTGTGGGAGGGACCGCCGCGGGCGTCCGTTTCGGGAGTCGAGTCCCGTGACGTACCTCCCGACCCCTCCATCCAAGACTTCCTCGTCGTCAACTGACCGTTTTTAGCGGGGCAGCGGTACACGCATGAACCGCAACGCAGAGCGAAACGGGCCGCTGGCCGGCGCGGACCGTCGAGCGGATAACGTGGTCCGGTGTCCGCCCCCGACCGACTCCGATGGATCCTGTTCGCAGCCGTGGGGGCGATGACCACGGGCTATCTGGCAGGTGTCGTCGTCTCGACGCTCGCCGCTCGACAGATCACCGGCTCGCCGCTCCTCGCCGGTGTGCCGGCCGCGGTCGGCACGCTGTCCACCGCCGTCGGCACGGCTTCTCTCGGACGGCTCGTCGTCGACGCCGGTCGGCGTCGGGCGCTTCTCGTCGGCATGACGACTGGCACGGCCGGCGGTGCGATCGCCTTCTACGGGGTGCTCTCCGGCGGGTTTCTCCTGCTCGTCGCCGGGATGGGGGTCATCGGATTCGGAAACGCCGCGGTCCACCTCTCCCGCTACACCGCAGCGGAGATCGTGGAGCCGCACAGGCGGGGGAGTGCGGTGAGCATGATCGTGTGGGCGAGCACGATCGGGGCAGTCGTCGGTCCCCGGCTACTCCATCCGAGCGGCCGACTCGCCGTCGGACTGGGGGCGGGGGAATACGCCGGCGGGTATCTGGCCACCGTCTTGTTCATGGGCGCCGCCACGATTCTCTGCCTGGTTGCTCTCCGGCCCGATCCTTCCACGCTGGCCATCGTCGACGAGACGGTGGTGGCCGGCCTCGACGAGATCGGTGCTCCGTTCTCTCGGCCTCGGGTGCAGATGGCCGTCGCGACGATGGTGATCGGACACTTCGTGATGGTGCTCATCATGACCGCGACGCCCATTCACGTGGAGAACGGCGGTTTCGGCCTCGGCACCGTGGGAAACATCATCAGCGCCCACACGTTGGGGATGTACGCGTTCGCACCGATCGTGGGTCGCATCACCGACCGTGTGGGCCCGATCGCCGTGATGTGGTGCAGCGCGGTCATCCTGGTCGCATCGGGCTTCATCGCCGCTCTCGCACCCGACCACGCCACGGTTCTCCTCGGCTGGGGGTTGTTCCTCCTGGGGCTCGGATGGAACTTCGGATTCGTTGCCGGGAGCACGTTGCTGACCATCGCGGTGGAGCCCGAGCTACGGCCCGTCATCCAGGGCCGTGTCGATTCGATGGTCTGGGGAGTCGGTGCGGCGGCGACGGCCAGTTCCGGTGTCCTCCTGGCCGGCCCGGGTTACGCCTCGACGGCCTACATCGGCGTCGCCCTCGTTGCCGTCCTCGTCGCCGTCCTCGTGACACGTCGCCCCCGGACGGCACCAATGCTCGTGTGAGAGCTCACAGTCCGGCGTCGAGCAGTCGTTGCAGCGGTCTGTTCCCCCACTGCTACGTCTGCGGGGTCATCGGTGATCGTTGCGAAATCGTACGGTCGGAGTTCGGTGGAATGAGCGCCTGCGATGGCTAACCTCCGTCGAATCACACAGGTGTAAGTCGTCGCGCCGGGGACGCCAGGGTCCGCGGACGGAACGATCGAGGGTCGAATGTATCTCAAGTCGCTCAAGCTGACCGGGTTCAAATCCTTCGCCGATCGAACGCGCCTCGAGTTCCGTCCCGGAGTGACGGTGGTCGTCGGTCCCAATGGCTCCGGCAAGTCCAACGTGGTCGACGCGGTGGCCTGGGTGATGGGGACGCAGTCCACCAAGGCTCTCCGCACCGCGAGGATGGACGACGTCATCTTCGCCGGTACCACCACCCGGCCGGGTCTGGGGCGCGCCGAGGTGACGCTGGTTTTCGACAACTCGTCGAGGATGCTCCCTCTCGATCTACCCGAGGTGAGCGTCACCCGCCGGCTGTATCGCGACGGATCCAGCGACTACGAGATCAACGGGGTGGGTTGCCGACTCCTCGACATACAGGAGCTGTTGAGCGACTCCGGGGTGGGACGTCACCAGCACGTCATCATCGGACAGGGCCAGATCACGTCGATCCTCAGTGCGACTCCGGATGAGCATCGAGCGGTCGTCGAGGAGGCGGCGGGGATCCTCAAACATCGGGTTCGGAAGGACAAGGCGCTACGTCGGTTGGAGCGGACGGACGCCGATGTCGTCCGGCTGCGGGACCTCCTGGGCGAGCTCGGGAAGCGCATGCGTCCACTCAAACGGCAGGCATCGGCTGCCCTGCGTCACGAGGAAGTGGCCGGGGCGGTTCAAGCCCTCCGCCTCGCGGTCGGAGCCGAGGACCTGCGTGCCATTGATCGGCGGGCGTCCGAGATGGCCGACGTCGCCGCCGACGACGAGCGGACGGTGGTCGCTTCGGAACGGGCCAGGATGGAGGTTGCCGGACGCCTTGCCGGGTTGCGGGCCGCCGCCGGCGATCTCGGGGATGCCCTCGACAGGGATACGGCGGCCGCCGCCAAGGCCGAGACGGTCCTGGAGCGTCTCCGCCGCATCGCTCAGGTCGCGCACGAGCGCCACCGGGCCGGAGTGGCTCGGATCGAAGGAGCAGACGAACGCCGGCGTGATCTCGAACTGGAAGCCCACGACGTGGGACGTCGAATCGGCGAGACCGAGACGGCCGTCCAGAGGCTCGATCGACTCGCAGCCGACGCCGAACGCGCCTTCCGTCAGTTGGAGGACGAGGAACGGTCGCTCACCGAGCAGGAGGAGATGTCGACAGAGGGTGCGATCGCCGTCGTCCGCGGAGATCTCCGATCCCTCGACATGGCCGACGATCGTGACAGGCGGGAGCTGGAATCGGTCGAGGCACGCCTCGCGGCACTGCGTGTCCGCATCAACGACGAGAAGGCGACTGCCGGCAGGATCAACGACGAGATCCGGGACCTCGATGCCGTGGCGACTCCCGCCCAGGACCGCTACGTCGCCGCCGAGAAGGCGCGGGCAGTCGCCCAGACCCGGTGGGAGGAGGCCGAAGCGCACCACTCGGACGCTCGGGTGGCGGTGGTCGGAGCCGCTGCCAGGCGCGACGCTCTCGTGGCCGCGGCCGACGGACTCGCCGACCAAGAGGCCCGGGCACTCGTCGAAGCCTCGGACGGTGTGCGAGGTTCGGTCGCTTCTGCTCTCGACGTCCCGGCGGAACTGGCCGCCTCGGTGGACGCGGCTCTGGGCGCATGGACCGATGGCGTGGTCTTCCTCGATCTGGCGTCGCGCGAAGCGGCGGCGGCGGCCCTCAAAGCCGCCGGTCGCGGTGGTGTCCCGCTCATCGGTCCCGGCACCCGGCGTCGAACCCGGGACGCCATCGTGGGGGCCGACCGGCTCCTGAATCGACTCGGTCCGGGAATGGATCGGCAGCTGGCGGAAGCGATCATCGGCGACGTGTATCTGGTCGAAGGGTGGCAGTCGGGTCATCGCATCGCCGTCGCGCATCCCGAGATCCGCGTCGTGACGCCGGAAGGTGATCTCATCACCTCCGAAGGCATGAGGGTGGCACATCCCGACGGGGCGTCACCGGCGATGATCGAGGCTGCAGAGGTGGCGCTGGAGCGCGCCGAGACAGAACTCGCCAGGGCGGAGAGCCTCCGCAGTACGGCAAAGCGGGCGTTCGACGAGTCCCGCCAGGCAGAACGTGATGCGTTGGAGACGCTCGAATCGCTCGAGGCTCGGCTGGCCGGTTCGACCGAGGCTCTCGCCAGACTGGAGCGAGAGATACAGGCGGGCGCACAGGAGTCCGAGCGCCTCGCCGAACGGGGATCGTCGCTGAGGGCGGCGATCGATGGTCGGGTCGAATCGGCTGCTGGACTCCGGGCGCGTGTGGCCGCCCTCGAGGGCGAGGAGGCTGAACGGCAGAAGGCATGGGAAGGTCTCGTCGAACGTCGGCGCATCGTCGCCCGGGATCGGGAAGTGGCGCGCAGCACATGGCAGGAGCACACCTCTGCGCATCGGGCAGCACAGGAACAGCTGACGATGCTTCGCACGAGGCGCGACGAGATCGCCCGCCTCGTGAAGGCAGATGCCGCACCGGTCGCGGACGGGGCATCCCTCGCCCGGCTCGAGGCGATCGCTCGGTCGGCTCGACAGGCCACGGAGGCTCTGCGAGTGCACCTCGAGGCTCTGCGCGCCCGACAAGCCGAACTGCGTGAGCAGGCGGGCGAGGCAGGGTCCCGCCTGGTCGAGGCCCAGGAGGAACACGATCTGCACGCGGGCCGTGTCATTGCGGCGAAGGAGCGACTCGGCTCGATGGCCGTCGAGCGGGCGGAGCTCCGTGTCCGCCGCGAAGAGGTGGCGGAACGGCTGCGCCGCGACGCAGACGCGGACGAGGAGACCGCGCTGCTCGCACCCGTGCCCGACGTCGAGGGTGACCTGCGTGACGAGTTGGCGTCCCGGGAAGCCGAACTGCGCCGGATGGGACCGGTCAATCCCTTGGCGGCCGCCGAGTATGCGGAACTCGAGGGGCGTCACTCCTTCCTGTCTGGTCAGCTCGATGATCTCGAAGCGTCCCGTGGCGAGCTGCGCAAGGTGATCTCGGCGCTGGACGACGAGATCCAGACGCGGTTCCTCGCCGCCTTCGACGAGATCGCCCAGGCATACGAACGTCACTTCGCCGTCCTGTTCCCCGGTGGTCGCGGGCGTCTCCGACTGAGTGATCCCGACGACCTGCTGAACACGGGAGTGGAGATCGAAGCCCAACCTTTGGGGAAGAAGGTCACGGCGATGACGCTTCTGTCGGGCGGCGAGCGGTCGCTGGCGGCCATCGCCTTCCTGTTCGCCATCTTCGATGCCCGACCGAGCCCGTTCTACGTGCTCGACGAAGTCGAGGCCGCGCTCGACGATGCCAACCTCCATCGCTTCATCCGGCTGCTCGACGACTTCCGCCACAAGGCACAGCTGCTGATCATCACGCACCAGCAGCAGACGATGGAGGCGGGCGACGTGCTATACGGCGTCACGATGGAGCCGGGCGGGTCGTCGAAGGTCGTGGCCAAGTCGATGGCGCAGGCGGCGGCCGATCGGGAGCAGACTGCCAGCCGGTAACCTCATCCGGCAGTCATGGATTCCGTCGCCATCCTCGTCCTCGTGGTCGCGATCGTCGCGATCGCCGGGGTCGGACTCGTCCTCACTCGTCGTCGCCCCGGCGACGACGATGCCGCGACAGCGGTCCAACAGCGGCTCCGGCTGGAGGTGGTCCAGGCCGAAGCGACACTCTCGACCCGGTTGGCGCGCACCCGCCACTCGCTCGGTTCGTCCCTTCGTTCGGTCTTCGCCAGGGGCGAGCTCGATCGGGAGTTCTGGGAGGGGATGGAGGAGGCCCTGATCGGTGCAGACGTGGGTGTGAATGCGTCCCAGACGATCGTCGCTCGGGTGCGTGACGCCGGTCCCGCCGATCCGGCCGAGGCGCGACAGCTCCTGTCGACTGAGGTCCGGCGGATCTTCGACGGCCGCGACCGTGATATCCGTTTGACGGGTTCGCCCGCCATCGTCCTCGTCGTCGGTGTCAACGGCACCGGCAAGACGACCTCGATCGCCAAGATCGCGGCTCGGTTGCGCGAGCGCGGGCACACTCCGATCCTCGGGGCAGCCGACACCTTCCGAGCAGCGGCGGACGCTCAGCTTCGGACCTGGGCGGAGCGGGTCGGCGTGGAGATCGTCGGCGGCCAACCGGGATCCGACCCGGCTTCGGTCGCCTTCGACACGGTGGCGGCGGCGAGGGCCCGCGGCCGAGATGTGGTCGTGATCGACACCGCCGGACGGCTCCAGAACAAGAAGAACCTCATGGCGGAGCTCGGCAAGATCAAGCGTGTCCTCGAGCGCGATTCCGGGGCCATCGGCGAGGTGCTACTCGTGCTCGACGCGACGGCCGGTCAGAACGGGCTGGCGCAAGCGGAGGTCTTCACACAGACCGCCGGTGTGACCGGGATCGTGCTGTCGAAGCTCGACGGCACGGCCCGAGGTGGGATCGTCGTCGCCATCGAGCAGGAGTTCGGAATCCCGGTGAAGTTCATCGGAGTGGGAGAGGGCGTCGCCGATCTCGTCGCATTCGACCCTGACGCATTCGTCGACGTGCTGCTGGCCGATGCCTGACCTCGCCGAGCTCGTCGCGTCCGCCCGCCGTGCTGCCGAAGGCTCGTATTCCCCGTACTCGGGCTTCCGGGTGGGCGCCGCCGTCGTGACCGAAGACGGGACGGTCGTGTCGAGTGCGAACGTCGAGAACGGCGCGTATCCGGTGGGTCAGTGCGCCGAGGCGAATGCGGTGAACTACGCAGTCAGTCAGGGCCATCGGCGCCTACCGACCGTTGCCGTGGCGTGCATCGACGCCGCCACCGTCGACGACGCCTACCCGTGTGGTCGCTGCCGCCAGATCATGTCCGAGTTCGGCGTGGAGACGATTCACGTCACCAACGCGTCGGGCGAGGTCCGCACCCACACCCTGGACGAGCTGCTCCCGCACCGGTTCTCGCTCTGATCCTGACCGGAAATTCGAGAGGTGTCCGTCAGGCTACGACCGGGCCGGAGCCGACACTGAGACTGTGCGTTCAGGAACCCTGCAACGCCTCCGCCAGCTTGGGGAGGACGTTGTTGACGTCACCGATGATGCCGAGATCGGCCACCGAGAAGATGGGTGCCTCCGGGTCCTTGTTGATGGCGATGATCGTCTTCGAGTCCTTCATGCCGACGAGGTGCTGCATCGCTCC
>Ga0326597_10009735_pt1 | contig 12848 bp, 14 predicted proteins | sample RVTome_12_FD_203789 | JGI IMG/M metagenome (GOLD analysis project Ga0326597, IMG submission 203789) | Soil microbial communities from uranium-contaminated site in the Upper Colorado River Basin, Wyoming, United States - RVT100D185 | ecosystem: Environmental > Terrestrial > Soil > Contaminated >... | reverse complement strand
AAGACGCCGAACCTCGGGCGCAAGTCGCTCAACGAGATCAAGGAAGTGCTCGCCTCGCGCGGGCTGACCCTGGGCATGAAGCTCGAGAACTGGCCGCCGGCCGGGCTCGAGCATCACCGCGGATGAGCGCGCCATGCGTCACGGACTAGGCCTCAGGAAGCTCAATCGCACCTCGAGCCACCGGCTCGCGATGCTGCGCAACATGGCGGTATCGCTGCTGCGCCACGAGGAGATCAAGACGACGCTGCCCAAAGCGAAGGCGCTGCGCCGCGTGGTGGAGCCGATGATCACCCTCGGCAAGGCGCCGTCGCTCGCCAACCGGCGCCTGGCGTTCGACCGCCTGCGCGACCGGGGAATCGTGGGCAAGCTGTTCGAAGAGCTGGGGCCGCGCTACGCGACGAGGAACGGCGGCTATCTGCGCATCCTGAAGAACGGCATGCGCAAGGGCGACAACGCGCCGATGGCGCTGGTGACGCTGCTGGACCGGCCGGAGCCGCAGGCGGAGGAGAAAAAGCCCGCGGTAGAGAAGAAGGCGGCGTAGGGCACGTTCACTGCAGCAGCATTATTCGCCCCACGGAAGGCACGCCGCTTGCGTTCACGAGGAACAGCATGTAAGGGCCGGGTGGGGCGGTCGTGCGGCTCGCCGGGAGATTGATCGTGAGTCGTGTAGCCACCCGCGAGAAGCGCAGGGGAACCAGGCGCGCGCTCTGGTCGAAGGCGTGCGTCACCGAGCCGAGCCCGACAAGGGTCACCTGCGCGATCCCGGCGCCGTCCGGCGTATTAACGACCTGAGTCTGGCCGTACCCGGCCCTTGGGGGCAGCGCGCCCGTGATGGTCGGGCGCGCGCCGTTGAACAGGTAGGGCGGCGAGTACAGTTCGTAGTTCCGCTCGTTCGCAGTGCCGTCCGGCCCGCGCCCGCTGCCCGTGTACAGCACCCTGCCATCCGGCAGCAGCAGGGCGGTCCCGTGGTACATGCGAACCACCGCGCTGCTCGCCAGCGTCGTCCAGGTACCGGTCGCGGGATGCCACAACTCCGCGGCCCGCACGGCTCCCTCGGCGTTGTTGAACCCGGCGCCGCTCGTGCCGCCGGTGACGAGAACGTCCCCGGTCGGCAGCAAGGTGGCGTTCATCTGCCGGCGGGCGAACGCCATCTTTGCTGTAAAGGTCCACGTCGGACTCGGCTGATTCAAGTCGATGATCTCGGCGCTGTCGGTTGGGGGGTCGCCGCCCCCCGCGTAGAGGATCTTTCCCGGCTCGTACATCACCGCGGATCCGTAGTCGCGCAATCCGAACTGGCGCAGCGGGCCGTCGGTCCAACGGCCCGCAACCGCAACGTCGAGATAGCGCGACTGCTGCTCCTCTCCGGCGTAGAAGATGCGCCCGTCGGGGGCCACGAAATTGCGGGGATAGTACGGCAGTTCGAGGGCCGCCAAGGTAAGCTGGCGCCAGGCGGCGCCGTTCCACACCTCGGGGAGCTCCACAAGGTCGCCGTTTTCGTCCCGGCCCGCCATCGTCACCACTTCGCCGTTCGGCAAGGTGGTATTCGTGGGATACCACCTTCCCCGCGCCATGGGCATGGGCGGCAAGGCCTGCCACGTTTCGGTGGCGGGATCGAAAACGTTCGTGTTCGGCAGGCCGTGGTCGTCACTGATGTGCCCTCCGGCGACGAACAGCCGGCCGTCGGGAAGGAAGTTATGGCCGCCGCAGAACAAATCGGAGGGGGCCGGCACCGCGGTGAACGCGCCGGTCGCGGGGTCCCATAGGTATGTAGGCGTGCCATTGGCCCCTCCCCAGCTCATCACCTTGCCGCTGACCAGCAGATGGAGGTGTATCTGCACGATCGGCGCCTCGCTCACGGGCGACCACTGGCCGAGGCGCTGCGCCTCAGACAAAGGCTGGGGCTGCGCCTCAGACAAAGGCTGGGGCTGCGCCTCAGACAAAGGCTGGGGGGACTCGCTGGAGGTCGCCGAGGAACCGTCGGATCTGCCGCAGGCGGCCAGCATCGGCAAGAGCAGGACCATCACCGCGTACATCACGTGGACGCACCTACTGGAGGACTGCGACGAGGGCATCGGGCAAAGGCTATCGCGGCGCCTGGTCCATCGTACGTTCGCCACCGCACGTTGCGGCCGGAAATCGGCGTGTCATTGCACCCATGGCGCACTCGGCGCCTTGCATCGCGACCAGGTATATGCTCGCAGCATGATGTGGCTAGCGTTCAGCATGGCGGTGATCGTCGCCATCGGCTGCCTTTGGTGGTTCGCCTGGCTGCGCAAAGACCGCAGGCCGCCCAAGCCGACGCGGCCGTACCGGGAGTGGAAGGAATAGGAGTTGCCAGCCGGCTGACTGATCTAGCCCGCTGTCCCCGGAATCGCGGTGCGCCGGCGAGGCAATGCCTGGCGAAAAGGGCGGCGGCGCAAGGCCGCGGAGGTCCGTGCGGACCATCGTGCCCGCGCGGGAACGACATGCTGATCACCGACATCGAGACCACCGGCTCGCGATGCTGCGCTACCGGCTCTACAATGCCATCCTGCAGGGGCAATTTCGCGACAGCGATGTCGAATTTTCGCGCTCGGATCTCAATCCGCTGATCGGCGAGGCCTGGATCGGGGTGACCAAGGAGCTGGGTAACGGGCTGCAGGTGAGCCTCGTATTCCGCGCCCGCAGCCGCGAGCTGAAAGTCGGCCCCAGTCCCAGCTGGGGCGGCGTGATCCTGCGCCGCGCGTTATGACCAGGAGGCTCGTAGAGGGATTGCATGGACGTCATCAAGACGGTGAAAGAGCTGCGCAAGCGATTGCAGCGCGAACCGCGGGTTGCCTGCGTGCCGACCATGGGCAACATCCACGACGGCCATCTGAGCCTGGTCAGGATCGCCCGCGAGCACGCACCGGTCACGGTGACGACGATTTTCGTCAATCGCCTGCAGTTCGGGCCGGGCGAGGACTTCGACAAGTACCCGCGTACCTTCGAGGAAGATTGCGCCAAACTGGCAGCCGAGGGCAACACCATCGTATTCGCCCCCGATGAAAAGCAGATGTATCCCGAGCCGCAGGTGTTCTACGTCGAACCGCCCGGGACCGCAGCCCGGCTCGAGGGCCGTTTCCGGCCGGGCCACTTCCGCGGCGTGGCCACCGTGGTGTTGAAGCTGTTCAATTGCGTGCAGCCCCGGGTCGCCGTGTTCGGCAAGAAGGACTACCAGCAGTTGGCGACCGTGCGGCACATGGTCGAGCAGTTCGCGCTGCCGATCACCATCGTTCCGGCGGAGACGGTGCGCGCCGCGGATGGCCTGGCGCTGTCCTCGCGCAACCGCTTCCTGTCCCCCGCGGAGCGAAAGGAAGCGATTCGCCTGCGCCAGGCGATCATGCAGGTCAGTGACGCGGTGGCAAGCGGCGAGCGCAAATTCATCGCCATGGAGTATGCGGCCGGCGAGCTGCTCGCGCGCCACGACTGGAAAGTCGACTATGTCGTCGTGCGCAGCCGGCGCGCTCTGCTGCGCCCCGAAGCGCAGGACAAGGAACTCGTGGTGCTCGGCGCCGCGACGCTCGGCACCACGCGGCTGATCGACAATCAGGAAATCCTCGCGCCGCAAGGCCTCCCTTCGAGTTACGCGAGCAGGATCGCGCGGTAGTCGTTGACGTTGGTGCGGGTCGGGCCGGTGACTACCAGATCGCCAAGCGCCGAGAAGAAGCCGTAGCTTTCATGGGCCTCGAGATGCGCTCTCGCGTCCAGCCGGCGCCCTGCGGCGCGCGCCAGGGTGTCGGGCGAGATCACCGCGCCGGCGTTATCCTCCGAACCGTCGATGCCGTCGGTGTCCGCGGCGATCGCGTGCACGCCCGGGACGCCGTCCAGCGCCAGCGCCAGCGCGAGGAGGAACTCGCCGCAGCGCCCGCCGCGTCCGCCTTTGCCGCGCACGGTCACCGTGCATTCCCCTCCGGAGATCAGCACCGAGGGGCGCGGTGCGACCCGCGCTTGCGCCGCCATGTCGCGCGCCACCTCGCGCGCCTCTCCCGTGATGTCGTCTCCCAGGATCGTCGGCGCGATGCCGCGCGCCTCGAACAGCGCGGCTGCCGCCTCGAGCGAGCGGCGGGCGGTGGCCACCACACGATTCTCCACCCGCGCGAACAGGCGATCGCCCGGCTTCGGCGTTTCCGTGAACGGCCCCGGCGGCGCGATGCCGTACTTGGCGAGCACCCCGCGGGCATCGGCCACCGTCGTCGGATCGGGGGCGCAGGGGCCCGAGGCGATGTGCGTCGGATCGTCGCCGGTGACGTCCGAAATGACGAGCGCGAGCACCGGCGCGCGGCAGGCCGCCGCGAGGCGCCCGCCCTGGATCGCCGAGAGGTGCTTTCGCGCCGTGTTGATCTCCTGGATCGGCGCCCCGCAGCGCAGGAGCTCGCGCGTCATCGCCTTCAGGCGTTCCATCGTGACGCCCTCGGCGGGCAGGGAGAGCAGGCTCGAGCCGCCGCCCGAGATCAGGGCGAGCAGCAGGTCTTCCGGCCCGAGCGCGCGCACGCCCGCCAGCAGCGCGCGCGCGCCGGACTCGCCGGCGGCATCCGGCACCGGATGCCCCGCTTCCAAGACTCGAATGCGGCGCGTCGGCAGGCCGTGGCCGTAGCGCGTGATGGCGAGGCCGTCGAGAGGCGCGTCGCGCGGCCAATGCCGCTCGACGGCGAGCGCCATCGACGCCGCCGCCTTGCCGGCGGCGGCCACGAAGGTGCGCCCGCGCGGCGGTGGCGGCAGGTGCGGCGGCAGGATCCGCAGGGGATCCGCGGCGGCCACCGCCGCGCGGAAGCTCTCCTCCAGCAGCGCGCGCATGCGGCGAAGTTTACCGGTGGGAGCGCGCCGGGGTTTGCGCTATCCTCGCCTGCCTATGACGAAACGCACGCGACCGCCGTTCCGCGCCGACCACGTCGGCAGTTTCCTGCGCCCGAAAGAGCTGCTCGAGGCGCGCGAGCGCCACTTCAAGCAGAACGCCATCACGCGCGCGCAACTGCGCGAGGTCGAGGACCGCAGCATCCGCGACATCGTCAAGCGGCAGGAGGCGTGGGGCCTGCAGGGCATTACCGACGGCGAGTTCCGCCGTACCTACTTCCACGTCGATTTCCTCGAGCAGCTGGAAGGCGTCGAGGTGAAGGGCGGCATCCAGGTCAAGTTCCATGGCGCGGCCGGCGACGTGGATTTCGCGCCGCCGGTGATGCACGTGACGCGGAAATTGAAGCACGTGAGCCCGATCCAGCTCGAGCACTTCAAGTTCCTGAAGTCAGCCACGACGCGCATGCCGAAAGTCACCATTCCTTCGCCGACCATGCTGCATTTCCGCGGCGGCCGCGGCGCCATCAGCCGCGAGGCCTACCCCGACTTGGAAGGCTTCTACGAGGACGTGGCGCGCTGCTACCGCGAGGAGATCCGCCAGCTCGCCGAGGCGGACTGCCGCTATCTGCAGCTCGACGACACCAACCTCGCCTACCTGTGCGATGCGAAGATGCGCGAGGGCGCGCGCCAGCGCGGCGACGACCCGGATGAGCTGCCGCGCCGCTACGCACGCCTCATCAACTCGGCGATCGCCGGGCGGCCGAAGGACATGACGGTCGGCGTGCACCTGTGCCGCGGCAACTTCCAGAGCGCCTGGGCGGCCGAGGGCGGCTACGAGCCGGTTGCCGAGGTGCTGTTCAACGAGTTGCAGGTGGACGCCTACTTCCTCGAATACGATGACGCGCGCTCGGGTGATTTTTCGCCGCTGCGCTTCGTGCCGAAGGGCAAGCACGTGGTCCTCGGGCTGGTGACCACCAAGCTCGGCACGCTGGAATCGAAGGACGACCTCAAGCGGCGCATTGGCGCGGCGGCGAAGCTCGTTCCGCTCGAGCAATTGTGCCTGTCGCCGCAATGCGGCTTTTCCAGCACGGTGCACGGCAACCAGCTCGAGGTCGAGGCGCAGGGCGCGAAGATCCGCCTGGTGGTCGAGACCGCGCGCGAAGTCTGGGGCGAGGCTTGATTCAGGCGAACGTTTCGCGTGCCGCGTCGCGGCCAAGCTGGTACAGCCCCGGGTAGTGCTCGCTGAACGCCTGCTGGATCTCCTGCACCGGCACGTCGGCGTACGAGCCGCGCTCGCGCAGGTACTCCATGTGGCGGCGCTCGTCGGCGTCGAACGGGTGGAAGATCGAATCGTTGCGGCCGTCGAACTCCAGCGGCTTGACGCGGAACTTGCGGCACAGGTCGAGGTTGAAGGCAGGCGTGGCCTTCACCCACTTGCCTTCCAGCCACAGCTCGGTGAAGCCGTGGTACACGAACAGGTCCGTGCCCATGCGCTCGGCCAGGCGCGGCGTGGTGAGATGATTCTTCACGTCGGCGAAGCCCACGCGCGCCGGGATGCCTGCGGCGCGCGCGCAGGCCGCGAGCAGCGCCGCCTTGCCGATGCAGAAGCCTTCGCCCGCTTCCAGGCACACGCTGCCGCGGAAGGCCGAATCCCGCGAAAAGTCCAGGAACGGGTTGTAGCGCACGCCGTCGCGCACCGCGTAGTACAGCGACACCGCGCGCTCAACGTCGGTGGCACCCCTGGCGTGCTCGCGCGCGAACGCCACCACGGCGGGGTGGTCGCTGTCGATGTAGCGTGCCGGGGCGAGGAATTCGTTCACCGGTCGAGCCGCATCAGGCGCTTGGCGCTCGCGAACAGGGGGTCGCTCGGGCTGCCGAGTCCATCGACGATCGTGAAGTGGTCGCGCCCGGGCAGCACGGCGCTGCCCGCGAGCACCGGCTTCCAGCGCTGCGCCAGCAGGGCGTTCTGGCGCTTGAACTCCGAGCTCTCCAGCGCGCCCACCGCGAGCGCGAGCGGCGCGCGCGTCGCCGGCGGCAGGAACGCGGGCGAGAGCTTGTGCGCGGCGGCTTCGTCGAGCCGCAGGTCCCCGTTCACCCAGTCCACCCGCACGAGCGGGCGCAGGTCGTACACGCCGCTCACGGCGACCGCGCCCTTGTACAGGTCCTTGGGCAGCGTGCGGTCCATTACCGGCCACAGCGCCGCCAGCATCATCGCCGCGAGGTGCCCGCCCGCCGAATGGCCGCCGACGTACAGCCGGTCCTCGTCCATGCCGTACTGCTCGGCGTGCCGGTAGAGCCAGACCGAGGCCGCCAGCATCTGCTGCACGATGCGCTCGATGCTCACCTGCGGGCACAGATCATAGTTGACGACCACCAGCGATACGCCCGCGTCTACCCACGCCGGCGCGAGGAACGAGAAGTCCCGCTTGTCGAGCGAGCGCCAGTAGCCGCCGTGGATGAACAGCAGGGCGCTGCCGTCGCCTTTGCGCGCCGGGAAGATGTCCAGCCTCTCGCCCGTTGAGGAACCGTAGGCCAGGTCGAGATGGCAGGTCATGGTCGAGCGCGCATGCGCCGAAGACTCCTGCCAACGCGCGAAGTGGCGCGGATGGTCTGGAAACAGCTCGCGGTTGTTGTACTCGCGCGAGTAGAACGCGGAATCCATCAGCTGCGTTGCTCCCGCCAGATGCCAAGGGCCACCTGCGCCGAGCGGTCGGAGTAGGAGAGCAGCACGCACTCATCCTTCGCTTCCAGGCTCACCGGCTGCCAGGACGGGATGACGAAGCAATCCTTCGGCTCGAAGGAAAACGATGCGGCGCCGATTCTCGCTTTCCCGGTGCCTTCCGCCACCGAGTACATCGTGGCGTCGGTCGCGCGGTGCGGACTGGAGCGCAAGCCCTGCGGCAGCAGCTGGAAACTGAAAATCGGCGAGGTCCTGCCGAAGGGCGCGACCCGGTCGAGCGGCGCCAGGTTGCCCCGGTCCATGCGCCGGCAGAACTCCTCGCGCCCGGCGCCGGATCGCGTCTTCGGAACGCTCGCCATGGTTCGGTCCCAGATCAAAAAATCATTATAAGGTGTCGCCCTCACGCCATGCAGGGGAACGCGACGCGGGCGACTGGGAGCGCTTGCGCAGCGTCTGGCACGACGACGGCTGGATGAGCGCCACCTGGTTCCAGGGGCCGGCGCCGCGGTCGCTGGGCCATCGTGCGGCGCCAGCCGATCTACGAAAAGGACCGCATGGACCCGGTCGATCCGGTTTAAGCCAGGGTGCCGGTTTGCCGAGGGTCTGGCCGCGCCAATTCGGCTTGTCTTCTGCTTTGTAACAAAATTTCCATCGCGGTCTGCCTGCTTACGTCTACTTACAAAGCCGCACCGTGATAGCCGCATTCGGCGTGCGCTCTCCCGGGGCTGGAAAGCGTTACTCGGGGCATGCAAGGGTGCACGCATGCGCCGCAGTCCGGTGGCCGGGTTTACCGGCCGCGCAATCCGCGCGCCACGGCGCTGTATAAGTGCGCCGCCAGGCATGCGCCCGAGTTGAAAGCGGGCGGCCGATTCGGGCGTCACGTCGAGGAGAACGTCATCGCGCGGTTCCTCGCCTGCGGCGATCCGCGGCACGGCTTCGCCAGGATCTACTGCGATCGGTGCCAGCATGCCTGCATCCTCGCCCTTTCGTGCAAGGCGCGGTACTTCTGCCCGAGCTGCCACCAAAAAAGAGTGCTGGCGTACGGTGAATGGGTGGAGGCCAGCGTGCTCGCGCCGGTGCCGCACCGGCAGTACGTGTTCACCATCCCCCGCCTGCTGCGCCCGATGTTCGCCCGCAGGCGCGCGCTGCTGGGGAAGCTGTGCAACATCGTCGAGCGCCTGTTCGCACGCTTCTATGCAAGCGCGAGGCCCGGTGCGCGAGCCGGGATGATTCTATTTGTCCAGACCTTCGGCGACCTCGTCAACTTCAACCCGCATATTCACATGCTTGCGGCGGACGGCGCTTTCGACGCCGACGGCGGCTTCACCGTTCTGCCGCCCATACCGCGCAAAGTGCTCGAGCCGTTGTTTCGGGCGGAAGTGCTCGCCTTTCTGCGCCGCGAGGGCTTGGTCTCGGAGGCCCTGGCCGAAAAGATGCTGGCCTGGCGGCATACTGGATTCTCGGCGCACAACGCCGTGCGCGTTGGCTCGCACGACGCTTCGGCACGCCGCAGGCTCGCGCAGTACATGCTGCGCGCGCCCTTTTCTCTGGAGAAGATGACCTACGATCAGGATTCCGGCACGGTTCTCTACCGTTCGCGGATGCACAAGACGCTCAAGCGGAACTTCCAGATCATGCACGGCGCCGGATCGGCTCGTGCAGCTTTGCTCTCACATCCCGGATCGCTTCGAGCACCTGGTGCGCTACGCCGGCTGGTATTCGAATCGTAGTCGCGGAAAGCGCAGACGCATGCAGGCCGAACCGGCTGAGATCGCCACCCGTGAGGTCGACGTACGCGAGGCAGCGCGCGTGCGCTCCACCTGGGCGCGCCTGATTCACAAGGTGTACGAGGTCGATCCGCTCGAATGCCCGAGGTGCAAGGGTCCCATGCGCGTGATTGCCCTTATCGACGATGCGGCAGTCATCCAAAAAATCCTCGGCCACCTGGGCCTGTGGGCGCCGCAACAGGCCCCGAGGAAGGGTCTCGCGCCGCCCGCCCCGGATCCACCAGGCCAATCCAAGGCCGTCCTGACCTACCACCCCGTTTCCGACATCGCCTGAATCCGCCGCGCGAGGGGCGAGTTCGCCTGGCGGAGCCCCTCTATTGCGCAAGCGGCACCGAGCGAATAGATTGCCATGTGGTTTTTCACCAATAGCGGCTCGCGACGCGACATAAGCGGCATTGTGCGACGCTGCGCCTGGGCTGGGGAGGGTAAGGATGGGCAATTCGTGGGGCGCCGTGCGGCCAGGGGTGGATAGATTTTCCTATCCGTTCCGCGACTAGGTGCTCGAGCTGTGCACGAGCGCGCGGCGGGGCAACCGCGGCGCACTGGCGCGCACCCTGGAAGGCGGATCCCTGGAAACCATCCGCCAGATGGTCGCGAGCGGCGTCGGACTCACCGTGCTGCCTTCGACCTCGGTGCAGGCCGGCGAGGGCAGCGAGCTGATCCGCTTTCGCCCGTTCACGCGCCCGGTGCCGGACCGGCGCGTGGTGCTGGCCTGGAGGAAGAGCTTCCCGCGGCCGCAGGCGATCGAAGCGCTGCGCGAATCGATCCTCGCCTGCGACCTGCAGCAGGTAACCAAGATTCACTAGGCGAACCATGGTCACGGGCGGCGCTGGCCGCGACCCAGGCCGCGTGCTGACCGAGGCGCGCGCGCACAGCAGCGCCGGCAGGCTGGGCGAGGCCGAGTCCGCGCTGCGCGCGCTGCTCGGGGGCGAGCCGCGCAACGTCGAGGCGCTGGTCCTGCTGGGCAACGTCCTCAACGACCTCGGCCGGCCGGCGGAGGCGATGCCGTGTTTCGAGCGCGCGCTCGAGCTAAAGCCGGATTCGGCCGATGCCCTGGCCAACCAGGGCAACGCGCTGCAGTACCTGGGCCGCCTGGACGACGCGATTGCCTGCTACCGCAAGGCGATCGCGCTCGATCCCGCCTACCGCGAGGCGCACCATAACCTCGGCAACGCGCTGGAGAGCCTCGACCGGCAGCCGGAAGCGGTGGCGTGCTTCGAGCGCGCGCTCTCCCTGGACGGCGACTTCGTCGAAGCGCGCTGGGCGATCGCGATGTCGCAACTGCCCAAGGTGTACGCCGACGCGGGCGAGGCGCGGCGCTGCCGGGACGCGTTCGCACGCGAGCTGCGCGCGCTGGAGGCGTGGTTCGACGCGCGCCGCAGCGCGCAAAGCCACCGCGCGGTGGGCATCCAGCAGCCCTTCGCGCTGGCCTACGAGGAGGAGGACAACCGCGATCTGCTGCGGCGCTACGGCGCCTTGTGCGCGCGGCTGATGGGCGCGTGGTTCGACGCGCAGGGCCTGGCCTCGCCCGCGAAGCGCCCGCCGGCCGGCGCCATCCGCGTCGGGGTGGCGTCGCAGTATTTCCACGACCATTCCGTGTGGAACGCCCTCGTGCGCGGCTGGTTCGAGCAGCTGGATCCCGGGCGCTTCGCGCTGCACGCTTTTTACCTGGGCGCGCACGAGGATGAAGAGACTGCGCGCGGCCGTCGCTGCGCGGCGCAGTTCCACGCGGGCGGCAAGGGCCTGCGGGCATGGGTCGACCTGATCCTCGCCAGCCGGCTGGATGTGCTGATCTATCCCGAGGTGGGCATGGATCCGATGACCGCGAAGCTCGCGAGCCTGCGCCTCGCGCCGCTCCAGCTCGCGTCCTGGGGCCATCCCGAGACCACCGGCCTGCCGACGATCGATGCCTACTTCTCGGCGCAGGGGATGGAACCCGAGGGGGCGCAAGCGCATTACACGGAGAAGCTAGTGGCGCTGCCCAACCTGGGCTGCTGCTTTGCGCGGACCGAGGTGGCCGCGCAGTTTCCCGAAGCGGACGCGGACGGCCCGCTCCTCGTCTGTCCCGGCACCCCGTTCAAGTACGCGCCGCAGCACGACGGCGTGTACGCCGCGATCGCGCGCCGGCTGGGGCGCTGCAGCTTCGTGTTCTTCGTGCACCGGGGCCGCGGCGATCTCGCCGGACGCCTGATGGGGCGGTTGCGCGGCGCTTTTGCGCAGGCGGGACTGCGCGCGGAGGACTGCGTGAGATTCCTGCCCTGGCTCGAGCGTCCACGCTTCCACGGCCTGATGCGGCGCGCCGACGTATTCCTCGACACGATCGGTTTCTCGGGATTCAACACCGCGATGCAGGCGGTGGAATGCGGCTTGCCCATCGTGACGCGGGAAGGCCGGTTCCTGCGCGGGCGCTTCGCCAGCGCGATCCTGCGGCGCATCGGGCTGCAGGAACTCGTGGCGCAGTCCGACGACGATTACGTGCGCATCGCGGTGCGCCTGGCGCAGGACGGGGATTACCGCGAGCGCATGCGCCGGCACATGGCGGCGCATCGCGCTATCCTGTTCGAGGACCTCGCGCCGATCCGCGCGATGGAGGATTACCTGGCCGGGGCCGTCGCCTGATGGATGCGCGGTGATGGCGCTGTGCGGGTTTTAGGGGTTGAAGTGCCGCCTGACTGCGCGCATCATTGCGCCATGAAGAACTTCATCCGTGGTTGCGCCGCGCTCGGGCTGGCGCTGTGCGTCGCGCCGGCGATCGCCCAGGACGTCAGGGTCACCATCTCCGGCGAGGTCGCGCCCGGCGTCTACGGCCGCGTGGACTTCGGCGGCCGCCCGCCGCCGCCGCTCGTCTATCCGCAGCCCGTGGTGGTGGTGCGGCAGGCGCGCGCACCGGCGCCGTTGTACCTACACGTGCCGCCCGGGCACGCGAAAAACTGGTCCAAGCATTGCAAGAAATACGACGCCTGCAGCCGGCCGGTGTTTTTCGTGAAGTCGGCGGAATACGAGCCGGGCTACAGGCATCCCGGCAAGGGCGCGAGCAAGAGCGCGGGCAAGGGCAGGAACTAGCTCAACGAGGTCGGAATCCAGACCTCCGCGTGCAAGGTGCGGTGCACCGGGCACTTGTTGGCGATCTCCAGCAGCCGCGCGCGCTGCGCCTCGTCCAGATTTCCTTCGAGCGTCAGCACCCGCTCGATCCGGTCGATCTTGCCCTCGCGCGTTTCGCATTCGGCGCAATCTGTCGCGTGCACCTTGTCGTGCTTCAGGCTCACGCTGACGCGCTCGAGCGGCCACTTCTTCTGCTCCGCGTACATGCGCACCGTCATCGAGGTGCAGGCGCCGAGCCCCGCGAGCAGCAGATCGTAAGGCCCGGGGCCACTGTCGTCGCCGCCGACTGACGCCGGCTCGTCGGCGCGCATGCGGTGCTTGCCCGCGGTGACCAGCTGAGCAAAGCGGCCTTCGCCCGCTTCGGCGACGCGCACGCCCGGCACCGCCACCTGCACCTCCGGTTCCGGCTCGAGGTAGCGCGACGCCCAGGCCGCCAGCACGTTTTTCACCAATAGCGGCTCGCGACG
>Ga0326597_10009734_pt1 | contig 12849 bp, 11 predicted proteins | sample RVTome_12_FD_203789 | JGI IMG/M metagenome (GOLD analysis project Ga0326597, IMG submission 203789) | Soil microbial communities from uranium-contaminated site in the Upper Colorado River Basin, Wyoming, United States - RVT100D185 | ecosystem: Environmental > Terrestrial > Soil > Contaminated >... | reverse complement strand
GTTGGACACCACGAACCGGTCCCGGTCGGGCCACTGCGGGTCAGTCGGGTCGACGACGAGGTGGCGGGTCCACAGCACGACCGCGATGTCGGCCATGCCCATCGGCATGCCGGGATGGCCGCTCTGAGCGCGCTCCACTGCGTCCATCGACAGCGCCTTGATCGTGTCGACGGCGAGCTGGTCGGGGTTCACAGTGGAGGAGGCTAGGGGCTGAGTCAGCGGTTTCCCGTTTCCCGTTGGCCGTTTCCCCTCACCGGCCCCGACTCAGGGGGTGAGCGAATAGGACGCTGGCTTCATCTGGTCTCGGCTTGTGGCAAGCCGAGACCAGATCCCGGGGCGAGCCTATTCGCTCACCCCCTCATTCCACGATCCTCAGGCTCCGATCGGAGCGGTTGAGTTCGTCGATCCCGGTGGGGCCGACGGCGACGATGTCCTCGATCCGCATCCCATATTCGCCCGGGAGGTAGATGCCGGGCTCGATCGAAAAGGTCATCCCGGCCTCGAGCGGCAGCTGGTTGCCTTCCACGATGTAGGGATGCTCGTGCCCCTCGATTCCGATGCCGTGCCCGGTGCGATGGATGAAGTACTCACCGAACCCGGCATCGTCGATCACCCGCCGGGCCGCTCGGTCGATCTCCTGGGCGGCCACGCCGGGTCGAACCGCTTCCCGCCCCGCCGCCTGAGCCAGCTGCAGGGCGTCGAAAGCCTCCATGTACGGGACCGATGGCGTGCCGACGTGGAGGGTGCGCGTGGTGTCCGAGTGGTACCCGTGGGCCCGGCCCCCGAAGTCGAGCACGATCGAGTCGCCCTCGGCGATGACGCGATCGCCGGTCTCGTGATGAGGTGACGCCGAATTGGGGCCGGAGGCGAGGATGGTGAATGTCGAGAGGTCGTGCCCTTCGGCGACCGTCATCGCCGCAATGTCGCCGGCTACCGCCCGCTCCGACCGTCCGGTGAACCGGACTTCACCGAGTCGATCGGCGACCCGGTCGGTGGCCTCGGCGGCGTGGCGCAGCCACCTGATCTCCTCGGGCTCCTTCCGCATCCGCAGCTCGCGGGTGACCGGAGCCGTCGGCGAAAACTCTGCTCGCGGCAGGGCCGCCTGCAGTTCGAGAAGAAACACCGCCCAGGTGGGATCGCCGATCGCCACCCCACGGGCGCCCCCGACAAGGCCGGCAACGATGCCCACCGGGTCTTCGGTCTCCTCCCATGCCCGCACCGAGAACGCATCGCCCCGCGGGACCACCCGCGGCGCCTCGAGCCGGGGCACCACCAGCACCGCAGCGGAGCCCCTCCCGACCACCAGCATCGTGAGGCGCTCGAGCGGCATGGCTTCGTATCCGGTGAAGTAGGGGAGGTCGGCACCCAGGGAGAGCAAGGACACGTCGAGGGAGCGTTCGGCCATCAGCGAGCGCAATCGGCCGAGCCTGGCGGAGTAGTCGAAGTCGGGGAACATCGCCGGCGAGGCTACGTCGCCGGCAGCCACATTGCACCCCCACTTCTGGCAATCTGGCGATGTACACCGCGGGAGGGGCATCTGGGCCGGGCGCGACGTCTCCGATTGTCTTTGGCGGCATTCGCCCTGGGCGGGGCGGTGGCCTGCGCCGGCCGAGCGGAGCCGGCGGCGACCGAGCCGCCATCCACCACCGCGGCCCCGACCACGACCACTACCGGGATCAGGTTCGACCGGCCCGGCGGCTGGGCGCGCGCCGCCGACCCGGCCCTCCGGGCCGACGGGTACCAGTGGATCAGCGCGGTAGTCGTCGTCCCCGACGGCGTCGTGGCTGCCGGCCTCGACTCTTCGACTACCGACGCCGACGCCGCTGTCTGGGTCTCCGCAGATGGGAACTCCTGGACCCAGGTCGAGGACGCCGCCCTCGAAGGCTTCGGTGCCCAGGGGATCCACGAGATGGCCCGCGGCGGGCCGGGAATCGTGGCCGTGGGCTTCGACGGGTCGAACGGGCCGTTCGACGGCGCGGTATGGCACTCGGTGGACGGCCGCGACTGGACGCGGGTGGCCCAGGAGTCGTTCCGGGCCGACGGCGATCAGGAGATCACCACGATCATCAACACGGGCCACGGGTTCATCGCGGCCGGTTCGGATAGCGTCGGAAGGTCCGTCGACGCCGCAGTGTGGGTCTCGGCGGACGCCCACGACTGGCGCCGGGTGTTCGACCCCGCCCTCGGCGGGTTCGGCAGCCAGCGAATCCACGCCATCGCCGCGGGACCCGGCGGATTCGTCGCCGTCGGCTCCCACTATCAGCTCAACCACTTCGGGCTCTATGACCTCGATGGCCGGGTGTGGTTCTCGGAGGACGGCGAATCGTGGACGGTGATCGACGACGAGGTCTTTGGCGGCCCCGGGTGGCAGTTCGTCACCGCGATCACCGCCGGCCCCGATGGATTCGTCGCCGCCGGCACCCACATCCTCGGTCATCCCGGCGAGGCCAACGACATCACCATCTGGCTGTCACCCGACGGATTGACCTGGACCCGAATCGACGAAGCAGTCTTCGACCTCCCCCGGGTCCAACGAGTCTCGGCGATGATCTCCGGCCCCGATGGAATCGTCGCCGTCGGCTACGACACCCACGAGTCGGGCAACCGGATGCCTGCGGTGTGGACCTCGCCCAACGGGATCGGGTGGGTCCGGGTGGTCGATCCGAGGCTCGGCGAACCCGGCAACCGCTGGATGAACACGGTCGCCCACGGGGGCCCCGGCTTGATCGCCGCCGGCGGCGACGGCGACCGGCCCGTTGGGGACCCGGCGGTGTGGCTCTTCGTCAAGGCGGTTTCCGGAGAGACCTAGGTGTGCTCGCCGGGGAGGTTGTCCCTGATGATGCTGGCGGGGGTGGCCCAGCGGAGGGAGCCGGCGCGGCATCACTCCGAGATCGCACTCCCACCCAAACGTGATGGAACCCGGGTATGGGGCTCACAGAAACCCAGGTAACCTCGGTGAAAGTGTCCAGAACACTGCGTTAGGCGGTCCCCATGGCCCGACAGACCAGCGACATCGGACCCGCAGCCCAAACAGTCGTCGAACGCTTGGCCCTTGTTGCCCAGGCACGACCCTTGGAGCGCTCCCAAGTCGAGTCGGCCCTCGCCGCGCACCTGCGAGCCCTCGACGTCGCCGCGAGGCCCGTCCGTTGGATCGAGAAGGGTGATCACCTCGCCTCGGCCCGCGAAGGGTTCAGCACTGCTTGGGCGGACCTCTGGAAGACGAACAAGGGCAAACCGTTGGTCGTCGGCATGACGTCGACCGCGACTTTCCGCTCCCTATACGGCGGCGGGCTTCGCAAGGGCGGTCTAGTCGGAGCGGCCGAGAAGCAAGAAAAGGCGGCCGGCTCGGGAACGAGGCGAGAGGCGCAGAAGGCGGCTAAGTCGGTGAACAAGCGTCTCGAGGACTGGGTCAACCAAGCTTCCCGTCACCGTGATCTCACGAACGCCGCGCGGGACGCCCTCCATGAGAAGGGGATTCATGAGCGGACGACGATGGCGCAGGCGATCGGCAGTACCCCAGAGCTACAGCGCGCCAGGCAGGAGGGTGAGCTGAACCAGGAGATCTCGAAGGGTGACGCTGCCAGGCAGGCGGCCACGGCCGCGGAGTGGCTGGCGCGTGCCCATGTCTTGAAGTCGGCTGGGAAGTCGGTGGAGGCGCTGGAGCGCGTGGCCCGGGTGTATCTCCCGCTGGTCGACGCCGTCGAGGCAGGGCTGTGGCTCTTCTGGGTCACAGAGAACGACGTGATCGCGGTGGCGGTGCCGGCTGAGGGCTAGGTTGTCACACCTAGGTGGTGTCGGCACCGCCTCACAACCGAGTGACCTCAGACGAGGCTGGCGGCGTACGACTCCAGCCGATCGTAGGACTCGGCGACGCCGGCCCCCATGCCGGAGCGGAGCATCGAGTTGCGCTCCTCGACCGACTCGAATGTGGCGACCGCGGTGACGAGGGTCTTGCCCTCCTGCTCCTCGAAGGTCACGGTCTCGACCGAGGCACCGCCGTGGTGACCGTCGAAGGTCCACACGATGCGCTCGGGCCGCACGATCTCCCGGAACTCGCCATGAAACCCATGCTCGACGCCGTCGGTGCCACGCTGCGCCATCCGCCAAACGCCCCCCGGCTTGAAGTGGACCGCGCAGTCGGTCATCTCGTGGGTATCCGGTGCCCACCAGTGCACGATGTGCTCGCATGAGGTATGTGCCTCGAAGACCAGGTAGCGCGGGGCATCGAGCAGCCGGGTGATCACGATTTCGAGGTCGGACGGAGTGGTCACCGTCAGTTGGCTTGCCATTGGACTCTCCTCGTCCAGGCGGTCAGTCGATCCTTGGCCGCGTCATGCTCAAGGGCCATACCCAATCCGGCGGCATCGTCAACATCCATTTCGAACGCCCGACCTTCGGGGAGACGGCGCAGGTGGTCGAGACTCGGCGGCAGGCCGAGCGCACCTGGCATGTTCGGACGGTATCGCGGTGTCGGCCGGGCTCACTCCCGGTTGGGTAATCGGCTGGCCATCTCCAGGACCCAGTCGGGGAGAGTGACCGTGCCCTCGTGGACCATGGTGTGATGCCTCGCACACAGCAAGCACAGGTTGTCGAGGCAGGTGGGCCCGCCGTGGAGCCAGTGGATCACATGATGCGCATCGCAATACCGGGGCTTCGATTGGCATCCCGGTATCACGCACCCCTGGTCGCGAAGGTTGAGCGCCCGGCGAATCGACGGAGGGATCACCCGAGTCGTCCGACCGATGTCGAGCGGCATCGAGTCCGTGCCCAGGACCACCGGTGTCACTGCGGCGTCACACAGGATCTTGCGGACAACGCCGGGGGTGAGCAGCCCGCAGTCCTCGGTCTTGCACCCCGTCCCATCGAGGAGACCGAGGAGGGTCTCGTAGGAGGCGGTGACCGTGACCTGGGGGCGGAAGCCACCCGAGATCGGCGCCTCACCCGAGGCGAGATGGTCCGCACCGAGTTGGACGAGTGCGTCGGCACGCCGCTGGCCCGGAGTCCGGGTATCCGACGGGTCGAGTTGCTGGGGGTCGGTGATCGATCGGAGGGCGTCGAGCAGCGTCTGACCCGCCTCGGGATCCAACTGCCCGTCGATGCGCACCAGGTTGCCCAGGGTGGGTGACACGTTGAGATAACGCCGCTCCCGGACAGACTGGGCGTCGGCTTCGGCGGCGTCGAGATCGGCGTTCTGCCGCCACAGGTCCACGGCAGCTCGGAAGTCACGCATCGGGAGCGGCCCAAACGAGTCGACGAGGGCCTGCTCGTGCGCCGCGAACAGCTCCGGGTTCGCCTCCCTTGCCGAAGCCAACAGCCTGACCCTGGGCTCGTCCAGCTCACCCTTGTTGAAGACCCCGCGCACCAACGGCATCTCAGCGAGGCTCCGGGCCAGGCCGATCAACCGTTGCGCCGTGGACACCGACACATTCAACCGATCCACCAACAGGGCCAAGGGGGACAAAAACCCCACGTCGGCGTGTGCCTCGGTGGCCAGGATCTCCGCCACCCAGGCAAGACGCTCCGCCTCCGCTCGGGTTACCCGACCATGGGCCTCCACCAGCCCATCGGCCAGATCACCCGACCACAAAGGGAACGAGAACTGTTCGTCTTCCAGATCGACCCGAGGCCGATCCGCAACCGTCGTCATTGGAACAACGTACGACCCGGGTATGACATGAAATCGATGCCCAACGGGCCGATGGACCCTCAGCCTCATCGTCGGAAAGGCATACGATTACCTGGTGCGTCCTGGAAGAGTTGCCCTAGTCCTCGCCATCGCCCTGACCGGCGCATGCACCCCGGGGAACTCCTCGACGACCACAGTTCCCCTGCCGACCAGTTCGACCGTCGCCCCGACGACCACGCGGGTCATGTCCACGACGACGACCTCTACGACGCTGCCGGTCGAGACCGGCGTGTGGCGAGCCATCCCGGCAGGACCGCTGTCCCCCCGAGTCCTCGCCCTTGCCGTCTGGACGGGAGAGGAACTCGTGGTCGTGGGTGGCTACGACGACGACCCGTGCCTACTCACACGTGAGTCCGACGGCGCGGGCGGAGGGTCGGGATCCCGATCCGCCGTGTACTGCTTCGCGATCAAGTCGGTGGTAACTGATGGTGCTGCGTTCGACCCGGAAGCGGGCAGGTGGCGCCAGATCACAACGCCGCCCGTTCCGCTCACCCGCAGCACCGCCTCGGCGGTGGCCCACGGCGGGATCGTCTACATACTGATGGGACCTCAGCCAGGAGCATTCCTGGCGTACCACCCCGCAGATGATCGGTGGGAGCATCTCCCTCCACCAGCGACAAGAGGGACGCTCGTCGAGGCCGGCGACCGGCTCGCCTTGTTCAAGTACCAGGACCCGGAGGGCGACACGGACCTCTGGTTCGACGGCACCGACCAGGAGGTGGCGCCCGATCTCCTGTTCGACCCTGAGACGAAGGAGTGGTTCGAGATCCCCCCGGACCCGCTCATCCCCTCTTGGGACCGGTCGATGGTGTGGACGGGGACCGAACTGGTGCTGCTCGGCGTGAAATTGGCTCCCTACCCCTCGTCCGCCCCCTCGCTCTATCGGGCCGCGGTCTTCGACCCCGGGAAAGGGACCTGGCGCCTCCTGCCCGACTCGAATCTCGTCATTACCGGCGGAAACCGCACCTGGTACTTCGCTGATGGGCGGCTGATCAACCCGTCGCTCGGTTCCTCAGACGGTGGTGATACGAATCCGTACGACCGCGCCTATCCCCAGGGCGGAATCCTCGACGTCGAGACTGGTGAGTGGTTGCCCCTCCCCGATCCACCTGCAAATCCCTATATCCCAGGAACGTTCATCGGGTACGCGGCCGGGTCCCCTAGCCGGTATCTGTCCGGCTACGGCTGGCTGTTCGATCCCGTCACCGGTCAGTGGGAGTCCCTGCCGGCGCCGCCCGACAACTCGTCGATCCCCGTACCGCGCAATGGCAGCGCGGTCCTCTTCGCCGGTCCCGACCTCGTGGTCTGGGGAGGGTTCCTGTACGGGGACGATGGTCGCGGCGAGATGGTCTCGACCGGCTGGATGTGGCGACCCGGAGGTTGATCGTGGACATCGCGCTCGTCAGGCGGTCTCGCCCATGAGAGTGGCGGCCCTGCTCGCGGGCATGGGCCTCGTCGCGGCCTGTTCGTCCTCGCCCGCGACCGGCTCGTCGTCCAGGCAGCCGACCCCTGCGGATGAACTCATCGCGGCCGTCAGGGAAGCCGAGGCCCTGGTCGTCGGAGAGGTCTTCACAGAACTGATGACGAACAACCGTCTGGTCGACGCAACACTGGCGCTCTGCGACCTGCAAAACCGCGTCGGTCCCGATGTGGCGAAGCAAGAGACGGACGGCCTGCTTCGATCCCTCGACTGGAACGCACCAGCCAACCCGGCGATGCTCCGCCTCATGCTCGAGGTCGGGCGCATCACGGTGTGCACGGAGACCGGGACGATCGAGCGGTCGCTGGCTGAAATCCTCCCGGCGCGACGGCAGATCGGACCGGGAGCGACGGGAGCCGACGTCGATGCCTCGGTCGCCGCATTCTTCGACACGGCCGACGGCATGCAGTTCATCGCGACGATCCGAGACCATCAGGCGACGCTCGGCGACGTCTTCACCAAGTCCATGACCGACGAGGAGTTGGCGAGCCTGGCTCGCGGTATCTGCTGGACCTGGTCGGAGCTCGGATCCGGCGCCGAGGCCGAGCTACGCAGTCATCAAGAGATCTACGGATGGACCGGCGAAGCCGACGCCGCGATGTTCGACCTGCTTCTGGACGTCGCGGATGTCGTGTGCATCACAGTCGGAGGGTGAGCGATCCAGACGGAAGGCCGGCCGAAATCAACGCGGTTCGCCGCCGTTCGCTCCCATCATCGACAGGGCGGTCCCCTCGACCCCAACGGCGAGCTTCGTCAACAGGGTCCGCAACTCGGCGAGTTCATCGAGCGAAAGATGGCTCCCCACGTGCTCATCGATTCCGCGCAAGTGGACCCTCCCGGCGCGACGGAAGACCTTCTCCCCTTCGCCGGTGAGCCCAACGAGGGCTCCACGGCCATCGGCGGGACACTGCCGTCGCTGCACGAGGCCCTCGCCCTCGAGTCGATCGATGAGTCGGGTCGTCGCGCTTCTGCTGAGGCCCACCTGGTCGGCGAGCTCTGAGGGGCGCATCGCTCCCGACTCCGACTGGGACAGCATCAACAGAATTCCGTACCAGTCGAGAGAGACTTCGGCCTCCTCCTCCATCTCGATCGCGAGCCGGCGGGTCACCCGCGTGAACGCAGTCATCATGGCTTGCCACGCCTTGGTGGCTGGAGTCGTGGTCAACTGAACGGGCATGTCGGGAATGGTAGAGGCACTAGTTGCGTTGTGCAACCACTGTGATATGGTTGCATACTGCAACCATACGAGCCCTCGAAGGAGCCCGAATGACCACCTCCATGACCCACCCGCTGATCCGCACCGTCGATGGCGCCGAGCTGCCGGCGGTCGGCACCTGGAACATCGATCCCGCCCACACCTCGGCTGAGTTCGTTGCCCGCCATCTCATGGTCACGAAGGTGCGCGGCGGTTTCGCCTCGATCACTGGAACGATCCAGGTCGCCGACGACCCGGCCGACTCCCTGGTCGAAGTCGTCATCGACACCGAATCGGTCTCGACCGGAGCCTCCGATCGTGACGATCACATCAAGAGTGCCGACTTCCTCGACGTCGCCGGATACCCGGAGATGCGATTCGCCTCCACCGGTATCCAGCCCGCCGGCCGCGCGTGGAAGCTGACCGGTGATCTGACGGTCAAAGACGTCACCAGGCCGGTGGCCCTCGACCTGGAGTTCGTGGGAATCGTCGACGACCCGTGGGGTAATGCGAAAGCAGCGTTTGCGGCCACCACCGAGATCAACCGCGAGGACTGGGGCCTCACCTGGAACGTCGCCCTCGAAACCGGGGGGGTGCTCGTCTCGAAGAAGATCACCATCGAGATCGAGGCCCAGGCGACGCTCGCGGCGTAACCACCAACCCGCAATCCGAGCCGGGGAAGCGGCGTCGCTCAGGGGCAGTTTCCCCGCCTCGGCCGGCGATCGGGCGTCGGGCGGAACCCCCATTGGCCAGCCCTCCCCGGCCATCCTGCCAGCGGCTCGACCGCGCCGAGCGTGTCCGTGGCAAACTCAGACGAGCAGAGGGGGCGCGTTGGGCGGCCAGCATCATGTGAGGAGATTCTCCGAGCCCGACGAGGTGATCGAGGTGCCGGGGGTCGTCCGCACCGAGATCCTCGAGATCGGGGGCTTCGGACTGGCCCGAACCGTCCATGACAAGAACTTTCGCTGGAGCGAGCACATCGCACCCGTAGTCGGCACCGACTGGTGCGAGGCACGCCATCTCGGGTTCCTGTTGCGAGGTCGGATGCGAGTCGTCCTCGACACGGGCGAGGAATTCGAGATCGGACCGGGCGAGCTCTTCGACATCCCACCGCGTCACGACGGCTGGATCGTTGGCGACGAGGACTGTGAGACCATCGACTGGACCGGAGTGCGCAGCTGGCTTTCGCCGCTCGACAGCCTGAGCCGGCGGGTGCTGCTCACCGTCTTGTTCACCGACCTCGTGGACTCGACCGGGACCGCAACCCGGATCGGCCCCACCCCATGGGGCGAGCTGCTTGCCCACCACAACGCATTGGTGACCGACACGCTCGAGCGATTTCGTGGAAAGCTGGTGTCGACCACCGGCGATGGCGCCCTCGCCACGTTCGATGGCGCCGCCCGGGCCATCAGGTGCTCCGCAGCACTACACGAGGCGGTGGCCTCACTCGGGCTGCAGCTTCGGGTCGGCATCCACACCGGAGAGGTCGACATGGCCGCGTCCGACCTCGCCGGCGTGACCATCCACGAGGCGGCCCGAATTCTGGCGCTCGCCGCACCGGGCGAAACCCTGGTGTCCGACAGCACCCAGGCGTTGATCAGCGAAGAGGGTCTCGAGTTCGTGGAGCACGGAGTTCACGAGCTCCGGGGCACCGGGAAGCACCGGATGCTCTACCGGGTGGTGTGAAGCCGACGATCAGGCCCCCGCCTTTGCCGCCTCCTTGGCGTGATAGGAGGACCTCACCAGAGGACCGCTTTCGACGTGGCGCAAACCGAGTGCCTCGCCGTACTCGGCGTACTCGGCGAACTCGTCGGGGTGCACATAGCGATCGACACGGCGATGCCGGGCGGTGGGGCGGAGGTACTGGCCGATGGTGACGATGTCGACACCGACCGCTCGGAGGTCGGCGAGCGTGGAGAGCACTTCTTCACGGGTCTCCCCCATGCCGACGATCAGCCCCGATTTGATCAGCGACTCGGGGCGCATCCACCGCGCCCGGGCGAGGAGAGCGAGCGACCGTCCGTAATTGGCGGCGGTGCGGACGTCGCGCTGGAGGCGGAGGACGGTCTCGGTGTTGTGGTTGAGCACCTCGGGGGCGGCGTCCATCACGGTCTGCAGGGCAGCCCGGTCACCCTTGAAGTCGGGGATCAGCACCTCTACGTCGCAGGCCAGCCGGGTCCGGATCTCAGCGATCGACTCGGCGAAGATCTGCGATCCACCGTCGGCGAGATCGTCACGGTTCACCGAGGTGAGCACGGCGTGCTCGAGCGCCATCGACGCCACCGCCTCGGCCACCCGCTTGGGTTCGTCCCAGTCGACCTCCCCGGGTCGCCCGGTGTTGACATCGCAGAATCCACATGCCCTGGTGCAGACATCTCCGAGCAGCATGAAGGTGGCCGTCCCGCTCCCCCAGCATTCGTAGATGTTGGGACAGCCGGCTTCCTCGCAGACGGTGTTGAGATCGAGCCCCTCCACGAGCCGCTTGAGGTCGCGGTAGCCGGGGCCGAGATCGAGCCGGACCTTCATCCACGACGGCTTCTCGGGCTCGCCGGGGAGCCGACCCCTCACCGTGATCGGGATCAGCTCGCGGCCCTCGGGAGAGAACGTCCCGCAGGCGACGAGCTCGTCGACATCGAACGTCGGCGCCGAACGGCCCGTCCCCCGGGTGAAGGCGGCCCGATGGTCCTCGACCACGTCACGGCCGAACACCTCGCCAAACCGCGGAACGAGCAGGTCGATGACCTCCTCGATCGACACCTTGCGCCCGAGGATCTCGGAGAGCGAGGTGACCGGGCGGTCGGGGATCCCGCACGGGACGATGTGCCCGAACCAGGAGAGATCGGTGGCGACATTGAGGGCAAAGCCGTGCATCGTCACCCGACGGGCGGTACGGACGCCGATCGCCGCCACCTTCCCCTGCGCGGTCCAGACCCCGGTGAACCCTGCCTCGCGCCACGAGTCGACGCCGAGATCGGCGAGCACTCCGATGAGTACCTCTTCGATGCGGCGGACATGCCCCACGACATCCGGCTTGGCGCCCAGCCCCACGATCGGATATCCCACCAGCTGGCCCGGCCCATGGAACGTCACATCGCCGCCGCGGTCGACCCGGAACAGCTCGGCGCCGAGCGTCGCCGCCCGCTCCTCTGAGATCAGCACGCTGTCGCCCGACGCGAACCGCCCGATCGTGTAGACCGGCGGGTGCTCGAGCAGGAGCAGGTAGTCGTCCGGCGTGCGTTCGGCTACCCGGCCCTCGTGGAGCGCCCGTTGCAGATCCCAGGCCTCCTCGTAGGGCAGCCGTCCCAACCAGCGGGACCGCAGCATGGTCATGCCAGCTCTTGTTCCCAGTCCCAGGTCTCGAGGTTCTCCTTGATTCGCACGAGGAATTTCACCGCGGTCGATCCGTCGAAGGCGCGGTGGTCCCACGAGAGGCCCAGATACCCGACGTGGTGGATGGCGATGCCGTCATTGCCGTCCTGGTCGGTGATCACCACGGGCCGCTTGGCGACGGTGTCGGTCGACAGGATCGCCACGTTGGGCACGTTGATGATCGGCGCCGACATGAACGATCCGAACGGGCCCGGATTGGTGATGGTGAACGTGCTCCCGGTGACGTCGTCGGGTGCCAGGTGGCCGCCGCGGGCCTTGTCGGCGAGCTGCTTCACCCCACGGGCGATACCCCGCATCCGCAAGCCGTCGGCACCGCGCAGTGTCACCACCACCAGACCGCCCTCGTCGAGATCGACCCCGTACCCGAGGTTGACCTGGGCGTGAAGGATCCGCTTCTTGCCGGGCAGGTCGAAGGACGAATTCACCACCGGGAACTGATTGAGCGCCTCGATCGTCGCTCGGCTGATGAACGACAGGTAGGTGAGGGAGAAGCCCTCGCGCTCCTTGAACGCGTCCTTGTGGCGCTGGCGGACCCGCTCCACGTGCTCGAAGTCGACCTCGACCGAGGTCCACACGTGGGCCGCGGTCTGGGTGGCGCGCGTCATGTTCTCGGCAATGCGCACCCGCAACCGGTCGAGCTCCTCGACCTGGTCGCCGGCGCCGGCCGCCACCACGGCGGCAGGAGTCCCCACCGGCGCGGGAGCCGCCGCGGTCGGCGCCGGGGCCACCGGCGCAGCCGGCGCTGGGGTGGGGGTCGCCACCGGGGTCGGAGCCGGGGGTGCCGCCTCCGCTGCCGGGGCCGGTGGGGCCGCGGGCGCACCACCCGAGGCGACGAAGCGCTGGACATCCTTGCGGGTGATTCGCCCGCCCCGGCCCGACCCGGGTACCTGGCCGAGGTCGATGCCGTGCTCGGCGGCGAGCCGACGGACCACCGGCGACAGCATCCCGACGTCGCCCTTGGGGGCGGCCGGCGGCGTCGAGGGAGCCACCGTCGGCATCGGCTCCGGAATCGGTGCCGGGGCGGGCGGTGGCGTCACCTCGGCTACCGGTACGGCGGCGGGCGCCGCAGCAGGGGGCGCCGGCGCCGGCTCCACCTCG
>Ga0326597_10009733_pt1 | contig 12853 bp, 14 predicted proteins | sample RVTome_12_FD_203789 | JGI IMG/M metagenome (GOLD analysis project Ga0326597, IMG submission 203789) | Soil microbial communities from uranium-contaminated site in the Upper Colorado River Basin, Wyoming, United States - RVT100D185 | ecosystem: Environmental > Terrestrial > Soil > Contaminated >... | reverse complement strand
CTCCTGCGCGGTTTCCGGGAGAAAGGGCGCGAGCAGCAGCGCGATCGCGCGCAGCGCCTGGCAGCTGGTGTAGAGCGTGGTCGCGACCCGATCGGCGTTTGCGGGGTCCTTGGCGGCCTTCCAGGGCGCGCGGGTTTCCAGATAGCGGTTGACGCGATCGAGGAATTCGAAGATCGCCTCCAGCGCGCGGTGGAACTCGTAGCTTCGGATCAATCGGTCGACGCGCGCGGCCGTTTCGGGAGCAGCCGCCTGGATTTCGCGTTCGAGATCGCCCAGCTCGCCCGGCTTGGGGACGGCGCCACCCGCGAAGCGGGCCGTCATGTTGAGCGTGCGGCTCACGAGGTTTCCGAGATTGTTCGCGAGATCGCCGTTGATCCGACGGATCAGCGCGGCTTCGCTGAAGTTCGAGTCGAGCCCGAAGACCATTTCGCGCAGCAGGAAATAGCGGAACGCGTCGAAGCCGTAGAGCTCCTTCATCGCGATCGGCGAGATCATGTTGCCGAGGGATTTGGAGATCTTTCGCCCCTCTACGTTCCAATACCCGTGCACGTTGAGGTGCTGGTAGACGGGCAGGCCCATCGTCTTGAGCATGATCGGCCAGAAGATCGCGTGCGGTTTGAGGATGTCCTTCGCGACGAAATGCTCGACCGCCCCCCAATAGCGTTCGAATGCCGGTCCGTCGGGATAACCGATGCCCGTCAGATAGTTGATCAGTGCGTCGAACCAGACGTAACAGACGTAGTTGGAATCGAAGGGGAGTTCGATGCCCCACTCGAGTCGCTCTTTCGGACGAGAAATGCAGAGATCTCCGAGGCCGCTCTCCTCTCGGAGCATCGCGAGCGTCTCATTCTTGTAGCGCTCCGGCCGAATGAATTCCGGATGCTTTTCGATGTGGCTGGCCAACCAAGCGAAGTGGGACGTGATGCGCAGAAAGTAATTCGACTCGTGCCGCTTCTCGGGCGCGCGCTCGTGGTCGCGACAGAGTCCATCTTCGATGTCGCGGTCCGTCAGGAATCGCTCGCAGCCCACACAGTAGAGGCCCTCGTATTCCTGGAAGTAGATCTCTCCCGCGTCGTAGACTTTCTGCAGAATCTCCTGGACGACCCGCGTGTGGTCTGGATCGGTGGTGCGGATGAAGCGGTCGAACGAGAATCCGAGTTGCTCCCAGGTGGAGCTGAACGCCGCGGAATATTCGTCCGCAATTGCCTGTGGCGGCACACCGCGTTGTGCAGCGATCTCGGCGATCTTGTCGCCGTGTTCATCGGTTCCGGTGAGAAAGAAGGTGTCGTCACCCGCCATCCGGTGGTAGCGCGCGAGGGTGTCGAGTATGACGGTCGTATAGGTATGACCGATGTGGGGCTCCGCATTCACGTAATAGATCGGCGTCGTGGCGTAGAAGGTGTCCGTCATCGAAGTGCGGACTCGCGCAGAGCGAGCAGCGCACGCTCCACCACCATCTGGGGGTTTGCGTTGCGCTGCGACAGCGTCTTGCGGCATTCGCTGAGGGTGCGAAACGCGTCGAGATCGCGCGTGACGTCGGCTTCCGTCTCGCACACTGCGGATGCCACGCGATCGCGCATCCAGAGCGACGCGGTTTCGAGCAGCGCTTCCACCCCGCCGACGACCGTTGCGCGCGCGCCCCGATATTCGGCCGCCCAGTCGAGTAATTCTGGAATCGCGGCCACCGCGATTCCTTCGAGCCGCTCGCGTATGGCTTCGCGCTCGGGATCTTGCTGCGCGGCGTTGGGATCGGTTTCGAAGCGGACGCGTTGACAGCGCGAACGCACGGTCGCGAGCAGGCCGGTCGCGGTCGCAGTCGCGAGCACCAGGGTGGTCTGGGGCGGCGGCTCTTCGAGGATCCGGAGCAGCGCGTTCTGGGCTTCTTGATTCATCCACTCGGCGTCGGCAATGACCGCAGCGCGCCGACCGCCCTCGTTGGATTGCAGGTGAAGCGCGCTTTGCAGCGCGCGAATCTGACCGATGCGCACCCGGGTTTCAGCGTCGCCGCGCTCGACCCAGAAGAGATCCGCGTGATCGCCGACGTGGCGCAGCAGCGGCCCCTTGCGGCCGGTCCCGTCGAGCGCGATCGGCTCTCGCGGGCTCGATCTTCGACAGTCGATGCACTCTTCGCAGGGGCCGCCTCGCTGCCGACAGACGAGGGCTCGCACGAAGTCGAGGGCCGCATCTCGCGGCGCCGATCCGGGGCCGGAGAGCAGATACGCCGAGTGGATCCGGCCGCTTTCGAGGCTGCGGCGCAGAAGGCTCGACGAGTCACTCGAAGCGGTTGACATGGGGCGAGCAGTCTAGCACCACCCCCGGGAGCAGGGGTACGCTCGGGTCGGATGATTCGCGAACTCGAGGATGCTCGGCGGCGCGGTACCCCGGTTGTGGTCTGCGCTCTGATCGCCGTCAACGCGATCGTTTTTGGCTACGAGATGATGCTGTCTCGCGGAGCCTCCGCGGACGGCGCCGCCGTGGGCGAGTTCGTCGCAACCTGGGGTCTGGTCGCCCGAGAGTTCCTGCGCGAAATCGCCGACCCGGGCGCCACGCGTCAGATCGTCTGGTTCACGCCGATCAGTTCGATGTTTCTACACGGCGGGCTGATTCACCTCGCGAGCAACCTGCTCTATCTCTGGATCTTCGGCGCGGAGATCGAGAATTGGCTCGGGAGTCGCCGCTTTCTGATCTTCTACCTCGCTTGTGGCCTGGTCGCGTCGGGTTTCCAGATCGCGAGCGATCCCAATGCCTACGTGGCGACGATCGGCGCGAGCGGTGCGATCTCGGGTGTGCTCGGAGCGTATGTCGTCTCGTACCCACACCGGCGGCTGCGGCTGCGATGGCCACCCGTCCCGATCCCCGCGATCTTCTTTCTGCTGGTCTGGATTGTGATCCAGGTCCTATCCGGCATTGGCTATTCGCCCGCAGAGGAGGGCGGATCGGCCTGGTGGGCCCACACGGGCGGATTCCTGGCCGGAATCGCGCTCGCGCGCCTGATGCGGGCGCGTTTTTCCCGCGCTCACAGTTGCGCATCGGATCGCCAAACCCCCAGTAACGTCTAAAAGACTTTGCGCTCAAGTCTTCCGCTGCGCGCGCCGATCCAGCCGACACGCTTGCACGCGTATGGGACCCGTGCCGGCGCGCTCATGGGACGCTTGCACGGGGTACTGGGGGGAGTTCGCAGATGGCAATCAACGCGTTTGGTCGAGGCCGGGAGACGGATTACGCGGGTCAGTCCGGTACCAGTTCGTCCGCATCCAGCAGCAGTTCATCCACTTCGGGTGGCCTCACCGCATTCATCGATCAGGGGTCGGAATTCGAGGGGAAACTCTCCTTTCGCGACACCGTTCGAATCGACGGTCGATTTCACGGCGAGATCACCAGCGAGAACACCCTGATCGTCGGAGAGAGCGGCGAGATCGACGCCGAGATTCGCTCGAAGACCGTCGTCGTGAGCGGCACCGTACACGGCAACGTGATCGCCGAGGCGAAGGTCGTGCTTCACAAGAGTGCGCGCGTCGAAGGCGACATCCAGACACCTTCGATCGTGGTCGAAGAGGGCGCGATGATCACCGGCAAGATCAGCATGGGCGCCCCAAACTCGAAATCCGGAACTTCTTCCCTCAAGGCCGTCGCCGCGAAAAGCGACGCCAAGGAAGCAGCCAGCAGCACGCCCGGGTAGGGGCATTCGGCTCCCGGTCGACCGCCGCGCATCCCAGATCGCTCATGCGATGCGCAGCACGATGTCTCCCTCGCGTACGCGGTGGGAGACATGCACGCCCACCTGCTGTCCGGGTTTCGCGATCTCGATGGGCCGGTGGTCGAATTCCAGCCGGTCGAGCGTCTGATAGAAATCGGTGGTGTGCCCGCGAAAGTGAACGGTGTCTCCGGTGTGGAGTTCTCCGGGGCCCACCGTAACCACGGCTGCGTCGACCCGCGGATAGTAGTGGGTCACGACCCCCACTGCGCTCGATTTCGCGGCGGCCACGGTCGGCGGCGTCTTCGTCGCAGAGGGCGTCGGACCGGCGGCGCTTCGCGCCGAACTCGCGGGCGCCTTCGCGCGCGGAGCTGCTTTCGGTGCCACTTTCAGGCTGGTCTTCTTCCGAGTCACCTTCTTGCGCGAGGCCTTCTTCGCCACGGTCTTGCGCGCGGTGATCTTCCTTCGCGCCGTCTTCTTGCGGCCGGTCTGCTTTCGCGCGCCGGACGCGCTGCGGGTCGCCTTCTTGCGCGCGGTCTTCTTTCGCCCGGTCTTCTTGCGAGCGATCTTCTTCCGGGGCGCCTTCTTCCGCACGGGTTTCTTGCGCGCGGTCTTCTTTCGCCCGGTCTTCTTGCGAGGCGCCTTGCTGGCCCCAGTCCTGCGGTGGGTGGCTTTTTTCCGAGTGGATTTCTTTCGCGTGGCTTTCTTCCGGGCTGCCTTCTTCCGGGTGGCCTTCTTCCGAGCCGCTTTCTTGCGTGCGGGCTTCTTGCGCGTCGTGGTCTTCTTGCGAGTCGCCATGCCAAGCTCCTCCTGGCAGTCATTCTAGAGCGGCTGCGAATTCTGCGTCAACGTGCAGCGGCGCTCGTTTGAGCTTTTGTCCCCCGCAGAGTAGGGTTTGGGGGTGCAGATCATCGCAAAGCTGTTTGGTGCGGTTCGCGAGGCGGCGGGCGCGAAGGAACTTTCGCTCGCGCTCTCAGACGGTGCCACGGCGCGCGACGTCTGGGCGCTGTTGCTGGATGAGCATCCCGCGATCGCGCCGTTTGCGGACCGATTGGCAATCTCCGTGAACCTCGAAATCCGCTCGCTCGACGCCGAACTCCACGACGGCGACGAGATCGCGTTTCTTCCGCCCGTGTCGGGCGGTGCGGGAACCTGCTCGCTCTGCGACGGCCCGATCGATGTCGGCAAGGTGGTGGCGCGGGTATCCGGCCCTGGGATGGGGGGCATCGTGACCTTCATCGGCGCGGTTCGAAACCGCGCCCGGGGTCGCGACATCCGCCACCTCGAGTACGAGTCGTACCCGGAGATGGCGGAGCGCGAGATGGAGCGCATCGCGGGCGAGGTCGCCGAGCGCTGGCCCGGCACGCGCGTCGCCATCGCCCACCGCGCGGGCCATCTCGAAATCGGCGACATCGCGGTCGTCGTCGTCGCCGCGGCCCCCCACCGCGCGGAGGCCTTCGAGGCCTGCCGCTACGCGATCGACACCCTCAAGCAATGCGTCCCGATCTGGAAGAAAGAAGTCGCGACCGACGGCGAGTACTGGGTCGACGATCGGCCCTGACAAAGCATGATGATCGCGGCGGCGATCGCTGATCTGATTCTGTACCTCATGTCGCTCTGCTGCTCCGAGTCCTGCCGACAGGTTCGACAGCGTCGAGGCGCTTCACCGCGCCGAACAGCGCCAACGGTTGGCACTCGGGGCGCGCGCGAACTCCGCCAGATTCTACCACGAATTGGTTGCGGACCCGCGGCGAGATGCCGACTACAGGGGGGAGTTCGCGAGCTGCGTTGTATCGGTGGGCGCTCGCAAGTTTGCGATGAAATAAAAGGGAATCACGTTGCGCACCGAGCGCCTACAGTTGTTCGCGTGGAACGGAGAATCGGTAGCGCTCGTAGTTTCGGCGAAGGTACGACCAGCCCCATCCAACAACCTTGTCATGCTCGAGCACGATCGGAGTTAGGTCGCGATCCTCCGCTCGGTAGAACTTGCGCGGAGGTTGGGTGACGTAGAAGAGGAGGAGAACGTCGGTTCCGTCAACGAGAAAGAATGACTCGGAGCGCCAGGGGTCGACGAGATAGATTTTCTTGTACCGCACGATCTCGCCTTCGCCTAGGATGCTGCGAACGGTCGCAGCCGTCATGCCTAGTTCGAGCTGCTGAAGGTTGCCCTGATTCTCGGCAATCGCTTCTCGGTAGATGGCGAAGTAGTGCCTGCTGCTGCACGCGGTAAGCGCCGCGAGCACCAGAATTGACGAGAGAGTCACAGCTGATCGCGGGAGTGCTGTCATTGCGGCGCCTGCTCGGCGCTCACCCGCTCTCCCCGCGCCATCTCGAGAGCTTCGTGAGCACTCCTCGCGCTCACCACAGCGCCCGCGGCCGCGAGGAGCGTGAGGACGAAGGAACCGACCGCAATCCAATATAGAACTTCCGCGCGCCGCTGTTCGCGTTGATAGTCTCCTCGCGTTCGCCAGGCGTTGTCGCCCGACGGCATAGGCACGAGCGTAACCTTCAGTGCGCCATCCTTCGTGAGCGGGAGTTGTTGACCCGTAAGCCCGTCGACTGTTCCTGCCATTAAACCCGCTTCCACTCAGCCCGCATCCCCTTCCACTACCCTGACGCGCTCCGCCTGCGGTGTCAACGTCAAAACTTGTTGACGTTCTCGGCCTCGCGCAAGCAGACTGGCAGCCGCGGAGGGACGAGAGATGCGGAGCTACCTCGCCGTTCTATGCGCTGGACTCAGCACCGGTTGCGGCACGATCTACACCATCCAGCCCGAGATCGGCCCTCGCGCCGAGATGGCAACCCCCGTGCTCGACGAGGCGACACTCAACGGCCCAATCGTCGACAAGATCCGCATCGCCGGCTGGGACCGCTTCAACATCTCTGCGGCTGCAGTCGCGGTCGACGGCGATCGAGGAGTCGCAGCTGCGGCATCGGCCAGCAGAACCGCGGTTGCCTTCGAGCATTACCGGAGCTCGCAGGTCCAGAACTTTCTGCAGAAATTGCTCGAGGACACCGGCACGGTGACGCGGATCTTCCCGGGCGCGCGCTGGGAGATCAGAGGATCGGGGGGAGTCTCGACACTCCGGTGCCCCGGCTGCGTGGTCTACACGAACCTGATGGTGATAACGCTGGCCGCGTTCGTCGGCATTCCGATCTACGCCATCCGCGAGTCTGAAGTCGAGCTCCGGGTGTATCAGGACAGCGAGTTTATTCGCGCCTACTCCGGTTACGGACGCTGCGGCACGGTCGGGACGATTTACTGGGCGATGTGGAACGGGATCAACTACGAGAACCGCGGCGGACCGTTCGGCGGCTGCTCGATCGCCGCTGCTGTCGCGGATGCCGTGCGGCAGATGCAGGATGATCCGCCGGCTGCAGCGAAGAGGAACGACGTGCCTTCAGCGCGTGAGATGATGAAAGGTGGGCCAATCGAAGCGCTCGAGGATCGCGGCGCCGCACCGTAGCTCGCGAGCGAGACGTAGGCGCTCACCACCAACCGAAAGGAGTCCCCATGCCCACCCCCCGCTATCTCGTCTCGTCCGCCATCGTCCTCGCAGTCTTCGCCTCCACCCCATCCCTCGCGTAGACCGCCCCAAGCGCGGGGCATCTCGCTCCACCGCAAAACAATTTGACCGACTTCCTCGGCGAGGAGTACACTGACGTGCGGCAATTGACGGAATGCCTACGAGAGGGTCTCCACGATGGCAGTTCCTTCCGCTCCGCTCGTTCGCGTCCTCTCCACTATGCTGTTGTGCCTAATACTGACCGGGGCTGCTGATGCGATCGCGTCGGACGGGCCGGTTCTCGCCTGGGGCTTGAACAGCTTCGGCCAAGCGACGCCCCCCGACGCCGTCAACGGCGTTTCGGGCACCGCGACCGACATCGCGGCGGGCGAATATCACAGCTGCGCAATCCAGGCGGGTACAGGCGTCGCAGTCTGTTGGGGAATGGACTCCAGCGAGTCTATACCCCCCGACGACGTAAACGGCGTTTCCGGTACCGCGACGGCCATCGCAGCAGGCGCCAGCCACAGCTGCGCAATCCAGGCGGGCACGGGCAGCGTCATCTGCTGGGGGAGCAACGGCTCCGACCAAGCAACGCCCCCCGACGACGTAAACGGCGTTTCCGGTACCGCGACGGCCATCGGAGCAGGCCACAGCCACAGCTGCGCAATCCAGACGGGCACGGGCCACGTCGTCTGTTGGGGAGACGGCGGCTCAGGCGAGACAACGCCACCCAATGCCGTGAATGGTGTTTTGGGAACCGCGACACACATCGCGGTTGGCTTTGACCACAACTGCGCGATCCAAGCGGGCACGGACAGGGTCGTCTGTTGGGGCTCGGACGCCTACGGCAAGGCGACGCCGCCCAACGCTATCAACGGCGTTTCGGGAACCGCGACCGCAATCGCGGCGGGCAACGGCCACAGCTGCGCAATCCAGGCAGGCACGGGCCACGTCGTCTGCTGGGGCGACGACCGCGAGGGACAATCCTCGTCTCCCGACGACGTAAACGGCGTTTCCGGTACCGCGACGGCCATCGCAGCAGGCGCCAGCCACAGCTGCGCGATTCAAGTGGGCAGGCGTTACGTAATCTGCTGGGGCAATGACGGTGCCGGACAGGCGACGCCTCCTGATGATGTCAACGGTATTTTCTGGATCGCAACGGGCATCGCGGCAGGTGGCTTCTTTTCTCTCGCAATTGCCGTGCTCGCTGATCCCGATTTCGATGGTGACGGGGTTGCAGACGCCTTCGACAACTGCTCAGAAAGGCCAAACCCCGCGCAGGACGACACGGACGGCGACGACTGTGGAAACCTCTGCGACGCGGACTACGATCAAAGCAGTAGGGTCGGATTCGGGGACTTTGGTTACGCCACGAATTGCTTCGGCACCCCCGACCAACTGTGCGACCACACGGAGCCCGTAAGCGGGAATGCTGGCTTCGCGGACTTCGGGTCCTTCACGTCGAACTTCGGTGCAGTACCTGGACCTTCTGGAACGACGGCGGGAACGACAGCTTGTCCGTAGGGGACTGCGCGGCTCATCGCCCCCGAGATGCTCATTCGTCCTTGTCTCTCGGCTTCGCGAGCGTGGCATCGTACTGGCGGCACACCCGCTCGCGTCGATTGGCGGCGGCTTTCAGGCCGGCGATCTCAGCTCTGATGCGAGCAGTCTCGTCATCGAATCGGGCGTGAGCTTCACGCTGCCGATCGGCCTGGCGACGTTGCTGCTTCTCGAACTTTGAGAGCGGCTTCGGGTTGGGGTTTGGGAATTGGCTGATGAAGGTGGGGCGTTGCATGTCGTGACTCCGTGGTGATAGGTGCGCGGCGGGAAAAGTTGTTGATGGCGAGCGCGGCGTGCAGTCGAAAGGCGTCGACGGCTTGCTCCAGTACTTGCTCCAATTCGTGCTCCATTTCTGGACGACCCGCCCTGAAACCAATCGAGAATGCACGAGAGCCCGAGGTGTCGTCCTGGGTCGACGATCGGCCCTAGTCCCAGCAACGGCAAAGCTCCCCACATTGGCGCGGTGGCGCGGGAGAGCTGAAGGGGAGCAGTCCATCTGGGTTCGGCGCTCCGCCGCCGATGCTGCGGCCGGCACGACTCCGAGCGCGTACCAACTTGCGGCGCTCGCGCGGTCGATATCCTCAGCGCGCATTTCCGGCGCCAGAACTGGATGGCGCGAGCTGGGGTTCGGGTGTAGCGTTCCCTGCGCGGAAATGCCGTCGAGCGCGCATCGCGGCTCGATTGGCCTGATTGACCTGATTGACCTGGTTGGCCTGGTTGGGATTGCGAGCGGGCGAATTCACGCATTCGAGCATTCGAAGGAGGTAGTGGGTCGTGAAACGGGCAGCGGTGATTGGACTTACGCTATTTGCGGTCATGGCTCTGCCGGTTTCCGCTCGCAGCGACACGGCCAAAACCATCGCCGAGGGTGCGGCGGGGGCGGTGCTCACGAGCATCATCTGCTCGAGCGTCGCACTGACTGCAGACGATGAAATCGACCCGGACGATCTCGCCCGACGGGGTTGGCTGGTGGGCGTGGCGGGAAGCTACGCGATCGAAACGTTCGAGCGCGACGCGCAGTCGAACCTCGACCGGGTGCTCGGGGTTCCCACGGACCTCTCCGTCGACAACAGCTTCGGCTTCAACGGTCGGGCGGGCTACCGCTGCCACCGGCGTTTTTCGGCTGAAGTCGAGGTCGAATGGCTCGACGGCTTCGACTCCGATTTCTCGTCGGTCGGTTTCGGGCAGCTCGCCAAGCTCAAATATGAACCCATCGTGGTCACCACCAATGTGAAGGGATTTCTCCTGACCGGCCGCTACCAGCCCTTCTTGCTCGTCGGTGCGGGCGCCATGACCGCAGAAGCCGTCCTGCGGGACGATTCTGTGGGACTGGGGCTTTCCAGGACCGAGAGCGATAACGCATTCGCGATGCGCTTCGGCGGAGGCATCGATCTCTACGCCACGAAGAACATCGTCGTGAGCCTGGAGGCCGACTACGTGCTCCCGTTCGGCGACCTCGACGACCTCGACTACGTCACGATCGGCTGGGGCGTCCAGTATCGCTTCTGAGCGCGGATTCTGCGGTTGCGCGGCGGCAACCATCTGCCCGATGACTCCACCGACCGCGGCCCTCGAAGCGCAACGGCCCGAACAGCATCCCCGGGACGCGCGCGGGAAGAATTCGCGACTTCGCGCGAACCCGCAATCTCTTGATTTGCTTGCTTGTTCGTCTTGAACTGAACAGGCTCGAAGTCTGTGTGGGCACGCAGGTTACCTCCGTGGTGACGGATGTGACCGGCACGCCGACGAACACCGCCGGGGGAAGTCTCGGGTGTGACGCGGCGGGCTGCTCGGGGGTGGTGAACGTCACGGAGAAGTATCAGTCGATTTCCGAAGACGGCCGGGACAAGGACTCGATCACGCTCATCCCGAAGTGAACGGAGGCGCAAGAGCGGGCGTTCTGGAAGATTGAGCGGTGGACCGCGGGCTGGCACAGCATCGGTTCCTGCCGCAATCTCTGCGCCAATGGATCGACGAACTCCCTGGTTCCAGATGCCGGACGACTGCTCGTGAATCGCCGCGAGAAAGCGCGCGCGCTTCGAAGCCGGAAGTTCGCATTTCCGATCGGCGATCGGCGATGAGCGAAATGAATCCCGCTTCGCACGCCCATCACCACCGCAAGAGCGCTCCCGCTCAGGTTCCGACGGCGGTGATCACGGTAAGCGATACGCGAACGCTCGACACCGACTCGGGCGGCGCGCGAGTCGCCGAACTGCTCGGTGCGGGCGGGCATCCGGTCGTCGTGCGCGAGATCGTGAAGGATGAACCCGCGGCGATTTCGGCGACGCTGCGCGCATTGTTGGCACGTGATGACGTCAGTGCGGTGATCCTGACCGGGGGTACCGGTGTGGCGCCGCGCGATGTCACGCCCGAGACCGTCGAGCCGCTGCTCGATCGGCTGGTGCCGGGTTTCGGCGAACTCTTTCGAGCGCTCTCCTACGCGGAAATCGGCAGCGCGGCGCTGCTCTCGCGCGCAATCGCGGGGCTCGCTTCGGGCCGTGTCGTCTTCGTCCTGCCGGGCTCCCGGGGCGCCGTCGAACTCGCGATGCAAAAGCTCATCTTGCCTGAACTCGGCCACCTCGCCGCCGAGGCGGTCAAGACGCGCTGACGCTGTTCCGAAACACCGGAGATGGCCCGCCACCCGATTGAAGTGTCCGCCGCCGCGCTGCGCGCTGCCGGTGTGCGGCTCGCTACCCGTGTATTGCGCGCTGGCGGTGAACTGTTCGCGGGCGGTGTACTGCTTGCGGGCGGTGTACTGCGCGCGGGCGGTGTACTGCGCGCGGGCGGTGTACTGCTCGCGGTCGGTGTACTGCTCGGGTCGGGCGCGACGTCCGCGTGGGCCGAGGTCTTCATCTGGATCGACGATAACGGCGTCACCCACATTACCGATGATCCCTCGGGCGTCCCCGCAGGTGCCCGCACGGGCGAACAGGGCATCGGCGAGCTCTGGAGCAGCCCTGTCGGCGACGAGCCCGTTACCGGGACTTCGCTGGACGCTTCCGAGGCCCGCATCGAGCGCTTGATCCGGGGCGCCGTCGACGATCTGCGCCGCGGCGAAACCGCGCGCGCGTCGGTCTCGCTGAACGCCGTGCTGCGGGAATCGCCCGCGGAACCGGTCGCGCATTGGTACCTCGCACTCCTCGATCGCCAACGCGGCCGTTACGATTCGGCACGCGTGCACCTCGACGCCTTCCTCGCGGCTGCGGGCGACGATCTCGAACCCTGGCGTCAATCGGCTCGCCGCCGACTGGCGGCGCTCGACGACGAAGCGCGCCTCGCGGATCCCAGCGGCGATCGCGCGACGGGCCCCTGGCGGGGGCTTTCGAACGCGAACTTTCGCGTCCACTTCGACCCGGAGCTCGGACAGGCCTCTCCCGACTACGCGCAAACCGTGCTGCGGTATCTCGAGGAGGCACGCTCCACCGTCAGCACCCGCCTCGGCGCAGTTCCCGACGAGTCGATGGGCGTGGTCTTCTACGGCAAGGCCGCCTACCTCGAAGCGCACCAGCATCGCTTCTCGTTTCAGACGGTCGGCTTCTTCGATGGTCGAATCCACGTGGTGTCGGCCGCGCATCCCGCCGGAGAGCTTCGAGCGCTGCTCTTCCACGAATATTCTCATGCCGTCTTCCGCGAGCAGACCGGCGGCGATCGGCCCTATTGGTTGAACGAAGGCTTTGCGGAAATTTCCGAGCGCGAGTCGCTCCGGCGGAAGGGACTAACCCGCAGCGAGCGGCGCGCGCTGCGCGATGCCATCGACACGCAGAAGTGGACCCCACTGCGGCAGCTCGCGCCGAGTTTTTCGGGTCTCGACGACGAAGGCGCGCGCGCCGCCTACCTGGAATCTGCGGCGGCTGCGCTGTGGATCTCGGAGCAGACGGACCGCGCACAGCGCGCAAAATTGCTCGGAATGCTCGGAACCGGAATTGCCGCCGATCAGGCATTTCTCGCGGTACTCGGGGTCGATACCGATGGCGTCGATCGAGCGGTTCGCGAAGCGATTCTCGCCGAATTTCCGTCGGAGGTCGCTACAGAAGACCCTCATCGAGCATCCGCGAAGCTTCGAGAAGCAGCTCCGTAACGGACGCCTCGA
>Ga0326597_10009732_pt1 | contig 12853 bp, 8 predicted proteins | sample RVTome_12_FD_203789 | JGI IMG/M metagenome (GOLD analysis project Ga0326597, IMG submission 203789) | Soil microbial communities from uranium-contaminated site in the Upper Colorado River Basin, Wyoming, United States - RVT100D185 | ecosystem: Environmental > Terrestrial > Soil > Contaminated >... | reverse complement strand
ACCGCTGTTTGACTTCTTATGGATACCTGGACGTTCGGTTGGACGTTGGCTTTGATCGGCATGGGCGGAACCATGCTGGTTCTTTGGATCATGAGCTTGCTCATTCTGCTGATCAGGAAAATTTTCCCCTACCAAGCCGACGACTCAGCAACTAAGAAAGGTTAGTGTTTTTGGATGGAAACCGCATTGGTCTCCGGCCTGCAAGGCCTCTTCGCGGGGATTATGCATCTGAGTCCCGGGCATGTGATCATGCTCGGGATTGCCTGCTTACTTCTTTATCTCGGTATCAAGAAAGGCTACGAACCGTTGCTCCTGGTTCCCATCGGCTTCGGCGCTATTCTGGTGAATATTCCGCTGGCGGACCTGATGGGCAAGGAAGGATTCCTGCGCTTCTTCTACGACACCGGGGTTCTCACCGAGATCTTTCCGTTACTGATTTTCGTCGGCATCGGCGCCATGACCGACTTCCAACCGCTCCTGGAAAACCCGAAGATCATCCTGCTGGGCGCGGCGGGCCAATTCGGCATCTTTCTTACTTTACTGCTCGCTTTGGCGCTTGGCTTCGACAAGCTGGACGCCGTGGCGGTCGCGGTTATTGGCGCGTGCGACGGGCCCACGGCCATCTACGTCAGCTCGAAATTCGCCCCGCATATGCTCGGCGCCGTGTCGGTGGCGGCCTATTCTTACATGTCCCTGGTGCCGCTGATCCAGCCGCCGATCATGCGCGCCCTGACCACCGACAAGGAAAGACAAATCGTCATGGGCGCGGCGAAAAAACAGCCGATCTCGAAAACCGCCAAGATCGTTTTCCCCATCGTCGTGACCATCTTCGCTTCGATCCTGGCGCCCAAAGGCGCCCCATTGATCGGCACCCTCATGCTCGGCAACTTGATGAGAGAAAGCGGCTGCGTTGACCGCTTGAAGAGCGCTTCGGAAAACGAGATTACCAACATCGTGACGCTGCTGCTCGGATTGTGCATCGGCGCGACAATGGAAGCCGATAAATTCCTGCGCGCTCAGACGCTGCTGGTTTTAGCTCTCGGTTTCATTGCCATCTGCCTCGACACCGCCGTCGGCGTGCTATTCGGGAAACTCATGTGCCTGGCGACCGGCGGCAAAATTAATCCGCTGATCGGCGCCGCGGGCATCTCGGCGTTTCCCATGTCGGCGCGCGTGGTCCAGGCGGAAGGACAAAAGTACAATAAAAAAAGCTACCTGCTGATGCACGCCATGAGCGCCAACGCGGGCGGGCAAATCGGCTCGGTCATCGCCGCTGCGGTGATGCTTTCGGTGCTGCAGGGAATGGGCATCGTCGGCGGCTAAACCAACGCTCCTATGGCGCAATCCAGGGAAGATCTGGAGAAAAAGCTCGCGGCTCTGGAAAAGGTCGCCCGCGACGCCGATCCCAAAGCCGCCGCCAAACAGCGCGCCGAAGGCAAGCTCACCGCCCGCGAGCGCATCGATCGGCTTCTCGACCCCGGCACCTTCGTCGAAGAGTTCATGCTTGCCGAAACCCAGTGCGCCGACTTCGGCATGGCGCAAAAGAAACTCCCGTCCGACGGCGTGGTTACCGGCTTCGGCAAGGTCGAAGGGCGATCCGTTTACGTCTACTCCCAAGACCGCGCAATCCTCGCCGGCTCCGTCGGCAGCGCCCACGCGGAAAAAATCGCTTATGCGATCCAGACGGCGCGCAAGCTCGGCGTGCCGGTGATCGGCTTGAACGACTCCGCCGGCGCGCGCATTCAGGAAGGGCTATCCGTTACCTCGGCCATTGGGAAAATTTTCTACGAGAACAGCGTCACCTCCGGCTGCATCCCGCAAATCTCCGCCATCATGGGGCCCTGCATCGGCGTGGGCTCCTACTCGCCGGCGCTGACCGATTTTATCCTTCAGGTGCAGAACACCAGCCAGATGTTCATCACCGGGCCGGCGGTCATCAAAGAAGTCCTCGGCGAGACGGTCACGATGGAGGAATTGGGCGGAGCGAAAATTCACTCGGAAGTTTCCGGCGTCACCGATCTAGTCGCCGGAAACGATGAAGAATGCCTCGCCATGATTCGGCGGCTGCTGGGATTCCTGCCCGCGAATTTCGAACAACTGGCGCCGAGAAAAGCCGCGACCGACGATCCGGCGCGCGCCGTCGATGCGCTCGAAAAAATCGTCCCGCAGGACATGAAGCGCGCCTACAATGTTCTTCAGGTCATCAAAGCGATCGCCGACGACGGGGAATTCTTCGAGTTGAAGGCGAAGTTCGCGCGCAACCTGGTGATCGGTTTTGGCCGCCTCGACGGCTACCCCGCCGGTTTTGTCGCCAATCAGCCGATGTTTCTCGCCGGCAGCTTGGACGTGGACGCATCGGACAAGGCGGCGCGCTTTATCCGCTTTTGCGACGCCTTTAATATTCCCGTGATCACGCTGATGGACGTTCCCGGATTTTTCCCGGGCAAGCAGCAGGAAGAGAAAGGCATCATCCGCCACGGCGCCAAGATGCTCTACGCTTACGCCGAAGCGACGGTGCCGAAGATTACGATCGTCCTGCGCAAAGGTTATGGCGGAGCGAAGCAGGCGCTATGCACCCGGGAAATGGGCGCCGATCAATTATTGGTGTGGCCCGGGGTGGAGCTGGCGGTGATGGGCGGCGGCGGCGCGGTCAACGTGCTTTACCGGCGTGAGATCGAGCAGTCGCCGGATCCGGCCAAGACGCGCGCGGAAAAACTCGCTGAATACCAGGAACGCTTCAACGGCCCGTTCGAAGCGCTGGCGAAACAGTTTGCCCATGCGGCGATCCGGCCCGGCGAAACGCGCCGCCGGCTTATTCAGTCTTTGGAAATTCTCCGTAACAAGAAAGAAGAACGTCCGCGAAAAAAACACGGCCTCATGCCGGTGTAGCGGCGGTTGGTTCCACGGGGGTAGTGGGCAGCGAGAAAAAGAAAGTGCTGCCATGTCCCGGCTCGCTTTCAACCCAAATCTTACCGCCGTGGGCTTCGACGATCATTTTACAGATGACGAGACCGAGGCCGGTTCCTTGCCTGCTCGAACGATTCGCATTGCCGCCCTGTCGATACTTCTGGAAAAGCTGGCCGATCTCATCGGCGGGGATACCCACACCGTTGTCCCTCACCCACACTTTGACCTGAGACGCGTCCGCCAGCACGGCGCCCACTTCCGTCTCTCCACCGTCTCCGGCGAATTTGATGGCGTTGCTGATCAAGTTGCTTAGGACCTGGTCCATGCGCCTCGGGTCGACGCGCACGGCGGGCAGCGATAGATCCACCGCGTCGCTAATTGAGATTCCTTTCTCCTGAGCTAAAACCCGGAAATTTTCGATTGTCCTTTGAATGAGATCGGAGAGGTCGACCCTTTCTTTCCAAACTTCGACATAGCCGGACTCCAGTTTGGAAAAGTCGAGAAAGTCGCTGACCAAATCGACGAGAGTCCGACTGTTGGCTTGGATCCTCGCAAGCCATTTCTTTTGCTCGTCGGTAACGCCGCCGAACATTCCTCCGATCATGACCTCCGCAACACCGGTGATATTCATCAACGGCGAACGCAGATCGTGGGCGATCATCGCGGTGAAATCCGCTTGCAGCTTGCTGGCTTTTTCCAGTTCGCTCGCTTGCCTGCGGGTCTCCTCATAAAGCCGCGCTCTTTGCACGGCAATTCCCATCTGGTTGCCGATGGTCTCCAACAGGCGGACTTCCTCGTTATTAAATCTGCGCGGCGTTCGACTCGCGAGTTGAATGATTCCCAAGACCTCGCCTTCCGCCCTGACCGGAACCTGGACGAACGATTCGACTCCCTCCTTTTTCATCGTTCTCAACCCCGAACAGGCTTGCACATGCTCTTCGATACAAGGCTGCTCGAAAACCCGGCCGCTAAAATGAGACGAGTGGGCAGCCTCCGTGGTTCGGGAAAGCCTGCGATGGCTCAGGACGTTGTTCGGGTCTCGATAGCCCGTGGCAACGGCCACCTCAAGACTGTCACCGCTTGCGTCGAGCAGGCGAATATTGCCGAGATCGAAGGAACCGCTGAGCATGGCTTGCTCTAGAATCTGATCGAGAACTATCTTCAGATCCAAAGATCCCAAAATCGTCTCGCTGATCTTTCGCAGCACCAGGAGTTCCCTGTTGCGCTTTTTCAAGCTTTCCTCGGCTTTATGCCGCTGGATCGCGTAGCGCAACGAGCGCGCCAACAAATGGCCGTCGACCTGACCTTTGATCAAATAGTCTTGCGCACCCCGCTCGACGGCTTTGACCGCAGCCACCTCGTCGTTAAGACCGGTCAAAACGACAATGGGAACATCCGGGGCCTGGCTGTGCACCCGGCCGATGGAGTCCAATCCTTGCGCGTCTGGAAGAGAGAGATCCAGCAGGACCGCGTCGAAGCCGCCTCTGGCCAGCTGTTCCAGCGCCGATGACAGCCGCTCAGCGCGCGCAATCGATATCTTCGTCTCAGACAGCGATTCCTGAATCAACAGGACATCGTCGTCGTTGTCTTCGACGAGTAGGACTCGCATCTACTTTACCTCTTTACCTCGAAGTGGAAGGAACCCGGGCGACCAACGCTTAATAACGGATTCTTCCATCGTCTTACCCGCCGGTGAGCTGGAATGATCATAGCAAGCTACAATTCGATCGGCAGAGTCACCGTAAAGGTGGAACCCTTGCCGAGCTCACTGCTCACACTAAGCTCGCCACCGAGCCTTTCAGTAAATTTCTTCACAATAAAAAGGCCCAGCCCGACGCCGCCATAAGTCCTGGTCGCCGAGCTGTCCACTTGGTGGAATTTCTCGAAGATAAAGGGGAGTTCCTCTTCGGAAATGCCGATCCCTGTGTCCGCGACCTTGAACGCAACCTTGCCGCTATCGGTGAGGTAACCGACATAGATGGTGATGCTGCCCTGGTCGGTGAATTTGATCGCGTTATTGATGAGATTTTGTAGGATATGTTTGAGCTTCTCACCGTCGGTCGCCACGGAGGGAAGCTCAGAGGGGTAGTCCCATCGGAGATTAAGGTCCTTATCTAAAGAGCCAGCGTAGGTCGATTTTATCTCGTTCAGTAGCTCGCCGAGTGCGACCTCTTCCTTCGCCACTTTAACCGCCTCAGCCTCGATCTTGGTCGCCTGCAGGATACCGTCTATCATTCCCAATAGATCCTTTGAGTGGCCGAGGATCTTTCCGAGGGCATCCTGCTGCTCCGCATTGATCTCCCCGAAAATTCCCCGCTTCGTCATCTCCGCATAACCGGCGATCACATTGAGCGGTGTTCTTAACTCGTGCGACATGACGCTGAGAAATTCATCCTTTCCCTTATTGGCCTTCTTCAGCTCAATTGCCTGGTCTCTGGTCTCCTCATAGAGCTGGGCTTTCTGGACCGCGACGCCCATCTGGTTGCCGATGGTCTCCAGGAGATGGACCTCCTCAGGCTTGAACTTGCGCGGCGAGCGACTCGCGAGTTGAATAAGACCGGTCACCGCGCCGTTGGCGCGAACCGGAACCACGATAAGCGATTCGACACCCTCTTTTTTCAACGTTCTGAACCTCGAACAGGCCTGCACATGTTCTTCGATACAAGGTTGCTCAAAAAGGCGGTCTCCAAAAGTCGATGCCGCGCTTTCCGTCGTGCGGGAAAGCGCGCGGTGTCGCAGAAAGTTTTCCGGATCTCGATAGCCTCGGCTGGCCGCGACTTGGAGCATCTCGCCGCTGCTCTCGAGCAATCGAATATTTCCGAGATCGAAAGCACCGCTGGACATGGCGTGCTCCAGGATTCTGTCGAGGACCGATTTTAGATCTAGGGAACCCAGGACGGCCTCGCTGATTTTTCGCAGCACCAGCAGTTCGCGGTTGCGCTCTTTCAGGTTTTCTTCGGCTTTGTGCCGCTGGATCGCGTAGCGCAGCGCGCGCGCCAACAAATGGCCGTCCACCTGACCTTTGATCAAATAGTCTTGCGCACCCCGCTCGACGGCTTTGACCGCAGCCACCTCGTCGTTAAGACCGGTCAAAACGACAATCGGCACACCGGGGGCCTGGCTAAGCACACGGTCGATGGTGTCAAGCCCATGGGCGTCGGGAAGCGAAAGGTCCAGCAACACCGCGTCAAGCCCGCCGGTGGCTAGCCGTTCCAGCGCCGTCGAAAGCCTTTCGGCCCGCTCGATTTCCAGAGCCGTCTCAGACAGCGTTTCGCGAATCAAAAGGGCGTCGTCGTCGTTGTCTTCGACGAGCAGAACTCGCATCTCTCTTACCTCGCGTGAGCAGGTATCCTGGTGACCAGCGCCCAATAAAGAGCAAATTGCTTCATCACGTCTCGGAACTTGTCAAAGTCCATCGGCTTGGTGATGTAGGAGCAAGCGCCTTTGGCGTAAGACTTGACAATGTCCGCTTCATTGTCGCTCGTGGTAAGCATCACCACCGGGATGTGCATCAGCGCGGGATCGGCCTTGAGTTCATTGAGCACCTCAAAGCCATTTTTCTTAGGCATGTTGATGTCGAGAAGAATGAGACCGGGCATTTGAGCGCTATGGTGTTTCCCTTCGCGCCGCAGGAAAGCCATAGCCTCCTCTCCGTCCCGCACCACGAACATCAAATTGACGAGCTTGGCCTCGGCTAGAGCCTCTTGCTCAAGCACGATATCGTCTTCGCTATCTTCTACCAAGAGAATCTCCATCGGTTTAGTCTCCACTATATGTTCCTCCTTCCAAATCTTTGCTCTGACCGAACGTGATGATAAATTCCGAGCCCCCGCCCTCGCGGAGCTCGACCCAAGCGTTACCGCCGTGACGCTCGGCAATCTGGCGCACGATGGCAAGCCCAGCCCCGGTTCCTTCGACCTCTCGTCCTACGGCTCGTTGAAAAAGCTGAAAGATGCGCTCCGCGTGCTCCGGCGCGATACCGGGGCCCCGGTCGCGAACCGCGATGCCGATGGCGCTGGAATCCGGCCCATTCGGCCGGTAGGGCGCAATTTCCACAACCGGCCGCTCGCCGTCGCGGGTGAACTTGAGGGCATTGGCGATCAGGTTGTAGACCGCTTGAGTCGCCCAAATCTTATCGACCAGCAGTCCGCCAAAATCTTTCGCCACATGGATCTCTGCATCGGTGGCGCTGATCTTTCCCTCAAGGCGCTTGATTGTTTCGAGCACGATGCTTTCGCCGTCAACTTCTTCGGTGGGCGCCCCCATGCGCTGCGATCGCGAGAGCACGAGGATATCGTCGAGCAGACGATTCAATCGCTGGGAGCCCAGCATCACGCGCCGTAAGAAATCCTGACCTTTGTCATCGAGGCGGTCCCGGTATCGTTCATTGATCATCCGCGAGAAGTTCTCGATGGCGCGCAGCGGCTCGCGCAGGTCGTGCGAGGTCACGTAAAGGAGTGTTTCGAGATCGCGGTTCTTGGCCGCGAGTTCCGCCCTCGCCCGCCCCCTCTCGGCGATTTCGCATTCCAAGCCAGCGTTGAGGCGCGATAATTCTTCTTTCTGTCGCGCCAGCACCTCCAAAAACTCGTCCTTCGCCGCGTTTGATTTTTCCAGCTCAGTGGACTGTCTTTTGATTTCCTCCAGAAGCCGCGCATTTTCCAAAGCAACGCCGCTGCCATTGGCCAATTGCTGAAGCAGATCGACTTCTTCTTGAGTGAACTCCCTCGGCTGATAGCTCAACCCTCGCAGTACACCGATCACCGCTCCTCCCCTGGAAAAGAGTGGAACGCCGACGTAACTGCGCAAGCCTAAACTCTTCATGGTAGTGCCGGTGGGAATATTCGTGCGGCTCAAGTCCGGGATCACCAGGGGCTTACCATGCTGCTGGATCCACCCCGCCGGACCTCGTCCCGACCCAGAGCGGCCCGACGTGAGCAGCTTGGGGTCTATACCAGCAATGCCTGTGAGTTCCCACCGCCCTTCCACCAAGACTCTCGCATCTGAGACATCGACTTTCAGTATCTCGCGGACGCTTTCCGTCACCTTCTTGAGCAGGGCATCGATATCTAGCCGCGTGATGTCTTGATTGATCTCCTTGAGCAGCGCCTGGATCTCTTCCTTCCTCTTTAGGTCCTGGTTAGTCCTCTCCAGCTCAACCGCCTGTATCCGCGATTGCTCATAGAGTTGGGAATTGTCGATCGCGATGGCCGCCTCGCCTGCCAGATTGGTAAGAAACTCGATCTCTTCCTTGGTAAACTCATGGTCTTCCCTCGTTAAAAAAACCAGTACCCCTAGGGCTCTCTGTTTGACCACCAAGGGAATTCCAAGGTAGGAGACCACTCCTTGCCGTCGAAAGTACTGGGAGTCCGCCGTGCGCGGATCGGTTTGAACGTTGCGCGCCAGCGCTGGCGCTCTCGTGCTCATCGCCTCCTTGACTAACGCGGGCGTGTCTTTCAATTTCCTCCCCTTCCAATCGGCTTCATCGAGGTTCAAACAGGCCGCCCGTTCAACCTGTCCGCTCTGCCTGTCCATCAGCCAAATTTGCAGGGCCATATTGGGTAGAACGGCGTCGATGGTTTCTAATAACATGGTCAACACGCTATGAAGATCCAAGGTCGAAGTAATGGCCACGTTGATGTCGCGCAGCGCGAGCAAACGCGCCTCGGCGGCTGTAAGCTTGGCCACCCGCTGCCCTAAAACTTCAGCCAGCTCGCCTTTTTCAACGAGTGCCCGCTTCAGCGCGCGTTGCACGCGGCTGATTACGAAATAGAGGACGCAATAGAGAAGCCCTAATATCGGAAGGATGCCGGAAAGCAGGACCCACTGAGTACGCTGGGTTTTCTGGAGTAATGGTGTCACGTCGTAATAGAGTTCAAAGACTGCGTCTATAGCAGCCGTCGGATCACCGCGCCGGATCGGGATATAGCTTGCAATGAGGTCACGGTTTTCAACCGCACCTTCGAAGGCGTTAAAGGTATTCCGATGGGTAAGTTCGCTGGCCACTTTCCCCGACCGGGCCGAAAGAAATCCGGCATTGCTACTTTTATCCTCGCCTATCTGTCGGGCCTCAGTGGAAAACACCGTCCGTCCAGTGAGGTCGTATATTTTGATTTTCAGTACGGATAAACCCCTCATCTGTGCCAGGACAGCCTTACGAAGCTCGGCGGTGTCATGATGAGTTCTAATTTCATCGCTACTGAGACTGACGGTACGGCTAAGGAATAAACTGAACTGTGGCCACAATGAATTCGAAAATGCCTGCGTCAAAGCGACATTGTGACGCTCTCCCAGTTCAAGCAGATCGTTAAGCGCGATCCAGCGATAGAATGCAGCTAGGAGGACGGCTACTACCACCATGCTGATAAAGCTGGTGATCGAAAAATAGCGACGGAAATTAGACATGAAAGCCTCGTGCCGACCCGTCAAGCCCCTCGATCCACCTTGGACAAAGCCGCGCTCGGTAGGGAGACTGGAAGGTCGAGCCCTTGCCGAATTCGCTGTCGACGTCAATCTCGGTCCCGATCAGTTCACTAAACTTTTTAACCATGTGAAGCGCCAGCCCACTGCCGCCGTGGGATCGAGTCATGTAATGTTCCAACTGCCGGAACTGTTTGACGATCACCGGCAACGATTCTCTCGGCATGCCCACCCCGTATCTGCAACTTTGAACTCGGCTTTTCCCGCTTCGGCGAGCGGCTTCGCCCATGCGACACCGCAGGATAGCGAGCACGGCGCCTGATGAGTCCTATTCCCCTCCGAACTTTCCCATCGCCCGCGCCGAGCCTTCGCGATTTTCCACCCACCGGCGCAGTTGCGCCTCACGCACGCGCCATTGGCCGCCGACTTTTAACGCCGGCATCTCGCCGCTATGGATCATTCTCTGTAGCGTGCGCGTGGAGACCTGCAAGAGCTCTGCGGCCTCGTTCAGTGTCAACAACCGAATGCTGTCGAGGTTTTCGTTCATTAGAAATTACCCCGCTTGCCGATAACGCAATGCCAATGCCAGCAACCGGGGATGGTTAAGTCATTGTTTTGACAAGCGAAGGAATAAACGCGGGCGGCCCTTGAATGGCCGTTTTGGACAAGTCTGGACAACGCGGGGCGTTACTGTGCAATTCATCCCCAAGTCGGCAAATCCCGGACAACGGACCTGATTGCGGTCCGGTATGAACCTGCAATGAACGCGGTTTTATGGACAGGCGGGATATCGAAGCGCCGGTCAGCCGGGGAAAAATTGGCGTGTGGCGCGGACCCTATTGGCGGTAAAGAATCTCACCGCATCTCTCCGTGTCGTAGCCGCCCAGGGACGTCACCGCACTTTTAAGCGCCGCCGAATTCAGGATCTCCATCAGGTGCCCTCCCGGCGCGGATTCCAAGAACGAGCGGTGAAACAACAGATCATACTGCTCGGCGGCGACCGGCAAGAAATCGAGGCCAAGCGCGTTGGCAGCCGCGCGCACGCCGAGACCGGCATCCGCTAAGCCGCTCACCACGGCGACACCGACGGCCATATGGCTGAACTCTTCCCTCTCGTAGCCGCTGATCGATGCGGGATCGATACCGATTCTTTTCAATTCGTAATCCAACAACACGCGTGTGCCTGAACCTGGTTGGCGGTTGACGAATCGAATTCCTAGTCGCGCCAGGTCCTTCAGCCCGCAAACCGATTTCGGGTTGCCGCGGGCGACGAGAATGCCCTGTTCGCGCTGCGCCAAATGAACCAGCACGACGGGAACCGTCGGGATCGTTCTCTTGATGTCGGGGATATTATAGACGCCCGTTTGCGGATCGAGCAGATGCGTGCCCGCCAGATGGGTTTCGCCTCGTTGGAGCGCGAGCAGGCCGCCCAAGCTGCCGACGTTGGTGGCGGCGATCTTGAGTTCCGGATGGCGCTGTTTCAACTGATCCTCTAAAACGCCGATGGCGAGGTCGTGGCTGCCGGTGCAGAGGATGGTGTTTTCGATATCCTCGATCGGCCGCAGGAGTTCCACCGCGGCCTCTTCCCCCGCATTGAGTCCTTCGACGAGACTGGGAACGCGCATCAAACCGTCCGCGTGCACCATCGTCGTTATCACCCCGGCGCCGCGCCCGAGCGGCACCGCGACTAATTTTTCACCGACGCGACCGAGTGTCACGCGAATAAATTCTTCCAGGCCCAGATGCGAGGCGATTTTCTTCGGCACCATGGCGCGGACAGTCGGATAGGTAGGGACGGCGGAACCAAGGAATTTTTCGATCGCCGGTCGTAAAATCTCCCGCGCGATGACAATCGCCGAGACCGGATATCCCGGCACACCGATCAATGGTTTGCCGGCGACTTGCCCTAGCACCGCCGGTTTTCCGGGCATGACGTCGATGCCATGCGCCAACAACTTTCCCGTTTCGGTTACAACATCGGAGGTCAGATCATGTTCGCCCGCCGAAGAGCCGGCGATGATCGTCACCAGGTCGCACTCATCGGCTGCTTGCCGCACTGCCCGTATGAGAAGCGTCAAATCATCCTTGGCCCGCGGATATTTGACCGGCGTCCCGCCCCATTCGCGCACAAAGGCCGCCAGCACCGTGGAATTGAATTCGATCACCGCGCCGGGCTTGGCCTCTTCACCCGGTTGGATCAACTCGTCCCCAGTCGGAATAATTCCCACCCTGGGACGCGCTTTAACCCGCACCGTAGTATGGCCCGCCGCGAGCAATGCGCCCAAATCATATGGGCGCAGCCGGTGGGATCGCGGCAGAAGCAATTCCGTCGCGACCACATCCTCGCCCACCAAGCGCACGTGATTCCACGGCGGCACCGCTTCGAAAATTTCAATGGTATCGCCGTCGACCTGATGGACCCTTTCGATCATGATGACCGCGTTGGCCCAGGCCGGCAGCGCGTTTCCGGTATCGACGTAGCGGAATGCCCCGGCGCCGGGCGAGTCGGAATCCGTCAGCCCGAGCTTTTTGCCGACGAACTCGGTCGCCCCGAAGGTATCTTCGGCGCGCACACAAATGCCGTCCATGGCGGAAGCATGATAGTGCGGCGAGGAAATTTTGGCGAAGACGGGCTCCGCGGTAATGCGGTCGAGGGCGTCTTCGACGGGAATTTCCTCCGCGGCCAGCCGCGCCGGATCCACCGTCGACAGAAAAAGCGCTCGCGCCTCGGTCAGGGGGGTCTTCTTGAGATAGCGTTTACGGGCCATGGCAAATACGGTCTCGGGTATTGAGTCTAGCGTTAACGTTAATGAAAACTCTAGACCCTAGACGCAAGACGCAGGACTAAAATAATATGACTTCGACCTCTTCCCCTTGCTCCAAACCGTCCTGATTCATCTCGATGCGCACCATGCCGTCGGCTTTGACCAGGGTGAAGATCGCGCCCGACTTGCTGGGTAAAGGCGTCGCGATCAGGCGATCCGATTGCCGTTCCAACGTCACTCGAACATAATCCTCGCGGCCGAGTTGGGAGGCGATGTTGGTTTTCAACTTTGCGCGCACGGATCGGGAAAATCGCTGCAAGGCGTCGGCGCTTTCACCGCCCAAGCGGCGAATCAGCGGCGCGCCAAACAGGTCAAAGATCACCAGAGCGGATACCGGATAACCGGGCAGGCCGAGAATCGGCTTGCCGCATGCGCGGGCGAAGATCGTAGGTTTTCCCGGCGCAATGGAGATGCCGTGAAAGATAAACTCTGAATTGGGAAACGACAGAATAGTTTCCAAGGCGATGTCCTTGGCGCCCATGGAGCTGCCGCCGGAGAGCAGGACGAGATCGCCCCATTCCATCGCCTCACCGATCGCCTTCGATAAATCGCCGCGATCGTCGCGAATCACGCCCCAATCCTTGAGATCCCCACCGCATTCTTCGATCAGCCCGGCCAGCGAGTGTTGATTGATGTTACGCACCTGGCCGGGAAGCGGAGTCGCGTCGGCGTCGACGATTTCATCGCCCGTCGAGATCAAACCC
>Ga0326597_10009731_pt1 | contig 12853 bp, 11 predicted proteins | sample RVTome_12_FD_203789 | JGI IMG/M metagenome (GOLD analysis project Ga0326597, IMG submission 203789) | Soil microbial communities from uranium-contaminated site in the Upper Colorado River Basin, Wyoming, United States - RVT100D185 | ecosystem: Environmental > Terrestrial > Soil > Contaminated >... | reverse complement strand
AGGCGCTGGTAGAGGATCCAGATCTCAGCCGCTACATACTCTAGGAGGAAACGGTGTCCCGACTCTCGACCAAGGATCTGGTGACGATCCTCGACCTCGACCGCGACGATCTGGAGAAGATCTTCGCGACGACGCGCGAACAGAAACCCCTCGCCAGGGCGAAGAAACTTCCCGTGACGCACGCGCAGCATGTGCTCGCCTGCATCTTCCACAAGCCGAGTCTGAGGACGCGGATCTCCTTCGAGGTCGCGATCCAGCAGCTCGGCGGCAGCTCGCTCTACGTGACGAACCAGGAGATCGGATTGGGGCAGAGGGAGTCGATCGAAGACGTGGCGCGGGTGATGTCTCGATTCGTCGACGGCATCATGATCCGCACCTTCGATCATTCACACGTCGAGGGTCTCGCGCGCTACGCGAGCATTCCCGTGATCAACGGTCTGACGGATCTCACGCATCCTTGCCAGATTCTGGCGGATGTCTTCACGGTCGAAGAGGCGCTCGGTTCGATCCAGGGCCGCAAGGTGGTCTACGTCGGTGATGGAAACAACATCGCCCACAGCTGGATCAACGCGGCCGCGCTGATGGACTTCGAGCTGGTGATCTGCAGTCCGCGCGACTACGCGCCCAACGCGGGCGTAATCGCGCGCGCGCGCGAGCGTGGAGACTTGAAGTTGCAGCTGCTCAGCGAGCCCGCGGAGGCCGTGCGAGGGGCCGATGTCCTCTACACCGATGTGTGGGCGAGCATGGGTCAGGAGGCGGAGGCGGCGGAGCGGGAGAAGATCTTCGCTCCGTACCAGCTCAACGCAAAACTCGTCGGTCTGGCCAAGGACGACGCGATCGTGCTGCACTGCCTTCCCGCGCATCGGGGGATGGAGATCACCGACGAAGTCATGGATGGGCCGCAGAGCCGCGTCTTCGACGAGGCCGAGAATCGATTGCACGTCCAGCGCGCGATCCTGAGCCTGCTCCTCGACTGAGATGCGGCGCTCTCGCTCGCTCTGCCTCGTCGTGGCGGTCGCCGCCGTCTCCGCCTGCGCGGAGATGGCGCCGCCGCCCGGTGGCCCGGCCGACAAGACGCCACCCCGGCTTCTCGGGTATGAGCCCGACAGCCTGAGCGTCTCGGCCTCCGAATTCGAACCGCTGCGTTTCCTCTTCAGCGAGAACGTGGATCGCGGCGCCTTCGCGTCGGCGCTGCAGGTGGTCCCCGCGGTGAAGCTGTCGAAGCCGCGCTTCGACGGGTTGAACGTCCATGTGCATCCGCTCGAGCCGTGGCCGCCCGACGCCGTCATCTTCTGGAGCCTGAGTGCCGCCATGAAGGACAAACATGGCGTCAACATGGGCGAGCCGCGCAGCGGGGCCTTCAGTCGCCGCGATTCCCTGCCCGCGGGTGTGATTCGGCTGCTGCCGACGGTCGAGGCCGACGCCTGGAAGAAGGGTGTCCGTCTGCAAGCCGATCTCATGATCCCGCCCGAGGCGGGCGAGCGCCGTGGGACTCTCTACCGGCGCAGCGGCCGTGGCGATCTGGGAACGGTCGAGCTGAGCCTGCTCGAAATCCCCTCCGGCCCCTATCAATTGAGCGTGTTCCTCGACCTGAACGGGAATGGGCGCCGCGACGAGCGCGAGGCGATCGGCGAGCTGGACAGCTTGTTTCTGCGCGGACCGAACTCTATCTTGGACCTGGGCACGCTGAGGCTCGTCGATCTCGAGGCTCCAGTTTCGATCTGGCTGTGCGCGCCGGCAACGGATGACAGCGCGCGCGTGTATTTCTATGCGGAGGCCCTGGACAGCGAGCGCGAACCCCGCGCGCTGGCGGCCGACTCGACGGGCTGCACTGCCGGCCTCTCCCTCGCCGCGGGCCGCTATCGGGCCGGGGCGTGGATCGACCGGTTCGCCGATCAGCGCTTCGGAGCGGACAGCCTCGGCGTGAGCGAGCGATTCCTGCTCCCCATCGAGTTCGAGATCCTCCCGGCGCAGCCCGACACGATTCTCCTCGCACCCCCCTACGAAGCGATGCATTGGAGCGCACTCGACACTCTCCGGCCGCCGCCGGTTCCGAAGTCTCTGCATCGGGACGATGGCCGATGAACGCGCGACGGTGCATCCCCTTCGCGAAGATGGAGGGGGCCGGCAACGACTTCGTCGTGGTCGTGGGTGCACCGCCCCTCGCCGACGACGAACTCGGCGCCCTCGTGCGTTCACTCTGCCATCGCCGGCGAGGCGTGGGCGCAGACGGTGCTCTCTGGATCGAACGGCTGCCCGACGGTGCTGCCGATGTCTTCCGCATGCACTTTTTCAATCGCGATGGCCGACGGGTGAATCTCTGCCTCAACGGCAGCCGATGCGTCGTGCTGCGGGCGGTCGAATTGGGCTGGGCCGCGGGGACGTTCGCGTTTCAGACGGAACGATCGCGCATCGAAGCATCAGTCGCCGACGACGGCCGCGTGTCGCTCGCAATCGACGCCCCGCGCGCGATCGGAGGAGAGATCGCATTGCCGGCCGGGTCGCCGGCGGCGCAGGCGCACGCGCTGGATACGGGGGATCCGCATCTGGTCGTGCCGTTGGACGCTGCGGGCTTCGAGGGCGTGGATTTCGAAGTGGCGGCGCGCGCGCTGCGTCATTGGGACGCGGGCGGTTCGTTCCCGGCGGGAAACAACGTCCATTTCGTGCAGACCGACGCCGAGCCTTGGCGCATCCGCAGCTTCGAGCGCGGCGTCGAGGCCGAGACCTGGGCCTGCGGCTCGGGGTGTCTGGCCAGTGCCGCAAGCCTGGCGGGAGATGGTCACGCGCGCTTTCTGACGAAGGGTGGCGATCTCATCGAACTCCGCCGAGACGGAAAGCAGTGGATCCTGACGGGTCCGGCGCGCCATTCCTTCGACGGCGAGTTCCTGTGGGATGGCGGCGATGTCGAAATCGACTGAACGCAGGGCGAGCGGCCACGTGCGCTGGGGCTTACTGCTCTTCGCGTTCCTGTGCACCCTCGGCTTGGTGGCGCAGGCCTCGGCCCAGGCGATCTTCGGTCGCAACAAGGTCGTCTACAGCGACCGCGAGTGGTGGGTCCTCGAGGATGGCTGGCTGCATCTCTATTACTATCCAGAGGAGGAGGAGCTCGCGCGCCAGACTCTGGCCATCGCGCGGGAGGCCTACGACGATTTCGCGGACTACTTCGACTACGAATTCGACGAGCCGATCCCGATCATCCTCTACGGTAGCCATCACGACTTCAAACAGACCCATGTGACTCCAGGCTTCGTCCCCGAAGGCACGGCAGGCTTCACGGAGTTCGTGAAGGGCCGTATTGCGCTGCGGGCCACGGGCAACTACGCCGATCTCCATCATCTGGTTCGCCACGAACTGGTGCACGCGTTCATGCTGCACGAGATGGCCGACATCCACAACGAGCGCGGCCTCTATGATTACATCGGTCCGCCCCTGTGGTTCATCGAGGGACTGGCCGAGAGCGTCGCGAACGACGGACAGCCCGACAGCGATGCGCGCATGTTCGTGCGCGACGCGGTCCTGCACGACGGGCTCGTGCGCATCCCCGAGCTGTGGACGATCCAGGGCAGTTATCTCATGTACAAGGAAGGGGAGAGCATTCTCGACTTCCTGCGACTCCAGTTTGGCGACCGCGTGCCTGCCCACCTCCTGGATCAATGGTGGCGCGGAGACCAATTCGAAGAAATCCTCAAGCTCGAACTCGGTCTGGACTACGCGGAATTGGACGAGCGCTGGTCGAGTTATCTAAAGCGGCGGTACTACCCTGAGATGCTCTCGCAGCGCAGCCCGGGAGAGTTCGGCACTCGTCTTCTCAGCGATTCCTACTATGACAGCGCTCCCAAGCTGATCGAGCTCGAAGATTCGGGTCGGGCCACTCTCGTCGCGCTCAGCCCGCGCGGCGGTACGGTCAGTCTCTATGAGATTACACTGCCGGAGGAGGGCGACGCGCAGATGACGCGCATCGTCGAAGGCGGTCGCAAGGCGGAGTACGAGACGCTGCCTCTGTTTCGCAGCCGCGTGGATGTTCATGACAAGAGGCTCGTGGCATTCGTCGCGAAGAGTGGGCAGAGCGATGCCATCTATGTCTGGGATCTTCAAGAACGGCGCCGTATCGACGACTTTGCCTTTGCCAATCTCCGCCAGCTGAGCAGCCCCAGTTTTTCCCCCGACGGGATGAGAGTGGTGTTCAGCGGCCTCGCCGAGGACGGTTTCAGCGATCTCTACATCTTCGACCGCCAGTCGCGAGCGCTGCGTCGCCTCACGGCCGATCCGTACGACGATCTACATCCTGAGTGGCATCCAAGAGAGGAACGCCTGGTATTCAGTTCCGATCGCGCCGACCCGCTCGGAGGCGACCTCGCGCTCTTCGAAATGGACATCGCGAGTGGTGGACTCAAACAGCTGAGCTCGGGCCGTGGAAAAGACATGGAGCCGGTGTGGTCGGCGAGCGGGGATGAGATCGCGTTCATCAGCGATCGGACGGGAGTCCGCAACCTGTACATCTACGCGCCGAGGACGGGGGCGAGCCGCCAGCAGACTGACATCACCGGGGGAGTGTACATGCCCGACTGGCTCGGGGACGATGAAGTCGTCGCCTCGGTCTTCCATCGCGGAAACTTCCATCTATACCGCTTCCCTCTGGAGCAAGAGGGCGCCGGACTTCTGCAGAGCGTGGAAGCCACCGAACGCGTGCGCGATCCCCGCGCGAAGCCGCCGCTGTTGGACGCACCGGCGCTCCCGGCGTCGGAGGACACCGAAGCGCGGGCCTACGATGTCGACATGGGCTTGGACATCGTCAGCTCGGTGGTGGCGATGGACCCCGATCTGCCCTTCGGTTCAGGCGCCGCCGTCGGCTTCTCCGACATCCTCGGCGACCACGAGGTGCTCGGACACGTGAGCACGGTCGGCGATGAATTCAAAATCGATGACCTGAACTTCGGCGTCAGCTACACCGACCGCCGCTCCCGCTTGAACCGTCACTACGGCGTGTTCCGCGTCAACACGCTGCAATACCAGAACTCGCTCGTGCCGACGCGGCTCGAGACGCGTACGGGCGGCTTCATCGGCGGAACCTATCCGCTGTCGACCTTCAGGCGGATCGAGTTGAGCAGCACCGCGCGCTACCTGAAGCGCGAATCCTCGTTCGATTTTCTGGACACGCCCGGTGAGACATGGCTCTGGAGCATCTTTGCCAGCTATGTGCACGACAACACCCTGTGGGCCTGGACGGGTCCGCGCCGCGGCAATCGCTACAACCTGACGGTGGGGCAGAGCTTCGATCTCCTGGGCCGTGGCTTCGACCGGCAGAGTCTCCAGATCGACGCGCGGCATTACACGGACATCTTGGGGAGCGTCATCGTGGCCAATCGCGCCGTCCATCGGCAGAGCTTCGGCAGCGATACGCAGTTCTTCTTCGTCGGGGGTCCGAATGACCTTCGCGGTTACAAGTGGTTCAGTTTTCAGGGCGAGCGCCTGACGCTCGTGAATACCGAAATCCGTTTTCCCCTGGTCGAGCGCCTCGCGCTGCGCCTGCCATTCGCCGCCCTCGACTTTCCCTCGATTCAGGGCGCGCTCTTCAACGACATGGCCAATGTGGATGGGCGCATCTCGGACACGGGCTGGATCGGGTCTTTCGGATTCAGCACCTACATGACGCTGATTCCGCCGCTCGCACTGCGGGTGGACTGGGCAAAGCCGCACAACTTCGACGTTTCCGTTCCGTGGAAAGTCAAAACGAGTCTCAGTTTTCTGTTCTGAGCCGGGCCTAGCTGGGCGTCTGGGTCGTGAGCCTGCTCTTGAGCCGGGCCGCCTGGTTGCGGTGAAGCACACCCTTGCTCGCCATCCGGTCGAGGAGGGAGCAGCAGCTCTTGAGCTGCGCACTCAACTCGTCGCTCGGACCCGTGGCCTTGGCGATGGCCGTGCGCAGGTCGCGGACCGCATGGCGGAGCCGACTGCGCCGCGCGAGGTTGCGCTGGCGGCGGATTTCATTGGTCTTGACGCGTTTGACAGTCTGCTTCGTGTGGGGCACTGAGGCCTCTCCCGTTGCGCGATGGCGGGGGGAGACCGTTCTCCCCGCGTGGATGGTGACAGCGGCTCCGCGGCGCTCGCGCCGGCGCGGCGGACACCCCTTCCCGTGCTTGCCCGTCTCCGCCGGTGGCGGAGGCCGCGCAAAAAAGCCAGCCACGCTGGGCCGGCAGACGGGTGGGGCACACGTTGGCACCCGATTTGGCGACTAGCAAGCTAGCAATGGCCCCCGTAGTCTGTCAAGGCGACCCGAATGGGCGCCTCGTAGGCGCCTGCCTGGAGATCCGAGTGGACTCGGAAGCAAAGAACACCGACGCGACCGCCGCGGCAGACGAGCGGGAGGATCGGCTGCGTGCCAAGGTCGCGGCTCTTCCCGCCAAACCCGGCGTCTATCTCATGAAGAATGAGAAGGGCAAGGTCATCTACGTCGGCAAGGCGGCCCGCCTGTCGCATCGGGTCCGCAACTACTTCGGAAAATTCGACTCCCTGGATGCGAAGACGCAGACGCTGGTCCGGCACATCCACGATTTCGACTATGTGGTCGTGCCCAAGGAAAAGGACGCTCTCTTGATGGAGAGCCAGCTGGTCCATGAATACCGGCCCCGCTACAACGTCCGCCTGAAGGACGACAAGCGCTTTCCCTACCTGCGGCTGCGCAGCAGCGAGGCCTTTCCCCGCATCGACATCGTGCGCCAGCCGGGCGACGACGGCGACGAGTACTTCGGACCGTACACCGACGCGAAGGCCATGCGCCTGACGCTGAAGACGCTCACGTCGATCTTTCCCATCAGGACCTGTGAACTGAATCTGCCGAAGGAGAAGGTCCCGCGTCCCTGCCTCGACTACTACATCCACCGGTGCGGCGCGCCCTGCGTCGGCTACGTCGATCGAGAGAGCTACGCGGAACTCGTCGAACAGGTGCGGCTCTTCCTGCAGGGACGCAGTGGCGTGCTGCTGGAAGAACTTCGCGACCGCATGCGGGAACACGCGCAGCGTCTGCGCTTCGAGGACGCCGGGCGAATGCGCGATACCATCGAAGCCGTGCAGAAGGTCGTTGCGCACCAAGAGAAAGTCCTGCCCGAGGGTCAGGACGCCGACGTCTTCGCGTTGGATCGCGATGGCAAGGACGCCTGCGGCGTCGTCCTGCACATCCGCGACGGGAAGCTTCTGCAGAGCGAGACCTATTTCCTGGGAGCGCTCCTGCAGGAAGAAGAAGACGTCTACTTCGCGCGCTTCTTGGCCGAACACGCGGGGCGAACTCTAGGGTTCGCGGCGGAGATCCTCTTCGATCGCGAACTCCCCGACCAGGCGGATTGGCTGGAACTCTTCGGTGAGCGCTCCGGGCGCAGCGTCAGGATCCGCGTGCCCAAGCGGGGGGAGCGAGGCCGTCTCGTCGAGATGGCGAGGATGAACGCGAACTTCAAACTGCGCGAGCATCGCGCCAAGGCGGGTCTGCGAACGGCCGTCCGCGCTGACGAGGATCCCAGCATCGCCGATCTCAAGGAGAGGCTGAAACTCCCGGTGGCGCCGCACTCCATGGAATGCTTCGACATGAGCCACTTCCAGGGCTCGCAACGCGTCGGGGCGCTCGTCTACTTCAGCGCGGCGAAGCCGCTGAAGAGCCGCTACCGGCGCTTCAAGATCCAGCGCGTCGAGGGCATCGATGACCTCGCCATGATGCAGGAATGCCTGGAGCGTTATTACAGCAAGCTCCGCGACGAGGACCAATTGCCGGCCGATCTCGTCGTCGTCGACGGTGGCGCCAGCCAGCTCGGCATCGCCGTGAAGACGCTGCAGCGCTACGGCTTCGTGGAGACGGCCGTCATCGGCCTGGCCAAGCGCGAGGAAGAAATCTACACACCGCACCACAGCGAACCCGTCCGCCTGCCCCGCACGAGCCCCGGGCTGCGACTCCTGCAGCGCCTGCGCGACGAGGCCCATCGTTTCGCCATCGGCTACCACCGCCAGTTGCGCTCGAAGGAGGCGCACAAGAGCGTGCTCGACGAGATCCCCGGCGTTGGCGCCGTGAAACGGCGGATCCTGCTCGAACATTTCGGCGCGCCCGAGAGGATCGCGCGAGCGAGCGTGGAAGAGATCGCGAGTCTCGACGGCATCGGCGCGAAGGATGCCGAGCGCATCGTCGAGTTCTTCCTGCGAAGAAACGAGTCGCCGTGAAACCGTCACAGCTGCAGTCCTTCGAGGCGGAGCAGGCGCTCTTGCAGGCCGCGGACGGGTTCCTCCTGGCCCTGGACATCGAGCGTGGAAGTTCGCCCCACACGCTCGACGCCTACGCGCGAGACCTGCGTGGGTATCTCGAGTTCATGAGCAAACGGCGCGTGAAGCATCCCGCAGAGATCCACCGCGAACTCCTGCGCGAGTACCTGGCCGAGCCACGCGTGGCAGGGCTCGCAGCGCGCAGCCGCGGCCGGCTGCTGTCGGCGATTCGAGGCTTTCACCGGCATTGCTGCGAGGCCGGGCTTTCGACCTCGGACCCGACGGAGCATTTTCGGGCCGCCATGCCGCCGCGGAGCATTCCGCAGGTGCTCTCCATCGGGGAGGTCGAACGCCTGCTCGAGGCGCCCGCCGCACGCAACGCGACCCTGCGCCAGCGCGACCGCGCCATGCTCGAATTGCTCTACGGGAGTGGGTTGCGGGCCAGCGAACTCTGTGTGCTCCCGCTGCGGTCCGTCGACCTGCGCGAGCGCAACGTCCGAGTGCTCGGCAAGGGCGACAAGGAGCGGCAGGTGCCGCTGGGAGGGGAATCCGTCGCCGCCCTCGCGCTGTACCGCGATGACGCCCGCGAGATCCTGCTCAAGGGGAGGGCCCGCGAGGAGCTGTTCCTGAACGTGAGGGGGGGAGCTCTCAGCCGCGTCGGCCTGTGGAAGGTGCTCCAGAGGCATGCCGCGGCCTGCGGGCTCGCCGGGCGCGTGGGCCCCCACACGCTGCGGCACTCCTTCGCGACCCATCTCCTCTACGGGGGTGCGGATCTGCGCGCCGTCCAGGAGATGTTGGGTCACAGTGACATCCGGACGACGGAGATCTACACTCATCTCGACCGCGATTTTCTGCGGCAGGAGCATCTGCTGCACCATCCGCGCGCGCGGCGCTCCATGAGTTGACAGCCCGAGCGGCCCTCTGCTAGCTTGCCGCCACCAGCCGAGAGATGCCCGCCATTCCGCGGAGAACCGCATGATTCAGCCACAGCCAGAGGGCGCGCGGGGAGCGGCGCAGGAAAGCCGCTCCGCCGACTCGGCGGATCTGTACACGGTCCGCCTCGAGCGCTTCGAGGGCCCGCTGGACCTGCTGCTCTACCTGATCCAGCGCGACGAGATGGATGTCTACGACATCCCCATCTCCCGAATCACGAGACAATATCTGGAGTACATCGAGCTCATCGATGTCTTCAATCTCGACAATGCCGGCGAGTTCCTGGTCATGGCGGCGACGCTCATGCGGATCAAGGCTCGCATGCTGCTGCCCGTGCAGAAGCTGGACGATGGCGACGGGGAGGAGCTCGATCCACGCGACGAGCTGGTCAGAAGGCTGCTCGAATACAGGAAGTTCAAGGAGGCGGCCGCCTCCCTCGCCGAGAAGGAAGAGTCGCGGCGCGACTTCTACGCCCGTGGCGCGGACTATCCCTTCCTCGATCTCGAACAGGAGGCGCCCGAGTTCTCGCTGACGCTGTTCGATCTGCTGGGGGCCGTCCGCAACGTCCTGCGCCGCATCGAGAGCGATCCCAGCCACCATGTCTATCAAGAGGTCTTCACGGTCGAGTCCCAGACACGGCGTCTGATCGAGCGCTTGGCCGGGGTCGAGCAGCTACGCTTCGAAGATGTCTTCGAGGAAGCCCGTGTGAAGATGCAGGTCGTCGTCACCTTCGTGGCGATGTTGGAGCTCCTGAAGGCCGGTCGCCTCCAGGCACGGCAGCTCACCACCTATGGAGAAATCTGGCTGAGTGCCGTCGAAGGCTTCGACACAGACCGAGCGGCCGCAACGAGTGAAGAGGGGTCCCGCTGATGCGTCGTGAACTCGAAGCCCTGCTGTTCGCCAGCGATCAACCGCTCAGCGTGGCTCGGCTCTCCCATTTCTTTCCGGACGTCGACGGCAAGGTCGTCCGCCAGGCCATCGAGGATCTCCGCGAGGAGTACGAGCGCGATCAGCATGCCTTCTCGGTGGTGGAATTCGGCGGCCGCTTCTCCATCAGCACGCGGCCGGAGCACGCGCAGCTGGTCCGCAGACTCTTCCGCGGCCGTCGCAAGGTGCGCCTCAGCAAACCGGCGTTGGAATGCCTGGCCATCGTCGCCTACAAGCAACCCGTCACGCGCCTGGAGATCGAAGAGATCCGCGGCGTCTCCGTCTCCGGCGTGCTCGGTACGCTGCTCGAGCGCGACCTGATCCAGATCGTCGGCCGTGCCCAGTCGCTCGGCAATCCGCTCCTCTACGGCAGCACGAAGACCTTTCTGGACTATCTCGGGTTGCGCAAGCTCGGCGAGTTGCCACAGCTGAGCGAACTGGAAGATCTACTCGCCGAGAAGGAAGAGCTGAAGCAGCTCGCGGCCCGCTACGAGCACGAGTTCAGCGAAGACGAACTCGAGGACGCCCTGGTGGAGAGAGAAGAGCGGGAGAATGCTGCCACCGACGCGGACGAACCTTTCAAAGAGATCGAAGACAGCGAAGAAGATGCTGGCGACACCCACGAGCCCAGCGCGGCCGAAGCGGCCAATGGCGATTCGACTCAATCGCTTCCTCGCTGAGGCGGGTCTCGGCAGCCGCCGCGGCGTCGAAGCGCTCATCAAGGATGGGCGTATCAGCGTCAACGGCGAGATCGTGCGCGAACTCGCGACCGTGGTGGAGCCCGACAGCGACCGGATCGAGATTGACGGCGAGAGGCTCCGCGCGCGCACGGCAAAGCGCGTCGTGATGTTCAACAAGCCGGCGGGCGTCATCTGCAGCTTCCGCAGTCAGGGGCGATCACCCTGCCTGGCAGACGTTCTCACAGGCCCCTTGCGCTTCGGCCGCCTCTTCCACTTCGGGCGCCTCGACAAGGACACGACGGGCCTGTTGCTGCTCGGCGACGACGGCGAGCTCGCCCAGGCGCTCACGCATCCTCGCCAGCCCATCTGGAAGGAGTATCGGGTGCGCGTGGACGCCCCCCTGGAGCGGACGCAGCTCGAGCTGATTCGCGGCGGCGGCTTGCAGCTGGATGGGCGCCCCTACGCGCCGGCGCGCATCAGCGCCCAGCGCGCCCCCGGCGGCGCGGCAGAGTATCAGATCAGCCTCCGCGAGGGCCGGAATCGGCAGATCCGTCGCATCTTCGAACATTTCGGGCGAAGCGTCCGCTCGCTCCACCGCAGCGGGTTCGGGCCGGTCTCGCTCGAGGGCCTCGAGACGGGCGCCTGGCGAAAGCTGCGGCACGACGAGCTGCTCGCGCTGCGCCGTGCCGCCGGTTTGACGTCGCCTTGAGGTCGCCCTAGCTTGGGCGAAACTGCAGTGACTTCCATCCATCGAACCGAGATCGATTCCATGAGTACAGCAGCAGACCGCGTCCGCCACTCGCTCCGCAAGCTCAAGCCCTACCAGGCCGGAAAGCCCATCGACGAACTCAAGCGCGAACTCGGCCTCTGCGAGGTCATCAAACTCGCGAGCAACGAGTATCCGGAGCCGCCATCCCCGGAGGTCATCGAGGCGTTGAAGGCGGAGTTGGACTCGTTACACCGTTATCCCGATCCAAGCGTCTATGAGCTGACCCGTGTCGCGAGCGAGCACTACGGAATCGAGCCGAGCGAGATCATCTTCGGCAACGGGGCGAATGAGCTGCTCGAGATCCTGATGCATGTCTTCCTCGACGCGGGAAAGGGGAGCGTGATCTACGCACATCCCAGCTTTCCGATCTACGGTCTCCTCGCGCAGAGCCACTACGAGTGTGGCTGCATCGTGCCGCTCGATGCCGAGGGCGTGCACGATCTCGATGCCATGGCAGCGAAGATCGACGACAGCACCCGGATGATCTTCATCTGCAATCCCAACAACCCGACGGCGACCTATGTGAGCGAAGACGCGCTGAAGGCCTTTCTCGCAAAGGTGCCGGACGACGTCATCGTGCTGCTGGACGAAGCCTATCTCGAGTTCGTCGTCGCCGACGATTTCCCCGAATTCTTCGCCCTGCGCTCGCTGCATCCCGGGCTGGTTTCCTTGCGCTCCATGAGCAAGTCCTACAGCCTGGCGGGGCTGCGCGTCGGCTATCTGATCGGACGGCCCGAGATCGTGGAGATGATGCAGCGCGCGCGGCAGCCGTTCAACGTGAACCGATTGGCGCAGCGTGCGGCCTGCGTGGCGTTCGGCCAGCGGGAGCGCGTCGCCGAGCGCCGTGCCAAGAACCGGGAGCGCCTCGCCCAGCTCGGGGCGGGCCTGCGCGAACTCGGCTGCCAGATTCTGCCGAGCCAGACGAATTTCTTCCTCGCCACGGTGCCCGATGCGCCCGACGGACTGTTCGAACGCCTGCTTCGCGAGGGCGTCATCGTGCGGCCGATGCAGAGCTTTGGCATGGACGCCGGCAGCTTCCGCGTGAATGTCGGCACGGAGAGGGAGAACGCCTTCTTCCTCGCGGCGCTCGGTCGTGTGTTGCGGGCAGGCGCCTAAGCCGTGCCCCACGGGCTCCGCGTGCAACCACTGGCCGGCCCCCTCCAAGGCGAGGCGGTGCTGCCGGGGGACAAGTCCATCAGCCATCGCGCCTTCCTGCTGAATACGCTCGGCAGCGGCAGCGCGCGGCTGACGTCCGTCAACGACGGAGCGGATGTTCGCAGCACCATCGCCTGCCTGCGTCTGCTCGGGA
>Ga0326597_10009730_pt1 | contig 12854 bp, 9 predicted proteins | sample RVTome_12_FD_203789 | JGI IMG/M metagenome (GOLD analysis project Ga0326597, IMG submission 203789) | Soil microbial communities from uranium-contaminated site in the Upper Colorado River Basin, Wyoming, United States - RVT100D185 | ecosystem: Environmental > Terrestrial > Soil > Contaminated >... | reverse complement strand
TCCAACGGCCACGTGGCACCAAGTGAGGGAGCCGATCCGCCAGATATGACGTACCGGACCCTGTCGCTGTGGCTCCCGGCAAACAGAAACGAGGTGGGTCCCTCCTTCGCCGCGGAGAGCCAGCTCGAGCTTGTCCGGCGGCGCGCTGCTGCCTCGCGACCGCCGCCGTCGAGAGACTGAAGGCAGGCCGGCACGACCTGCCTTCAGGAGGCGTCCCTCGCCTGCAAGGACGTCGAGGCGGTCGTCGAGACATCCGCCATGGAGGGAATGGTCCGGTCCGTGGCCCGGCTCCGGTCGCTGGCCGTGATCAAGGGCTGATCGGGCGTAGAGTCCGGCCGATGGCCGCCTCGCCCCGCGCCTTCGTCCTTCGCCACACCCGACTTCGGCCGGTGCCGGGGCTCGAGCACGTCCGGCTCCACCTGGCCGACGAGGTGCTGCCGCTGTGGCGTGCCGTCCAAGTCGAGTTGGGCGACGCGGATGCAGCGCTGCCGTACTGGGCCTTCGCCTGGGCCGGCGGCCTCGCGATCGCGCGCCACCTGGCCGACAGGCCGGACGCCGTTGCGGGCCGACGGGTGTTCGACCTGGCCTCCGGTTCGGGCTTGTGCGCCATCGCGGCGTTGCGCGCCGGCGCCTCGTCGGCGACGGCCGCCGACATCGACGGCTTTGCCGTCGCCGCGATCGGACTCAACGCCCGGGCCAACGGTCGCCGGGTCACGGTCGTCGGGCACGACGTTCTCGACGACGCGCCCCCTGTGACCGACGTCATCCTGGCCGGCGACTGCTGGTACGACGCCCGGCTCGCCGCACGGGTCATGCCGTGGCTCCGGCGCGCACGCGAACTGGGGATCGACGTGCTCGTCGGCGACCCCGGCCGGCGCTACCTGCCGACCGACGAGCTGGTCGAGCTCGCCACCTACGACGTCCGCACGACGACCGAGCTGGAGGACCTCGATCAGAAGCGGGCTGGCGTGTTCGCGGTGCCATTCGGGCCGTGACGTGCGGAACCCTGCGCGACCGACCGGATGGCGGCCGACCGAACCGGCGGGTGAGGCGGCCGTCCCGCGCGGGCCGAGGAGGCGATGTGCATTGTGCTCCGCCGCCGAGGCCTTGCACCAGGGGCACGAAATCAGCGCAAAGCGGGCGCGCGCATCACGGTGGCGTTGCACGGCATGCACGGGGCGTGGTGCGGGCCGCCATGTCGTCTTCGTTCCGTGCGCCATGTGCAAGCCGCCGCGCGCTCGCGCCGTCGTGGCCGCCGGGCGAGGGTCGTTCGTGTACCAGGCGCAACGGCCTTCCAGTCACGCGTCGGGCAGCCGGCTGGAGGGGGAACGGGCACCGGCACATCACCCGAAACAGGGCCGGAGTGCCTCTCTAGGATGTGGGAGTCGTTGGAGGGATTGTCGTCGCCAGGGCCGCCCCAGTGAGCGACCGACCGGAGTCGCGTCGCGCCCTCGCGGCCGCCCTTTACGCGCACTGACCGGTCCTGCTCGCTGCCGCACGGACGATGACGACGGACGAATCCGAGGCGCAGGACCTCGTCCAGGCGACGTTCGAGATCGCCCTCCGACGCCTGTCCACGCTCCGCGATCCGGCAGCCCTCCGGTACTGGCTGCTCAGGATCGAGACGCGCGAGGCGATGCGGGTGACCCGCCGGATGCGGCGCTTCGTGCGACTGGACGGCCGCGTCCGCGAGATCGCCGCCCCGAATCCGGGCACGACGGAGCGACTGGCCCTGCGGCAGGCGCTTGCGGAGCTGCCACTCCGGATTCGCGCAGCCGTCGCCCTGCACCACCTCGCCGGGCTGACCGTGGCGCAGACGGCCGACGCGCTCGGCGTGAGCGAGAACACGGTGAAGACCGAACTGAAGATCGGGCTGGCCCGACTTCGGAAGGAACTGTCCGATGGATGAGTCGCGCGATCGGCAGCCAACCGACGACGTGTTCGAGCGTCGCCTCCGCGGACTGCTCGCCGATGAGCTCGAGGCGGCCGAGCGGGACTTCGTAGCGCCAACCCTCGATCGACGCGGGCGACGGACCGGGATTCGGGCGACTGTCCTGCTCGCGGCCGCGGCCGTCACGATCTCGGCGGCATTCCTCGTCGTCCTGGGGCAGCTCGGGTTCGGCCGGCCGACGCCCTCCGCCGGGACGGCCGCGACCGCCGAGCCGACGCAGGCCGCCGCCGAGCCGTCTCCGACGCCGACTCCGTCGCCTTCACCGACCGAGCAGGCCCCGGGAGACGCTCCGGCGTGGCCGGGCGCAGTGGTCGCCAGTTTCGACTCCGTTCCGGACACCATGTCCTACGACCGCGATCGGGGAGTGATCTGGCTCCCCGTCGTCGACACCGTCGGTCGCGACTACCTGTACCGCTTCGAGCCTGCCTCCCGATCGGTCGCGCGATGGGAGCTCCCGGAGACGACCTACCGCGGCGTGATGGCCCAGGTGATCGTCGACGACAGCGGCGCCGTCTGGGTCAGCCACCACGGGTACCGCTTGGACCGGTTCGATCCGGATCGCGAAACCGTCGCGAGCATCGAGTTCCCCCTCGAGATCCCGGGCACCGACTGGGCAAACGGCGGGACGTGGATCTCCGCGATCGCCGCCGACGGCGACGGCGTGCTCGTCGCCCGCAGCCAGGTGCCGTACCTGGTGCGGGTTGGCCCGTCGATGACCGTGACCGCCACGATCGACCTTCCCACCGGGTTCGAGGAGGCCACTGGACTCGCCCTTGTCGAAGATCACATCTTCATCACGAAGCGCTCGAATGGGACCGTCGCACGCCTCTCGCTTGATGGCGGGCTCGAGGAGCATTTCGCCGTGACGGCGGATCGGCTCGCTCCGTTCGGAGATGGCGTGGTCGCCACCTACTTCTGGACCGGTCCCCACGGCGCCGCAAGGGCCCTCGGCCCGAACGGTTCGGTGCTCGCCACGATTCCCCCGCCGTTTTCGCTCCCCCCAGTCAGGATGACAATTCGGGGCCCGACAGGGGCTCCTGCACATGTCACCGTTTACCCGACACCTTCCGCCATCGTTGATGACGGCGCAGGCAAGTTCTGGTATCTCGTCAACAACGAGCCGGTCCTTCGCCAGTACGAGGGCTCTTCGACCGGTGTGTTCCAGCCGTTGGGAGGGGGTGACGGCGTGATCGTGCCGGTCGGTAGCCCCGTTCCTGCGTCTGACACGCCCTGCCCCAACGGGCAGCCCTGCGGTCCATAGAACAGGACCCTGGGACGCTTGGGTGTCCGGCGGCGGCGCCGAAGCGATCAGGGCACGATGTGCGTCCCAGCCTCGCCGCGCAGCGCGCGCTCGAGGTTGTCCGGCGTCGTGATGATCGCCTCGCGGCCGCCCCCGTCGAGGAACTGGAGGCAGGCCTCGATCTTGGGGGCCATGCTGCCGGCCATGAAGTGGGTACCTTCCTCGAGGTAGGTGCGCGCCTCGGCGGCGGTCATCCGGTCGACCCACAGCTGGTTCGGCTTCCCCCAGTTGATCGCGACCCGGTCTACCGCGGTGCTGATCATGAACACCGCGGCGCTGATCCGCGCCGCCAGCAGCGACGACGCGAAGTCCTTGTCGATCACCGCCGCGACGCCGCGCAGCGAGCCGTCGGGGTCGGCGACGACCGGGATCCCGCCACCTCCCACGGTGATCACCACGAACCCGTCGTCGAGCAGGGCCCGAACGGCCGCCTCCTCGACGATCCGGATCGGACGCGGCGAGGCGACGACCCGCCGCCAGCCGCGGCCGGCGTCCTCGACGACGTCCCAGCCGTCGGCGTCGCGGCGCTGGAGCGCGCGGGTCTCGTCCATGAACGTGCCGATCGGCTTGGTCGGGTGGGCGAACGCCGGGTCGTCGGCCGCCACCTCGACCTGCGTGACGACGGTCACGGCGAGCCGGTCGAGGCCCATCCGGGCGAAGTCGGCGCCGAGACTCTGCTGGAGCTCGTAGCCGATGGCGCCCTGGGTGTCGGCATTGCACACGTCGAGCGGGACCTCGTGGAGCTCGTGGGCGGCCAGCTCCGAGCGGCGCAGGATGAACCCCACCTGCGGGCCGTTGCCGTGCCCGATCGCGACGCGCCAGCCGTCGCGGATGAGGGCGGCGATGTGGGCGCTCGTCTCATGGAGCGCCTGGATCTGGTCCGGCACGGACTGGTGCTGGGCGTCCTTGATGAGCGAGTTGCCGCCGATCGCGACGACGAGGGACCTGTCGGTCATGTTCGATCTCCCGGGGCGCGTGGGGCCCCTCGGTCAGACCTCGAGCGTTCCTTCCGAGCCGAGTGTACAAGTCGGCCGAGCCGGCGCGAGAAGCACCGGCTCGGCCGAGCGCCGAAGCCCGACGTCAGCGCGGAACCTCGACGAAGCGCCAGACGACCGACGCCACATCGCTCGTGACGTAGATCGCGCCCGAGGGTCCAACTGCAACGCCGTTGAAGGCCCACGCGGGCGGCACATCGGCCGCGGCCGCGGCGCCCAGCGGCAGGCCGGACGCGAGGACGACCGTCCCGCCCGTCGGCAGGATGCGCGTCAGGCGCCCGGCACCGGACTCGATCACGAGCAGCGACCCGTCGTGGTCGACGGCCAGCCCTTCCGGTTGAGCCAGCCCCATCGCCACCGGGGTCATGGTGGGCGCCCCGTCGGTGGCGATCTGCCAGACGATCCCGGACGCCCAGTCGGTGACCCACAGGTCGTCGCCCGTCGCGGCCAGCCCGCTCGGGACGAACAGCCCGCTCGCGATCGGAGAGCGCGCCCCGCTCGGCGTCTGCCGGACGACGGACCCGCTCCCAAGCTCGGCCACGACGAGGTCGTCACCGAACCGGATCGCGTTGACCGGGACGGCGAAGTCGAACCAGCCCGCGACCTGGACGTTGGCCATCGGATCCCAGATCTGGACGAGATTGTCCATCCACGAGGTGACGATCATGTTGGCGCCGTCCGGGGCAACGGACCACGGCGTCGTGATCGATCCGCCCAGGTGCGAGTTCAGGTCGATCGACCTGAAGTGCCCGGTCCGACCGTCGTACTCCGCGAGCGACCACAGGTCCGTGATGAACAGGCGGTCGCTACCGCCCGTTCCACCGCCGACGGCCGCGATGCCGCCGGGCAGGATCAGGCCGGGCCGGCTCAGCTCCCGGACCTGGCCGCCCGGCAGGATCCGGACGACCTGCCCATCGTGCGAGTTCGAGACGTACAGCCGGCCGCGCGCATCGAACACCATGTTGTCGAGGTTGGGCGTCAGTGCGGCGACCCGCGTGACCGCGCCGGTCCCGACGTCCAGGCGGACGACCTCGCCGCTGACCGGCAGGCTGGCGTACAGGTACTCGCCGGCCGGGTCGAACTCGACGGAGCCAGCGATGATCCCGCTCTTCACGACCTCGAACGTCGCGGGCGCGACGTCGACGTTGATGCGAAGGATCTCGCCTGCGCCGCTGAACGGGCGCGGCGCGTAGAGGCGGCCATCGGGCCCGAAGTCGAAGCCGTTGAGCTGGTCCGGCCACGGCGCGATGCCGCTGCCGGCCATGATCAGCTGCGGCGGGGCGACGAGCTCGGGATCGAGCTCGTAGAGGTTGTCACCGAAGAACGCGAGCGCGACGAACATCCGCCCGTCCGGCAGGAACGCGATCGGGTTGACGCCCTGGGCCACGAACTGGCTGTCGATCGTGCCGTCGGTGCGCAGGCATTTCACCCAGCCGCCGAGGATGTCGGTCCAGCAGATCGAGCCATCCGGCGCGACCGCAACGTCGTCCGGGGCGCCGATCGTCTCGCCGCTGCGCAGGGGCCCGATCTTCTCGAGCACCTTGCCGGTGTCCGGATCAAGGGCCGTGATGTCGAGGCCCCACACGCTCGCCACGAGGAGCCGGCCCTGGTGGTCGACAGCGAGGCCGTTTGCGCCGTGGATCGGCGCTCCCTTGACGAGCACCCTGGACGTCAGCGTGCCCGGTGGATCAACGGCGCTTGTCGCCCGCGGTGCAGCGGACACGAGTGTCACGCCCGCGAGCGCGACGGCGGCGGCCAGCGCGAACCACCGCCTGGCAGATCCGGGTCGCATGGCAACCCTCCCCATTACTCCCCCGGCGGGAACCGGCCAATGTCACGCCGGTCGCGTGGCAACGGCAAGTGCCGGAGGGCCTGTTCTGCTGCGTCGGCCGAACCGCCAGCGATCAGCCCATCGTCAGGGCCATGACCGCCTTCTGGACGTGGAGCCGGTTCTCGGCCTCGTCGTAGACGACCGAGTGCGGACCGTCGATGACCGCGTCGGCGACCTCGATGTTGCGGTCGGCCGGCAGCGGGTGCATGTACAGCGCGTGCTCGGCGGCGAGGGCCATCCGGCGCTCGTCGGTGATCCAGTCCGTGTAGCGGCGGGAGATCGCGGCCCCCTCCTCGTCGTTCTTCGCGACGAGCAGGGGCCCCCAGCTCTTGGCGTAGACGACGTCCGAGCCGCGGAAGCCGGCGTCGAAGTCGTCCATCAGCTCGAGACTGCCGCCGGAACGCCGGGCGTTGTCCGTCGCCTGGGCGACAACGTCCTCCATGAGCCGGAACTCCGGCGGGTGGACGAGCCGGACGTTCATCCCGAAGCGCGTCGCGAGCAGGAGGAGGTCCTGCGGCACGCTGATCGGCTTCTGGTAGCTCGCCGCGTAGGCCCACGACACGGTGATCGTGCGGCCGCGCGGGTCGCCCAGCTTCTCTCGGATCGTCAGCAGGTCGGCCAGCACCTGGAACGGGTGGTAGAGGTCGCACTGCATGTTGAGGACCGGCACGCGACTCGCCTCCGCGACCTCGCGGATGTAACGGTTGCCGATCCCCCAGTCGACGTTGCGGATCGCGATGCCATCGTTGTAGCGGCCGAGGATCTCGCCGATCTCCCTGGCCGTGTCGCCGTGGGCGATCTGGGTCGTCCGCGACTCGATGAACTGGGCATGGCCGCCGAGCTGGGCCATGCCGGCCTCGAACGAGGCGCGGGTCCGCGTGCTCGAGAAGAAGAACAGCATCGCGAGCACGCGATCGCGCAGGTACGGGTGCGCCTGGCCGAGCGCCCGGTCGAGCTTCAGGCGAGCCGCGGTTTCGAGGACGGTCTCGATCTCCTCGGTCGTCCAGTCCCCGAGGCTGATGAGGTCGCGCCCGCGAAGTCCGGTCTGCATCGCGCCCTCCCTACTCGGCCGCGCCGAGGACGAGCGCGAGGAGCGCCATGCGCAGGACGACGCCGTTGGCCGCCTCGACCCAGTAGCGCTGGTGGCGGGTCTCGTCGACGTCGGCGGTCAACTCGTCCATGCGGGGCAGCGAGTGCAGGATGATCGAGCTCCGCTTCGCCTTCTCGCGCATGACCTTCGCGGTGACCTGGTACGCCTCGGGCGTCCGCCCCACCTCGGCGCCGCGCTCGACGCGCGACTGGGTGTAGTCAGCCTGGACGACCGGCTCCATGTAGATGATGTCGGCCTCGCCGATCACGTCGGCGACCGACTCCGCCTCGCGGTAGGCGACGCTCATCTCGTCGAGCTCGGCCTTGAATTCGGGCTGCAGGGCCATGTCCGGCGGCGACACGACGATCGCCTCGGCGTCGAACTGCGACAGGGCATGAAGGATCGAATGCATCGTCCGCATCCGCATGTCGCCGACGAGCAGGTAGGTCAGGCCGTCGAGCGTGCCTCGCTCGAGCAGGATCGTGTACAGGTCGGTCAGCACCTGGGTGGGGTGCTGGCCCCAGCCGTCGCCGCAGTTGATGATCGGGACGGACGACCACTTCGCCGCCTCGGCCGGTGCGCCCTCCTGGAAGTGGCGGATGGCGATGACGTCGCCGTACGACTCGAGCATCCGGAACGTGTCCTTGAGCGACTCCTGGTAGAAGTCGCCTGCCCGGGTCATCTTCGCGTCGGCGAAGCCGAGCACAGCGCCGCCCAGGCGGTGCATCGCCGCCTCGGTTGACAGGCGCGTCCTGGTGCTCGGCTGGTAGAAGGCGGTGAGCAGCGACTTGTGCTTGAGGAGGTCGCCGTTGCGGCGGTCGCGCGCGTACGGCCGCAGGTCGTTGGCGACCTCGAACACGCGGAAGAAATCCTCCCGGCTGAAGTCCTTGAGGGTCAGGATGTCCCGCCCGTTGAAGCTCCTCATGGTTGTCCTCCGTGGTCCAGCGTGTGCTGCGCCGGCTGGGCGGGCGGGGCGGCCCGGCGGACGCCGGTGAACAGGACGGCGACGGTCTGGTCGGGCGCGACTTCGCCCGTCCGTCGCAGCTCGATGAGCCCGGCGAGGCCCGCCGAGCCGGTGTGGTCGACGTCGATCCCGGTCGCCTCGCGTCCGATCTCGTTCGCCTCGACGAGGGTCGCCTCCGAGGCGACGACCGGGTAGCCGCCCGTCTGGAGCATCGCCCCGACGACGGCGAACCAGTCGTACGTCTCGTCGTCGAGGATCCCGCCGGCGACGCTGCGCGGCTCGTCCTCCCACGGCCACATGAACGCGGACCGGTGGTGCGCGATCCTGGCCAGCTCGGCGGTGCCGCGCGGCCCGGCAAGCGCGTCGCGCATCCGGTCGGCCAGCTCGCGCCGTCCTCCCGGCGCGGCGACCCGAGCGACCGCGTCGCGCAATCCCTCGAGGCCGAGGCGCACGGCAAGGCGCTCGACGACCCGGTCGTAGGCGCGGACGAGCGGCCGGGCGGCCGCGCTCTGGACGGCGTGGATGCGCGGCAGCCGGTCGAGTACCCGGAACGCCACCGACTCGTCGAGCGCCTGCGCGACCGACGAGGCGAGCGCGCCGCCGCCGACCTGGACGAACAGGCGGTCGAGCCTCCGGCCGGCGGCGCGCACGTCGGCGGCCAGCTCGTAGCCGAGCGTGAGGCCGCCCTCGAGTGCGAGGCCGTTCTCGTTGCCCTGGCAGGTGAACGGGACGGCGCCCTCGCCGACGGCGCGGCGGAGCGCCCGGTAGGTGGGATCGCCCGGCACGCCCCGCTCTCGCCGGGCGATCGTGACGACCGCCTTGAGCTCGTCGAGGCGGCGCAGGACGGCCGGGTCGGCGTCGACCGGGACGAAGACGTGGAGCTCCCTGCCCCACGCCCGGGCGACGACCGCTGCGGCCAGCGCCGCGTTGCCGCAGCTCGCGATCGCGAGCCTGGCCGGAACGACCTCGCCGCCGTTCAGCCCTCCGCCCGCCGCGCGCGATCGCTCGAGCGCCTCGGCGACCTCGAGCTCGAGGGCGGTGCCGATCAGGTGGCGCGCCTTGTGCGAGCCGGAAACGTTGCCGGTCTCGTCCTTGACGAGCAGCGTGCCGGCCATCCCGAGCCGGTCGGCCAGTCGGTCGGCGGCGACGAGAGAGGTGGTCTCGAAGCCGCGACCGTCGACCGCGGCGACGGCCTGGTCGAGTCGCTCGACCAGCGCGACGTAGTCGGCGTCGGACCAGCCGATCGCCCGGGCGACGTGGTAGGCATGGAAGAGCGTGCGGTAGCGGAGGAACGGGTTCGGCTCGGACCCGGTCGGGAAGGCGACCCGGGTGGGATCGATCGTACGGTGCAGGACATGGTCGACGTCGTCGCCGGGGAACGACGCCGGACAGCGCAGCGGGACCGGCGCGGCGGCCGCCGAGCGGAAGCCACAGCCGCCGCATACGAAGGCGGTCGGGAGGTGGGCGAACGAGTGATCGTTGCCCGACGGCGCGCGCCGGAATGGCGATGTCGTGGTCACGACGCCCTCGCCCCGGACCGCTCGTTGAACGCCCGGATGAGCTCGTCCCAGGCCGGCACGAGCGCACGCAGCCCGGTCCAGTAGTCCTGGCTCCGGCGGGCGACGAACTCGTCGAGCGTGACGCCCTGCTGCTCTACCCACGTGTAGTAGCCGAGGTTGAAGACCCGGCGGCGGTCCGCCTCTCCGAGCGGTGTGACGCGGAACTCGCCGCCGCCCAGGACGTGCGTCGCGTATGCCTCCGCGGCCGCGGTCTCCTCCAGGCCGCCCGCGAAGTCGCGCTGCTCCGCCTTGTCGCGCTCGGTCGTGTACATCGTCGCGCCGTCGGTCGCGACCGTGACGAGCAGGTCGCCCGGGCCCAGGCGGTCGTGGTGGGCGATCCGGATCGCCGCCAGGACGTTGCAGATGCTCGACAGGCCGAACGAGTCGAGCGCGGCGAGCACGTCGTCCGCGACCCCGCGACGCTCGGCCAGGTAGCGCCGCCCGACCGGCGTGTTGAACACGACGTTCAGCTGGTCGGTCGCCCGGTCGGAGATCGCGACGACCACGTCGGTGTTCATGACGTTGTGGATGAGCGGGACGTGCTTGTCGCCGATGCCCTGGATGTTGTGCTCGCCGAATCCGTTCTCGGTCAGCGTCGGGCACTCGAGCGCCTCGACCGCGACGATCCGGGCGCCCTCGCGCGCCTTCAGGTGGTCGCCGGCGGCGATGGTGCCTGCCGAGCCGGTCGCCGACACGAAGGCGTGGACGCGCAGCCCGGGGCGCCCCTCGCGCAGGTGGTCGACGACGAGCCCGAGGGCGCGCCCGGTGACGAGCTCGTGAACCAGATGGTTGCCGAACTCCGAGAACTGGTTGAAGACGACGACGTCCGGCTCGCGCTCGAGCTCGGCGCAGCGGTCGTAGATCTCCTTGACGTTGCTCTCCGTCCCCGGCGTCCGGATCACGTCGCCGGGATCGGCGACCCAGCGCTCGAGCCAGTCGAAGCGCTCCCGGCTCATCCCCTCGGGCAGGACGGCGACGCCGCGGCAGCCCATGATCCGCGAGATCGCCACCCCGCCCCGGCAGTAGTTGCCGGTCGACGGCCAGACTGCGCGCTGGGTGGCCGGATCAAACGCGCCGGTCACGAGGCGTGGCGCGAGGCAGCCATAGGCGGCGAGCACCTTGTGCGAGCCGATCATCGGGAATCGGTCCCCGAACAGGACGACGATCGGCGCCTCGACGCCGGTCAGCGAGGTCGGCAGGACGACGTGGTCCGGCACGGGCAGCGTCGAGCGTCCTGCGCCGTTGTGCCAGTGAACCCGGAACAGATTCGCCGCGTCTGCGGCGTCCGCGTCGACGCCAGCGAGTCCTTCGTTGACGGCCGGCGGGATCGTCGTCGGATCGGCCAGCTCCGCGAACGTCGGCAGGACGATACCCTCGCGGCCGAACTGGCGCGCGGTCCGTTCGAGGACACCCGGATCGACGACCTCGGTGCCGAGTCCAAGTCGTGACATCCAGCGCTCCTGGCAGGGATCGGTCGCCGGCAGGGCACCGGCGACGAATCGGGACCGAAGGGCCCGAGGTCGGGACGAACAGCAGGGGTCCCGCCCGGGCGGACGCGTCTAGATTCCGGGCAGGTCCGCCGTCCTCGAAAGGGCCAGATGGCCTGCTGGTGGGCCCGAAGGACGCCTCAATGGAGTTCATCCTCAACGGCCGCCGGGTGGACGTCCGGCCGCGGCCCGATGCGAGCCTGCTCGAGGTCCTGCGCGACGGATGCGGGCTGCGCTCGATGAAGGACGGCTGTGCACCGGAGGGGTCCTGCGGGGCGTGCACGGTGATGGTCGACGGGCGGGCCACGGTGTCGTGCGCCCAGCCGGCCGCGCGCGTGGCCGGCAAGTCCGTGGTCACCATCGAGGGGCTCGATCCCGCCGAGCGCGCGGCATGGGCGGACGCGTTCGTGGCGACCGGCGCGGCCCAGTGCGGGTTCTGCTCGCCGGGCATCGTGATGAAGGCGCAGGCGCTCCTGCGTCGCGACCCGGACCCCGCGCGCGACGAGATCGCGCGAGCGCTGGCGGGGAACCTGTGCCGCTGCACGGGCTACGTCCGGATCATCGAGGCGATCGAGCGTGTGGCGGGCGCGCGCAGGGGAGAGCCCGCGGTTACCGCGGTGGGCGCGACGGACGCGGCGGACGCGGCGGAGGTCCCCGCCGCGGAGATCGGCGCGCCCGCGGCCCGCTACGAGGGCCACGACCTCGTCCTCGGCGCGCGTCCGTTCGTCGCCGACCTGCTCGTCACGGACATGCTCCACGGGGCGCTCCGCTTCGCCGACCACCCGAGGGCCGTCGTCCGCCGGATCGACACGAGCCGCGCCGCCGCCCACCCGGGCGTCGTGCGGGTCGCGACGTGGCTCGACGTCCCGGGCGACCGGGTCCAGGGCCTGCTGACGCGCGACTGGCCACTGCTCGTGGCAGAGGGCGAGACCACGCGGTACGTCGGCGACGTCGTGGCGCTGGTCGCGGCAACCACCCGGGCCGCCGCGCGCGAGGCGGCCTCGCTCGTCGACGTCGAGTACGACGCCCTCGAGCCGGTCGTAGACCCGCTCGCGGCTCTGGAGCCCGGCGCGCCGCTGGTCCACGAGGGCGGGAACCTTCTCTCGCTCACCGCGATCGGCCGGGGCGACGTCGACGCCGCGCTCGCCGGTGCCGCCCACGTCGTGACCGAGACCTTCACGACCCAGCGGATCGAGCACGCGTTCCTCGAGCCGGAGGCCGCGCTCGCCCTTGCCGGCGACATCGCGCCGCTGCCCGGCGACGGAGGAGAGCCCGGGCCGGAGATCGTCCGCGTCTTCTCGCAGGGCCAGGGCGCCTGGGAGGATCGCCGCCAGATCGCCTCGATCCTCGGCATTCCGGAGCAGGGCGTACGGGTCACGCAGGTGCCGACCGGCGGCGCCTTTGGCGGCAAGGAGGACCTCGGCGTCCAGGGCCATGCCGCCCTCCTCGCCTGGCTGACCGGCCGCCCGGCGCTCGTCGTCCTCTCGCGGCGCGAGAGCCTGCGCTTCCACCCGAAGCGCCACCCGATGACGCTGGCGTACACGGTCGGTTGCGACGCCGACGGCCGCCTCGTCGCCGTGCGCGCCAGGATCGTCGGCGACACCGGCGCCTACGCGAGCGTCGGGGCGAAGGTCCTCGAGCGGGCTGCCGGCCATGCCTGCGGCGCATACCGAGTCC
>Ga0326597_10009729_pt1 | contig 12855 bp, 22 predicted proteins | sample RVTome_12_FD_203789 | JGI IMG/M metagenome (GOLD analysis project Ga0326597, IMG submission 203789) | Soil microbial communities from uranium-contaminated site in the Upper Colorado River Basin, Wyoming, United States - RVT100D185 | ecosystem: Environmental > Terrestrial > Soil > Contaminated >... | reverse complement strand
GCGCTCGGCCTTCGGCCTCGCCGCATCGCTTCGCTCCTAGCTCGCTCACGCCGGCGGAGCCGGACGCTCGCTCGCCCTTTCCTAACGCTTGGTGAACTGCGGGGCCTTCCGCGCGCGCTTGAGCCCTGGCTTCTTGCGCTCCTTGGCGCGCGGGTCGCGCGTGAGCAGGCCGGCCTTGCGCAGGGCGGCGCGTTGCTCTGGGTCGGCCTGGAGCAGCGCTCGCGCGACGCCGTGCGCGATCGCGCCGATCTGGCCGCTGTGCCCGCCGCCTTCCACCTTGACCATCGCGTTGAAGCGGCGGGCGGTGCCGGTCACCTGGAACCCGAGCAGGGCCCGGTCGGCCGCGCTGTCCTTGCCGAAGTAGTCCTCAAGGGGCTTGCCGTTGACTATGACGTTGCCGTCGCCGGGCACCAGCCTGACGCGGGCGATCGAGGTCTTCCGGCGCCCGGTGCCCTGGAAGTACGGAGCGGTGGTCCTCATGCCCTGAGCGCCTCCTCGTTCATCTGCCGCGGCTGCTGCGCCGCGTGCGGGTGGTCGGGTCCCGCGTACACGAACAGCTTGCGGATCATCCGCTCGCCGAGCCGGTTGCGCGGAAGCATCCCGCGCACCGCGCGGCGGACGACCTCCTCGGGGCGCCGCGCCAGCAGGCGCTCGAGGGTCTCGGCGCGCAAGCCGCCCGGGTAGCCCGAGTGGCGGACGTACTGCTTCTGCTGCAGCTTCTTGCCGGTGACGCGGATCTTGGCCGCGTTGACCACGACGACGGGGTCGCCGACGTCGAGATGGTCGGTGAACGCGACCTTGTGCTTGCCGCGGAGCGCCGCTGCGACGCGCGTGGCCAGACGCCCCAGGGTGGCGCCGTCCGCATCGACGATCCACCACTGTCTCTTGACGTCAGACGCCTTGACCGTGTACGTGCTCACTCTTCCTGCTCCTCGCGCTCGGCCTTCGGCCTCGCCGCCTCGACGCCGCTCGTCGAGTTCGCTCGCGCCGGCAAAGCCGGACGCTCGCTCACTTCATTCTTCTCCGTCTTCTTCCTTCGCTCGCGCGTTGCCTTCGTATGCGACCGCCACCAGGCACAGCCCCGCCGCCGGCGCGCTCGGGCCGGCCCGGGAGCGGTCGCCCGAGGCGACGATGCCCTCGAGCGCGTCGGGCGTGATCTTTCCACGCCCCACCCACAACAGGGTACCGACGATGGCCCGCACCATGCCCCGCAGGAACCCGTCGGCCTCGATCTCGAAGCGCAGGAGCGCCGCCTCGCGGCTCCACTCCGCACGCCTGATCGTGCGCACCCCGCCGGGACCGCTCGCGAAGGCCGACAGGTCGCGCCGGCCCGGCAGCCGCCCGGCCGCGAGCCGCAGCGCCTCCGCGTCGAGCGCCTGGGGCATCCAGTGCTCGCGGTGCCGCTCCAGCGGCTCGCGCTGCGGAGCGTTCCTGATGCGGTACTCGTATGTGCGGCCCGTCGCCGAGAAGCGAGCGTGGAAGTCCTCGCCCGCCTGGCTCAGCTCCTTGACCGCTATGTCCGCCGGAAGGAGGGCGTTGACCCCCCTTCGCATGTCCGTCGCGCCCAGCTCCGTCGCCGCGCGGAAGCTGATGACCTGTCCCGTCGCGTGGACCCCGGCGTCGGTCCGGCCCGCCAGCGCGATGCGCACTTCCTGCGCGCACAGCGCCGCCAGCGCCCGTTCGATCTCGCCCTGCACCGTCCGCGCGCTCGGCTGGACCTGGGCCCCGGCGTAGCGGGTCCCGTCGTAGGCGACTACCGCGCGGTAGTTATTTGCTGGCAGCTGTCTCCTTCTTCACGGTGGCCTTCTTGACCGCCGTCTTCGCCCCGCGGCGGAACGGCAGGCGCCTGCGAGGCTTCTCCTCCGCGGTCGCCTCCTGCTCCTTCTTGGTGCGCTCCTCTTCGGCGCTCGGCACGAGCTCGAGCTGCACGACGGGGGCGGCGTCGCCGACGCGGCGGCCGAGCCGCGTCAGGCGCAGGTAGCCGGAGACGCGGTCGGGGTAGCGCTGCGCCAGGTCGTCGAAGACCTTCTCGACGATCTCGGGCTCGGGCAGCCAGGCCAGCGCCTCGCGCCGCGCCGCGAGCGTGCCCTTCTTGCCCAGGCCGATCATGCGGTCGACGGCGCCGCGCACCTCCTTGGCCTTGGCCTCGGTGGTGCGCACCTTCTCGTAGCGCAGCACCGACACCGTCAGGTTGCGCAGCATCCCCAGCCGGTGGGCGGTCTCACGCCCGAACTTGCGCTCGTGGACCTGATGCGGCATCCGTTATTCGTCCTCGAGCGTTCCGCTGCCGCTGACGACGCGCTCGTCGGCGTCGCCCGGACGGTTCCCCTCGTCGCCCGCGTCGCCGACGTCTCCGAGCTCCTGCGGCTCGCTGACCTCGTCGAGGTCGATGGGCTCGTCGCCCTCGCCCTCCTCACGCCCCAGGCCCTCGGGCAGCTCGATGAGCCCGCGCGCGGCCAGGCGCTCCTTGATCTCGTCGAGCGACTTGCGACCGAAGTTGCGCATCCGCAGCAGCTCCTCGTCGGGCGTCTGCAGCAGCTGGCCGACCTTCGTGATGCCGTGCCGCTTGAGCGAGTTGAACGCGCGCTGCGGCAGGTCGAGGTCCTCGATCGGCATGTCGGCGACGCCGGGCGGCAGCGCGCCGCCGTCCTGCTGCGCCGGCTGGGCGAGCGCGGCCTGCGAGCGGGTCAGCCCCGCGAACAGGTTGAACTGCTGCACCAGCACCTGGGCGCCCTGGGCCACCGCCTCGTCCGGCGGCATGGTGCTGTCGGTCCAAACCTCGAGCAGCAGGCGGTCGTAGTCGGTGACCTGGCCGACGCGCGTGTTCTCGACCGTGAAGTTCACCTTGCGCACCGGGCCGAAGAGCGCGTCGATGGGGATGACCCCGATCGGCAGGCCCTCGCGCCGGTCGCCCGACACGAAGCCGCGGCCGGTCTCGATGGTGAGCTCCATCCACAACGAGGCCTCGGCCTCGAGCGTCGCGATCTTGTGCTCGGGGTTCACGATCTCCACGTCGCTCGTCGTCTGGATGTCGGCGGCCGTGACGTCGCCCGGGCCGTCCTTCTCCAGGACCACGGTCACCGGCTCGGCAGCGAACGACCGCAGGCGCACGCCCTTGAGGTTGAGGACGATCTCGACGACGTCCTCCTTGACGCCCGGGATGGTCGAGAACTCGTGCGCGACGCCGCGAACGCGCGCGGCGGTGATGGCCGCGCCCGGCAGCGACGAGAGCAGAACGCGACGCAGGGAGTTCCCGAGGGTGGTGCCGTACCCGGCGGGCAGCGGCTCGCAGACGAACCGCGCGTGGCGGTCGTCGCCCTCGAGGCGCTCGATCTTCGGGTATTCCAGTTCGACGATGGACATTGGTCCTCCTACAGCCGCCTCACCTGGTGAGTCTGCCCATCGCGCCTTCGGCGCTGGGCAGCTCGCGCTGACGGCTTGCCGTCATCGCGAGTAGTGCTCCACGATCAGCTGCGTATCCACCTGAGTCTCGATCTGCTCGCGCGTCGGCGTGGTGACCATGCGCGCGGTGTAGGCCTCGGGGTCGACCTCGAGCCAGCCCGGGCGGGGCTGCGTCTTGGCCCAGGCGAGCGCGTCCTTGAAGTACGTCAGCGCGCGACTCGGTTCGCGCACCGTCACGACGTCTCCGGCCCTGACGGAGCGGCTGGGGGTCTTGCTCGCCCGGCCGTTGACCTCGATGTGGCCGTGGCTCACGAGCTGGCGCGCCTGAGGGCGCGACTTCGCGAAGCCCGAGCGGTAGACGACGTTGTCGAGCCGCGACTCGAGCAGCACGAGGAGCTGGTCACCCGTCGCGCCCTTGGTCTCGATGGCCCTCTCGAAGGTGCCCTTCATCTGCCGCTCGAGCACGCCGTACATCCGCCGCGCCTTCTGCTTCTCGCGCAGCTGCAGCGCGAAGTCCGAGACCTTGCGGCGGCGCTGCTGGTGCATGCCCGGCGGGGAGGGGCGGCGCTCGATGGTGCACTTGGTCATGCACTTCTCGCCCTTGAGGTACAGCTTCATGCCCTCGCGGCGACAGAGGCGGCAGACGGGTCCCTTGTAGCGGGCCATGGCTCTCCTTTACTCCTCGCGCTCGGCCTGCGGCCTCGCCGCCTCGACGCCGCTCGTGGAGTTCGCTCGCGCCGGCGGAGCCGGACGCTCGCTCACGTTCTTCATCTAGACGCGGCGCCGCTTCGGCGGGCGGCAGCCGTTATGCGGGATCGGCGTGACGTCGGTGATCGCGCTGACCGCGAGGCCCGCGGCCTCGAGCGCGCGGATGGCCGCCTCGCGGCCCGCGCCGGGGCCCTTAACGAACACCTCGACCGAGCGCATGCCGGCCTCGATGGCCTTCTTGGCGGCGTTCTCGGCGGTGACCTGCGCGGCGTAGGGCGTGCTCTTGCGCGAGCCCTTCCAGCCCGACGCGCCGGCGGTCGCCCAGGCGACCACGTTCCCCTGTGGATCGCTGATGGACACGATGGTGTTGTTGAAGGAAGCCTTGATGTGCGCCTGCCCGTGCGGGATCGTCCGCTTCTCGCGCTTCCTGCGCGGCGCGGGCGCGGGGGCGGTGGCGGGCGCCGCGGCGGTCGTGGGGGCCTTCTCGGTGGCCACTAGGTCTTCGCCGTCGCCTTCTTCTTGCCGGCCACGGTCTTGCGCGGTCCCTTGCGGGTGCGCGCATTGGTCCGGGTGCGCTGGCCGCGCACGGGCAGCCCGCGGCGGTGGCGCAGCCCGCGGTACGAGCCGATCTCCTGGAGCCGCTTGATGTTCAGCGCGATCTCGCGCCGCAGGTCACCCTCGACGGTCAGGCCGCGGTCGATGACCTCGCGGATGCGCGCGACCTGCGGCTCGGTGAGGTCGCGCACGCGCGTGCCGCCCTCGACCCGCGCCTCGTCGCACACACGGCGGGCCAGGCTCGGGCCGATGCCGTAGATGTAGCGAAGAGAGACGTCGACGCGCTTCTCGCGCGGGATGTCGACACCGGCGATACGTGCCACTGCGCTCCCCTACCCCTGCCGCTGCTTGTGCTTTGGCTCGGAGCAGATCACGAGGATCTGCCGTTCGCGCCGGATGATCTTGCACTTGTCGCAGCGCTTCTTGACGCTAGCGCGGACCTTCAACCGTTAGTACCTGACCCTTCGAGTGATGCGCCCCCGCTTGAGGTCGTACGGAGAGAGCTCCACGAGCACCTTGTCGCCCGGGACGACCCGGATGAAGTTCATCCGCATCTTCCCCGAGATGTGCGCGAGGACCTCGTGCCCGTTCTGGAGCTCTACCTTGAACATCGCGTTGGGGAGGGCTTCGGACACCGTGCCCTCCACCTCGATAACGTCCTTGTTGCTCGGCTTGCTCGCCAAAAGTGCTCCAGACACGGTACTCCGCGGTCTGCCGACGGCGGGAACGTTCAGTGTATCAGATCCGGTCCCGGGGCCCCCGGAGGCCGATGCAGCGAAGAGCGGCATCGGCCGATCGGGGTGCATCATCGGCGCGCTCCGGCCGTCCTGCGCGCGGTCGCTCGGCCGGCGCCCGCCGCCGGCGGGGTGAGGACGACCGGGCCCTCCGGGGTGACGGCGACGGTGTGCTCGAAGTGGGCGGAGAGCGAACCGTCGCCCGTGACCACCGTCCAGCCGTCCTCGAGCAGGCGTGTGGCGGGCCCGCCGGCGTTGATCATCGGCTCGATGGCGATGCACAGCCCCTCGCTGATCACCCGGCCCTGCCCCGCGCCGCCGTAGTTCGGCACCTGGGGCGGCTCGTGCATCGAGCGCCCGATGCCGTGGCCCACGTAGTTGCGGACCACGCTGAAGCCGCGCTCCTCCGCGAAGCCCTGGACGGCGGCACCAACGTCGCCAAGACGGGCCCCTGGTCGCGCCGCGGCGATCCCACGCCGCAGCGCCTCCTGGGCCGTGGCCATCAGCGCCGCGGCCTGCCGGCTCACCCGCCCGACGGGAAGGGTGACGGCCGCGTCGGCGTGCCAGCCCTCCACGATGGCGCCGGCGTCGATGCCCACGATGTCGCCCTCGCGCAGCCGCCGCTCGCCCGGGATGCCGTGGACGATCTCGTCGTTGACCGAGGTGCAGATGTGCGCGGGGTAGCCGTAGTAGCCGAGGAACGAGGAGGTCGCGCCCGCCTCCTCGAGGACGGCCGCCCCGACGCGGTCGAGCTCGGCGGTCGTGACCCCTGGGCGGACGGCCGCCGCGCAGCGCGCGAGCATCTCGGCCACCACCGCGCCGGCCCGCCGCATGAGGGCGACCTCGGCGGGCGTCTTGAGCGTGACGATCTCCCTCACCCGCCTACCGCCTCGCGCAGCCGCTGGCCGATCTCGGGGACCGCGCCGATGCCGTTGACCTTCTGGACGCTCGCGGCGCGCTCGTAGTGCTCGATCACGGGACGCGTCTGCGTCTCGTAGACCTCGAGGCGCCGGCTCACCACCTGCGGCGTGTCGTCGGTGCGGGTGCGCGCCGCGAGCCGCTTGAGCAGCTCCTCGCGCGGGACGTCGATGAGGACGACATGTCCGACGCGGCGGCCGCGATCGCGCAGCAGGCCGTCGAGGGCCCGCGCCTGGTCGACCGTGCGCGGAAAGCCATCGAAGACGATGCGGCGCTCCGGCGCGATCCCCGCGAGCGTCTCGCGGACCATCCCGACCGTTACGTCGTCGGGCACGTACTCGCCGCGCGACATGTGCTGCTCTGCGAGCCTGCCCAGCGGCGTGTCGCGCCTTAGGTGCTCGCGGAAGAGCTCCCCGGTCGCCAGGTGGTACCAGCCCAGGCCGTCGCACAGCAGCCGCGCCTGCGTGCCCTTGCCCGAGCCCGGCGGGCCCATGAGTACTACATCGCCGTGCGCCACCTAGCGGATGAAGCCCTCGTACGAGCGCATGAGCAGCTGGGCCTCGAGCTGCTTCATCGTCTCGACCACCACGCCGACGACGATGAGGATGCTCGTGCCGCCCAGGCGCAGCGTCTGGACGCCGGTCACGTCGCCCACGATGGTCGGCATGACGGCGACCGTGCCGAGGAACAGCGCGCCGGCGATGGTGATGCGCGAGACGACTCGCCCCAGGAACTCGGCCGTCGGCCTGCCCGGTCGGATCCCCGGAATGAAGCCGCCGTAGCGCTTGATGTTGTCGGCCACGTCGTTGGGCACGAACGTGAACGCCGTGTAGAAGAACGTGAACGCCACCGTGAGCAGGAAGTAGAGGCTGTTGTAGACGAACCCGTTCTGGAAGGCCGCGACCGTCGCCTGCGAGAAGTTGGCGAGCCAGTCCGTCTCGCTGTTCGTGAAGTACTGGGCGATCTGCGACGGCAGCAGCAGGATCGAGATGGCGAAGATGATCGGGATCACGCCCGCGCTGTTGACGCGCAGCGGGATGTGCGTGCTGCCGCCCGAGTACATGCGCGTGCCGCGCACGCGCTTGGCGTACTGCACCGGGATGCGCCGCTGGCCTTCCTGGATGAACACGATGGCCGCGATGATCGCGATGGCCAGGATGCCGTAGAAGGCCAGGATGACGACGTTCTCCTGGACCTCGATGGTCTGGGCGATCGTGGTCGGGAAGCGGCCGACGATGCCCGCGAAGATGATGAAGCTGATCCCGTTGCCGATGCCTTTCTCGCTGATGAGCTCGCCCAGCCACATCAGCAGGAGCGTCCCGGCGGTCAGGGTCGCCAGGATCGAGAGCGTCAGCGGGAGGTCGCGGAAGCCGAACTCGGGGATTACGCCCGAGCGCTGCATGAAGACCGACACGCCGATGCCCTGCAGCAGGGCCATCGGGACGGTGAGGATGCGCGTGTACTGGTTGATGCGATTGCGCCCGTACTCGCCCTCCTTGGAGAGGCGCTCGAGCGCGGGGATGGTCTGGTTGAGCAGGGTCATGATGATCGAGGCGTTGATGTAGGGGTTGACCCCGAGCGCCACCACGCTGAAGCGCGCCAGGCCGCCGCCCGAGAACAGGTCCAGCAGGTTGAGCAGCGGGTTGTTGGCCAGGGTGTCCGTGAGCGCCGCCTGGTCCACCCCCGGCAGGGGGACGTGCGCCAGGAAGCGGAACACGACGAGCATCCCGAGCGTGAACAGGATCTTGTTGCGCAGGTCCGGCGCCCGGAACGCGTCGACGAGGGCCTCGAAGACGGGTACGCGGCCGCCGGTCATGGCCGATCCACTTGACCTTCGCCGATCAGCGACACCGTGCCACCCGCGGCCTCGATCTTCTGGCGGGCGGTCGCGGAGACGGCGTGCGCGCGCACTTCGAACGGGCCCTCCACCGCGCCGCCGCCGAGGATCTTGACCAGCTGGTCCTGGCGCACCAGGCCGCGCGCGCGGAGCGTGTCGGGCGTGACCTTGCCTGCCTCGGCGTACGCGGCGAGCTGGTCCACGTTGACCGCGACGTACTTGCGCGAGCGCAGCGGCTTGAAGCCGCGCAGCTTGGGCACGCGCATGTGCAGCGGCGTCTGGCCGCCTTCGAACCAGCCCGGCAGGCCCGGCCCGCTGCGCGCGAGCTGGCCCTTCGTGCCTCGGCCGGCCGTCTTGCCCCTCCCGCTGCCGGTCCCCCGCCCCAGGCGGGTGACGCCCGTGCGCGCGCCCTTGGGCGCGCGGATCTGGTGCAGCCTCATCCTCGATCGACCTCCACCAGATGAGCGATACGCCGGAGCATGCCGCGCAGCTGCGGCGTGTCCTCTTGGTGGACGCGCTGACCGGGCCGGCCGAGGCCGAGCGCGCGCAGCGTGCCGCGCGCGCCCTCCTTCTCGCCGATCGCGCTCTTCTTCTGGACGATCACGACCTCGGGCATCACGCCTCCGCCAGCTGGGGCTCGCGGCGGCGCGCGCCGGGCACCTCGACGCCGCGGGCGTCGCCGACCTGCTGCGGCGAGCGGACCTGCTGCAGCGCGCGGACCGTGGCCATCACGACGTTCACCGGATTGGTCGAGCCGAGCGACTTGGTCAGGATGTCGCGGATCCCGGCCGACTCCACGACCGCGCGCACCGAGCCGCCCGCGATCACGCCCGTGCCGCGCGAGGCGGGGCGCAGCAGCACGCTGGCGGCGCCGAAGGTGCCGGTCACGGCGTGCGGCAGGGTCCGGTCGGCCAGCGGCACCACGAAGACGTGCTTCTTGGCGTCCTCGACGCCCTTGCGTATGGCATCGGGGACCTCGTCGGCCTTGCCCAGCCCCGCGCCAACGTGGCCGCGGCCGTCGCCCACCACGACGATCGCCGAGAAGCTGAAGCGACGGCCGCCCTTGACCACCTTGGACACGCGGTTGATCTGGACGACCCGCTCGGTCAGCTCGAGGCGATCTGCATCGACACGCGGCATCTCGGTCCCCTCTCCTCTTTTCTTTAGAAGCGCAGCCCGGCGGACCGGGCGGCGTCGGCCAGCGCCTTGACGCGGCCGTGGTAGCGGTAGCCGCCGCGGTCGAAGACGACCTCGCCGACGCCCTTATCCCTGGCGCGCTCGGCCACCAGCTTGCCGACCTGCGCGGCGCGCTCCGACTTCTTGCCGCTCTTGACGTCCAGGTCCGACGCCGCCGCGAGCGTGCGGCCCGCACGGTCGTCGATGACCTGCGCGTAGATGTGCGAGAGCGAGCGGAACACCGCGAGGCGCGGCCGCTCGGCGCTGCCGCCGACGCGCTCGCGCACGCGCGCGTGGCGCCGGGATCGGCCGATCCGCCGGATGCTGGTCGCCGGCATCAGACGGCCCCCTTCGCGCCGACCTTGCCGGCCTTGCCGGCCTTGCGGCGGATGTACTCACCGGCGTACTTGACGCCCTTGGCCTTGTACGGGTCGGGCACGCGCAGCGCGCGGATCTTGGCTGCGACCTCGCCCACGAGCTCCTTGTCTATGCCCGACACGCGCAGCTTCTGCGGCGTATCGACGCTGAAGGTGATGCCCGCGGGCGGCTCGATCTCCACCGGATGCGAGAAGCCCAGCGAGAGCTGCAGCTTCTTGCCCGCGAGCTGGGCCCGGTAACCGGTGCCGCTGATCTCGAGGTCCTTCGCGTAGCCCGTCGTCACTCCCACGACCATGTTGGCCAGCAGCGTGCGGCTGAGGCCGTGCAGTGCGCGGCTGGTCTGCGAGTCGTCGCGCCGCTGCACCGCGAGGTGTCCGTCGTCGCGCGAGATCCGGACCGCCTCGTGGAAGGTGCGCACGAGCTCGCCCCTGGGGCCCTTCACGCGGACCGTGCGGCCGTCCAGGTCGACGTCGACGCCGGAGGGGATCGCGACGGGCAGCCGTCCGATGCGGCTCATTACCAGATCCTGCTCTTCGCTCCGGCTTCGCCGGAGCCTCGCTCCGCTCGATCAGAGCGGACTCGCGTCGTCGCGGCAAAGCCGCTCCTCGCTCGCATCACCAAACCCTCGCCAGGACCTCGCCGCCGAGGCCCTTGCGGCGCGCTTCGCGGCCGGTCATGACCCCAGCAGAAGTCGAGAGGATGGACACCCCGAGGCCGCTCAGGACTAGCGGGATCTCGTCGCGGCTCACGTAGGTGCGCCGGCCCGGCCGGCTGACCCTGTCGATGCCGGTCAGTGCGGAAGTCTTGCCGGCGTACTTGAGACGCACGGTCAGCGTCTGTCCCGCGGCCTCGTAGCCCGCGATGTAGCCCTCGGCGCGCAGGATGCGCGCGACCTCGGTCTTGAGGCGGCTCGCCGGGATCTCGACGGTCTCGTGCCGAGCGAACACGCCGTTGCGCAGCCGCGTGAGCATGTCGCCCACGGGGTCGTTGGTCGCGACACCGCGGCGGCGCCGCGGCTTCTTGGCCGCGACCTTGCGCGTGCGCGGCTCGGCGGGCGGCCGTCCGGCGGCCTGCTCTGTCTGCGCGCCCTCCGCGCGCGTGGTCGTGGTCTCCATCTGCTCCGTCATCCCTTCGTCACCAGCTCGACTTGGTCACTCCCGGGAGCTCGCCCATGAGGGCGCGCTCGCGGAAGCAGATCCGGCACAGGCCGAACTTGCGGATGAATCCGCGCGGCCGTCCGCAGATCTGGCAGCGGCTGTGCGCCTGCACCTTGAACTTCGGCGGCCGCTGCGACTTGATCACCAGGCTCTTCTTAGCCATCTATGCCGCCCTTCCAGCCGCGCCGCGGAAGGGCATGCCGAGCCCCTCGAGCAGCGCGCGCCCCTCCTCGTCGGTCTTCGCGGTCGTGACGATCGTGATCTCGAGCCCCCGCAGCCGGTCGATCTTGTCGTACTCGATCTCCGGGAAGACCAGCTGCTCGCGGAGGCCCAGCGTGTAGTTGCCGCGCCCGTCGAAGCCCTTGTCCGAGACGCCCTGGAAGTCGCGGATGCGCGGCAGCACGACGCCGACGAGCTTCTCGAGGAAGCTCCACATCCGGGCGCCGCGCAGCGTCACCTTGAGGCCGATGGGCATGCCGACGCGCAGGCGGAAGTTCGAGATGGCCTTCTTGGACCGCGTGACGACGGGCCGCTGGCCCGTGACGGTCGCGAGGTCGCCGGCCGCGGCGTCCATGGCCTTGGCGTTGCCGATGGCCTCGCCCATGCCGATGTTCACCACGACCTTCTCGATCCGCGGGATGCGCATGACGTTGTCGTAGGCGAACCGCTTGCGCAGCTCGTCGCGGACGACCTTCTCGTAGCGCTCCTTCAGCTGGCTGGCCATGGTCATGCCTTCTCCTGCGTGACGATGGCCTCGCCACAGTTCTTGCACACGCGCTGCTTGCCGTCCTCCGTGACGACATGACCGACGCGCGTCGGCTCGCCGCACTTCGGGCAGACGAGCATGACCTTCGAGACATCCAGCGGCGCGGGCTGCTCGACGATGCCGCCCTTGATGCTGCGCTGCGGGTTGGGCTTCTGGTGCCGCTTCTGGATGTTCACGCCCGCCACCACGACGCGCCGCTCGGTCGGGCGCACCTCCTGCACCGTGCCGCGCTTGCCGCGGTCCTTGCCCGCGATGACCTCGATCTCGTCGCCCTTGTGGATCCGGACGGTCACTAGAGCACCTCCGGCGCGAGCGAGACGATCTTCATGAAGTTGCGCTCGCGCAGCTCGCGGGCGACCGGCCCGAAGATGCGCGTGCCGCGCGGCTGGTCCTGCGGGTTGAGCAGGACGGCCGCGTTGTCGTCGAAGCGGATGTACGAGCCGTCGTTGCGCTTGAACTCCTTGGTCTGGCGCACGACCACGGCCCGCACCACCTCGCCCTTCTTGACTGCCGAGTTCGGGATGGCCTGCTTCACCGTCGCGATGAAGACGTCGCCGATCTCCGCGGTCGTCCCGCTCGACGAGCGGAGCACACGGATGACCGAGATCTCGCGCGCTCCGGTGTTGTCGGCCACGCGCACCCTGCTGTACGGACGGATCACGCCCGCTCCTCTTCATCGCGCTCGGTCGCCGGCCTCGCCGCCTCGACACCGCTCGTGGCACTCGCTCGCGCAGGCGAAGCCGGACGCTCGCTCGGCTCTTCTTCGGCCGTCGCTTTCACCGCCTCGCGCTCGGGCTTGGCCAGCAGCTCGGTCACGCCTTCGTACTCCTCGAGCTGGCGCTCGACCTCGACCGCCTCGGGCGCGGCCGCGTAGGCCTCGCCCGTGCGCGACAGCACCTCGATGACCTGCCAGCGCTTGGTGGCGCTGAAAGGGCGGCTCTCCTGGATGCGCACCAGGTCTCCGGCCTTGACGTCACCGTTGGGGTCGTGCGCGGGGAAGCGCTTGCGCACCTTGATGACCTTCTTGTAGAGCGGGTGCTCGCGCAGCCGCTCGATGACCACGATCACGGTCTTCGGCGTCTTGGCCGACGCGACGCGGCCCACCTTGGTGCGCCGCCGCGAGGCCGGAGCTGCCGCCGCCCGCGAGGTCGAGGGGAGGGCGCGGTCGCGCGCGACGGGAGCGGTAGCCTGCCGGCGCCGTACGCCGGAGGCACGTGACGCGCG
>Ga0326597_10009728_pt1 | contig 12857 bp, 5 predicted proteins | sample RVTome_12_FD_203789 | JGI IMG/M metagenome (GOLD analysis project Ga0326597, IMG submission 203789) | Soil microbial communities from uranium-contaminated site in the Upper Colorado River Basin, Wyoming, United States - RVT100D185 | ecosystem: Environmental > Terrestrial > Soil > Contaminated >... | reverse complement strand
TCAATCACTGCGGAGCACAGGGAAAAAGCGACAATGGCGAACCAGACTGAGCTGCTCGAGGCCATCGGCAACATGACCGTCCTCGAGCTGGCGGAATTCGTCGAGGCGTTCAAGGAGAAGTTCAACGTGACGGCGATCGTCGCCGCCCCCGCAGGCGGCGCGCCGGCCGGTGGCGGCGCGGCCGCGGCACCGGTCGAGGAGCAGACCGAGTTCGACGTCATCCTCAAGGAAGCCGGAGCCAAGAAGATCCAGGTCATCAAGGTCGTGCGCGAGCTCACGAGCCTGGGTCTGAAGGAAGCCAAGGACCTCGTGGATAATCCGCCCAAGGCGGTGAAGGAGGGTGTGTCCAGGCAGGAGGCCGAACAGGTCAAGGCCAGGCTCGAAGAGCAGGGCGCAACCGTCGAACTGAAGTAGTCCGCCGCCCGGCCGGGTGCCGCTCGACGGCGCCCGGCCCGTCAGCCGGGCCGTCGGTCCGGCGACGTGCGCAGGCGTACCTCAGTTCGGCGAGAGTGTTCATGCTCCGAGCGGGCCACAACAAAATTCGAGCGCTATTCCAGAACGACCCCGCCGCCAAGCGGGCGGCCGGGGGTTTCTGTGCTTGTTGCCCGGGTAGCGTCCGGGCCTGAGGAGGACCGTCTTGTCCAACGAAAAGATGGCAACGAACGGCACGGCCGGTGGGAACGGAAACGGTACCCACACGCCAACGGTCGGCTTTTCAAAACTGCCGCCCGCCATGCCCATGCCGAACCTGCTCGACGTGCAGGTCCGCGCATTCCGTAATCTGCTCCAGACCGAAGGACCGGCCGCAGAAAAGAGCGACGTCGGCCTGGAACGCGTCTTCATGGAAGTGTTCCCGATCAGCGATGTCAATGAACGCTTCTCGCTCGAGTACGTCAACTACAGTCTCGGCGAGCCCAAGTACTCGGTTGAGGAGTGCATCGAGCGCGACATGACCTTCGCCGCTCCGCTCAAGGCGACGCTCCGCCTCATCGTCTGGGAAGAGGTCGAAGGCGCCGAGCGCCGGCCGAAGGACATCATCGAGAAGGAAGTCTACCTCGGCGACCTGCCGCTGCTGACCGATCTCGGGACCTTCATCATCAACGGTTCCGAACGCGTCATCGTCAGCCAGCTCCACCGTTCGCCGGGTGTCGTCTTCGAGGAGACGATCCATCCGAACGGCTCGAAGCTGTTCAGTGCGCGAATCATCCCGTTCCGCGGCTCATGGGTCGAGTTCACGATCGACATCCATGACGTGATCTTCGTCCACATCGACAAGAAGAAGAAGTTCCCGGCGACCGCGCTGCTGCGCGCGTTCGGCTTCGGCCGCGACGAGGACATCCTCCGACTGTTCTACACATCGCGCGAGACTGACATCACGCAGATCGACCCCGAATCGCGCACGCAGCGCGGCGATCTGGGCGCGCTGCTCGCCGAGGATGTCGCCGACCCGGAGACCGGCGAGATCATCGCCGAAATCGCCGAGGAGCTGAGCGCCGATGTGCACGGCCGGCTCATGCGCGCGAACATCGGAAGGGTCCGCATCTTCGCGGGCGCGGAAAGCCGCGGCGGCGACAGCCCGCTGATGAAGAACACCCTGAAGAAGGACCCGACGGAGGACGAGGAGCAGGCGCTCAAGGCGATCTACGCGCTGCTGCGCCCGGGCGATCCGCCGAACATCGAGACCGCGCGCCAGGCGCTCGATCGCATCTTCTTCAATCCGAAGCGCTACGACCTCGGCCGCGTCGGCCGCTACAAGATCAACCAGCGGCTCGGCCTCGACGTTCCGTCGGGCCATACCGTGCTGACGCAGCAGGATTTCATCGAGATCATCCGCTACCTCATCGAGCTGAACGAGGGGCGGGGCTTCGTCGACGACATCGATCACCTCGGCAACCGTCGCGTTCGCAGCGTCGGCGAGCTGATCGCCAACCAGTTCTCGGTCGGCCTCTCGCGCATGGCTCGCCTGGTCAAGGAGCGCATGTCGATCACGACCGATGTCGACAAGATCAACATCGACGACCTCGTGAACGCCCGCACCGTGAGCGCCGTCATCCAGGCGTTCTTCGGGTCGAGCCAGCTCAGCCAGTTCATGGACCAGACGAACCCGCTGGCCGAGCTGACCCACAAGCGCCGCCTGTCGGCGCTCGGACCGGGCGGCCTCACGCGCGAACGCGCCGGCTTCGAAGTGCGCGACGTGCACTATTCGCACTACGGCCGCATGTGCCCGATCGAAACACCGGAAGGCCCGAACATCGGACTCATCACGAGCCTCACGACCTACGCCCGGATCAGTGACCTCGGTTTCATCGAGACGCCCTATCGCAGGGTCGTCGCCGGCCGGGTCACCGACGAGATCGTCTGGCTGGACGCGAATGCCGAGGAAAACGAGACCGTTGCCCAGGCGAACGCGCCGCTCAACGAGGATGGCACGTTCCGCAACGAGTTCGTGCTGTGCCGCAACAAGGGCGACTTCCCGCTCCTGCCACCCAGCGAGATCAGCTACATGGACGTCGCGCCGGACCAGCTCGTTTCCGTCGCCGCCGCCCTGATCCCGTTCCTCGAGCACGATGACGCGAACCGCGCCCTCATGGGCTCGAACATGCAGCGCCAGGCCGTGCCGCTCCTCTACCCGCAGGCGCCGCTCGTCGGCACGGGTCTCGAGGAAAAGGTCGCCCGCGACTCGGGCGCGGTCATCCTCTCCCGTCGCGCCGGCATCGTCGAACGCGTGACCGCCGACGAGATCGTGATCGACACGGGATCGACCGGCAAGGTGAGCGACGGTGAGCCGCTGGCCAAGCTGGCGCAGTACGACCGGTTCCGCCTGAAGAAGTACTGGCGCACGAACCAGGACACGGCGATCAACCAGCGTCCGCTCGTGCACAGGGGCCAGCACGTCGGCGCCGGCGAGATCATCGCGGACGGCGCATCCACCGAGCACGGCGAGGTCGCGCTCGGCCGCAACGTGACGGTCGCCTTCATGCCCTGGTACGGGCACAACTTCGAGGACGCGATCGTCATCAGCGAGAAGCTGGTGAAGGAGGATGCGTACACCTCGATCCACATCCAGGAACTCGAGCTCCACGTCCGTGACACCAAGCGCGGCATGGAGGAGATCACGCGTGAAATCCCGAACGTCGCCGAGGAGAGCCTGACGCACCTCGACGAGCGGGGTGTGGTCCGCATCGGGGCGCGGGTGAAGGCGGGCGACATTCTGGTCGGCAAGATCACGCCCAAGGGCGAAACCGAGCTTTCGCCCGAGGAAAAGCTGCTCACCGCGATCTTCGGTGAGAAGGCCAAGGACGTGAAGGACTCGTCGTTGAAGGTGCCGCCGGGCATGGAAGGCACGATCATCGACGTGAAGGTCTTCAGCCGCCGCATTGACGATCCGCTCCTCGAGAAGGAGCGCGGTGAGAAGATCGGTCAGCTGCGGGCGTACGAGCGCGACGAGATCATGCGCATCAGCGAGGCCAGGGACGAGGAGCTGCGCGAGCTGCTGAAGGCGCAGACCGTCACGCTCATGCTGAAGCGCGGCACGGTCGAGCCGTTCCTTGAGGAAGGCACGAAGCTGACGGAGGTGCAGATCGCGGAGATCGACCTGTCGGAGATCGACCTGACCACGCTCAAGGTGCAGAACCGCGACTCGAACGAGCGCGTCCGGCGCCTGATCGGCGAGGCCAGGTCGCGCATCGACCGGGTCCGCGAGAAGACGGAAGAGCAGATCGACAAGGTCTTCCAGCCGGACGAGCTGTCGCCCGGCGTCGTGCAGCTGGTCAAGGTCTACATCGCCGAGAAGCGCAAGATCAGCGTTGGCGACAAGATGGCGGGCCGGCACGGCAACAAGGGCATCATCGCCCGCATCGTGCCGGAGGAGGACATGCCGTTCCTGCCGGACGGCCGGCCGGTCGAGATCGTCCTGAACCCGCTGGGCGTGCCCAGCCGCATGAACGTGGGACAGATTCTCGAGACGCACCTCGGCTGGGTCTGCCGCCTGTTGGGCTTCGAGGCGAAGACGCCGGTCTTCCAGGGCGCGTCGGAGGATGAGGTCGGCGCGCTGACCAAGATCGCCGGCGCCAGGTGGGCGCATGATGCTCTCGGCATCCGCTCCTCGGCGTTCCCGGATTTCGGGCTGGCGGCGACGGCCACGCTGCTCGAGGGCATCGAGGCGAGCGAGGACAAGTCGGGCGGCGCATCCAACGGCCGTCTTGCTCTCGGCCGCTCGCTCGATGACTACCACGGCAGCGGCTCGCCCCGCGCGCTGCGCGACCGTCTCGATACCCTGGTCCGCTACCTCGCGGCCGCCGGCACCGAACTCAGTGAACGAGGCGTCGAAGGCGAGCGGAAGGATTCGTTCCCGGCGCTGTCGGCTATCGGCAAGAAAGGCAAGGGCAGCCTCGATGAGGCGATCACGGAGTTCCTGGCCGCCGCCGGCCTCACGCCCGCCGGCAAGGTCTGGCTGCGCGACGGCCGGAGCGGCCAGCGCTTCGATCACGCCGTCACCGTCGGCGTGATCTACATGCTCAAACTCTCGCACCTCGTCGATGACAAGATCCACGCGAGGTCGATCGGCCCGTACTCGCTCGTGACCCAGCAGCCGCTCGCGGGCAAGGCCCAGTTCGGTGGCCAGCGCTTCGGCGAAATGGAAGTCTGGGCCCTCGAGGCCTACGGCGCCGCGCACACGTTGCAGGAAATCCTGACCGTGAAGAGCGACGACGTGTCCGGCCGGTCGCGCGTGTACGAGGCGATCGTCAAGGGCGAAAACCTGCCCGAGCCCGGAATCCCGGAGTCGTTCAACGTGCTCGTCAAGGAGCTCCAGAGCCTCGGCCTGTCCGTCACGCTCGGACGCGAGGAATAGTGGGCGGGAAGCCGGCGGCGCGCCGCGTTGCCGGCGCACCGCCGGACCCCGTGCCCGGTAAGAAACGCAAGACCCACATACCCGAAGAAACAGCCAGTGGGCTGCAACGGCATCAGCCGGAAGGGTTGAAGAAAGATGATCGATTTCCCGCGTACTCGTGAGCCCCGGTCGAGCGACTTCGACTTCATTCAGCTCAGGATCGCGTCGCCGGAAGAAATCCGCAGCTGGTCGTACGGTGAAGTCACCAAGCCCGAGACCATCAACTACCGGTCGTTCAAGCCGGAACGCGACGGACTCTTCTGCGAGCGCATCTTCGGTCCGGTCAAGGACTGGGAATGCCACTGCGGCAAGTTCAAGCGCATCCGTTTCCGCGGCCACATCTGCGACAAGTGCGGCGTCGAGGTGACGCTGTCGAAAGTGCGCCGCGAGCGCATGGGCCACATCGAGCTGGCCGTGCCCGTCGCGCACATCTGGTTCTTCAAGACGCTGCCCAGCCAGATGGGCTACCTGCTCGGCATCACGCTGCGTGATCTCGAGAAGGTCATCTACTACGCCAGCTACGTCGTCACCAATCCGGGCGGCCAGGACGTCCGCTACCAGCAGCTGCTCGACGAGGACGAGTTCTACGAGCTGCGCGTCAAGGCCCGCGAGGAGGGCGATGCCGAGTTCCGCGCCGAGATCGGCGCCGAAGGCATCCGCACGCTGCTTCGCCAGCTCGATGACACGACGCGCTCGATCGAAGACCGCAACCGTGACGGCCGCGGCCTCGACCGGCTCGCCGATGTGCTGCGCACCGAGATCGCGACCGAGACCAGCCAGCATCGCAAGAAGATGAAGCTGAAGCGGCTCAAGGTCATCGACGCGTTCCGCAACTCCGGCGCATCGCTCGATGGCCGCAACCGGCCCGAATGGCTCATCATGGACGTCGTCCCCGTCATTCCGCCGGACCTGCGTCCGCTCGTTCCGCTCGATGGCGGCCGCTTCGCCACCAGCGACCTGAACGACCTCTACCGGCGCGTCATCAACCGCAACAACCGGTTGAAGAAGCTGATGGAGATGCGGGCGCCCGAGGTCATCCTGCGCAACGAGAAGCGCATGCTGCAGGAGGCCGTGGACGCGCTGTTCGACAACGGCCGTCGCTCGAAGGCGATCCGCGGCCGCGGCAAGCGTCCGCTCAAGTCGCTGTCGGACATGCTCAAGGGCAAGCAGGGCCGCTTCCGCCAGAACCTGCTGGGCAAGCGCGTGGACTACTCGGGCCGCTCGGTCATCGTCGTCGGCCCCGAACTCAAGCTCCACCAGTGCGGCCTGCCCAAGCTGATGGCGGTCGAGCTGTTCAAGCCGATCATCATCCACGAGCTGGAGAAGCGGGGCGAGGCCGAGACGGTGAAGCGCGCCAAGAAGCTGGTCGAGCGCGACGATCCGAAGGTGTACGAGGTGCTCGAGCAGATCATCCGCGACCACCCCGTCCTGCTCAACCGCGCCCCCACCCTGCACCGGCTGGGCATCCAGGCCTTCGAGCCCGTGCTCGTCGAGGGCAAGGCGATCCGCATCCATCCGCTGGTCTGCGCCGCGTTCAACGCGGACTTCGATGGAGACCAGATGGCGGTGCACGTGCCGCTCTCCTTCGAGGCGCAGCTCGAGGCGAGGGTGCTCATGCTCTCGTCCAACAACATCCTGCTGCCCTCGAACGGACGCCCGGTCGCGAGCCCGTCGCAGGACATGGTCATCGGCTGCTACTACCTGACCAAGGCGCCGCTCGAAGTGGCCGACGCCGAGGACACGCTGTCGCAGCCGCGCGCGAGCCGGGAGCGTCGCGACAAGGCCGAGGCCACGCTCGCTGAGATCTACGCCGCCGCCCCGCATTTCGGCCGCTTCGCCGAGGCGGAGACCGCACTGGCCGGCGATCGCGTCCAGTACCGCACGCCCTGCTGGTTCTGGGTCGAACGCCGCCGCATCGCCGGTGAAGCCGTGGATGAATCGGCCCGCGGCAAGTGGATCCGCACCACGGCCGGCCGCGTCATCTTCAACTCCGTCGTGCCCGAGGAGATGGGCTTCTGGAACCTGACCATGGGCAAGAAGGAGCTGGGAGAGATCATCTTCCAGGCCTATCGCCAGGTCGGGCTGCGCCGCACGACCGAGTTCCTCGATTCGCTCAAGGACTTCGGCTTCCGGTACGCGACCCTCGGCGGTATCTCCGTCGGCCTCGTCGATCTCGTCGTTCCCGAGGAGAAGGAGAGCATCCTGCGCGACGCCGAGGATGAAGTCACGCGCTTCACCCGCGCCTACAAGAACGGCGTCATCTCGAACGGTGAGCGCTACAACAAGGTCATCGACACCTGGACGCACTCCAACAACGACGTCGCCGACGCCATGGTCCGCAGGCTCGAGCGGTCGAACGCCGGCTTCAACCCGGTGTTCATGATGATGAACTCCGGCGCCCGCGGTAACCGCGACCAGATGCGCCAGCTGGCAGGAATGCGCGGCCTCATGGCGAAGCCGCAGAAGAAGCTGACCGGCGGTATCGGCGAGATCATCGAAAGCCCGATCAAGTCGAACTTCCGCGAAGGGCTGACCGTGCTCGAGTACTTCATCTCGACACACGGCGCACGCAAGGGCCTGGCGGATACCGCGCTCAAGACGGCGGACGCGGGTTATCTCACCCGCCGCCTCGTCGACGTCGCCCAGGACGTGACCGTCGCCGAGGACGATTGCGGCACCATCCTCGGCATCGAGATGGCGGCGCTCAAGGAAGGCGAAGACATCATCGAGCCGCTCAAGGACCGCATCGTCGGCAACGTCGCGCTCGAGGACGTCTACGACCCGATCGATGGCGAGCTGATCGTCGCCGGTGGCGAGCTGATCGATGAGGAGGCCGCCGACTCCATCGAGGACGCCGGCATCCAGACCGTCAAGATCCGGTCGGTCCTGACCTGCGAGGCCAGGCGCGGCATCTGCAAGATGTGCTACGGCCGCAACCTCGCGACCATGAAGATGGTCGATCTGGGGGAGGCCGTCGGCATCCTGGCCGCGCAGTCGATCGGCGAGCCGGGAACGCAGCTCACCCTGCGAACCTTCCACATCGGCGGTACCGCGGCGCGCATCGCCGCCCAGACGCAGCGCAAGTCGAAGGTCGACGGCATCGCGTCGTTCGAGCGCATCACCTACGTCGAAACACCGGCCAGCGAGCGCATCGTCACGAGCCGCGAAGGCGAAATCGTGATGAAAACCAGGGAGGGCGCCGTCCGCAGCCGCCTCGCCGTGCCGTACGGCGCGACGCTCGCCGCCGTCGATGGCACCCACGTCGAGTCCGGCGATCTGCTGTTCAGCTGGGATCCGTACTCCGAGCCCATCGTCGCCGACTACGCCGGCAAGGTCCGCTTCGTCGATATCGTCGAAGACGAAACCGTGCGCGAGGAACTCGACGAATCGACCGGCCGCCGCCAGCTCGTCATCATCGAGGACCGCGACAAGCGACTCCACCCGATGATCGAAATCTGGGATGCGAAGGGCAAGGAAAAACTGCGCGAGTTCATCGTGCCCGTCGGCGCCCAGCTGACCGTGCGCGACGGCCAAGCGATCGAGCCCGGGACCACGCTCGCCAAGATCTCCCGCGAGGTCTACAAGACCCGCGACATCACCGGCGGCCTGCCCCGCGTCGCCGAACTCTTCGAGGCGCGCAAGCCCAAGGACCCCTCCGTCATCACCGAGATCGACGGCACCATCCGCTTCGGTGAGATCAAGCGCGGCAAGCGCGAGATCGTCGTGGTCCCGCCCACGGGCGCCGAGCGCGTCTACGAGGTACCGTCCGGCAAGCACCTGCGCGTCCACGAAGGCGACCAGGTCCGCGCCGGCGACCGCCTCTCCGAGGGCCCGGTCAACCCGCACGACATCCTGCGCATCAAGGGTCCGCGCGCCGTGCAGGAGTACCTGCTCAACGAGGTCCAGGAGGTCTACCGCCTCCAGGGCGTCAAGATAAACGACAAACACATCGGCGCCATCATCCGCCAGATGCTGCAGAAGGTCCGGATCACCGACTCCGGTGACACCGAATTCCTCGAGGGCGAACACGTGGACCGCAACCTGTTCCGCGAGGCCAACCAGGCGCTCATTGCAAAGGGCAAGACGCCGGCCCGTTCCGAGCCCCTCCTCCTGGGCATCACCAAGGCCAGCCTGACGACCCAGTCGTTCATCAGCGCGGCCTCGTTCCAGGAGACCACGCGCGTTCTCACGGACGCCGCTGTCCGCGGCGCCCGCGATGAGCTCGTCGGCCTCAAGGAGAACATCATCATCGGACACCTCATCCCGGCCGGGACCGGTATCTTCCGCGGCCATGACGTCGAGTTCCAGGTCCACCTGGAAAGCGGCGAGGAAGTCGAGGATGCGCTGGCTGCCCGCGAGCGCGAGCTGTTCCCCGGCCTGCACGTCGAGGAGGGCAGCGCCTCCGCCGACTGACCTCTCGGGCCGATCCGTTCCGCCATGCCCGGCCCTCCGGTCGTGGCGGCCCGGGACAGCTGTATCGAATGGCGAGGCGGGTGGCCCGGGCAGGTTCGGGCGGCCCGCCTCGCGACGTTGCGCGCCGAACCGGCGTGAATGGCGATCGCGCGACGCCGGCGGACGGCGAAATCGATGGCCCGCCACGGCTTGACGTAGACCCGCTTCACCGATACCTTTCCCAGTCTGTCGGTCAAACGGAATGTTCGGCACCCGGCACTGCCCGGTCAGGCCAACCTCTACCGGGCCGCGCGGGGATCCCCGAAGGGGAACGTCCCCGCCTTTTTTCGACTGCACTCATTCAGGTTTTCGGAGGCGATGCCCACCATCAATCAGCTCGTCCGCAAGGGACGACAGAAGGTGGAGAAGAAGAACAAGGCGCCCGCACTCCAGGGCAATCCGCAGAAGCGCGGGGTCTGCACGCGCGTCTACACGACGACGCCGAAGAAACCGAACTCCGCTCTGCGCAAGGTCGCACGTGTGCGCCTGACGAATCATTACGAGGTCACCGCCTACATCCCGGGTGAAGGCCACAACCTCCAGGAGCACTCGATCGTGCTCATCCGCGGAGGGCGCGTGAAAGACCTGCCCGGTGTCCGGTACCACATCGTGCGCGGTACCCTCGATGCCAGCGGCGTCAGCGACCGGAACAAGAGCCGGTCCAAGTACGGCACGAAGAAGCCCAAGTAAGCCCATGAGCCGACGTCAGAGCGCAGTCCGGCGGGAAACGCCGGCGGACCCCAGGTACGGATCGACGACCGTCACCAAGTTCATCAACTCGTTGATGACGGACGGCAAGAAGTCGACGGCCGAGGGCATCTTCTACGAGGCGATGCGCATCATCGAGGAGAAGACGGGTCAGCCCGCGATGAACGTCTTCAAGCAGGCGTTGAACAACGCCAAGCCGGTCCTCGAGGTGAAGAGCCGGCGGGTGGGCGGCGCGACGTACCAGGTCCCGGTCGAGGTCCGGCCGGAGCGGCGCAATTCGCTGGCCATGAAGTGGCTGGTCGGCTTTTCGCGCGACCGTGGCGACAAGACGATGGCCGAGCGCCTGGCCAACGAGCTGATGGCGGCGGCCCGCAACGAAGGCAGCACGATCAAGAAGAAGGACGACACGCACCGCATGGCGGAGGCCAACAAGGCCTTCGCTCACTATCGGTGGTAAGGGATGGGTGAGAGGCCGCACGGCCCGACCGGACAGCGCGGCTACAGCGCGCACTCCGGACAAAGCCGGCGCCTCGATCCTGACGAATAGAAATGGCCAGAAAGACACCGCTCGACAAGCTGCGCAATATCGGCATCATGGCCCACATCGATGCCGGCAAGACGACGACGACGGAGCGCATCCTCTATTATACGGGACGCATCCATCGCATCGGCGAGGTGCATGAGGGCGCCGCGACGATGGACTGGATGGAGCAGGAACAGGAACGCGGCATCACCATCACGTCTGCGACGACGACGGCTTTCTGGAAGCGCTTCGACGAGGACTACCGCATCAACATCATCGACACGCCCGGCCACGTGGACTTCACGGTCGAGGTCGAGCGCAGCCTGCGCGTGCTCGACGGCGCGGTCGCCGTCTTCTGCGCCGTCGGCGGCGTCGAGCCGCAGTCCGAGACCGTGTGGCGGCAGGCCGACCGTTACGGCGTCCCGCGCATCGCCTTTGTCAACAAAATGGATCGCGTCGGCGCGGACTTCGACCACGTCATCGACATGATCCGCGACCGGCTGGGCGCCAGGGCGTTCCCGGTCCACTACCCGCTCGGCCAGGGCGAGCTCTTCACCGGAATGGTGGACATCGTCCGCGACATCGAGCTGGTCTACAACGAGGACGTGCTCGGCGTGAAGTGGACGGAAGGCCCCGTGCCGGATGCGCTGAAGGCGAAGGTCGCGCAACTGCGCCACGAGCTGGTCGAGGCCGTTGTCGAGCACGATGAAGCCCTGCTCGAGAAGTACCTCGAGGGGCACGAACCGACCGAGCAGGAACTGCGCTCCGCGATCCGCAAGGCGACACTGGCCAATGCGGTCGTGCCCGTGCTGTGCGGGTCGGCGTTCAAGAACAAGGGCGTCCAGCAGCTGCTCAACGCGGTCATCGACTACCTGCCCTCGCCGACCGACGTGCCGCCGATCTCGGGACACCTGCCGCACAACGACACGGCGATCGAAGAGCGCGCGCCCGAAGACGACGCGCCATTCTCCGCGCTCGCCTTCAAGATCATGACGGATCCGTACGTCGGGAAGCTGACGTATTTCCGGGTCTACTCGGGCTCGCTCGCCGCCGGTTCCTACGTGATGAACTCGACGAAGGAGCGACGCGAGCGCGTGGGCCGGCTGCTGCAGATGCATGCGAACCGCCGCGAGGAAATCGATGCAGTCTACGCCGGCGACATTGCCGCCGCGATCGGTCTGAAGGACACGCGCACCGGCGACACATTGAGCGACAACGACCACCTGATCATCCTGGAAGCCATGCGTTTCCCGGAACCGGTCATCAGCGTCGCGATCGAACCGAAGACGAAGGCCGACCAGGACAAGCTGGGCACGTCGCTGCAGAAGCTGTCGGAAGAGGATCCGACGTTCCGCGTCCACACGGACGAGGAGACGGGCCAGACGATCATCAGCGGGATGGGCGAGCTGCATCTCGAGATCATCGTCGATCGCATGATGCGCGAGTTCAAGGTTGACGCCAACGTCGGCCGGCCGCAGGTCGCGTACCGCGAAACGATCCGCAAGGCGGCGCGGAACGTCGAAGGCAAGTTCGTGCGCCAGACGGGCGGCCGCGGGCAATACGGGCACGTGGTCATCAATATCTATCCGCAGGCCGCCGGGCAGGGCTTCGTGTTCGAGAACAAGATCGTCGGCGGCAGCGTCCCGCGCGAGTTCATTGGACCGACGGAGCAGGGCATCAAGGAAGCCATGGAGAGCGGCATCCTCGCGGGCTACCCGATGGTCGATGTGCGCGTCGAGCTGATCGACGGCTCGTACCATGACGTGGACTCGAGCGAGATCGCGTTCAAGATCGCGGGCTCGATGGCCTTCAAGGAGGCCGTCCGCCGGGCGAGTCCGGTACTGCTCGAGCCCATCATGGACGTCGAGGTGGTCACACCCGCCGACTACATGGGCGATGTGATCGGCGACCTGTCGAGCCGGCGAGGCAAGATCGGCGGCATGCTGCAGCGCGGCGATGCCCAGGTCATCGGCGCGAGCGTGCCGCTGTCGGAAATGTTCGGTTATTCGACTCAGCTCCGTTCCCTCACGCAGGGACGGGCCGTGTATTCGATGCAGTTCTCGCGGTACGAGGAAGTGCCGAAGGCCAAGGCCGAAGAGATCCTGGCCAAGGTCAGAGGCTGACATCAGGCCAATGGAATCCTGAGGGCTCGGGAGAGAGAGCGAAATGGGCAAGGCGAAGTTTGAGCGGACGAAGCCGCATGTGAACGTGGGGACGATCGGGCACGTGGACCACGGGAAGACGACGTTGACGGCGGCGATCACGCGGGTTCAGGCGGCGAAG
>Ga0326597_10009727_pt1 | contig 12858 bp, 11 predicted proteins | sample RVTome_12_FD_203789 | JGI IMG/M metagenome (GOLD analysis project Ga0326597, IMG submission 203789) | Soil microbial communities from uranium-contaminated site in the Upper Colorado River Basin, Wyoming, United States - RVT100D185 | ecosystem: Environmental > Terrestrial > Soil > Contaminated >... | reverse complement strand
GCAGAGGATGGGTGTTCCGTCGGCGGTCGTGGTGGCAGCCCTTGCTGCGGCGGCCTGCGGCGGCGGCTCGCCATCGTCACCTGATGTCGCCGACGCGCGCGGAGCCATAATCCGTGGCAGCGTTCAAGGATCGTCCACCTCCGGCTCGGGCGGGGGCGGCCTCAGCGCGTCGTCGGCGTCGCCCACCCTGAAGGTCAGCGTCGTGGGCACGAATCTCTCCACCGCAACCGACGGTTCCGGCGAGTTCGTGCTCACGGGGGTCCCCACCGGCCATGTGGAGCTGCGTTTCGAGGGACCAGGGCTCGACGCTCGTCTCGAGATCGGCGGCCTCAGCGATGGCCAGGAGATCCAGATCACGGTCCGCGTGAACGGCAGCGGAGTCGTCCTCGTCTCGGGCGGCGGCTCTTCGGGTCCCGACCCGAGCCCCGGCCCCTCACCGTCGCCCTCGCCGGACGACGGCGATGACGAGGACGACGAAGTCGAGTTCACGGGTCTGCTAGAGGACATCGACGTATCGACGCTCACCCTCACCGTGGCCGGGCGCACCGTGCAGACGGACGGCAACACCCGGATCCGGCAACACGGCGATCCCGTACCCTTCTCCACCCTGCAGGTCGGCCAGACCCTCGAGGTGGAGGGTTTCCCCCAGACCGACGGCAGCGTGCTCGCCCGGAAGGTCACGATCGAGGACGACGACAACGATGATGACGACGACGAAGACGAAGACGAAGACGAGGACGAGGACGACGACGAGGACGAGGACGAGGACGACGATGAGGATGACGAAGACGACGAGTAAGTCTCGGTGAGAAGGCAGGGGCGGCGCGGCCACGCGCCGCCCCTGACCCACCTTCGACCTCCCCTGCGGAGATGCATCCGAACCGGGGGGAAGGGACGGCTCGAGGGCTCAGCCGCCGAGGCGGTACCGGCGGAGCGGTGTGTGGAGGGCGCCGCCGGCACGCAGCTCACTCCGAAACAAGATCAACTCCTCGATCGGCTGGGTCCCGAGGTCGGCAGGGGGCAGGTCGGGTCGTCGAGCGCGGTCCTTCCACCGCCCGAGAGTCAGGTGCGCGTGGAAGGGACGCGCTTCAGGTGCCATGCCCGCCGCCACCGCCGCCGCTTCGCAGGCCTGCTGGAGGGCCCGCACGCTCTCCGGCAGCGCCAACCCGATCCACAGCACGTGCGGTGAGCCCCGGTCGGGGAACAGACCCAGGCCCGAGACGTGGGCCTCCCCGCCCGGGCACGCGGCGGCCGCGAGGCGCAGCCGGGGCTCGAGAACGCGCAGCTGCTCGGGAGAGGTCGATCCCAGGAAACGCAGCGTGAGATGGACGCCCTCCGGCCGCACGAAGCGAATCCCGGGCGCGCCCGGAGCGAGGTCCCGCATCAGCTCGGCGAGTCGCGTCTTGAGGCGTTCGGAAACCGGCAGGGCGACGAACGCCCGGACCCGGTCGTCGCCCCGGGGCCCCGCAGCAGGAGCCACGCCCATCGTGCCCCTACGGGAGCGGCGAGAGACCCAGCAGCCCCCGCCGCATCATCTCGAGGGCCGCCTGGGTAGCCTGGAACCGGATGCGCTCGCGGTTTCCCGGGAAGAGCGCCTTGCGCGCGCGGCCGCCCAGGGCACCGTCGAGGGCGATGAACACGAGGCCCACGGGCTTCTCGGGGGTGCCGCCGTCGGGTCCCGCGATGCCGGTGATGCCCACGCCCACGTCCACGCCGGCCACGCGCCGCGCCCCGGCCGCCATCGCGACGGCAATCTCCTCCGAAACGGCGCCGTGTCGCTCGAGGAGCGCCCGATCCACGCCCAGCTCGTCGACCTTGGAGGTGTTGCTGTAGGTCACGAACGCGCGGTCGAGGAAATGGCTGGCGCCCGGCACGTCGGTGAGGCGCGTGGCGAGCTGACCGCCCGTGCAGGACTCGGCCAGGGCCAGGCGGAGGCCGCGCTCGCGCAGGAGCCCCGCCACCACCTCGGGCAGCTCGCGCCCGTCCTCGGAGAAGAAGCGGCCGGGCAGGAGCGCGCGCATCCCGGCCGCGAGTTCCTCGAGGCGCGCCTCGGCCTCGCCTTCGCTGCGACCCTCGGCGGTGAGGTGCATTTCCACCTGGCCCGGGGCGGACAGGATCGTGGTGCGGGGGTTCTCGTACTTCAGGTAGAGGGGGGAGAGGGTCGCGTCCACGTCGCTCTCCGACAGGGCGGCGATCTTCATCACCCGGCGCCGGAGCAGCTTCCCGCCCGCCCGCGCGCGCACGAGGGGAAGCACCTGCTCCTCGAACATGGGCTTCATCTCCACGGGCGGACCGGGGAGCAGGACCACGAGCCGGCCCTCCTGCTCCACCCACTGGCCGGGGGCGGTGCCCCGCGGGTTCTTGAGGACGGTGGCCCCCTCGATGACGTCGGCCTGCTTCTCGTTGTTCTTCGCCATCTGGCGCAGGTACTTCGCGAAGCGGACTTTCAGCGCCGCCACGAGCGCCTCGTCGCGCACGAGCCTGCGCCCCATGGCCGCGGCCGCGGCCTCGCGGGTGAGATCGTCCTCGGTCGGGCCCAGGCCGCCGGTGGCGACCACGATGTCGGCCCGGGAGAGGGCCTGCCGAAAGGCCGACTCGAGCAGCCCGGGCTCGTCCGCCACGGTGAGCCGTGCGCCGACGTCGACCCCGACCTCTGCGAGCCGCTCCGTCATCCAGAGGGTGTTCGTGTCGGAGCGGAAGGGCGACAGAAGCTCGCTGCCGATGGCGAGCAGCTCGGCCCTCATGCGAGCGGCACGACGAGCAGCACCACCCGGAGCAACAGGTTCGCGTAGATCCCGGCCATGAGGTCGTCGGCCATGATCCCGAGCCCGGCGGGCAGCGACTCGAGATCGCGAGCCGGCCAGGGCTTCAGGACGTCCATGGCCCGGAAGAGCAGGAAGGACACCGCGGCGGTGGCCGGAGTGAAGGGCAGGAACAGGAGCGAGGCCCACTGTCCCACCACCTCGTCGATCACCACGATGGCCGGGTCCTTCCGGCCCACCGCCGCGGCCGTGCGCGAAGAGGCCGCGACCCCGAGGCCGAAGAGCGCAAGCGTGGCGAGGACCTGCACGACGGGCGAGAGGCCGGTGAGCGCCCAGAACGAGACGACACCCACGGCCGAGCCCGCGGTGCCCGGCACGAGCGGCGAGTAGCCGGCGCCCCCCGCGGTGGCCAGGAGCCGCGCGGCCGTGGCCCAGAACCCCGTGCTGCCTTCCGTGCTCGTCACTGCGCTCGCCATCTCGCCGGATGTTACTTCACGGCTCACCGGCGGCGGAGACGGCCCTCGGGGTCCCGGGGCGCGACCCGCAGGGTGTCGGTATGTCCGAGAACGACCCGCCCCGGACCCCCCCGACCCGGACGCACGTGCTTGCGCCGGGTGACGTGCACGTCCACCTGGGCCTCCGTCTTCGCCTCGCTGAAGAAGGCCGCGACCTCCGCGGCCTCGCGGAGGTCCTCGGCCCCCGCTCGGCCTTCGTTGTCCTTGACGATCACGTGGGCGCCCGGCACGTCGCGGGCGTGGAGCCACAGGTCATCGGGCCGAGCCACCGAGAACGTGAGATGGTGGTTCTCCTTCGCACCCCGCCCCACGAAGAGGGAGAGCCCGCGCGACGTGAGATAGTGCCGTGGACCGCCGGTCTCCCCTCTGCCGGGCGCGGCAGCCGCGCCGGGAACGAGGCCCTCCCCGGAGCCCGCGGCGGGCAGGTCGGCCAGGTCACGAGCCGACCGGACGCGCTCCTCGAGACCACGAGCGGCCACGAGCTGGCTGCGGGTCTCCCGCAGGCGCACTTCGATCTGGTGGCGCGCGCGCTCGATGCGCCGCGCCTTGGCGAAGATCCGATCGGCGTTGCGGGGACCGGGGAGTGCGGGATCGATGGACACGCGCCGCCGCCGGGTGGGCTCGTAGGGATCTGGCACCTCCACTTCCGCCACCCCGGGTGGGAGCGGCGAGGGCCAGGCCAGCAGCGCCTCCCCGTTGCGCCGCAGCTCGGCCTCGTTGGGCAGGCCCGCGAGGTCCCGGAGGAGGTGGGTCTCGAGCTGGGCCAGACGGCGGAGCCGGCGGCGCGACTCGTTGCCCGCCTGCTTGCGTGCCGCCTCGAAGCGCTCCCCGTGCAGGCGCGCGGTGAGAAACGCGGCCCCCGCCTCGACCCACGACCCACGATGGGAAAGCGCCGACGCTTCGACCCCGCGTACCGGGCCGGGCAAGAGGGCGTGGGCTTCGGGCGAAACGAGGTCGGCGTCGTGCCCTTCACCCGCCGCGGGGGGAACGAGCAACGTCGGACGGGCGGAGGCGAGCACGCTCCGCAGCCTTTCGAACGACGCCTCGGAGCCGTCGAGGGTCCGGGCGAGGCGCGGCGTGAGTCCCGGGCAGACCTCGAGCACCGCCCGCACCGTGCTCCGGTCCTGGACCTGGGCCTCGCGCCAGGCTGCGGCCACCGCTTCCGCCTCCACGCGATCCCACTCGCGCTCGGGGGCGCCTTTGGGCGGTGGCCACGGAGCTTCGCCGTCACCGAGCGAGCCGACGAGAGCGCCCTCGGCGACGACCCCCAGCGCCGGCGCCGCCTGGAGGGCGAGCACCAGGCTGGCGTCGCCGGCTTCGAGGATCACGACTCGGGAACCCGGGATCCGCCGGAGGCTTCGCACACGGCCCCCGTCCACGTGCTTGCGCACGAGGAGGGCGGCCTGGCGGGCCTGGCCCTTCGCGACCGCTACTCCCAGGGACTCGAGCTCTCGCACCGTCTCCTTGGGGACGAGGTAGGGGCCGGCATGGAGCCGTGACGCGTCGAGCCAGAGGCGGTGGGACTTGTCGCCGGAGATCTCGAAGGAGAGGGCAGCGGGGCCGGAGAGCCTCGAGCGCCCAAGGTGCCGGCCCACGAGCCGGGGCCGAAGCTCTGCGAGGAGGCCGTCGAGAGTGGCGGCGTCCACCTCAGGGCGCGATCGGGGTCGCGACCGGCAGCGGCATGTTCCTCTCCGCCATCACCGCGCGCAGCCGGTCGGGGTAGTCGGTGATGAGGCCGGCCACCCCGAGCCCGATCATTCGCTCCATGTCGGATCGCTCGTTCACCGTCCAGGGGAGGACCTCGAGCCCGAGGTCACGGGCCTCGCGCACCCGCTCTGCCGTCACGTCGCGCGCATGGGGCGACCACACGCGCGCCCCCGTCGCGGCCACGAGCCGTGGCGCCGAGCCCGCGAACGCGGACGGGTCCAGACCGGCGAGCCAGAACTTCGGTCCGGGCTCCGCGGCCTGCACGGTGTCGTCGCCCGGCTGCTGGCTCGTGAGACACGAGCGCTCGAACTCCGGCGCCACCTCCCGCACGCGGGCGAGGCTGCGCCAGTCGAAGGACTGGACGGTGACCCGCGGAGTGAGCCCGCGCTCGCGCACGAAGGCCACGAGCGCATCCGCGAAGGCCTCGGGGGTGGCCGTGGCCGCTGCGTCGTGGGGGTCGGTCTTGATCTCCACGTTGAAGCGCACGCTGCGGTTTCTCGCCCGCTCCACGAGATCCACCACGTCGGCGAAGCGCGGCATGCGGACGCCATCCACACCCGCCTGCTCCTTGAAGCGCGCGGCGTAGGCGGAGCCCGGACGCAAACGTCCGACGTCGTAAGCCTGGAGCTCGGCAAAACGGAGCGAGTGGATCGCGGGCCCCGGGCCAAAGAGCCAGCGCCCGTCGGGCCCGCGAACGAGGTCGGGGTTCAAGCGGGGGTCGTGTCCGACCACGAGCACGCCGTCCCGAGTGAGGCCGAGGTCGAGCTCCAGGGTGCTGACGCCGAGGCTCAGGGCCTTCGCGAAGCCCGGCAGCGTGTTCTCGGGAAGCAGTCCCCGGGCGCCGCGATGACCCTGCAGATCGAAGCCCGAGGCGGTCACCGCCGCACCATAACAGAGGAGCGCCAAGCCGAGCGCCCGGGGAGGGTGTCCGAGTAATGCTGCTAAGAGCCTATTCAAGGGTCCTCGGCATCGTCATTGGGGACTGAAAGGCTGCTCTGCGGAGGCGTAGCAAAAGTAGGAAGAGGGCACGAAACCGTTACTCGGACACCCTCCGGGACGAGCTCATGGCATCAGAAGGGTCGGTCGGCGCTTCAGCCGCGGACCACGCGGGTCCGGAACGCCCGGTCATGGACGGGACGGCGGGCGGGATCGAAGGCCATGGGCAGAAGGCCGAGGCCGGCCGCCGCGAGGCTCAGCGCCCCGAACGCCGCGCGCAGGAAGGCGCGAACGTAGCCGGGTGGCTGGCCCGCGGTATCCACGACGCGCAGACCCACGAGCATCTTGCCGAGGGTCTGGCCGGTGGTGCCGGTGAAGTAGGTGGCGTAGGTCAGTCCCAGGAAGGCGAGGTAGCCTGCGAGCCAGGGCCAGGCGGGCAGGAGCCCGGCGACGCTGACGCGCGCGGCCCGGCTCGCGAAGTAGAGGACCACACCCGAGACTCCGCTCCACAAGAGGAAGTCCACGGCGCCGGCCTGGAGCCTCTCTGCGAATTGCGCGGGGCGCTCGACGGGCCGGCTCTCCGGTGCCGGGGGCGAAAGCTCGAGAGGCCACTCTTCTTCGTCGCGCCCGGGATGAGCGGGCTCCGCGGCGCGGGTCTCGGAGCGTGTCGACTCGGGCGCTCCCGACGAGAACGCAGGGACCGCGGCGCGACGAACCGGCTCGTCGGCGGGCTCGGCGAAGGACGCCTCCCTTCGTACGTCGTCGTCCTGCTCGAACGGGAGCTCGGGCTCGATGCGGCGCAGGGGCAGATCGGCGACCGGCTCCTCCACGGCGCCGGCAAGCACGGTGCTTTCGATCCTGGGCGCGGCCACCCGGGACCCCTCGTCGGGCGCGGGCGACGCTTCGGGGCTCGGCGCATCCGAATCGCCGCTCACCCCGTCGAACAGCGGAAGGCCGGTTTCGGCCTCGCGCTTCTTCCGCCGGGAGCGGATGCGCTCGTTGACTTCGTCCCGCCAGGTCTTTTCCTTTTTCCGGAGCCCGGGCAGCTCGCGCAGCGGCTCGGGTTTCGGGGCGAGCGCCCCGAAGGTGGGGGGAGAGGCGAGGGCACCGCAGGCTGCACAGCGCGACTGGCCAAGGGCGAGCTCGCTGCCGCAGGCGGGGCAGCTCAACGCGCCGCCCCCAGAGCGGCCTCGGCCTGGGCCCGGACCTGCCGGGCATAGGGCAGGGCCGGGTCGTCGGCGGGAATCCGGTCGAGAGCACGGAGGGCGCTCGCGGCCTCTCCCGCTTCGAGCAGCCGACGTGCTTCGGCGACGGCGGCCTCTCCAAGCCCGCGCAGGGGAACCGACGTGATGGGCGGCGCGCCGGCCGAGTCCGGCCGGGGGGCGCCGGACAGGTTGCCCACGATGCGCTCCCAGCTCGCGGCCACCGTTCCGAGCAGCACGACCAGGGCGATCACCCATCCGAACACGAGTACCGCCCGTGGGTATCCCGGGGGGGAGGGAAGGGTCGTCCTCGAACGCGGCGGCTCTTCCGTGGCCAGGATCTCTCCGCTCGAGAGCTTGCCGCTCCGGGGATCGAATCGGTCCAGGAGCGACTGCACCGCGTCGGGGTCGGCGCCGTGCGCAAGGGCCTCGTTCGAGAGCCGGCGGGCTTCTTCGAGGCGGCCGTCGCGAGCCGCCGCCCGCGCCTCGTGCAGCCTCAGTCCCGCCAGGCGCTCGCCCTCACCCAGGAGTGCCTTGGCCTCTTCCTGGCCCTGGCGCGCGGCCTCGTGGGCGGGGTCATCCAGCAGGATCCGGGAGAACCGAAGCGAAGCTTCGCTGCCACGCCCTTCGGCCAGGAATGACCGGCCCTGATCCATCAGCCGATCGACGTGGTTGTCCCCGCGGGACTTCAAGGAATACCTGAGCCTCCGGAATCCGGCCCCATTATCGGGGAAACCGTCGGGGGGTTTCAAGGAGAAATCCCGATGGTGCGGCCACTTGGAGCATGGTGGCGATGGCGCTACACTTCCCACAACGAGCAAGCCGAGGACGCTTTGCGACGCCAGTCGGTGTGAGGGGGACTGCGAGATGGCGCGTCGGATGGTGATTGCCAGCCAGAAGGGCGGGGTGGGCAAGACCACGGTGGCCCTGAACCTGGCCGTGGCTCTCGCCGAGCGGGGGCGCCGCACCCTGCTCGTGGACCTCGACCCCCAGGGCGGCATAGCCCTCGCCCTGGCCAAGGGCGACAGCGAGCTGCCTGGCCTGGCCGAGTTGCTCATGGGCCAGATCGACGCCACGGGGGCGGTCTACCCCACCAAGCTGCAGGGGCTGAGCCTGCTGACGCGTGGCCGCCTCGACCCCGCGGATACCGTCGAGTACGAGCAGGCCCTCTTCGTGCCGGGAACCCTCGACGACGCCCTCCGCCGCTGCGAGGAAGGCTTCGACGTCCTCGTGATCGACACGCCCGCCGGCCTGGGCCTCGTGACCCGGGCCGCGCTCTCGGCCGCGGATTTCGTGGTGCTGCTCCTGCAGACCGAGGCCCTCGCCCTGCGCTCGCTGCACCAGGCGCTGCGCGTCGTGGAGCACGTCCGCGGGACGGACAACCCGCGCCTGGGCCTGCTGGGCATCCTCGCCACCATGGTCGACAAGACGCTGCCCGGCACCATGCCGATCCTCGGGGAGATGTGGAACGGCTTCCCCGGCGTGCTCGAAACGGTCGTGCCCCGCTCCGAGGCCTTCGCGATCGCGAGCGGCAACGGCGTGCCCATCGCGTTCCTCTCGGGCCAGACGAACCCGGAGGCGCGGCGCTTCGAGGTGCTTGCCGACGAGCTCGAGGCGCGGATGAACCGCCTCGTCGGAACACCGGAGAGGGTCGATGAAGCCCAGCCCGTCCGTCACCTCCTCTGACCTCGAGCGCGCCCGCGAGAGCGCCGGGCGCCTCGTGGCCGCGACCCCGGGGCAGCCCGTTGCCCCGCCGGAGAAGCCGCCCGAGTACGTCCGTTTCTCGGCGAGCGCGCTCGGCGTGGCCACGGCCCCGCGTCCCACGCCGCCCCCGCGACCCGCGGCGGCTCCGGCTCCCCCACGCGCGGCTCATCCCGCGCGGCCGGCGCCGCCACCCGCGACATCCCGCGTCGCTCCGCCGGAGCCCGCACCCTTCGCGGCGGAACCGCAGCGACACGAGCCCACGCCCCGGGCGGCGACGCCTCCGCCTGCGCCCGCGATGCCGCACGCGGCCGTTCCGCCCAAGGCCGCGGCCCTGCCGCCCCGCCCGGCGCCCCCCGCTCCGCTCAGCGAGCACGTGTTCGAGATGGACGACATCGGGGAGCCGTCGCCGGAGCTCCAAGCGGGGCCCAGCGACGCCCTCGCCGCGGCCGCGGACGAGGCACTGGGCGTCATCGCGGACGAGGCGCCGTCGCCCCCCGAGCCGGGCATTCCGCCCGCGCCCCCGCCCGATTTCGAAGACGACATCGCCGACGTGGCGGCGGCCGCGTTGGGCGTGGAAGCCGAGGCCGTGCCCGCCGAGCCGGCACCGAGCTGGGGCGACATACTCGACGACGCGATCTACCTCGCCCACGCGCGCTGCGCGCTGGTCATGGACGCCGCCGGCCAGGTCCACGAGTCGCGGGGCGACTGGCCGAAGAACACGATCGAGAAGGTCGCGGCCCGACTCCTCAAGGGAATCGAGACCGCGCCGCCCCTGCCGAACCCGGACGCCACGCAGCTCATCGAGATCCAGCTCGGCTCGTTCTTCCTGACCGGCCTGCGGGTGGGACTCGCAGGCCGGCCCGCCATCGTCGGCTTCCTGAGCCAGGCGCCGATACAGAAGGAGGCGCGCTCGGGGGTCGAGGCCGAGGTCAAGCGGGGAGCGCCGCTGTAGGCGTTCGGCAAGCGAAGGTCGTCCTCGCGGGCGGGGCGTCGTGTCGGTGCCGAGCTACTGCCCTTTCGCGCGGTCCAGGACCCGCAGCGCCGCCTCACCGTAGTACTTCACGACGAGGCGGCTCCACGATCCCGTGCGGCGGCTCGCCTCGATGTGCTCGTCGAAGGCCCGCTTGAGGCCGGGGTCGGTCTTGCGCACGGCCCAGGCCGCCCGCCCCGGCGGGCCCACGAACATGCCGGCCTGAAGATCGGGGTCGCCACGCAGGGCCAGGGTGACGTCGGCCAGCGGCACCACGGAGGCGGTGATCTTCCGCGCGCGCAGGGCCGCAAGGATGGCCTTCATGTCGGGCAGGTCCACCAGGTGCCTTGAGGGGACGCCGGCAGAAGCCGCCGCCTCCGCCCAGGTCGTGCCGAAGGGGACGCCCACTTTCACTGCGCGCAGGGCCAGAAGCTCGTGGATGGGCGCGTCGGGCTTGCGGGTCAGGACCACGTGCCGCGAGGGCATGACCTCGCGCGTGAAGTCCACCTGCTTGCGCCGAGCCTCGGTGTCGTTGATGCCCAGGATCACGTCGCCGTCGCCTCGCCGGAGGGCGGGAATGATGTCGTCCCAGTCCTTCACGGGCACCGGCCGCATCTCGAGCTTGTGCAGGCGGGCGAACCCCTCGATCATCTCCCGTTCCATCCCGGGCTCGCTGCCCGGGGTCCACGAGAAGGTCTCGGGCACTTCGTCGGCCGCGACCAGGACATTGAGGGAGCCGCGGACCTTGATTTCCGCGAGGTCGAGGGCGAAAGCGGGCGAGAGAAGGACGGATGCGGCGAGCAAGACGATGGCCGCGCGCATCGCCTCGCCGCGGGCAAACCTTCTCAGCTCCAAGTGCGGAGACCGATGATACCCCAGTAGCCCAGGTAGGCCGCGACGAGAACGTTGGCGGCGGCCACCAGAATGGAGTGCCAGCGGGCGGCGCGGTTCGTGCCGCCCTCGGGGACACGAAGGGCCAGCCAGAGCCCGTAGACGGCGAGGACGGCAAAGAGAACGGTCAGCCCGCAGAAGCCGAGCGACCAGGGCGTGGGCCGGCCGAAGCGCCCGATCACGTCTTCCCCCGCGAGCACGACGAGGGAGAAGGCACCCAGGAGGGAGACGACGGCGGCGAGACTCAGGGCGCGGGCCCGCAGGTGCGGGGCGTGTCGCAGGCGGCCGAAGAGCCAGCGTGGGATCCACACGAGGGCGAAGAGGGGCGCGCTCAGCATCAGCACCACGGCCGCGCCGGCCAGGGCGAGCTGCGCGATCACTCCGGCGGAGGACGCGCAGCGCAGCGTTTGCGGGGTCTGGATCAGCCGGCCCTCGGGAGTGTCGAGGAGGGCGAGGCTGGCGGCGGGATGCTCCTCGCGACGGAAAGCACCCTCGCCCACGGCCAGGTAGGTGCGCTCCTCGGCGAAGAGGGGCAGGAGTCGCAGCTTCTCTCCCTCGAGGCGCACTCGCGTCACGCCGAGGAGCCGCTCGAGAAAGCGGGTGGCCTCCTGCCGAGGGCTGTCGGGCACGTACCACCCGCCGTAATCCCGCGCGACCCCCTCGCTCACCTTCACGGCGGCCGGGGGAACGGGCTTCGACTTATGCCGGGTCGCGTAGTTGCGTAGGAGGTGGCTCACGTCGTCGAGGGCCCCTCCGCTTCCCGAGTTGATGAGGGCGACGAAACCCACGCCCGCGTCCTTGCTGTAGGCGAGGGTGGCGAGGCCGCCTTCGACGCCCCCGTCGTGGCCGTGCAGCTCGAAGCCTCCTTCGAAGGACACGTAGTTTCCGAGGCCGTAGCCCGCCGCGAGCCCGGCCCGGGCCGCGTAGGTGGTGGTCGGCCGCTCCAGCCGGTCGACGGCTGCTTCCGGGAGAAGGCCCCGCCCTTCGTAGCTCCCGCGATTCAGGAGCATCACCCCGAGGTGGGCGAGCTCGGCGGGGCTCGCGTTGATGGAACCCGAGGGCCGCACGAGGATCTCCCAGTAGGGGAAAGGCGTCGTGCCATCCGCGTGGTAGAGAGTAGCGGCCTTCTCGGGGGCGGGTCGGAAGTAGGTGGCAGTGGTCATTCCCAGGGGAACGAAGAGGCGCTCTCCCACGAAGTCCTCGAAGCGACGCCCGCTGAGCTTCTCGATGACGTAGGCGACCATGGACGGTCCCGAGTTGCAGTATGAGAAGCGGGTGCCCGGGCGCCAGCGCGAGCGCCGCGAGCGCGGCTCGTAGTCGAGGCCTTCCTTGAGGCCGAGCTCGCGGCCGTGGGCGTACTCGCGGAGGGTCAGGTCGTCGAATCCCGTCGTGTGTTCGAGAAGGTGGACGAGGCGCACGGGCTCCGTGCTCTCCCAGGGGTTCTCGAACGCGATCTCGGGTGCGTGCGAGCGGAAGCTGTCCTCGAGACGCAGCCGGCCCTCCTCCTGCAACAGGAGGGCGGAGAGGCCGACGAACATCTTGGAGATGGAGCCGATGCGGAAGAGGGTGTCCGCCGTGGCGTCGCGGCTCGAGGCCACATCGGCCGTCCCGACCCCGGCCGCCAGCTCGACCCCCTCACCGTCGAAGACCGCGTAGCCGACCGCTGGCGTCTTCGTGCGCGCCAGAACCTCGCGGATCCGGGTCTGCAGCTCCGTAGCACTCCGGGGAACGATCTTCTCGGTCGAGCGGTCCTCCTCGCCGGCCAGACGACCGGGCAGGAGCAGGGTGCAGGCGATGGCCCACCCGAGGGTCTTCTTCACCATGGCCTCCCGTGGCTTTCGGCGGGTGGGGATCGTAGCGGAGAAGGAGTCCGCCGGCCAGGGCGCCCCCCGGGAACGGGCGGCCTTGCCGGCGCCCGGCTAGAAGACCGAGATCTTCACGTGATCGTCGCCGTCCTTCACCTCGACGAGGGTGGAGAACCTGGCATGGCGGAGCAGCCGCACCGCGCGCAGGGGAGACACGCGGCCGTCCTCGCCGATGATGTCGGCGATCCCCTCGAGCGGGAGGTTGACCGTGACCTCCTCCTGCCCGCCCCGGCCGTGGACCTGGATGCGCAGGGTGTCGCCCCGCTTCTCGATGAGGACCCGCTCGTCCTCACCCTCGACCCGCAC
>Ga0326597_10009726_pt1 | contig 12859 bp, 20 predicted proteins | sample RVTome_12_FD_203789 | JGI IMG/M metagenome (GOLD analysis project Ga0326597, IMG submission 203789) | Soil microbial communities from uranium-contaminated site in the Upper Colorado River Basin, Wyoming, United States - RVT100D185 | ecosystem: Environmental > Terrestrial > Soil > Contaminated >... | reverse complement strand
GTCGTGTTTGATCGTTCGCATGCGCAGACCGGACCCGTCAGGGCCAACGCTGGCGGAGACAACGACGTCGCGGTCGAGATCCTCGGTCCTTACTGCACGGAACACGACGTTCTCCTGCAGGACCTTATCGTCGGCGAAGGCGCGGTCTCTAGCGTCGAAGACGTGGACTCGGCAAAAGCGCATCTCCCGTAGGAAGAAACGGCGGAACGGTTCGAAATAGGGACCGTTGCAGAAGCTCCTTGGGGTGATGGCGACCATTTCCCCAAGCGGTGCGAGGAGCCGGGCGGTCACGGCCAGAAAGCCAGCGTACAGGTTGGTCGTCTCAAGTCCAATGGATCGGAGCAGTTTCCGCTCCCTGGATTCCGTTCGGATCTTCCTGTAGGGCGGGTTAAGGATGGCGCAGTCGAATCTTTCCTTCTCTCCCGTGCCGAAGAGACCGCCAGCGAACGTGCTCGCGCCGGCCTCCAGGAAGTCATCCGCAATAATACGTCCCTCAAATCGAATCCCCGCCTCTTCGCTCATTGCCCGGCAGAGATCGAGTGTCTCGCGGAGATAGCCGACGAGTAAGGGATCGATCTCGTATGCAGTCAGAGCGATCGCGTTCGGACGCTGCGGCCTGAGGCACATCGCAGCCACGAAAGCGGCGGAAAGCGCCCCCAGTCCGGCACCTGGGTCGAGGACGCGGACAACGGGCTTTGTGCACTCGATCATCCCCGCCATGAACGTCGCGATCGATGCAGGCGTTAGGAACTGTCCCATGAGGGCACGACGCCGAGTGTCCAGCCGGATCGAAGCGTCCCGGCGGGCAGCCTCGATCGATGACAGGAGCGCATCCGCGCTGCTGTTCGTGATCTCTTGGAAATCTTTCATCTCGGTGTCACCTATCTCCCCGACCGTTCATCACTTACCGGCTGTCTTTGCGGCATCTTCGATCCATTTGCCGAGCTTCTCGTGATCCACGTACTTGTAGGCCTTGTACCCGTTTGATTCGATCTTGGATGGAAAGAAGTCCACGTTGGTTTCAGCGAGGTGCCGGACGCGATCGTAGAGCTTGCGAAAGAGTCTCTCCTGCCGCAAGAAATACGCATCCAGCATCCAGAAGGCGATGGCCGGGAAGTAGGCGAGGTACACGAACAGCGCCTGGGCCCCCCCAGCGGCCAGCGCAAAGAGCGCCGAGATGAGGACCACCGACCAGCCCTTCAGTAGAAACGAATTGACGGACATCCGGTTGACGACCGCTTGGATCATCTCAAGGTGTGCACGCTTGTTTTCCACGGTTACCTATCCGCTGCGCTCATGTTGCCTCTGTCCGGCGAACTATGCTTATATCGATTCGCATAAGATCCTAAAGGCAGCTTTATGATCCGGATAAGACACTTGTAAACATAGTATCGTATTGTACTAAAACCTGCAGTATTGCGCCATTGCGTCGAGTTTGGTGCATGGATGTCAACCTCTTCTGTAGATCAGCATATGAGCACCTGTACCACGCCACCTTTTCCTCTTCAAAAACACCCAAAGCCCGGTAGCCGCGAGTGATTCTCACGGACCAGACGTTTTCTTCACGGTTGATACATTTGAAACGCAGAGAAGGATGGAAGGGGTTCTGTTTCCATAAACGATAGGTTTTTCTCGCGCTGCGCTTGATATCTTCGCCGAGAGAGGCATACGCCGCCCAGAAGGATGGCAGCGTGTCAGATCTCATAACTGGTCGTAATCCAATGGCTTGGCGTGCCCTTTGGCGATTTCCTGCTTGGCTCGGCGCGCGCCTGCTATCAGTTGAGGTTGCGTTCGCTTAACCAGACTATCCCATTCAAGTTCATCTTGGAGATCTGCAAGATACTCGCGCAGGTGCTCTATGACTTGCTCTTGCACTGTTTCGGGTAAGGATTCCAGCATTTTTACCATTGTAGCAATTGCTGTTGACGCCATACCCGGACTCCTCTCTTGAATACTCCTGTCTGTACCCTACACACTGATCTTACTTGCCTACATCAGTTTCAACGAGGCGGGCTAGCGCGCAGGTTTGAGCCGCGCTCGGCTTGTTGTGCGTCGGCTCGATGCCCTGGTTAGGCGCCCTGAACGCTTCATTATTGGATCCAGAGAAAGGACCATCAAACCCAAGTTGGCGCAACCGACGAATGAAGTCCCGTCGTCTACAGGGTGTCCACCGACTCACGGGTCGGCTCCTGGTTGAGATCGATGCCGGCAATGACGGGCAACGAATGGCCTAATTTGAGTCCGACGAAAATCCAGTCCTCCAGCGTGGAGCGAAGCTCATCTTGGCATTGACGCAATGTGGCGCCAAATGCCATAACTCCTTGGCATGCCGGGATCCTGCCACTGAAGGCGCCGTCTTCCAGCTTGTCATACTCGGCCTGCGCCGTAGCCTGGTCAACATACTCGGTTAGGATGTATTTTGTTGGCATGGCACCGTCCTTGGAGATCTTTTCGGAATACATCTCGATCTACGGCGCGACTGTCTCAAATGCAACTTGCAAATGCTTGGGCTTGGCAAGGGTAAAATTCAGCTTCTCAAAGCCAATCACCTTGCCGGCTTTGTCCTTCATCAAGATCACTTCTTCACCGGTCTCTTCACTGACATACTCCTCCTGAGGGTTGCCAAACCAGACCGTCAACGTGTTGCCGATTTCGTCGTAGAACACCTTTACTTGGGCCATATCCGCTCTCCTTCTTTGATTGCATCCGTAGGGTAAGCCGTAATCAAGAAACCCTTGCCATCTGATCGTTTAGCAACGGCACATACCCAGCGGCCCATTCTTTCAGGGCTATAGAATAGGTGGACTGCCGGATCACTTCTACTTAACCGGATTTCGCTCGGATTTTCCAATGTTTGCTTGACATCCTGCTCACGCCCGGCCATTGCTGGATGTTTGATCGTGACAATGATCTCCCAGTAAACCTTTGTTATCCGCACTTGAAAACCGAGTGGGGTCATCACTTCAAAGAGAACGTCAGCCATTGAGGGAGCGTCATCCATACATGCAATTGTAGCAGTGATTGCAGAAAAAAGAAGGTGGGTCAGCTCTGTACACTGGAGTTCGAAACATCGTGCCGCTGCGCCAAGCAGTGTAGCAACTGAATGATCGCGAACGAATCTTACAGTACCTTAACCCAGCGCCGACGCTGGTGGGGACGAAATCCGGCGCGTTGGTAGAGATGCTCTGCGCGGGATTGAGATGCCTCAACTTCCAAATCCACGGCGGCGCAGCCATGCTCCTTGGCCATACGGCAAACGGCATCGAGCATGGCTTGCCCCACCCCCTGCTGGCGTTGCTCTGGCCTGACGTACAGCTCCTCCAACCAAGCCGACTTGCCGCCGTGCTCCAGCGTCCACGTAAACGTCAAGTACGCCACGCCCACGGCCTCGTCGTCCATAAGAGCGAGCAGGAACAACCCGCGTGATGGGTCCTTCAGCGGGCCTTCGATGGCTTGCTCCAGCTTCGCCGCAGCCATGGCGATGTTGTGCTCGTCAAACTGCGCCAACAGCAGTTGAAGCAGACCCTCTCGATCCTTCAGACCGGCGACAGCAATGTCCACGCCCTTCCCTCCTTCAGCAGCACGATGCTTACGTGTGGAATCAGGACGACACATGGTATCATCCAGGCATGATCGAGCAACGGAGGTGTGTGAGCCCTCGCAAGCGCAGCGGCAACGCCGAGAACTTGTGCCGCACGCAAGTCGAGATCCAACTGAACGAAGGCGCGCACGTCAGCGATTTGCTACATCGGCCGCTTGGCAGCCATCTAGTCATGGTCACCGGGCACCACAACCAGCGGTTGCGCGATTGGTGGGGAACGTACATTGCCAATGAAGCTTGAGCATTCGTTCAATAATGATAGCGTGCTTGGAGGAAGTCAATGCGTTCATTTCGCACCAGATAGACAACTCGGTGCTCTTGGGTCAGCCGTCGAGACCAAACATCTGGCATGAGGTACTTCAACGGTTCTGGTTTGCCCACTCCGGTGAATGGATCACGCAGGATGGCCTCCACCAACTGAAACACGCGAAGGGCTACCTTGCGATCGGTTTCCACCCAATAGCGCAAGTCTTCACGAAACTCTGGTTGGAATACCGCGACTCTATTGCGGTGTTGAAGTGGTTTAAGTTCACGCTTTTGGGGCAAGGCCCATCTCCCGGCGCAGCGCTTCGACGGTTTGCGGTTTTATTTCTTCGGAGAAGGCGCGTTGCAAAGCGGTCAACAGGCGCTTGGCGTTTTTCGGCGAGCGCAGCAGGTGCGCGGTTTCCAGCAGGTTAGAAAGTTCCGTAGAAGCCACCAAGGCCACGTCCTCCGCGCCACGGCGGTTGATGATCACGATTTCGCGATCATCGGTGACTCGCTTTAACAGCGTAGCCAAGTTCGCTCGAGCATTGGAGTAAGTTGTTTGAACAGCCACAGATCCCTCTTTTCGCAACAAGTTGTACAACCATACTGTACAAAATTTCAGCTCGATGATCAAGTCCCGGCAAGAAGTTGTGAGAAAACGTCCAGCGCGGTCACCGCGTAGATGTTGGCCGAGCCGCGGCTGAAGCCATGTAAGAGCGAACGCTCAGCGGATGGGGCAGCCGATCAAAATGCCCAGTCGGATGTTCCCCATCTTCGCTTGGCGCCAACGACGGGTGGTGTTCATCGTCTCCCCCTTTCGTCATGATGGGCATCAGGCTACCCAGCGCGTGTGGACGGCGTTTGGTCATTGTGTGAAAGTTTCGTGAATCCACGCGCATTGTCCGTTTCGCAGAACGGCGTTAGAATGCCCCACAAAGGGGTGTTTATGGCGACGCTGCTGGTGGTGGACGACGAGGTCAAGCTGTTGTCTCTGCTGCGAGAGTACCTTGAGAATGCGGGCTTCTCCGTGCGCACTGCAGGCACCGGCCAGGCAGCTCTGGCTGAGTTCAACCACGCGCCGGTGGACTTGGTCGTGCTGGACTGGATGCTGCCGGATATGGAGGGCATCCAGGTCGCCCAGGCCATCCGCAAAACCGGCAGCACGCCGATCATCATGCTCACCGCCCGCGCCGAGGAGGCGGATCGCGTCGTGGGTCTGGAGCTGGGCGCGGATGACTACGTGGTCAAGCCGTTCAGCCCGCGGGAGTTGCTGGCGCGCATCAAGGCGGTCCTGCGCCGCAGCGGCGAAGGGGCTCCCGCAGAGGCGCAGTACAACCTCGGCCCATTCACATTGGATGAGGGCGCCCGCGAGTTGTTCAAGGGCGGAACGAACATCGAGCTAACGGCCACGGAGTTCAACCTGCTGACGCACTTACTCAAACATCCCAAGCGCGTGTTCACGCGCCTTGAGCTGCTTCACGTATTGGAAGGGCACACGTACGCCGCCTTCGAGCGCACGATCGACACCCACATCAAGAATTTGCGCAAAAAAATCGAGCTAGACCCGCAAAACCCCTGCTACCTGCTCACCGTTCACGGGGTGGGCTACAAGCTCGTTGTCCCCACGTTCGCGCCATGATCGGCCTGCGTTGGAAACTGTGGGGTGTGGTCGTCGGCACGGTGTTGCTCACGTTGTTGCTCATCACCTGGCTTGCGAATTGGCTCACGCAGGGCGAAATCAGCGACTACGTCACCCGCGAGCAGCGCGCGGTTGCGGCGGCGATTGCCCCACTGTTTGCGGATTTTTACATGGAGCACGAGGGGTGGGAAGCACTGGCAGGTCCGCTGGGAATTGGGAAGCTCAGGCTCATAGCCCCTCAAGAACGATCGCCCATTGCGCAGGCGAATCGAGAGCCGATGCCGCTGCGCCTGCTCATCAAGCCGGTGCTGGACCGTAACCGCGTCGTGGTCAGCGATGAAGCAGGCTGGGTGGTGGCCGACTCGATGTCCGAGGGGATAGGCACGCAGTTGTCAGAGTCTGAGGTTGCGCAGGGGCAGCCCATTCTGGTGGGCGAGCGGGTGGCAGGCCGTGTGTACGTCGGATTGAAAGCATCGGTCGAATCCGAACGACTCGAGATGCTGTTTGGCGAAAGGATTCAAACCATCCTGCTGGGTGCCGGCGCATTGGCCGCCCTGGTCGTATTGCTGTTGGGGGGCTGGTTTGCCGCCCACTTGATCCGACCGATTGAGACCATCAGAAAAGGGGCGCAACGCATCGCGGCGGGCCAGCTGCATACCCGCATCCAATTGAAACAGCGTGACGAGCTCGGACAACTGGCAGGCGCCATGAACCAGATGACGCAGCAGTTGGAAGACGCTCAGCGCTTGCGCCGGCAAATGGTGGCCGATATCGCCCACGAGTTGCGCACGCCGCTTGCGGTGCTGCAGGGCAATCTCGAAGCCATGGCCGACGGGTTGATCCCCTTGAGCAAGGAACGGATGGGATCGATCCATGCAGAGGCCTTGCTGCTTGGCCGGCTGGTCGAGGACCTGCGAACGCTGTCCCTTGCCGAGGCCGGCGAGCTGTCGCTCAAGATGGAGGTGATACCGCTCGACGCGTGGTTGCGTTCCTTGATTGAATCTTTGCAAGCCGCGTTTCAAGAGCATGGCGTCGCCCTGCAAGTGGATATTCAAGAGAGGGTACAGCTTGCAGCAGATCCCGAGCGCCTTCGCCAAATCCTGTTGAACCTGCTGACCAACGCCCTCCAGCACACGCCAGCCGCGGGCCACGTCACCCTGACTGCGCGTCCGGCAAGCGAGTTTGCCCTTATCGAAGTCCGCGACACGGGGCAGGGAATACCGCCCCAGGAGCTTGGTCAGCTGTTCAACCGCTTCTATCGCGGGGCGCGCTCCAGGGTGAGGCCAGGAAGCACGGGCTTGGGGCTGGCGATTGTGAAGGCGTTGGTCGAAGCGCACGGCGGGCGGGTTGCGGTGCAGAGCGCCGTCAACCAAGGGACGACGTTTTCCTTGACGCTGCCCATGGCGCAAGCGGACGATGCCCGTGGTTAGGCGCGGCCCATCTCTCGTTGCAAGCGTTGGTAGATGGTGTGCAAGCGCCTTCGCAGGTCTTTAAAAGAAAGCCGGTCGAAGTCCTGCTCAATCTGACAGAAGGTTGGCAACACCCAGGTGAAGCGCTTGTGGCCATTTGGCACCCAAAGGGCGGCGATATGGGCAATGCCGGATTGCAACAGCTTCAGTTTCTCTTGGTGCAAATGCATCGCTCCTTCGGCTGCACGGTGATGGCCTCCATTGTTCAGGCTGTCTCGACCAAATGATGTATTAACGATTACCTTGGCGCATCTGGAAGTGTCTCAATTGACACTGCGGCAAGGCTGTCTTATGATCCTGTGATACTGGAGGCCGTCCGCATGCAGGCATGGAAGGGGAAAAAAATGGCTGCCACACCCAAGAAGGGCCCGATGTTCTCGCTCGTCAACATCCCGATGCTGTTCTATCTGTTCGTGCTCTACAACGTGCTGAGTTTCGCGCTGAATCCAACCATGACCGATCCCTTGTTTCAGGTGGGAGTGAACTCGGGCGGCGTGGTGGCGTTCACCTGGGGCGATTTGTGGATCGTGTTGGGCATCGTCGGACTGTTCGTCGAGCTGGTGAAATCCACGCGAAGCACGAATCCGTCCATCTTCGAGCACGGTTTGTCCATGGGGTTATTCGTCTTGTTCCTGCTGGAATTCCTGCTGATCAAACAGGCGGGGACATCCACATTTCTTATACTGACCCTCATGCAGCTGTTGGATGTGGTGGCGGGCTTTACGATTTCGATCTCGACCGCACGCCGCGACTGGGGAAACTAGCTTTCGGGGAGTGATCCATGTTCGAGCGCATCTGCATGTTCTTGCTGATTTGCATCAGCATCCTGGTTTGGCTCATCGGCTGCAACATCCAGGGGTTGGACCCTGAGTCCAGCGCCGGCTTGATCCCGTGGGTGGGCGTGTTGGGATTTGTGGGCATCATCGTGGCGCTTTCCGCCTTCACCAAGATGGAGCTTGGGGAGGATGAGAAAAAAGCCAAGTGATCTCTCAGGCTGAAGGCCATCCCTGACCTTTCCTCAAGGATCAGCATTTCAGTCGGGGCAGAGCGGACAAGTATGCTATACTCCCTTTCAAGAGCCTGCTAGATTGAGAAAAGCTGGGCCTTCTGGAAAGGGAGGGGTGTGCGTGGGTAGAATTCTCCATCATGGCTCCATCGGATTCCTCAGCGTAGCGTTGGTGTTTGCATCGTCGGGTTGCACCTTGCTCCAACCGATCAATCCACCGCAACTCGGTCAGACGGAGCTCTATCTCTTTGTTCAAACAGCGACGAGCGGGACGCTGACGCCGCTTAATCCGGCAGTTGGCCTTTACCGGCTCACGTTGCAGAACGTGAGCCCCAAGGTGGTCTTCTTCAGTGATCGGCCTAATCGAGACTCCGGCTCGATGCCGGTGCAAAGTTATCTGGACGAGATCTTTTCGCCGACCGAGGCCAATCCCAATGGGGCGCTGGTCATCGAGCTGACGGATGGCGCAGATCAGCTCACCATCGCGCTTGAGCTTTCAGAGCCCGATTACAACGCCTCAGCCAGTACGCTCAGTTATCTTGTCAAACAATTGGACGATGTCTCGGAGGGATTGTCGCACCTGAGCTATGATCAATTGGAAATGCTGCCAGCGCAATTTGGCAACGCCGAGCTCTTCATTGACTCCGGCGACTATCATCGCTGCTATGGACAAATAGTGAATAATTCCAGCTACGAACTCGGGCTCGACCGGGGCTCGCTGGACCCCGCGTACAGCAATTCCAACAACTGGGGCGACCACCCGCCGGATACGATTGCAGCCAACGGCAGAGGGGATTGGACGTTCCGGTTTCACGCCGCTGACCATGACAAAACGGCGAATCTTGATTACGTTGGACCCGATTCCGATATAGGCAGTGTCGAGCTGAATTTCTATATGACCTGCTACACATACACGGACGCGCTGGGACATCAGGAAGGGAAAGTGAACTACGATATCAATTCCTCCGGCTGCATCACAGTGAGTGGTTCCATTTTTGTGATTACATGCGCCAAGATCGAACACGGCAAGGGTGGGCAGCAAATAATCTACACAATTGAAAACGTTACTCTGCCATGAATCTGGCACACATGAGGCAGCCGTCTGTCAAATGAAGCGTATCGGCTCTTGGGGGGGAGTCCGACAGGCTACTTGATACCCAGGATTTCCTTGAGCTTCGCGACGAATTCGTCCGCCCAGTCAACGACTTCATCAACCTTGGTCTGATCTATGTCCGCATGAATCGCGTAATCGCCGGCCTGCCGCAGATCAAAGCTCATTCGCATGTACCCGCTGAATTTCCTGTCAAGCAAGCCAGTCTTGATGTACTCGCTGCCAAGCTTGTTCAACAGGCCGGTATGGGTCTTGGTGGAGATGCCCTTTGCAGCAAGCGCCGCCGATGCCGCGTGAAACATCGCATAATATGCACGATCAGCTGCCGTTCTCAGGTCCCCTTCTTGTTCAACCTTCCTGGCCGTGGCAAGGAACTGGTCAGCCAGCTGAAAATGCTTTCTGATAGTGTCTGAGGAATTGTTTGCCATAGATAGCAACACCTTCCTTCAAGACCTCCCTGAGGAACAATGAGCCCCGCTCTAGCCAATTCTGGAATTCATCAGGCGTCACATAGAACAGGGTTGTCATCGTTTCATGTTCCAGGTCAATCTCTGTGCGGATGGAACTCGCACGGTGGTAGATCTCATTTTTCTTGGGACTGACGATCATCACATCTATATCGCTTTCGCTGTGCGAATCGCCCCGGGCCACGGAGCCGTAGACGATGATTGCCTCAATCTGGCCGCCGAGTTCAGAGACAAGCCTGTCTTTCAGCTCGCCCAGCACCGTCTCGTACAGCCGCTGCCTTTGTTTGAGCGCCATAGGGTTCACCTGATTTGAGTTTAACCCATCCGGCTTTAAAAAGCAGGGGAGTGAGGGTTCTACGGCGTGGGAAGGGATGGATGGTGGGCGAAACAGGGATCGAACCTGTGACCTCCTGCTTGTAAGGCAGGCGCTCTCCCGCTGAGCTATTCGCCCTTGCAGGCCTGAAGTATAACTTCGTTCATTTGAACACGCAATCACGGCGCGGCGCAGGGTTGGATGACAAAATGCTCATCCAGCCACTGCCCGATTACGTTCTCGCGAGCCAAGTGATGGGCGTAGTGCAGGTGCAGGCACTTGATGCGGCTCCAGTCGGCAAGCCCGCCGATGCCCCTGGACGCAAACCCTTCAGACCAGCCTTGCGCCTCCATCCAGTGGCGATCTTCTGCCGTGAGCGTTTCCCAGCGCTCCGCCACGTACTGACGCTGATTGAGCTCGTAGCTGATGCGCAAGACCGAGTCTTCTTGTAGAAACCTTTCGAGCTTGCTGATCCATCCGTCGTGCTCCAGACGAGAAACCTGCTCGATGATGCCGGGGCAGGTCAACCAAAACAGGGTGGGGAAAGGCTCAGCGCCGCTAGCCAACTTCAAGAGCGGATACACCTTGACCACCTGGGGATGACCTGCCGGACAGCGCGTTTCCACGCTGAGCACGCCGCGCGGCTGGCGCCCGAGCTGCTTTCGCAAAACCTCCAGATCACTGGCGCTCACGTGGCTCATGGATTCTGCACTTGAATTTGCCCCGGATCGTAGACCACGATTTCCGGCCCGCGATATCGGATCAATTCGCCGCTGACGCGCAAGGTGTGGCCTTGATGCGCACGCGGGTCAAGGCCCAGGGTCTGGAAGCGCTCCAGCGCGCACGCCGGGATGAAGGCCGTGAAATCCTCCGTTCGCTCCCGCTCGGCGCTTAGAAAGGCATTGCCCTCTTGCGAAACGTAGACGTCTGAAGCCAGGAAGGTGACAATCACCGCTTGGCCTGACAACGAACCGAGACGTTCTTCAGCTTGCGCGGCGGAGAGCGCGGGCCACGCGCTCGCACCGACGAAGATCGAGGTTGCGGGGCCGAACGGCTGCCATTGACCGCCGATGCTGGCCCGCAGACGGTAGAAATAGGTGCGACCCGGCTGGACGTCTGCATCTACGAAGTACCATGCCTGGGCAGGGATTTCTTCAAACGTGCGTTCGCACGCCGCTGTAGCGCTCGCCGCCCTACATACTTCAAAGCCGTCAATCGTGACCTGCGGCTTGGGGTGCCACTCCAAGCGCGCAGTGCCGGAGGTGGTGTTGAAGTGCTCCACCCGCATGCGCCATGGAGTCTCCGAAGACTTCGCGTATTCAAAAGCATCTTGAGCCAGACGATTGAATTCAGCTTGATAGCGGGCGGCAAGCGGCGCGTCCTCGATGATCAAGACATTTTCTGCGTTCTGCGCAAATGCGCTGCCCGTCCAGTTGGCGGAGCCTGCGAACACGACTTGGCCGTCAAGCACGGCGAACTTGTGATGCAGCAGCCCAGGCAGCGGGGCGATTTGACCGACCCCGAGCGACAACATCTCGTCCATTTCAGAGTAATCGCACCCTTGCCAGCCCTGGCGATCCCACAGCGCGTCCACGCGCACGCCGCGCGTGAGCGCGTCCAGCAGCGCCTTGTGGAGACGGTCGTTGGTGTAATAGTACATGGCAAGCTGGATGCTGTGCTTCGCGGTCTGGATCCAACGGATCAGCTCGTTCTCGATTTGCGTATCCGGCGAGAAGAAGACGTGGACAACCCGCTCAGCAAGCGCGATGGCGCCCGGTTCATGCGTGCGCGTCCGGCTTGCAGAGTTTGCATCAATCAGGCGCTCAAATGCTCGCGTGTACTGCTGCGCCAGATCTGCACTTTCCACCCACAGCGCGTTGTTGGCCTGCTGCGCCAAGCCACCGGTCGTCCAGTTGGCGGAGCCGGTCCACACCGCGCGCCCGTCGGCGACGGCGAACTTGTGGTGCATCAAGCCTGTTCTAGCGTAAACGTGCACTTGGGCGCAAGGGGCGCGTTCCGTCAACGACCGAGAGTCGCTTTGCATGGCTTCCCGATCCAGCACCATGCGCAATCGCACGCCTCGAGTGCACAGATGGCTCAGCGCTTCCAGAATGCGCGGGTCGTCAAGATGGTAAATGGCGACATCCAAGCTGTCCTGCGCATCTGCCAGGAAGCGCATCAGCGCGGCGGCCAGCTCGTTGTCCGTTGACGGCGACAGCGGGTCGGTGAAGAACGCCTGAACCTCGTTGCCGACCTGAGTGGCCGACGAGGGGTCCGCCACGGCACAGCCAGTCAGACCCAGGGGCGCGCAACAAAGCAACGCCGCCGCCATTCGAAGTGCTAGCATCGTTCTGATTATAAGAAGTTTGGAGCGAGGTGACTTGCGTCGCCCGTTTCCAGAGCACTACAATGCCGCCAGCAGCATAACCTCCCAGCCTCGGCCAAGGAGCAGCCATGAGCATCTACATTGACTCCAGCACGCGCGTGGTGGTCCAAGGGATCACGGGAAGCGAAGGCGGATTCCACACGCGCCGCATGCTGGAATACGGCACGCACATCGTTGCCGGCGTGACGCCCGGCAAAGGGGGCGCGTCCTTTGTAGGCGTTCCCGTCTACAATACCGTCAAAGAGGCGGTCAAGCATCAAGGAGCCAACGCGGCCATCATCTTCGTGCCTGCCGCCTTTGCTGCAGACGCTATGCTGGAATCCGCAGATGCCGGCATCCCTCTGATTGTGTGCATCTCCGAGCGCGTGCCACTGCACGATATGTTCAAAGTCTACCCGGTGGTGCGCTCCCGTGGCGTGTCATTGATTGGTCCCAACTGCCCGGGCGTCATCTCTCCGGGAAAATCCAAGCTCGGCATCTTGCCCGCCCACGTGTTCAAGGAAGGGCAGGTGGGCATCGTCTCGCGCAGTGGAACTCTAACCTACGAAATCGCCGACCAGCTCAGCCGCCAAGGCATCGGCCAGTCCACCGTGGTCGGCATCGGCGGCGACCCGATCGTGG
>Ga0326597_10009725_pt1 | contig 12859 bp, 8 predicted proteins | sample RVTome_12_FD_203789 | JGI IMG/M metagenome (GOLD analysis project Ga0326597, IMG submission 203789) | Soil microbial communities from uranium-contaminated site in the Upper Colorado River Basin, Wyoming, United States - RVT100D185 | ecosystem: Environmental > Terrestrial > Soil > Contaminated >... | reverse complement strand
GCGGTCTTTTAAATGCCACGCCTGTTCCCGGCGCCACTCGCACCTCCGTGAATACCTTTTCTCCCCAGACTTCGCTCATGGCACATTCGTTAATGGGATCGTATTTCGGGGTGGAAATGAAACACGCCGGTTATGACAAAATAGTCATTCGCGGCAAAAGCCCCGACCTGGTCTATCTGTGGATTAACAATGGCAAAGTGGAAATACGCGATGCCACCCATCTGCGGGGGAAAGGCACTCAGGAAACGGCGGCGCTAATCAAGGAAGAGCTGCATGATAACAAAGTTCAGGTAGCCGCCATCGGGCCGGCCGGTGAAAATAGGGTCTATATGGCCTCCATCGATCACAGTCACGCGAGCGCGGCTCGAGGGCCGGGCCCGGTCATGGGGGACAAAGGGTTAAAGGCGATCGCCGTTCGTGGAACGCAGGACGTCCATTCCGCCCGGCCGGCCGAGCTCTTTGAGATATGCCTTCGCCTGAGCAAGGAACTTTACGACAACCCGAACGTCGGCGACTGGATGGCGGTCGATGAGGACGACAGTTTCCACCACGACAATTTTTCCTGGGGCAATGCGCGCGTGCGGCAAAAAATGTGGAGCAAGGAACTCCAGGAGAGGTGGACGAGGTTAAAGTATGACCACATGGACCGGCAAACGGGGTGCTATAACTGCCCGAAGAAATGCCACAACGTGATTTCCTGGCCGGGACGGAAAAGGTTCTCTTATAAATGCTACGGCAAAGACACCTACCACATGGCGGCTTTCCAGGAACTGGACTTCAGCTATGACATTCTCGGCGTGGCGCAGGAGTTAGGACTGGACTCATACTCAACGCCGCAAGTGATCGCCTTTGCGCTTGAACTCTTGGAAGCCGGGATTCTGACCGAGAAGGATTTCCCGGGAATGCCGTCCGACGTCAGGCAGAGGTATTTCTACCTCCTTGATAAAATTACACGCCGCGAGGGGATTGGAGATGTTTTAGCCAACGGTGTTTCCTTGGCGGCCCGCCAGATCGGTAAAGGGGCGGAAAAATTCGACCACAATACTGTAAAGAGATTCGAGCAGCTGCCCATCAAGCTCGGAAAGGTAAACCCGCCCTATTTCCTCATGATCGCCACGGGTGAGAAGATGTCCATCACCCAGATCGAAGGGTCCTTTCCCCAGGACCCCCTTCCTACCATGGAGCAGCGAGAAAAGTTTGTCAAAGAATGGGTCGCAGTCCCTCATGAAAAGTTTAAAGAATGGTTCCTGAGATGGGAAAAACGCAATGAAATATCCAATGAAGCATCCTGTGCCATTACCGATTGGAATGAGGCGATGCATTACATCGATGACAGCCTCGGGCTCTGCGGATTTGTATCATCGTTCAGGGGCCAATTCGGCGGGAAAACCGGATATCACGTTTGGAATATTCCGCAGCTGATCTCGCTTTCGACCGGATTGGAGTTTGATAAGGACAAACTGTGGAAAACATTTCAAAGGATCCGGACTCTGGTCAGAGCCGTGAATGTAAGAAGGGGGTTGAGGAGAAAAGATGAGAGGCCCCCCGAGGACCACTGGGCGGTAAGAGACGAGAAGACTGAACAAAAGCTGCTTGACGACTATTATCAATTCAAGGGATGGACTACGGACGGTATTCCCAACAAAGAAACGCTGGACAAACTGGGCTTGAATTACGTGAGCGAGGACTTCATTAAGCGGGGAATCCTGACAGGGAACGAAAGCGCTCCGTCCAAAGAGACTTCAAAGGAACAAGAGAAGCAATAGAGTTCGGGGGATGGTAACCGTGAAGGGTGGTTTAAAGAAGAAGTTAGTCAAAGAAATAAAGGTCGATGTGGATAAATGCACGGGTTGCCGGTCATGCGAGATGGCCTGCTCGGCATTTCACGCTGTGCCGAAATATAGCAGCCTGAATCCAGCGAAGGCCCGGATTCGGGTGGTTATCGATGAGTCGAGAGATATATACGTTCCGATCCGTGCCGGTGAGTACACCCAAGCCGAGTGTACCGGGAGAAACATCTATACGATTCATGGGAAGGAATACTCCGAGTGCAGCTTTTGCCCGGCCTGCTGCCCGTCCAGGGATTATTTCAAAGAACCCGATTCCGGTCTCCCTCTAAAATGCGACATGTGTGAGGACGAACCGCCGCTGTTGGAGCCCATGTGTGTACAGGCGTGCCAGCAGGATGCCCTCACTTACGTCGAGAGGGAAGAGGTAGTCGAAGAACAAAAACCAGAAGTGAAGCTGGAAGAGATAGAGATCGTATTCGAAGCGTTGGTAAAGAAACATGGAAAGAAGAAGGTCATGGATACCTTTGCCCGATTGTCAAAGGGCTAAAGCGTTAAGGTGAAAACGGTGGAAGCTGTAGCCCCGTCCAAAGAGATCATAGACGTCATAAAAGAGAACGGCGGAGACGCCTTCAACTTATGCTATCAGTGCGGATTATGCGATACGGTTTGCCCCTGGAACAAGGTTCGAACCTTCAGCATGCGCAAGATAATCCGACAGGCGACCTTCGGTCTGACCGAGATAGAAAATGAAGAGATGTGGCTTTGCACGACGTGCGGAAGATGTCCTCAGCAATGCCCCAGGGGAGTGAAAATAATAGAATGCGGGGTGTCCTTACGAAGGATCGCCACGGAATTCGGAGTCTTTCCACCTTCCGTCAAACCTGTCCGTGTTGCCGCGGAAAGCCTCGTTCGTAACGGCAACCCCTTAAACGAAGAACGCGGAAAGAGGGCGGATTGGGCAAAGGGGCTCTCTGTAAAAACCTTTACCCAGGGGATGGAGATTTTATATTCCCCCGGCTGCTACCTCAGCTATGACCCGAGACTAAAAAAGGTAGCCGCCGCCACAGTCAATATCCTCAACAAGGCAGGGGTAGATTTTGGGATATTGGGTTCCCAGGAGGTTTGCTGTGGAGAAAGCATCCGCAAGACGGGCGACGAGGGCTTATTCAAACGCCTGGCCAGAGACAACATCAAAACGTTTATCGAGCATGGGGTGAAAAAGATCCTTGTTTCTTCCCCCCATTGCTACCAAACCTTCAAGAACGAGTATCCCGAATTCAGGGTGAACTTTGAAGTAGTTCATATCTCCCAATTCTTAGCCGAGCTTATCCGTGAGGGAAGGCTCCAGCCGAACAAGGCATCTGGGAAGAAAGTGACGTATCACGATCCATGTTACCTGGGTCGCCATAATGGCATCTATGACGAACCCCGCGAAGCCTTGGCGAATGTACCCGGTTTAGAGCTGAATGAGATGCCGGAGTCGCGGGCGAACAGTTTTTGTTGCGGAGGCGGCGGAGGCAGGATTTGGATGGAGACGCCGAGCCGCGAGAGGTTCTCCGATGTCAGATTGCGGCAGGCTATGGAGGTTGGCGCCGAGGTGCTGGTTACTTCTTGCCCGTACTGCATCAGCAATTTCGAAGCTAGCAGGGAAACTCTGGGTGTTGGCGAAAACATAGAGGTCAAGGATGTCACGGAAATCATCTCGGCCTCTCTTTAGCCGCATTTCTCACCATTCCCCCACCTCTGTCCTCCCCCGCGTCGCGGGGGAGGATGAAAGAGGGGGTTTGAACGATTGGAACTTTTTGAACGAATGGAACCCACGCTTATAATTAGGGACCGAGGGAAGTGAAACAAGAACCAGTTGAAAGACGGTTTGCTAAAAGTCCGGGCGAACGTGATTTCGGAGATGTCATGGTCGTCGGTGGTGGGATCAGCGGTATTCAAGCCGCTCTTGATCTTGCCAACACGGGCTTCAAGGTTTACCTGGTCGACAAAGCGCCGGCCATCGGCGGCAAGATGGCCCAGCTTGACAAGACCTTCCCCACGAACGACTGCTCGATGTGCATTGAATCTCCGAAGTTCCTGGAGTGCAGCAGACATCCCAACATAACGCTCCTGACCCGTACCGAAGTTGACAGCGTGAAAGGGCAAGCAGGAGAGTTCAAGGTCACGCTGACTAAAAAGCCTCGATATATTATCGAGGACAAGTGCACCGGTTGTACGACGTGTGCGCAGTACTGCCCGGTCAAGGTCCCCGATCCGTATAATCAAGACTTATCCTTGAACAAAGCCATCCATATTTATTTTTCTCAAGCGGTTCCCCTTGTCAGTTATATAGACCCTGAAGCCTGCCTCTACCTTCAAGGCGAGCAATGCACCATTTGCAGGGGAGTCTGCGAGCACAAAGCGATAGATTTCGATCAAGAGGAAGAGAAGTTGGAAGTGGAGGTGGGAGCGATCGTCCTCTCTCCGGGGTATGAGATATTCGATCCCAAGCTGAGGGGCGACTATGGCTACGGCAAGATAGAGAACGTGATAACCAGCCTCGACTTTGAGCGGCTGTTAAGCGCCACCGGGCCACACGAAGGTGAGATCAGGCGCCCTTCCGATGGGAAACATCCACATAGAATAGCCTGGATTCACTGCGTCGGCTCCAGGCAGGTCAGGGCGGGCGGCAACAGCTATTGTTCGGCTGTATGCTGCACCTACACCCAAAAGCAGGTGATCCTGGCCAAAGATCATAACGCTGAGATTCAGGCGACAATCTTTCACAACGATATCCGATCGTATGGCAAGGATTTCGAACGATTCTACCAGAGAGCAGCGAACCTTCCCGGGGTTCGATTTGTAAGAAGCTATGTGTCAATCGGAAGAGAGATCCCGGAAAGTAAGAATGTAACGATAAGATACTCTACAACTGGGGACGGCGTAAAAGAGGAAGAATTCGATCTGGTGGTGTTATCCGTTGGCTTGAATCCTCCGGCTGATGCGCGCGACTTGGCAACCAAGTTCGGCATCGAACTGGAGTCTCACGGATTCTGTAAAACGAATCCTTTGAATCCGATTGAAACCTCTCGCTCCGGAATCTTTGTCAGTGGCGCATTCCAGGGACCCAGGGACATTCCCGAGTCGGTTATAACCGCCAGCGGGGCTGATGCCCTCTGCAGCCAACTTCTTGCATACCGGCGCGGGAAGCTGAACAGAGAAAGGGAATATCCACCGGAAAAAGACGTCACTGCCGAGGAACCCAAAGTGGGCGTGTTTGTGTGTCGCTGCGGCGCCAATATCGGCAGGGTGGTGGATGTTCCTTCGGTCGTCCAGTATGCCTGTAGCTTAAAGAATATCGTTCACGCTGAAGAGAGCACCTTTGCTTGCGCTGCCGATACCGCCCAGAAAATAACTGACACGATCCGGGCAAAAGGGCTCAATCGTGTGGTCATCGCCGCCTGCACGCCGAGGACACATGAGCCGCTGTTCCGCGACACGCTGCGTGAAGCGGGAATCAATCCGTATTACTTCGACATGGCGAATATCAGGGAGCATTGCTCCTGGGTCCACTCGCGAGAAAAGGAAGACGCCACCCAGAAGGCAAAGGACATCGTTCGGATGTCGGCAGCTCGAGCGGCCCGATTACAGCCTTTGCAGGAATTCGAGCTGCCGGTCGACAAAAGGGCGTTAGTGGTCGGAGGAGGCCTGGCCGGAATGACCAGCGCTCTGAGTTTGGCCGAGCAGGGATTTGAAGTCTACCTGGTGGAAAAGGACAAGGATCTGGGGGGGATGGCTCGAAGGATTCATTACACCCTGGAGGGGATGGATGTTCAAGTCTATTTAAGTGATCTGATAGGCAAAGTCTACCGACACCCTTCAATTCATGTATCTACCGATTCGACCATCACAGAGGCTTCCGGTTATGTGGGGAACTTCATAACCAAAGTGACGTCTGAAGGAAGGGTCCGGGATATCCACCATGGAATAGCCATCATCGCTACCGGGGCTGAAGAATATAAGCCCACGGAATACCTTTACGGGGAAGATGATAGGGTGTTGACCCAGCTGGAGTTGGAGGAGCGAATCGCCAAAAGAGAAGAAAGGGTGATTGGCTCCAGCAGTATGGTCATGATCCAATGTGTCGGTTGCCGGCAGGAAGACAGAAATTACTGCAGCCGCGTCTGTTGCGATCAAGCTATCAAAAACGCCTTGAAACTGAAACAGATAAACCCCGGGATGGATATCTACATTATCTTTCGGGATATGAGAACTTATGGGTTCAAAGAGGATTATTACCGGGAAGCGGCGAGTAAAGATGTAAGGTTCATCCGCTACGAGCCGGATGACAAACCCCGGGTCGAGGCCGTTGAAGAGGATGGCAAGCCGATATTACGGGTTACCACGACCGATCCTATTTTGATCCAAAAACTTGTTATAGATACCGATTCCGTCGCTCTGGCTGCCGCCGTTATTCCTTCGGCGACAAGTCATGAAGTATCCAAATTATTCAAAATCCCCTTTAACCCGGATGGCTTTTTCCAGGAAGCCCACGTGAAGTTAAGGCCGGTTGATTCTGCCGCGGACGGCGTTTTCCTGTGCGGGACAGCGCACTATCCCAAGCATATATCGGAAACGATCAGCCAAGCGTACGGGGCTGCCGGCCGGGCTGCAACGATTCTCACGAAGGATTCCGTCGTGGCCTCCGGCGCTATTTGCGAGGTCAATGAAAATGCGTGCGTGTCGTGTGGGGGATGTATCTCCGTTTGTACGTACGACGCCATAGATTTCCATGAGACGCCAAAAGGCAAGAAGGCCAGGGTGAATCCCATTCTCTGTAAGGGAGACGGCCTGTGCAACTCCAGGTGTCCAACAGGGGCTATTTCTCTGAAACACTTCACCGACGAAGAGATTTTTTCCCAGATCGACGCGGCGTTTCCAGCCTCGGAAGAGACTCCGCTCATAGACAAAGCAGAGATGACTGTCTGAGGAGTGAGCGAAGAATGGTTGCAGCGTACAAGTTTAAGCCAAAGATCATAGGGTTTTTGTGCAACTGGTGTTGCTACGCAGGGGCGGACCTTGCCGGAGTTTCCCGCTATCAATACCCCCCCTATATAAGGGTGATCAGGGTGATGTGCTCCGGCAGAGTCGACTTGGAATTTATACTTCGAGCTTTCTCAAATGGAACAGACGGCGTGTTTATGGGCGGTTGCTGGCCTGGTGAATGCCATTACATCACTGAAGGAAACTACGGTTCGTTAAGCATGATGCATTTATGTAAAAAATTGCTGCAACACATAGGGGTGAACCCGGAAAGATTAAGGCTTGAATGGGTATCCGCCTCTCAGGGAACCCGTTTCGCGGCAGTCATGAATGACTTCGCCAAGCAGCTGGAGGAGTTGGGGCCTCTCGGCACAGGCGAAGGACTGGATAAAAATGGACTAAAGCGGAAACTGCAAGCCGTTACAAACCTGGTCCCCTACATCAAGCTGGTGGAAAGGGAAAGACTGAGAGTACGTTTTGATACGGAAGAGGAATACAAAACATTTTTCACCAGTGACGAGGTGGACAGATTATTTCATGAATTGTTCGTAGATAAATTGGCCGTAAGCCAAATTCTGTTGCTCCTGCGGGAAAGACCCCTTTCCGCGGGAGAAATCTCTGAGATTCTAGGTGTGGACGCGTCTACAATATCAACTCACCTCAACAATTCAGCAAGGCAGGGCTTGATCGAATTCGATGAAAGGCAAAATCGCTTTGTTCCGGTCTAAGGCAAGAGCGCTGGAGGAACTGGCTTATAGCGTATGGCTTATAACATATGGTTCAGGAATTTAAGCCATTTGCCATAAGCTATCGGCAATATGCTTTTTCAGCAGCCTGTTAGGACAGCGGCTATGGATAACGGTACGATCGATAAGATTCTAGATAAATATCCGAGCGATCCCAGCTCACTCATTCAAGTATTATTGGAGATTCAGAACGAACTTCGATGGCTTCCGAAGCACGCGTTGGCGAAAGTCAGCAAGAAATTAAACGTGCCTCTAAATCGGATACAGCATATAACCACCTTTTATAAAGCCTTCAGTTTGGTTCCCAAAGGGCGTCATCAAATTCACGTATGCACGGGCACTGCGTGTCACGTTCGCGGTGCGAGACGTGTGCTGGAAGTGGTTCAAAACGTGACCGGCCTCAAACCCGGCCTGACGGACCAGGATTTCAAGTTCAGCCTGGAGACTGTTAACTGCGTCGGCTGCTGCGCTTTAGGGCCGGTGATGGTCGTCGATGGCGAACATCACGGCAAGATGGCGCCGGCCAAATCGGAAGATGTGTTGAAACACTATGAGTAGGGAAAGTACACCACGGATAAATTCACCTGCTGAATTGGAAGAATTCAGGAAGGAGATCATATCGAAAAGAGATCCGAATAAGCCCTGCATTACTCTCTGTTCCGGATCTGCCTGCCATGCTTCCGGTAGTGGAAAGGTCGCCGCGAGTCTTGAAGAGGAAATCAAAAAACAAGGCTTGCGTGATGCGGTGGACATCCGAAAAACCGGTTGCCACGGTTTCTGCGAGCGAGGCCCTATCATCGTCATTCACCCCGAGGAAGTCTGTTATTTGCAGATAGAGCCGGGGGATGTCCCCGAGATTTTTTCCCGGACCATAAAGAGGAAGGAGATCATAGAGCGCCTGCTCTATACCGACCCCGGCACCAAGAAGAAGATCGTCCATGAATCTGAAATCCCCTTCTACAAAAAACAACAGCGGCTGGTTTTCGGCGCCAACGGCAGCATTGACCCGAAAAGCATTGACGACTATCTCGCTGTGGGCGGTTATTCCGCTCTGGTGAAAGCTTTGTTTCAGCAGACGCCGGAGCAAGTGGTGGAGGTGGTCAAAAAGTCCGGGCTGAGAGGGAGGGGGGGCGCCGGTTTTCCTACAGGGTTAAAGTGGGAATTTGCTCGAAAGAGTCTTGAGAAGACAAAGTATGTGATCGTCAACGCCGATGAGGGAGACCCCGGGGCTTATATGGATAGGAGCGTTCTCGAGGGGAACCCGTTCTCGGTCCTCGAAGGGTTGACCATCGGGGCCTATGCTATGGGCGCCCACGAGGGCTATATCTACGTTCGACAGGAATACCCCCTGGCGGTGGAAAATGTGACCCTCGCTATCAAGAAGGCTGAGGAGCACGGTTTTCTCGGCGAAAACATCCTCGGCTCGGGCTTTGATTTCACTGTCACAGTCCACCGAGGAGCGGGCGCTTTCGTTTGCGGTGAGGAGACGGCCCTCCTCGCGTCTCTGGAGGGCAAGCCTGGCGAGCCAAGGGCGAGGCCGCCGTATCCGGCCGTGCAAGGGCTCTTTGGCAAGCCGACAAACATAAATAATGTGGAGACATGGGCCAATATACCCTTGATTCTCAACAAGGGGCCCGACTATTTCGCCTCAATAGGCACGGAGGGGAGCAAGGGAACCAAGATCTTCTCACTCGTCGGTAAGGTGAACCATACCGGCCTCGTGGAAGTCCCCATGGGCATCAGCCTGAGAGATATTATCTATGAGTTGGGCGGGGGCGTCCCAGGAGGCAAGAAGTTCAAGGCCGTCCAGACGGGTGGTCCATCAGGAGGATGTATTCCTCCAGAACACCTGGATATTGAAGTCGACTTTGATGAACTGCGCAAGGTCGGCGCGATCATGGGTTCCGGCGGCATGATCGTGATGGATGAAGATACCTGTATGATCGACGTCGCCAAGTACTTTCTCAAGTTCCTTTCTGTCGAATCGTGCGGCAAATGCTCGCCATGCCGTGAGGGCATCAGGCAGATGCTTAAGATTCTGACCAGGATCAGTGAAGGAAAGGGAAGAGAGAGCGACATCGCACTTCTAGGGGAGCTGGCCGAATCGACCAGAGATGCCTCGCTCTGTGCGTTGGGTGGGACTGCCCCCAACCCGGTGCTCTCGACACTGAAATACTTTCGCCATGAATACGAGGACCACATCCTCCATAAGCGATGCCCGGCTGGAGTGTGCGAAGAGCTTTACAAAGCCAAGTGCATCAATGCCTGCCCAATCGGCCAAGATGTTCCGGGTTACCTCTCTCTGGTGGCTGAGGGCCGGTATGAGGAGGCGATCTCGCTCATCTATCAGACCAACCCCCTCCCGGGGGTCTGTGGCCGGGTCTGCACGCATCCGTGCACGGACGTCTGCCTCCGGGCGGAAACCGATGAGCCGTTGAACATTCCAAAGATCAAGCGATTCGCTGCCGACATGGCCAAGAGAAAGGGCTACACCGTAAAGCTCGAGAAAGGTAAGGCAAAGGAAGAGAAGATTGCCGTTATCGGCGGAGGGCCGGGCGGGCTGGCCGCAGCGTACAGTCTGGCGTTGATGGGATATCGACCCACTATCATTGAGGAGCTCCCGCAGCTGGGCGGCATGCTTCGTTACGGGATCCCCCCCTATCGTCTCCCCAGAGAGATCCTGGATCAGGAGATCGACTTTATCGTAAACGTGGGCGTTGAAGTCAAAACCAATACCAGGGTGGGGCGCGACATCACCCTCGATCAGCTTCAGAAAGAGTATGATGCCATATTTGTCGCCGTCGGTGCTCACAAAAGCCTCCCCGTCCGCGTTCCCGGGGAGGATTTTCCCAGTGTCAAGGGAGGCGCGGAGTTCCTCAGAGAAGTAGAGCTGGGAATCGCGGCGCATCCGGGAAAACGGGTAGCTGTAATCGGGGGAGGCGATGTGGCCATGGACATAGCCAGGACCTGCCGCAGGATGGGGGCTGAAGTGACCATTGCCTACAGGCGTGAAAGGAAAGACATGCCTGCCTCCGAAGAGGAGATTGCGGACGCCATTGCGGAAAAAATCGAACTCAAGGAACTCGTCGCCCCAAAGTCCATCCGCCGGGCCAATTCCGGGTTGGCCCTTGAGCTGGACGAGTGCGAACTCAGGGATTTCGACCGTAGCGGGCGCCGCAGGCCGGTCCCCATCGAGGGATCCGTGATCACCCGGGAATACGACACCATCTTCTCCGCCATAGGGCAGACCTCGGATCTTGACTTCGCCGAGTCGCTCGAGACGAAAAGGGACACGATCGCCGTAGACCGTCATCGCCTCCTTACCAGTCTCCCCGGAGTCTTTGCCGGCGGGGATGTCGTGAGCGGGCCGGCGCGGGTCGTCGATGCTCTGGCACACGGGAAAACAGCCGCGGTAGAGATAGACAGATACCTGGCCAAGAAAAGGGGCGGCCAGCCCTACGCGGAAACTTTGGAAAAGATCAAAGTGACCATGACGCTGCCCAAGGAAGTGATCGAAACACCGATGGCGGAAATTCCCAAGCTCGACCCCGAGGAGCGGATCAAGGACTTTACTGCGGAGGTGGAGCTTGGGTTCGACGAGGAGACGGCCAGGAAGGAATGCGGACGCTGTCTCAGGTGTGATGTCAGCTGGATGGCGGCGCGCGACAAAAGCATCGCGGTCGCCGGGTAAACGGCGCCGGCTTCCCAATAGTTAGAGGGAAAGCGATGATACTGTGTAGATTGACAAGAGAAGCGATTAGCGGGCTTGTTCAAAACGTTCAAGTCGTTCAAGGTTTCCAGCCGCCACCTCTGTCCTCCCCCGCGACGCGGGGGAGGATGAAGGAGGGGGTTTGAACGATTGGAACTTTTTGAACGATTGGAACGCACTATTCGAATTGGGAAGATGAGCAAAATCGTTTTACAGATTGACGGAAGAAGCGTCGAAGCAGAGGAAGGGATGACTGTTCTGGAGGCAGCCCGGAGTGTGGGGATATCTATTCCGACAGTCTGTCACCACGAGAAATTGAAACCTTATGGTGCCTGCCGAATTTGTGTAGTGGAAGTGGAAGCTCGCGGCAGGAAGAATCTCGTTGCTTCTTGCCTTCACCCGGCAGAAAAGGATTTGGTCGTAAAAACCAGGTCGGAAAAGGTAGATAAAACTCGCAAAATCCTTCTGGAGCAGCTTCTGGCCCATGCTCCGGATGCCGAGCTATTGCAGAACCTGGCTCAAGAGTACGGCGCAGACAAAGACCGTTTTGAAAAAGAGGCCTCCTTCTGCATACTTTGCGGTCTGTGCGTAAGATACTGCTCTGAGGTCAAGCAGAACAATGCTGTTGGCTTTTATGACAGAGGAGCAACTCGGGAGATACGTTTTGTTCCGGAGGTAGCCGCCAACGTGTGCTGGGACTGCAAGGAATGCTTCACGATCTGCCCGACATCATACGCGCAGGCCGCCTATTCTCTAACCGAAGCGCTCGCGTTTCCCTCAGCGTCTTCCCAGCTCTCGTTAGCGAAATAGTCAACGATCCATACCCTTCCAGGACGACGATCATGAATACCGTTGATGAAATTCTCGATTATGCGATCGACCAGGAACAGCAGGCTGCCGATTTCTATGCAAGACTTGCCGCGCGCGCCGAAAAAGCCGGTATGAAAAAAATGCTGCTTGAATTCGCGGAAGAGGAAAAACGCCACAAGGAACGTTTGCTTGCAGTAAAAACCGGCGAGCGCAAACTGACCCCGGAAAAGGAAGTACTGGACCTGAAGATTTCCGACTACCTGGTCGAAGTCGATACCAGCGACAACATCTCCTACCAAGATGCATTGATCGTCGCGATGAAAAAAGAACGCGCTGCCTTTCAACTCTATAGCGACATGGCCGAGAAAGCCCCGGATGCCAACCTCAAGCAGGTCTTCGCCGGTCTCGCCAAGGAAGAAGCCAAGCACAAGCTGTTCTTCGAGACAGAATACGAAGAACGTGTGTTGATTCACAACTGAACAGTACACGATCCTGTAAAAATATATCTCGCCAAGGTGCCAAGGCGCAAAGTGACACGGGGTGTCATTTCGACCGAGGGGAGAAATCTTTCTCAGATCCCTCGCATTCGCTCGGGATGACGGACCACGGCCCGTCACTTCGCGTCTTTGCGTCTTTGCGAGAGAGATATCTTGACCATAACTCCGCTCTAAGCCCGCGAGTTTTTCAAATCCTGTAGTCTTTACGGGGAGGTTTTATGTGGTGGGGTTCGCCCAACGGGCGAGTTTTTGCTTGACTTTTATCTGGTTAGTGTATTA
>Ga0326597_10009724_pt1 | contig 12859 bp, 9 predicted proteins | sample RVTome_12_FD_203789 | JGI IMG/M metagenome (GOLD analysis project Ga0326597, IMG submission 203789) | Soil microbial communities from uranium-contaminated site in the Upper Colorado River Basin, Wyoming, United States - RVT100D185 | ecosystem: Environmental > Terrestrial > Soil > Contaminated >... | reverse complement strand
CCTCGGCGGAAGCGCCAGCGACTATCACCGCGATCATTGGCTCGCGATTCGCGAGAACTTTGACAGTCGCGAGTACACCAACACGGGCGTGAAGCGCGACGCGACGACGTTTCTCAAGTCCACGTGGGAACGCAACGGCTGGCGCGTCGGCGGCGATTTTCATGTCCGCTATGTGCGTTTCGTGTACCAGCCATCGGACAACGCCGATTTCTACGCGCAGCCCGTGACCTGGAGCTTCGTCAATCCAAAACTGTCAGTGTCGTGGGATGACGGGCGGGCGGTTTCCTTCTTCGCCACCGCCGGACGCTCCTGGCGTGAGCCGGCGCGGAGCGACCTGCTCGCCGGTGCCGACGATCTCAATCGTTCGAACGCCAACGACATCATTCCCTTTTCCCAGGTGCACCCGGAAAAGGTGGACGACTACGAAGCCGGCGTCGTGTGGCGCTTCGCTCACGGATCGCTCACGGCGAACGCGTTCGCCATGGAGTTCCACAACGAGATTGCCCCGATCGGCGAGTTGAGCCTCACCGGGGCGCCGCTCCGGCGAAACGTCCCGGAGAGCTACCGGCGCGGCGTTGAGTTCGATGGCGCCACGCGCGTCCGGGGTGCCGCCACGATCCGCGGCAACCTGACGTTGATGCGAAGTCGCATCGCGGAGTACGACGACAAGAACGCGGGCGTCGTGTACCGCGACGTCGAGCCGGTCCTCACCCCACCGGTCACGGCCAATCTCGGCGTGGATATTCCGGCCGGTCGCTCCTGGGTAGTGGCGATTGACGGTCGTTACGTCGATCCCATGCACCTGGCGAACGACGGCAATCGCGCCCTGGTGGTTCCGACCGCGACGACATTCGGCGGCTCGGTGCGCTGGTCGGCCGGCAACACGGCGGTTCGATTGGACGTGTACAACCTGCTGAACGCCGACGTGTATTCCGCGGGTTACACCGACGGCGCGTCGCGCTACCTCTTCCCGATCGCCACGCGCAACGTGATGCTGACCGTGCGGCGCACGTTCGGCGGGTTTGGCGCAACGGGGCCGGACTGATCGGCTAGAGGCCGTCGCCCCGGGTCAGGCGGGCCGCGCTGCGGGCCACGATAGCCGCGCACAGGGCGACGAGTCCCGCGAACGCAAGCGTGAGCATGTACACCGCAATCGGCCGGATCTGCAGTATTCCGCCGAGCGTAGCCGCCACCGTTCCGACCGGACCGAAGGCCGCATCGTAGAGCAGCAACCCCGACCACGCGATCATTGCCGCAATGCCGGCGACGATCGGGCCGGACCGATCGCGCGACGTCATGGCGCCGAACGCAGCCGCGGAGACGGGGAGTGCCCACCAACCGATCACGGTCGCCGCGGCGAACGCCAGCGAGACGAGGAGCGTCCTGAGTGCGATGCGTCGGGTCACGGTACGCCCCGGAACCGAATCGTCGATGAGGTGACGCCGAGGTCGAGTTCATCGGCGCGGCGCGGGAACCGCAGGGTGTCCAGCGTGCCGGCGCTCCAGCGTCCGATGAACTCGTCGTAGCGGCGGCTGACCGGATTCCCCGACTGCCCGCCGGGGTAGATGCCCCACGCGCGCACCTCGTCGCCAAGTTCGACGACCATGCGCCAACTCGCGCTGTGGTTGCCGTCGCCGGACGACGGCGCAACGGAGCCGGGCCCACCCGTAACGGGAATGCTGTCGCGGGAGAGCGCGGCGATGCCAAGAAGGTGGCGCGCGAGCGCATGACGCGACGCGCCCCAACGCCAGTTCGGACCGGGTGGGCCGAGTCGGGCGACGACGCGCTGCCAGGCGGCGGTCACGCTCGCGCGGAGAATATCGTCGCGCCGCTCGCGCACGTTCGGCGTCGCGCGATCGTCCCACCACGGGCTGTCGGGCTCCTGCATGAGCTGGAGCAGGATGGCCGATTGCGGCGTGTCCACGCGTCGGGGGCGTTCGCCGCCGGCCGTGACGACCAGCTCGTCCCATGTCCGTGCCGCGAGTTCACCGAGCGCGGCGTCGTAGAGCACGGATTGGGTGTTCTCGCCGACCAGCCTGCCATCCCACGCGCTCAGCACTTCGGCGGCCTGCTTCAGGACCGGATCCCGATCCGCCGCGGCGTTGGCCGCCGCGATGAAGGCCGGCAGGAAGTGCGCCGTCTGGGCGCTGACGGGATCGGTCTGCATGCGACGCATCTTGTCCGGCGTCACTGCCGAGTCTTCGCGGAGCATCTGGTTGATGCGCATCGCGCGCCACGGCGACGGCCAGTCCCACCCGAGGTAACGCGGATCCACGCGCGGATCCTTCGGTTGCTGGTTCGCCGAGGCGACGAACCCCTGTGGAGGATCGTATGCCTGCGGGTATTCGGCCGGCGTCCACCAGCTGGTCCAGTCGTTGGCCGAGGCCGAGCCATCGATGAGAACGTCGCCGCGGTTGGCACTGCGCGCGCGGACCGGAAAGCGACCAGTCGAGCGAAGGGCGATGTGTCCACCACGGTCGGCGCTGACGAAGTTCTGTGCGGGAGCGAGGAACGCGTCCGTCGCCGCCAACAGTTCGCGGACGCTGGTTGAGGTGGCAGCACCGAGAAATGGGGCGACCGCGTCGTAGCCGTCGGTAACCGTCCAGCGACGCGAAATCCAGTTTGCACCGTTCCGGAGCATCGGTCCGCGGTGCGTCTCCAGTACGGTGTCCACGGCGATGACACGTCCGCCCTTGCCCCGAACCACTTCCACACGCTCGCGCAGCGGCCGCCATTCGCCGTCAACGCTGTAGCGACGGGGGCGGGCGACGTCGTCGACCGCCTCGAGGAAGTAGTCGGCCACATCGGCGCCGGTGTTCGTGACCGACCATGCGACATCGCGGTTGAATCCGATCGGCGGAATCGGTGCACCAGGGATCGTCACGCCGTACACGTCCAGGGAGTCCGCGACGACGAGGTGCGCCTCGTACCATATGGAAGGCAGTGTGAGCGCGAGATGCGGGTCGCCGGCGAGCAACGCCCGCCCGGCAGCGGTCCGTGGCGGCGCCACGGCCCAGTTGTTGCTCCCGACGGCGACGTCATCCGTCTGGTCCCGGTCGGCGGCAGTCAAGTGCGATGCTCTGGCCATGCCGGCATCCACGACGCCGCCAATCGCGGCGACGAATCTCGCGTGAGCGTCCCGTTCTGCAAGTGCGGTCATGGCCGCTGCCGGATTGGATGGCCCAGGCGGAGGAATGGGTTTCCAGTCGAGCCGGGGAGCACGCTGGCCATTCGGCTGGATGGGTTCCTGGATCGGATTGTTCACGGGGAAGAGCGCGTCGGCCGCCGTTCGGCCGATCAAGGCCTCAACCGCGGGACGCCGCAGCTCGCCGCTGCTGTATGCGAGCGTGAGCCCCATGCGGGCAAACAGGAACGCGGTGTATTCCGATTTCCATGCCTGCGGCCGCGCGCCGAGCAGCCGAAACTCGAGTGGAAGCTCAGCGGCCGTCATTCCGGCGACGTAGGCGTTCACTCCATCGGCGTAGGCTTCTGTCAGTATGCGCCCCGGGGCCGTCGCACCGAGACGCTCGTACCCACGCATCGCCGCATCGGCCAGTCCCTGCGCCCGCGCTTCGCGGTCCACCGGGAACGCGCGGTCGCCGACGAGTTCCGCAAGTGTCCCGGCAACGGCGCGCGTTTGCAGCTCCATTTGAAAGAGCCGGTCGCGCGCGTGGACGTATCCGAGCGCGCGCACCGCGTCGGCAACGGTGTGCGCGAAGATGTGCGGCACACCGCGTTCGTCAAACCGCACGTCCACGTCGGAACCCAGGCCGGGAATGACCAGCTCGGCTGCCCGGGGCGGAGTGCTGGTGCGGGCGAGCGCCCACACTCCGCGCACCGGATCGAGCAGCGGACCGAGTGCCGGTGCTCCGGCAACGGATCGTCCGCCGACATAGAGCGTGCCCACCAGCACGATGGTGGCGAGGACGACCGTGACGGCTGGCGTGGAGCGCGGACGGGTCATGGGCGCTGGCGGCGTGGAGTACGGGCGAAGCAGACTGATGACCGTCGGGAAGCTATCACGGGTCCGGCGCCTGTCGCCACGCTTCACCGAACTCGCGCATGACGTCTCCCGCCGACTTGAGCTCGTGGATGCCGGCGACCGACTTGCCGGCCTGCCAGTACTCGTCGGCGCTCTCGCGCATGAGACCCGACTTGAGCGACATGCCCGAACGGATGGCGTAGATCGTTCGCATCCAGTGCTTGGTCTTGCGCCCGCGCAGCATCCATCGGGCGACCGGTCCGGCGCGCGTCCCGGTCCGCCGCACCCATTCGTTGTTGATCACGGCGACGGGCACGCCCGTGAGGCGTTCGGTCAGCACAATGTCGTCTTCATTGGAATCGAGAATCGCCTGCTTGTACGCATCGCTCGCCTTGCACTCGGTCGTGGCGATGAATCGTGTGCCGACCTGTACGGCCGCATATCCCAGACGCTTCAGCGCCACCACGTCGGCGGGGCTTCCCGTGCCGCCGGCGCCAACCACGGGGAGCCCCAACGGTCGCAGCTCATCCATGAGTCGCCGCGGGTCGAGCGGGCCGGCATGCCCACCGGCGCGGCTGTTGACCGCGATGAGCCCGTCAACGCCGCCGTCGAGCGCCTTCGCGCCCCAGCGCGCGTCAGTGACGTCGTGGAACACCACGCCGCCAACAGCATGCACGCGGTCGACGACCCACCGCGGCTTGCCTAGCGACGTGACGACGAACCGTACGCCTTCCTCGAGCGTGATGTCGAGCCACCGCTCCATGCGCTCGCGATAGTACTTCGACGACTGCTCGATGAGCGCGTTGAACCCGATCGGCTTGGCCGTGAGTTGTCGGATGTAGCGCAGGCCCGTGCGATAGTCATACCGGTGTACGAAGGTCAGGGCCGCCGGCTGGACAACGCCGATGCCGCCCGCCTCCGACGCGGCCGCGACGAGTTCGGGATTGCTGCACGGATACATCGCGCCGCAGATGATCGGGTACTCGATTCCGAGCGTCCGACAGAACTTCGTGGGAGGCCCTGCTGTCATGACGGCCGCACCGGCCCGAGCCGCCATGTGACCGTGGCGCGCGCCACGATGTCGCCGCCCTCATCATGGATGTCCGCGGTGAAGTCGTGGTTGCCGTCGACAGACAGGTCGGGGAGCGAGGTCCGCGCCTCCGCCGTCACGACGCCGCGGGCCTTCTTGAAATACTCCATCTGCAGCTTTGTCACGATGCCCCGGTAGCCGGCGGGAAGGGCCGTGCTCATGGCGGCGCCGCTGGCGAACTCCGCGACGTTGGCGAGCGCCACCGCGTGAATCGACCCCAGGTGCTGCTCCAGGCGCCGCCGCTGACGGATCGAGATTCGCGCGTGTCCGGGCTCTAGCACCTCGACGCGCGGTGACACCGATCCGGTGTATGGAATCGTCCATTTCACGACGACCCCGAATAGCCAGCGGCCGCCCGGCAGCGGGCCGAGCGCGCGCCAAAGGCGGAGAAGTCGTTCGCCGGCGGAGGGTGATTGGGGCACGTGCGAAGCGTAACGATGATTCCAGCGTCGCGCACGGGCACATCGGCCGAAGCCGGGCTCTCAGGCACGCCATCCGATCGGAGCGCCAGTGCACCGGCGATACCTTTCCCGGATGCCCGATCCCACACCGCCGATCGCGAAACGCGTGCCCACGAGCGTCGTGCTGCATGGCGAGACCCGCACCGACGACTTCGCCTGGCTGCGCGACAAGGCCGACCCGGAGGTCATTGCCTACCTCGAAGCGGAGAACGCGTACACCGATGCCGTGATGAAGCCGACCGAGGCGCTGCAGAAGGCGCTCTATGACGAGATGCTGGCCCGGATCAACGAGGACGATTCCCGGCCGCCGGTGAAGCGCGACGACTGGTACTACTACTCGAGAACGGAGAAGGGAAAGGCGTATCCCATCTATTGTCGAAAGCGCGGGTCACTCGACGCTCCCGAAGAGATCTTCTTCGACCACAACGCAGCTGCCGAGGGCCACGAGTACTACCAACTTGGCGGCCTCGAAGTGAGCCCCGACCACCGTCGTCTCGCGTTGCTGGTGGATACGTCGGGATACGAGGCGTTTTCACTCCGTGTGCTCGATCTCGAATCGCGCGAATGGCTGACCGACCAGGTTGACGACGTGAGCTTCGGTCTGGCGTGGGCGAGCGACAACCGGACGGTGTTCTACGTGACAACCGACGATGCCAAGCGGGCCAACGAAGTCTGGCGTCACGAGATCGGAACCGCTCGCACGGCCGACACATCGGTCTATCGCGACGACGACCGGCTGTTCAACGTCGGCGTGGGGCGGTCGCGGGACGGGCGCTGGATCTACCTGGCGAGCGGTAGCTTCACGAGTGGCGAGACGAGGCTCCTCGACGCCCACCATCCGGCGACGAGTCCGGTGGTCGTTCGGCCGCGCGAGCCGAACGTCGAGTACGACCTGAGTTCCGGTGGCGACTGGCTCTATGTGCTCACCAACAAGGACGGCGCGCGGAACTTCAAGGTGATGCGCGCGCCGGTGTCGGCTCCAGGCGACTGGCAGGAATGGCTGCGGCATCGCGACGACGTGTTTGTCGAGGGCGTCGATGTGTTTCGGGCGCACGTCGTGGTGCTGGAGCGGCATGCTGGCCTGCGAAGGGTTCGCGTCCTGACGTTGGCCACAGAGCACACAGAGCACACAGAGCACACAGAGCACACAGAGCACACAGAGCACACAGAGCACACAGAGCACACAGGGCACACAGGGCACACAGGGCACACAGGGCACCCAGAGCACACCGAAACGGCGACGGCGGCGACGGGCGCTGGCGGTGGGGAATCGTCCGCGGATGGAGTTCCCGCTGGTGTGAAGGAGTCGCACTACGTGGAGTTCCCGGAGGCGGCGTATGGGGTCTCACCAGGGTCGAATCCCGAATTCAACACGCGCTTCCTGCGGTTTACCTACTCATCGCTCGTGACGCCCGACTCGGTGTACGACTACGACGTGCATACGCGTGAGCGCGTTCTGCTGAAGCGCGACGAAGTCCGTGGCGGCTACGATCCGGCGCTGTACACGGTCGAGCGCCTGATGGCACCGGCGCGCGACGGAGTCATGGTCCCCGTGTCGCTCGTGTATCGCGCGCCCCTCGAGCGCGACGGCGCGCGGCCGTTGTTGCTGTACGCGTACGGATCCTACGGATATACGATGGAGCCCACGTTCGGCTCGACACGGCTCTCGCTGCTCGATCGCGGCGTGGTCTATGCGATCGCACATATTCGTGGCGGACAGGAGATGGGCCGCTCCTGGTACGACGATGGCAAGATGATGAAGAAGATGAACACATTCTTCGACTTCATCGATTGCGCCGAACACCTCGTTGCCGAGCGCTATACATCGACGGACAGGCTGGTGGCGCACGGCGGGAGTGCCGGTGGCCTGCTGATGGGCGCGGTGGCAAACCTGCGGCCCGACCTGTTCCACGCGATCGTCGCGGACGTACCGTTCGTGGACGTCATCAACACGATGCTCGACGAATCGATTCCCCTGACAGCTCAGGAATGGGAACAGTGGGGAAATCCGAAGAACGCACGCGATTACGCGTACATGCGCTCCTACTCGCCGTATGACAACGTCGAGGCGAAGGAATACCCGCACATGCTGATCACCAGCGGGATCAACGACCCGCGCGTCGCATTCTGGGAGCCGGCCAAGTGGATCGCCAGGCTCCGCGCCATGCGAACCGATACGCGCACACTGCTGCTCAAGATGCAGATGGGCGCCGGCCACGGCGGCCCGTCAGGGCGGTACGAACGGCTGAAGGAGCAGGCGTTCCGCTACGCCTTCATCCTGCGCGAACTCGACTCGGCCTGACCGACGGGGCCGCAGTGCCTAGCGGCGGATCCAGGCGTACACGGTCGCGCACTTCAGGGTTCTCGACGGGTTGGAGGCCCGCGTTCCGCTCGCCCCGGGCGCACCACCGGTTGGAGTCGGAATCTCGCTGGTGATGACGCCCGGCGGGGCGGCGATGGCCGTCATGCGCTTCGGTTTCGGAGTGTAGACCTCCATCATCTCGACGTCGGCCGCGTGCAGCGTCCAGAGCGGGGCCGTCAGCGGACCACCGTTGATGTACGCCTCGCACACGTCATCAACGCGGTGTTTCGCGGCGAACGTGGCCGCCAGTTCCAGTCGTTGGTCACCGAGCTTTGCCAGGTCTTCGCGCGTCATGACCGACGCATACAGCGAGGGCTGTCGAGCCGCGAGGCGTTCGTTCAGGTCGAAAGTCATCGCCGCCTCGATGTTCGCGCTCGCGGTCTCGCCGGGCACGAGCCAGACGGCCACCTTGCGACCCGCGTTCTCCGGGACGTGGACGCTCACGAGCTGGCTGCGATAACCGGGTTGGCGAACGCGAAGCAGGTACCGGCCGGTCGGCGCGTCGATGTAGAACCCGCCCACCGAGTCGGTCGCCACCTGCTTGCTCATCCCGAGCGCATACACCGTGGCTCCGGCGAGCGGGTGGAGGGAGGAATCGGACACGATGCCGGCGATTCCCGTGCGCGTCGCGACCGTCACTGAAGGCGGCAGGCCCCGAATAAACCGGCCAAGCCGAAATCGAATGGCGGCACCGTCCGACGGCACGGCGAGTCGGATCGTTTCTGCCGAATATCCAACCTTGGTCGCCGTCACCGAGTAGCGGGCAACGCGAATGTTCTCGAACGTGAACGTTCCATCCGGACGACTGAACGCCGAACGGTTCAGCCCGTCTATTCGTATCTCGGCACTGTCCAACGGCGCGCCGTCGGAATCCACGACGATACCCACGAGGGTGCGTGGTTGCGTCGGTGGCGCGCCCGTCGCCTGCGCTGACGCAGTGGTGGCAGCGCCGGTCAGCAGCATGAACGCGAGCAGTCGGCAGGCGGTCATTTCCGAAGCCATGCGTACACGGTCGCGCCGCAGCTGAACGTCGCGGCGTTGGACCGGGCCGCCGCGCGCGCCGCCGCGTTGATGCCGCCGGAAATGCTCGTCACGGTGCGGCGCCCGGGTTTCGCCACATAGATCTCCACGAACTCGAGGTCGGCTACGTCGAGCGACCACATCGGCGCCGTGAAAGGCCCTCCGTCAACGATCGCGTCGCAGTTTTCGTCGATGCGCTGGACGGCGCCGATCGTGGCGATCCGGTTGAGGTCGTTCAGCCCGGTGCTCAACATGTCCTCGCGCGTATAGACCTTCGACCAGACCGGGTTGCGGCGCACCAGCCGTTGGCCGAGGTCGAAGGCGGCGACGTTGTCGCGCACCAGGGCGGTCACGCTGGATTCGTTGAGCCAGACGGCCACGTCGCGGCCTTCGTCGGTTGGCAGTGTGACGCTGGTGACCTGTGTTCGGTACCCTTCGTGCGATATTCGCAGCATGTACGGCCCGGGCGACACGTCGGCGTAGAATCTCCCCGCCGAGTCGGTCGTGAGCACTCGCGAACTGCCGGCGATCTGTACCAACGCGCCGGCAATCGGGCGAAACAGCGTATCGGCTACGACGCCACCGATGCCATTCCGGGTCGCGACGGTGATCGCCGCCGGCAGGCCAAAGACGAACGGCACGAGTTCGAACCTTACGGTCCCGCCCTCGCCGTCGACGACGACCTGCCGCGACTGGGGAAGGTGCCCGGCCTTTCGGGCCGTGATGGTGTACCGTGCCGGCCGGGCATTCTCAAACGTGAATGTGCCGTCGCCGCGACTGAACGCGGTGCGTCTCAGCGCTTGCACCCGAACTTCGGCGCTGTCGAGCGGGTTGCCCGACGTGTCTGTCACCACGCCGACGAGCGTTCCTGGCTGCGGCATCGGCAGCGGAACGCCCTGCGCCGCGCCAATTCCAGGCAGGGCGAGAAGGGCAATGGCGAGTGAGAGGCGTGTTGCGCGCACGGGTTCCCCGGATTCGGGTGGGCGCACCGGAATGTTCGGAAGCTATCACCGTTGGTACCTGAAGGCATCCGGAAACGTTCCCCTGCCAATGTGCGGTCGACACTGCCGGTAACGGAAAAGCCCCGCCGGTTACCCACCCGACGGGGCCTGCGCTGCGCAATCAGCCGGCGGCGCTATGCCTTCCTGATCCGCACGCTGCCCGACCCGGTCTCCACGCGAATGCGCCCCGTTCCCTTGCCGACGGTGCCGCGAATCCGACGGCGTTCGAATCGGTTCATCTGAATCGCAAAGTCGGAGTCGATGCTCCCGCTTCCGGTCGAGATGTCGAGTTCGGCGTCGAGACTCGCGGGAAGCATCAGCGTCACCGTGCCGCTGCCCGACTCCAGGTCGAGCGTCGACGGTGAGTTCGTCAATTCCAGTCGAACGCCCCCGCTGCCGGTTTCGAGCCGCACCCGGTCGGAGGTGGCGCGCTCGATGCGAACACCTCCCGATCCCACTTCGATGCTGAGGTCTGGCGCGTTGATCTGGTCGGCCTCGACTCCGCCGGAACCGCTCTCGAGGGTCATCCGGCGCACGGTCGCACCGATCACCGACACGGATCCCGATCCGACGTCGACGGAAAGCTCGTCGCCCTTCACGTCGCGAACCTCCGCGCCGCCGGAACCGGTCTCGAGTCGAAGCGTGCCGTCGTGCCCGTTGACCATGACACGCGCCGAAGCGACGTCAATTCCGAGGTCGCCGTTCATTCGGTTCGAGCGAACGGTCCCGACGCCGACCTTGAGCTCAACCGACTTGCCGGCTGGAACGATCACACGAACGTCGGCCCAGGCCTCCGTGCCTCGGCCGTCGCCGCGCACGCGAATGCGGCGCCGCGATCGGAAGCCCGATCCGCCGCCCCAGTTGCCGTCATCGTCGACAGAGAAGGTCGAGCTGGAGCGGCGGCCAAGTTCTGGGAAAACGATGTCACCCTCTGGGAAGACCACCCGAAGCGTCTGCACCCCGCCAACGCTGCCGGCCTCGATCGAGAGCCTCGACGCGTCGCTGCCGCGCCGCGTGACCTCGACCGTGACATCGCCCGTTCCGCCGGACGCCACGGTGACGTTTCCAACGAGGTTCGATACGCGCACGGCGCGACCCGATAGGGTGCGGCGATCCACCTGGGCATCGGCCAGGGTCGCAGCGATCAGCGAAGCGCCAAGGAGTACCGCTGCGGTCATTTGATTCAGTTTCATATCCGTAGGGGAGAAGGTCGATGATGCGACAGTCCCCGCGCGCGCCGGGTTTGAATCGATTCAGCCCGGCCCATCCCGGTGGCGGCCAGCGTCGACTCAGTGCGTCAGCGCGTACACGAGATAGTTCGTGGCGAATTTGTACGCATCGTTGGACATGTTCATCGGGTACCAGCCGCGCCCCGACCATTCCATGTAGTCGCCGATATCGTTGTTGTAGTTGATGATCGCCACGAGCCGGCGGCGCCGATCGTTCCGTTCGTAGATCCCGAGGTACACGGCCTTGTAGTAGGGGTTGGCGGGGTGCGACATCCCCTCCAGGTTCTCGATGGAATAGAACGAGTTGAAGATCGGGTGCGTGCTGTCGAGTCGCACGATTTCGGCGTCGGGGATGACCATGCGCATCGACCGTTCGAAGTTCGCCCATCGGTTCCCGAAGAAGTCGTCGACGATCAGGAATCCGCCCTTGTCGAGCCAGGCGCGCAAGCCGGTCGCCTCGCTCCGGCTCGGCACCCAATAGCCCGGCTCCGACAGGTATGCCACCGGCCACTTCAGCAGCTGCGGGTCATCCATGTCGAGCACGTTGCTTTCCCTCACATGCGGCCTCATGCTGGTGAGCTCGCGGACGATGAACATCAGGTTGCGCTCCATCGCGGGATAGTCGAACTCCCAGCCGCTGCGGTAGAACGCCTGGTATCGCAGGCGGACGAAGGCAAACCGGCCGTCGTAGCGCGGATTCGGCTCGAGAAACGCCCGGCGCTGGCGGAATCCGCGTTGCGCCCCCGCGATGGCCCCGACCGCGAGCAGCGCGCCCAGGACCGCAACGGCCATGCGCCAGCGGCGCGCTCGTTTCCGGAGGGTGGCGGGCATCATTGATGGTAGGCGCGACCGCGCCGCGATGCCAGCATCGCGCGCCGGATGTGTCGGGGTGCAAGCCCACCGGCACGCCCGGTCGGTGCCGGATGGCATATTTCAGCGATGAACGAGCCCGAAACCACTCCGCGCCCGAACTTCATCCGCGAGATGGCCGCGGCCGACGCCGCGTCCGGTCGGTTCGGCAGGCCGATCAAGACGCGCTTTCCGCCCGAGCCAAACGGGTTCGCGCACATTGGCCACGTCAAGTCAATCTGCCTGAACTTCGGCGTGGCCCGCGATTTCGGCGGCAGCTGTAATCTCCGGTTCGACGACACGAACCCCGAAACCGAAGACATGAAGTACGTGCGCGCGTTCGAGGAGGACGTGCGCTGGCTCGGCTTTGACTGGGCGGGCGAGTTTTTCGCAAGCGACTACTTCGAGCAGCTGTACGAGATCGCCGAGCGTCTGGTGCGCGGCGGCAAAGCCTACGTCGATTCACAGAACGAGGAGGAGATTCGCTCAGGGCGGGGAACAGTCACCACGCCGGGCAGGCCGAGCCCGTTTCGTGATCGATCAGTGGATGAGAACCTCGACATGCTGCGCCGCATGCGCGCGGGCGAGTTTGCCGATGGCGCCCACGTGCTGCGGGCCAGGATCGACATGGCCCACCCGAACATGATCATGCGCGACCCGCTGCTGCTGCGCATCCGCAAGGCATCGCATTATCGGCGGGGAGACGCGTGGTGCATCTATCCGCTCTACGACTTTGCGCACGGGCTGTCGGATGCCATCGAGGGCGTCACGCACTCACTGTGCACACTCGAGTTCAAGGACAACAACGACATCTACAAGTGGCTCGTGCATGCCGCCGGATTCGAGAAGCCTCCGGAACAGACCG
>Ga0326597_10009723_pt1 | contig 12860 bp, 10 predicted proteins | sample RVTome_12_FD_203789 | JGI IMG/M metagenome (GOLD analysis project Ga0326597, IMG submission 203789) | Soil microbial communities from uranium-contaminated site in the Upper Colorado River Basin, Wyoming, United States - RVT100D185 | ecosystem: Environmental > Terrestrial > Soil > Contaminated >... | reverse complement strand
CAGCGGCTCGCACCGGCGGCTCGACCTCGAGGTCTGGTTCTACGAGCTGAACCGCCGCAACATGGAGCCGTACGTGCTGGCGTTCGACCGCACGCACGCACGCGAGGTACGCATCTACAAGTTGGCCCGCATGGATCGCGCAAGGCTGCTTCCGGACCACTATCGGATTCCGGGCGACTTCGACCCGCACCAGCACATGGAGGGCGCCTGGGGAATCGTCGTTGGCGAACCGGTCACCGTCCGCCTCCGCGTCGACCCGTCGGTCGCCTTCTGGTTTCGGGAGCACCGTGGCCGCGAACCCTCGCTGACCATCGTCGGCGAGAACCGGGACGGCACCCTGGAGGTCGACCTGCACGGGCACCTCGCCGCCGACGGCGACGTGCACGAGTTGCTGTCGTTCCTGTTGGGTTGGGGCCCCCGTATCGAGGTGCTCGACCCTCCCCACGTTCGTGAGCACGTCGCGGCGGCGCTGCGCGACGCTGCGCAGGTGTACGACCAGTCCAACGGTTCCTAATCGCACTTTCCGTTGAACATTCCTCGCTCGGAAAGAACCGTGCGTCGCTTCCCGTCGCACCGCCGTCCTAGCCTCCCATCGACGCGCGTCCCGGAGCCGAGCGGCCCTGCATGACGGCGTCGAAAGGAGGCGCCCAATGTCCGCAAGCCCGATCGCCCCGAAACCCGCCCTCCTCGCCCTCCTCTTGCTGCTGGCGCTGCCCGGTTGCGCGACCATCGTCGATGGTGGACCGACCAACCTGCAGGCTCGCTCGACACCGCCCGGAGCGCAGGTCGTCGCCGAAGGACTCGAGAACGGCGAGCGCCTCACCGGCACGACGCCCACCAGCTTCACGCTGGACAAGGGCTCCGACTACCGGCTGACATTCACGCTCGAGGGCTACGAATCCGAGGAGGTCGTCGTTCGCCGCGATGTGAACGGCTGGTTCTTCGGTAACTTCTTCCTCGGCCTGGTACCCCTGATCGTCGACGCGGCGACCGACAACATGTGGCGTCACACCATCCAGGTCGCAGAGGTGGACTTCACCACCGCGCAGCATCGCCCCGACGGCCAGGTCCTCGCGCACGTGGTGTTCCGAACCGTCGCGAACGAAGGCACGCCAGCCGCGGTGCGCGTCCCCGTCCTCTTCCACCGGAACCCCTGGTGAGCCCGCGACGATCCAGCGCCTGGACGGTAGCGAGAACCTTCGCGGCACTCCTCGCCCTCGCCACGCTGGCGGCGTGCGGGTCGCTCAGTGGTAGCGGAGGAGCCGCAGTCCTGACCAGCGTCTCGGGCAACGTCACCGGCTACCCCTACACGGGCGTCTCGACTGTGCAGGCGTTCGCTCCGAACGACGGGGCTCAACTGGCCTCCGGCCGTCTGTTCCCCGACCCAGGCGCTCGTGTCGAGGGGACCCTTACCGCCTTGGACTCGATCCCCGCATCTTCGTTCGTCAACCCGTACCTGTGCGTCGGCGCCACGGTAACGCCGTCGTCGATGATGACCACCGGCGTGCTGGTGCTGGGCGTGGCCGATTCCGGTGGGACCTTGGGCCTGCTGGGCAGGACGACCGCGCCGAACCTGTCGGTATCACCGGGCGTCGGGGACAGGATGTACGGCTACCTGGTCTCGACGCACGACGGCCGTATCTCTGGCTCGTGCGCATATTCCGGCGTGTCGTTCGCTTACGACATCGACCTGTCGAGCGGCTGGAACCACGTCTCGGCCCACGTCGACGCGGTCGACTCGCTCGGAAATATCGTCGCGATCACCTTCACGGACCAAGCCCCGGGTGCCGGCGCAGCCTGGCGATTCGCGGACGTTTCGGGCTTGTCGAGCACAGCCGGGGCCCCTCCAGGGTCGTGGCTCGATGCGGTGCAGAGCGGGCTGTTGGGGCGCTGAGCTCGCACCAAGAAGCGTAAGAGTCGAGCCTATCGCGGCCCGGGACCAGGCACCCCGGGCCGCGATCTTGGCTTGCCGGCGTGGAGTCGCCGGAACGTGCCGGCTCCATCTCGATCGAAGCCGGCGCTTGACAGAGTCCACCCTCGCAGGTAATCATTCATTCAACGAATCAATGAATAGCGAGGTGGCAGTGCTCCACCCTCACGACCGCCCCAACCGATCGACCGCCCGCGACGACGCACGCCGCCGAAACCAGGAAGCCGTGTTCCAGGCGGTACACCGTGACGGACCGATCTCGCGGATCGACATCGCCTCGCGCCTGCAACTCAGCCCCGCAGCCGTCACGAACATCACCGGCGCACTGATCGAACGGGGCGTCGTGTACGAATCCCGCACCGCGGACGCCACCGGCGTGGGGCGCCGAGCCATCTTGCTAGAAGTCGACTACGACGCCGCCCTCGTCGCCGGCATCAAGATCAGCAACGCAGGACTCACCTGCGCCCTCACCAACCTGAACGCCGAGGTTCTGCACACCGAGACCCATTCGATAGCCTCCACCGAGCCTGATCAGGTGGTCGACGCCGTCGCCCAGGCCTTCAAGGCGCTGAACTCGGTGGCCGGCAACAAGATCGCAGCGATCGGCGTGAACCTCCCCGGAGCGGTCGACGCCGACCGGCGCACGGTGCGAACCTCGCCCCTGCTCGGTTGGGACCGCGTAGCGCTGGGTGACATGCTCGAGGCGCGGCTGGGCGTCGATGTGCTGCTCGAGAACGACGTGAACGCGCTGGCGCACGCAGAGGCGTGGTTCGGCCACGGACGCGAACACAGCGACTTCCTGGTCGTCACCATGGGCCGCGGCGTGGGATTAGGGATCGTCCTGAACGGAGAGGTGTACCGGGGACCAAAGGGGGGCGCCGGCGAATTCGGACACCTGCTCATCGACCCGCACGGTCCCGTGAGCCGCTACGCGAAGCGGGGCACGCTCGAGGCCTACCTCTCCGACGACGCCATCGTGCGCGATGCTCGGGCGCACCTGTCCGCCTTTCCCGAAGCCGGCACGGCGGCGGACGTTGCCCGGTTGGCCCAGGACGGCGACCTGGACGCCGTGGCCGTTTACGAGCACGCTGGCCACATCCTCGGTCGCGGCCTCAGTTTCCTGGTCGACCTCTTCGCCCCCAGCCTGATCGTGCTATCGGGCGAAGGGATGCGGGGCGGCGACGCGCTGGTGCGCCCCGCGACCGACGAGATGCGACGCCTCGCCTTCGGTGACCTCGCCGATCACGTAGAAATCGTCGTCGACGACTGGGGCGACGACGCTTGGGCACGTGGGGCAGCAGGCCTCGCAGCTAGCCGCTTCCTTGTCGAAAGCGCCACGCGGGCGGGAGGTGATCGATCGACCCCGGCGGCACTGTGACGACGATCCGCCCCCTGCCCCTCGCTCGGCCTCGAGTCCCGGTCCACCAAGCCAAAGCTAAGCAGTTCGACCCACGGAGGTTTCCATGAAGACCGCACGCATCCTCGCGCTCCTGCTCGCCGTCGCCGGTTTCGCGTTCGCGCAGACGACCGTCAGCTACTTCTCGTTCACGACCGACCAGTCCCACATGGACGAGCTCGAAGCCCTGATCGAGATCTTCGAATCGCAAAATCCCGAGATAGAGATCGCCGTCTCGACCGCGCCGTACGACAACTACTTCACCAAGCTGCAGACCGACTACGCCGCCGGTAACGCCGCGGACGTGTTCGAGCTGAACTACGAGAACTTCGTGACCTTCGCCTCGCGCGGTTTGCTGGAGCCTCTCGCTGAGCACCTGACCGGCGACGATGGCGTTGCCGAAGGCACCTTCTACCCCGCCGCCCTGAACGCCTTCTCGCACGACGGCACGCAGTACGGCCTGCCGATCACCTTCTCGACCGTAGTGCTCTACTACAACGCGGACCTGTTCGACGCGGCCGGCCTGGCCTACCCCGACAACGACTGGACCTGGGACGACCTGCTGGCGGCAGCGACCGACCTTACCGACGCGCAGAACCGCGTTTGGGGCGTGCATCAGCCCGTACAGTTCTGGGAGTTCTACAAGGTCGCAGCGCAGGCCGGCGGCGGTCTGACGCTCGACCCCACCATCCAGATCGACACGCCGGAGAACCGCGAGGCGCTCGCCTACCTGGTCGACAAGACTCGCGTGCACGGCGTCATGCCCACCACTGCGGAGATGAGCGGCCTGGGTGACGCCGACATGTTCGCCGCCGGCCAGCTGGCGATGACGATTACCGGCATCTGGATGTTCGACAGCTTCATCAACAACGCCGACTTCAACTGGGACATCGCCGTCGAGCCCGGCCAAGAGCGACGCGCCACTCACTTCTTCTCGAACGCCGCCGTCGTGAACGACGGTGCCGCCGACGTCGATGCCGCCTGGAAGTGGGTCAAGTTCCTCGCCTCCGACCCCGCCGTCGCCGAAGCGCGCATCGCGAGCTCGTGGGAGCTTCCCGCCCTCTCGCTCGAGGCGTCCGACGTGCTCGAGCCGTACCTTGCGCAGGAGCAGCCAGGCAATCGCGAAGCAGTGTTCGAATCGCTGCGCTACGCGGTGAACCCGCCCGTCGTAGAGAAGCAGCCCGAGCTGCAGGACATCATCAACCAGGAGCTCGAAGCTGCCCTGTTGGGCGCCAAGTCCGTCGAGGCGGCGCTGGCCTCCGCACAACAGCGCGTCGAAGAACTTCTGGGCGAGTAGGCTCGCCCGGCTATCCTTGTAGCCTCGGAGAGCTCCGGCTCTCCGAGGCCGTGGATTCCTATTTTGCGAACACGAACGGAGCTATCCGATGGCGGTGCACCGACCGTACGGCATCGACGATCCCTACAAGCGCCTCCCTACCGAGCGCTACCCACGCGATCCCGAGGCCGGCGACGACGTCCAGATCAACTTCCACGCCGATCGCGGCGTCCGCGCCGCCCTGGTCGTCTTCGAGCACGCGGACGGCACGCGCAGCGAGTACACCGCCCAACCCCTCACCGACGGGTTGTGGACGACGCTGCTACCCAACGTCCCGGCAGGCCGGCATGGCTACCGCATCCGAACCCGCACCGACGCGGGTGAGGAGGAGGGCGAGAGGTTCGAGCTGGCGGTCGGACGCTGGCGCAGCGCGAAACGGCTGGCGCATGTCGAGACGACCGCCACGACCGTGACCCTAGTGCTGACGGCAGAGGACGATTGCGCCGAGCCAGATGCCGCTGCCGTCCACTTGAAGCTGACCTTTCCGCTGGCCGGCGTCTGCACCACGACATTTTGGGTATCGCCGACCCCGCAGCGCGACTGCGAAGAACACGGTAACGGCCTGCCCTGCGATTCCGAGCGCTCAGGCGGCGTCCTAACCGTTTCAGCGGAAGGGATCGAGCTCCGCATCGACGAAGCTACACTAGAGATGGTCGCGTATCGTCCCAACCCGCTGCACTCGGCGAAGCAAAGTGTCGGCTTCGGCGACGAGCAGCTCCGTTGCCGCGCCGCTCCGACCTGGCTGGAGCTTCCCGACGGCGAGGTCGCCCGCTTCCGTTTGGAGTACGAGCTGCGGGACGACGAGGAGCTCTACGGCTTGGGAGAACGTTTCGAAGGTCCCGGCCTGCGCGGCCGGCAGTGGGACGTCCGCGTCTACGAGGAGTACAAGGAACAGGGTGGCCGCACCTACATCCCCGTACCGTTCTTCCTTTCCTCCAACGCTTGGGGCGCGTGGATCGAGACCGACGCACCCTCGTACCTGGATGCGCTCGGAGCGAAGGCGATCCTCACCGCCGACGCCGCACCTCGCCTAGCCGGAACGCTGCGGCAACACCTGATCGTGGCGCAGCAGCCGTACGGAGTGACGCAGGCGTTCACCCGTCTGACCGGCGACATCGCGCTACCCCCCGCCTGGGCATACGGACCCTGGATGAGCGCGAATACCTGGAACACGCAACAGATCGTCGAGTCGGAAGTGGGCCGCACCATTGCCGAGGAAGTGCCGGCAACCGTCCTGGTGATCGAGGCGTGGAGCGACGAGAGCACCTTCTACCTCTTCAACGACGCCGAGTACGATCCGGTGGCCGGCGGGGAGCGCCTGCGCAGCAGCGACATGCGCTTCGGCGGGCGCTGGCCCGATCCGAAGCGGATGATCGACTGGTGCCACCAGCATGGCGTGCGTGTGTTGCTGTGGCAAATACCTGTTCACAAAAAGCTCGACCAGCTACACCCGCAGCACCAGGCGGACGAGGCCCACATGCTCGAGCACGGCTACGCCATCAAGCACGCCGACGGCACGCCCTACCGGAACGAGGGCTGGTGGTTCACCGACGCGCTGGTGCTGGACGTCACCGATCCCGACGCGCGCGACTGGTGGTTCGAGAAGCGCCGCTACCTGTTCGACGACCTGGGAATCGACGGCATGAAGACCGACGGTGGCGAGCACCTGTGGGGCCGTGACCTGGTCTCGCACGACGGGCGCACCGGCGCGGAGCTGGTGAATCGCTACGCCCAGTCGTACGTAGATGCGTACCACTCGTTCGTGCTCGAGCGGACCGCCGGCGACGGGCTGACCTTCTCGCGCGCCGGGTACAGCGGCGCTCACCGCTCGCCCGCACACTGGGCCGGCGACGAAAACAGCACCTGGAGCGCATTCCGAGCCAGCATCCAGGCGGGCCTCACTGCCGGACTGGCGGGCGTGTCGATCTGGGGGTGGGACATCGGCGGCTTCAGCGGCGAGGTCCCAACCGTCGAGTTGTACCTCCGCTCGACCCAAATGGCCTGCTTCTGCCCGGTGATGCAGTACCACTCCGAACTGCACAACGCCGCCGACCGGCGCGACCGCACCCCCTGGAACGTCGCCGAGCGACACGCCGACCCGCGCGCCCTTACGGTGTACCGGGCCTACGCGCAGCTACGGATGCGCCTGCTCGACTACGTCGCGGGCGAGGCGGAGGCCCTTGCCGCCGAAGGACGACCACTGATGCGCTACCCCGGCCTGGTCTGGCCCGACATGCGTGCCGCCCTGATGGCCGACCCGGACACCTATCTGTTCGGTCGTGACCTGCTGGTCGCGCCGGTGCTGGAGAAGGGCGCGACGACCCGCCCGGTGACCCTGCCGCCCGGCGACTGGCTCGACCTCTGGTCGGGCGCAGCGTTCACTGGCGGGCGCGTCGTCTTGGCCCCCGCTCCGCTAGAGCGGATTCCGGTTTTCGTTCGCGCCGACAGTCCACGACGAGACCTGCTGCTCGGCGCGGCGCGGAGCTTCGAGGTCGGCTAGTGTACGAGCGGGGACCTCGGCGCGTCTTGATGTTCGCCCTGTTCCTGGGGCCAAGCATCGTCGGCGTGACGTTGTTCCTGGTCGGACCGATAGTAGCGTCGCTGGGCCTGTCGTTCTCCACGTGGGATCTGCTCACCCCACCCGCCTTCGTCGGCTTCGGAAACTTCCAGCGCCTGGCGGCCAATGCGGAGTTCTGGTCCGCACTCCGCCACACAATCACCTTCCTGGCAGGCTACATCCCACTGGTAATGGTGGCAGGCCTTCTGGTCGCCGTCGCGCTCAACGGCCGTATGCCGGCAAGGAACCTGTTCCGTGCGCTGTACTTCCTACCCGTCGTCACCTCCTGGGTCGCTGCAGCGCTGGTGTGGAAGTGGTTGCTGAACCCATCGTTCGGCCTGGTGAACAACCTGCTCGCCCAGATCGGCGTCCCTGGGCCCGCATGGCTGTTCGATCCGAATTGGGCGATGTTCTCCGTCATTCTGGCCAGCGTCTGGAAGGACACCGGCTTCGTAATGGTCTTGCTCCTCGCCGGACTGCAGGGCATACCGCGCGTTTACTACGAGGCGGCCAGCATCGACGGCGCGACCGAGACGCAGAAACTCCGTCACATCACCCTGCCGTTGCTTGCGCCCGCCCTGTTCTTCGCGCTGAGCATAAGCCTGATCAACTCGTTCCAAGTATTCGACCAGGTGTACGTGATGACCGGCGGAGGGCCGGCTGGAGCGACAACGGTGCTGGTCGAACGGATCGTGAAGAACGCCTTCTCGTTCAGCCGCATGGGTTACGCCTCGGCCATGTCGTGGGTGTTGTTCGTGCTGATCTTCCTGACCACGCTGGTGTTCGCCCGGCTGCAAAGGCGCTGGACGTGAACCGGCTCGGGGTCAAGCCCGTCATCGTCACGATCCTGATCGCCGTTGGAGCGGTCGGGATGTTGGTCCCGTTCGCCTGGATGCTCTCCACCAGCCTCAAGCCCAGCAACGCCCTGATTACCGTCCCACCCAGCATGATCCCTGCCGAGCCGACGTTCGAGCCGTACCGCGACGTGATGACGCGCTTTCCGATGGCGCGGGTGTTCGTCAACTCCGCATTCGTCGCGATCGCCACGACGCTGGGTCAGTTGGTGTTCGCGTCGATGAGCGGGTACGCGTTCGCCCGCTTCCGCTTCCCGGGGCGCAACGTGCTGTTCTTCGTCTACCTTGCAACCTTGATGGTGCCGTTCGCCGTCACGGTCACGCCGCTGTTCATCATCGTGAAGTACCTCGGCTGGACGAACTCGTACGCCGGCCTGATCGTTCCACCCATGTTCAGCGCGTTCGGCACCTTTCTCATGCGGCAGTTCTTCTTGAACCTCCCCGACGAGCTCGAGGAGGCCGCGACCCTGGACGGCGCCAGCACCCTGACGACGTTCCTTCGAGTAATGCTACCGATCTCGGGTCCCGCCTTCGCGACGCTCGGAATCTTCAGCTTCATGGCCTCGTGGAACAGCTTCCTGTGGCCGCTGCTGATCGTCAGCAACCCCGACTTCATGACGCTACCGCTCGCCCTGGCGACGCTGCAAGGCCTCTACCCTGGGCAGACCGAGTGGAACCTGGTGATGGCGGGAACGGTTATCAGCGTCGTCCCGATGATCGCGGTGTTCCTCGTCGCCCAGCGTTGGGTGATCGAGGGCGTAACGGCATCAGGACTGAAGGGTTAGATGCAGACCGGTCGGACGGAGCCGCTTGTGACCAGACACGACACTGACGTCCGCTTCATTCTCGCGAGCCAGGATCCGAACGGTGCCTACCTGGCCAGCCCCTCCTTCTCGCAATACCCGTACTGCTGGCTGCGGGACGGCTCGTTCATCGCACACGCCATGGACGTCGTCGGCCAGAGCGCCTCTGCCGCCGCGTTCCACACCTGGGTCGCCACCACCCTGGCGCCGCTGGACGATCACGTCCGCAGCCTGATCCGAACCCGCGACGAGGAGGGCCGCGTCGACCATGACCGCATGCTCCCCGCCCGATTCCGCGTGGACGGACGCGCGGAACGAGACGGCTGGCCGGATTTCCAGCTCGACGGGTACGGCCAGTGGCTGTGGAGCCTAGAACGGCACGTTTGGGCGGGTGGCGACTTCGACGAGCGCCTGCGCCTGGCCGCATCGACCGTCGCAGACTACCTGGCGACCTTCTGGAACGAACCGTGTTTCGACGCTTGGGAGGAGGGTCGCACCCAACACCACGGCAGCACCCTCGCCTCTGCAGCCGCGGGACTTCGCGCCGCCACCCGCCTACTGGGAGCCAGCTATGAGCCCGCCGCCACCGCCTCCTGGCGGTTCGTTCAGGAGCGCTGCGTCATGCACGGTCACTTCACGAAGCGGTTCGCCAACCCTGCGGTCGACGCCTCACTGGTCTGGCTAGCCACCCCGTTCGACCTCGTTTCTGACTCTGACGAGACGTTCACCAAGACGCTCGCCAAGATCGAGCGTGAGCTGATCGTCGACGGTGGTGTGCACCGCTACCTGGCGGACACCTTCTACGGCGGGGGCGCGTGGAACCTGCTGACCGCCGGCCTCGCCTGGCACCACGCCCGGAGCGGTCGGCAGGGCCGGGCTCGCGAGCTGCTGGCCTGGATCGAATCCACCCGCGCGTCCGATGGCGCCCTACCCGAGCAGGTCCCCACGCGGCGCACCGACCGTTGGTTCCACCACTACTGGTCCGAGCGCTGGGGCCCCTCCGCATCTCCGCTCAGCTGGTCCCACGCGATGGTGATCCTGGCGAAGGTCGCCACCGAGACGCCTGACAGCTAGAGACCGCAGTTCGACTTGGGTGGCCCACACCTCGGCTGGCTAGCGCTTGACGCGACTAGTGAGGCGGTCTACCATGACCGAGATAGTTCTTGCGAATAACAAACTAAGTGATGGGAGCCGACCAAGGCCATGCTCGAGCCGACCGCCACCGCCACCGTCCTGGCGACGCTGCGCGAACATCAGCCGACGAGTCGCACCGAGGTCGCGCGGCGAACCGACCTGAGCCGGTCGGTCGTGTCGACCATCACGCGCGACCTACTCGACCGCGGGCTGATCGAAGAGGTCGGTACCGAACGCGGTCCGATGGGCCGGCCGGCCATCATGCTGAGGGTCAGGGCCGACTACGCCCATCTGTTGGGGCTAAGCCTCGACGGTACCGGCGTCGCTGGGATTCTCACCAACTTGGACGGGGCCGTCATCGCCCAGGCCGACCGCGCCACCAGCGAGCGGTCGCCTGAGCCTGTTCTCGAAGCGGCCGCGGTCCTGGCAATGGAGCTGGTCGACGAAGCCAAGCGGCAGGGCTACGCCACCCCCATCGGCGGTGCCGGCATCGCGCTGTCCGGGCTGGTGGACACCACCACGGGAACCTGCATTCAATCCACCGTCATGGGCTGGTCCGACGTCGCCATCGGACCGATGCTGGCAAGCCGGCTGGGGCTACCCGTCGTAGCCGCGAACGACGCGGACGCCGTCGCAGTCGGCGAGCGACTGTTCGGCGCCGCACACGGCCACGACAACTTCGCAGTCCTCTCCATCGGCGAAGGAATCGGCACAGGCATCATCGCGGGAGGCCGCCTCTACCAGGGTGCCCACGGTGCAGCCGGCGAACTCGGACACTGCACCATCGAAGTGGACGGCCCGGCATGCCGCTGCGGCAAGCACGGCTGCCTCGAGGCGGTCGCGTCGGTACCCGTCATTCTTCGTCGCGCCAGGGAATGCGGACTGGAGGTGACCGATCTGACGCAACTCGAGACGTTGGCCGAGTCCGGCAATACCGCAGCCCGTGCCGAGCTGGAACGGGCGGGCCAGGCGATCGGCCTCGCCCTCTCGCATCTCGTCAACCTGGTCAGCCCGGCGCTGCTGATCATCACAGGGTCCGGCGTTCAGCTCGGGCCGGTGCTGCAACGCGCCGTGCTCGAAAGCCACGCCAAGCACGTCATGCCGATGCTCCCGTCACCCCCCCGCATGATCTTCCGGCAAGAAGGCGGCGCCGCCTGGGCTCGCGGCGCCGCCGGATTCGCGACCGAGGCGTTCCTCGAGAGAGGAGGCAAGATGACGTAGCGGCAACGACGTTTAGCGAGTCGGCCACCTTTGTTCCTCGCCTCCTGGAGGTAATCCATGTACCCGATCCGTATCCTCATCTCGCTATTAGTCATCGTCCTCGGCGGCGCAGCCAGCGCCCAGACCGTGGTGCGCTACCTGCAGCCAGGCGTCGATCAACCGGGCCTTCGCGAGCCGGTCGAAGTGATCATCGCCGCGTTCGAAGCGGAAAACCCCGACATCGACGTTCAACTCGAAAGCGTCGGGTGGGGTGACGCCTACCAGAAGATCACCACCGACCTGATGGCCGGCAACGCTGCCGACCTGATGTACGTCGGAGCACGCTGGATCCCCGCCTTCGCTGCGCTCGGTGGCCTGTACCCGCTCGACGGCATGGTGAGCGCCGAAAAGTTGGCGCTGTTCCCCGACGGCTTGATGCAAGGTCAGTACTTCGGCGGCCAGCTGTACGCGCTGCCGATCGCGTTCTCGACCAAGGTCCTCTACTACCGGACCGACCTGATCGACGAAGCTCCCACCACCTGGGACGAACTGCTCGCCACCGCCACACGGATCACCGAGGAGACCGATCTCTTCGGCATCGGTATCCCCGGGGCAGCGCACGTCGGCACGGTCCAGCAGTTCCAGAACTTCCTGTACCAGGCCGGCGGCTCGTTCTTCGACCTTGACGGCCGGGTCGCACTGGAAACATCCGAAGCGCGCGAAGCCCTCGCCTTCTACACCGGGCTCTACACCGAACATCGGGTAACCCCGAATCCGATCGAGTTCAACCGTGAGGAACTTCCGACCCTGTTCGGTGAGGGACGAGTCGCCATGATCATCAACGGACCGTGGGCGCGAACCATCGCAGGCGCCGAGCCGGACGACGAAGAGACGCCCTACGCGACGGCCGTGCTGCCCTGTAACGTCCGCTGCGGAGGGATCCAGGGGGCCGACTCGCTCGTCGTCGCCGCCAAGAGCGACGTCGCCGATGCCGCCTACCGCTTCGCCGACTATCTGACCTCGTTCGGCCCGCACACCGAGCGCGTCCTGAACGCAGGGCTGGTGCCGATGCTCGAGGGGCAGTCGGAGCTGGAAGCGTTCCAGACCGACTTCTGGCGCCCCTACATCGACATGGTCGGCCAAGGCTTCCCGGAGGCCCAGCCGCTGGCGTGGGAGCCGTTCCAGACGATCGCGACCGACATGATCCAGTCGGTCATGCTCGGCTCCGCCACCGTCGACGAGGCGCTGGCTACCGCAGCGGAACGCATCCGCGAGCAGAAGCTCGAGCCCGCCGCAGCCAACTGAACGACCTCCGCGGGGCGACGCCTGGCGTCGCCCCGCATTAACGGGGAGAGCCATGACGATCGTGCGCCGCGCGCTAAGGTCGCTCAATCCAGATCGAAGTCCAGTCCCCTATCTCGCTCCGACCGTTCTGTTCATCCTGGTCTTCCTCGCCTACCCCATCGGTGAGGTGGTGGTTCAGTCATTCTTTCACAACGTCCCGATTCGACCGTGGGAGCCAAACGGTTTCGTCGGATTCGGCAACTATCGCGACCTGTTCGCGAGCGACATTTTTTTGAGGGCATTCCGCGTCACCGTCGCCTGGACCCTGCTGGCGGTGGCCGGCAAGCTTCTCGTCGGCATGGTGGC
>Ga0326597_10009722_pt1 | contig 12860 bp, 13 predicted proteins | sample RVTome_12_FD_203789 | JGI IMG/M metagenome (GOLD analysis project Ga0326597, IMG submission 203789) | Soil microbial communities from uranium-contaminated site in the Upper Colorado River Basin, Wyoming, United States - RVT100D185 | ecosystem: Environmental > Terrestrial > Soil > Contaminated >... | reverse complement strand
TAAGGCTGTCGGGGGTGCGAATCGGCAGCGTTAAGGATGTTGAATTTCCTAAAGATCCTGATATCAACCTCATCAAGGTTGTCATGGAGGTTAGTGAGGAGGGGATGAGAAGGATCAGTCCTGATTCCGTTGCAACAATACAGACTGAAGGACTGCTTGGAGATAAGTACATCGAAATAATAAGGGGAAAGAAAGAGCCTCCAAAGCAGATTCAAAACGACACCCAGATAAAAAGCTACACTCCACCCCAGGTTCAGGAGTTGATAGGTCAATCAGGGCTGTTGATCGATAATATTATAAGTATCTCACAGAGCATGGATAAGATTGTGAAGGGTTTTGGTAAACAAGAAAACATTGAGAATATAAATAAAACGATTGCGTCGCTTAGCAAGAGTGCTGAAGCCATCGAGAATAGCCTGAAAGCAATAGAAGATGGTAGAGGTGTACTTCATACTCTCATTTATGGCGGTAGGGATAAGTCTGGACAGGGGTTTGATGAAAATACACTTTTAAAAATTGACAGTGCCGTGACAAATCTTAATGATTTGATCGCCCAAATCCGAAAAGGCCCGGGCCTTTTCAATGCGTTGATTTATGATAAGAAATTGTCTGAAGAATTAGACAGCACACTATCGAATATCAGTTCTGCTTCAGATGATCTTGGTGGCCAAGATGGAATAGCACCTGAACTTAAAAAGGCTGCAACAAACTTCAGGGAGATAACGGAAATGCTTAAGGGTGGTGAAGGAACCATAGGTGCGCTCTTAATCGATCCTACCATATATGATAATTTAAAGGGCGTATTGGGCGAGGCTGATAGGAGTAGATTTGTTCGCGCTGCAGTCAAGTATCTACTGGATGAGAAGGCAAAGGATACGGAAAACCAATAGCTTGAGCTTAAAATTGCTCGAGCGGGCGACGGGACTCGAACCCGCGACCCCAAGCTTGGGAAGCTTGTACTCTACCAACTGAGTTACGCCCGCACTTAAAAACAAATTTATTCTAGCGCCACATAAAAGTCAACATTTGACGGTTGCTCAGTTTGTGGCTTGTTTTTTTCTTATCTTAAGTCACCAGTATTTCGCCACTTGTCGCGCCCGAATGTATTACTCGGGCATCCACTCCTTCTTGTCATCCTCGAATGCTCCCCACTAAAGGCATGTGAGGACAAGCGTTGTCGAAGATCTACCCCTGCTTGTCATCCCCGAGGATTTTTGTCGGGGATCCAGAGACAAAGAACATGGATTCCCTTTTAACATACAAATGGCAAGGGAGCGGGGATTCCCGATAGCGCTCGTGTCCAAATGTTGCGCTTTAAGGCATGCGCCCGAACGTTGTTATCGGGTGACATAAGCATATAAGTTCTACCGGGTAGCATCACGGAATGATAGCTTTATTCACTCCTTTAATGGTGTCCAAAATGATTAGAAATGAGTTGATCGAGCCTCGTAAAACAAGGCTTTTATACAGATAAAAACGCCTTTTTGAAATCGTTGAGATCTGTCGCATGGAACGACAAACCCAGAACTGTCATTGCTGTAAGTGTTAGATATTTCGTGGACAGAATTCTTACAATTTCATGAGTAGATTTATTTTCATTAATCCTTTTCAGAATGAAAAGGACTTAAATGGCCTTCCAAAAATTGCGTTAAGAAAAACAGAAACGAAGACGTGAAAAAAAATTTGTGGGTTGTGGTTGGATTAAATTTTTTAGTCGGAGTTTATGATTTTTAGCGAATTTTTGGGTAGCCTTGATTTTTGCTTCTTTGTATCAAGACAAAGAAGTTAGAAACGACAAATAACATGAATGAGGAAAACGCTCTTAAGGATTCTGTCCCCGAAACGTCTGGCATTTTCAATTGCGAGACTGGACTGAACGAAGCAATCTCTTATTTTAGACAAGTTTATACTCCATTAATGATTACTTAACATATCTTTCCAATTAGTGTATAAGTAAACATAAATAATGAACCGCGCTGAAAAAGTAAGACTGGAAAAGGCACTTAGCATCTACTTTAGTGAAATCCACAAGGTCTATACTGGAGGTAATTTTAGGGAAGAGAGTTTCTATCCATCATTAAAGACTCTCGTTCAGGAATGTTCAATTAATTTTATAACACAAGCAGGAACCAATGTATTAGTGCTGCCAAAAAAAACAGAAGTAGGGATTCCTGATTTTCTTATTGGTAAGAATGGAGAATTTGTCGGATATATTGAAGCTAAAACGCCTGATACCAATCTTAGTGAAGTTGAAGATTCCGAACAACTCAAAAGATATCGTGATTCTCTGCCAAACATTATTTTAACTAACTTCTTAGAGTTCAGGCTATATAGATACGGCAAGGCTATAGATAAGGTAGAGGTGGGAAGGCAATTTACTTTAAAGGATTTGAAACATCCTCCAGCGCCCGAGAAGTTAGATTTATTCTCTGAACTCTTGGAAAAGTTCTTCTCCTTTTCCACTCCTGTGATTCAGAAATCGTCCGATCTCTCCGTTGAACTTGCAAAGAGAACCAGATTCCTCGAGCACATCCTGCACGAGGAGCTTTCAAGGGACAACGAGGAAGTAACAAGATTATTCAAAGCCTTTCAGGAAGAACTGATAGAGACTTTGACAAAGGAGAGGTTTTCCGACCTTTACGCTCAGACTATTACCTATGGTCTTTTTGCTGCAAGGATGAAGGTTCAAAACGGATTTAAAAGGGAAACTGCCTGGAGGTATATTCCTGAAAGCCTGCCTCTACTTAAGGAGATTTTCTATTCTATGACTGGTCCTCATTTTCCTGAATCCCTGTCGTGGATCGTTGATGACATAAGCCACGTACTTGAGAAGGCGGATATCTCTTCAATCCTTAAGGAGTTTAAGATCACCAGATGGGATGAAGATCCCGTAATCCACTTTTATGAAACCTTTCTTGCAACTTATAATCCGAAGGAAAGAGAGCGGTTAGGGGTTTACTATACTCCTTTACCTGTGGTTTCTTACATTGTGAGATCTATTCATCATCTGTTAAAAGATAAATTTGGAAAGAGCGAGGGTCTTGCTACAAACGATGTTACCCTCCTTGACCCTGCTGCGGGGACTCTCACATTTGTAGTTCAAGCTATCAAGCAAGTCCAGATGGAATTAGAAGAAAAGAAAAAGATAGGACTCATTAAATCCTACATAGAAGAGCATATAATACCCAATTTCTACGCCTTTGAGATTCTTATGGCTCCCTATACTGTTGGACATTTTAAGGTCTCTATGGTATTGGAGGAAATGGGCTATCGGTTCAAGAAGGATGAACGGTTTCAGTTTTACCTGACAAATACCCTGGAGATGAAAGAACCAAAGCAGATAAGTTTCCTGATTGACCTTGCCAGAGAAGGGCTGGAGGCAAAGAGGATAAAGGAAAAAGTTCCAATTCTTGTTGTCCTTGGCAATCCTCCCTATTCGGTTAGCTCAGAGAATAAATCGGAGTTTATCGAAAGATTAATGGATTATTATAAAGAAGATGTAAGGGGTGAGAGAAATATCCAGCCGCTTTCAGACGACTATATAAAGTTCATTCGATTCGCCCACTGGAAAATCGAGCAGGGCGGCAAGGGCATACTGGGTTTTATCACCAACAACTCCTATCTTTCAGGAGTAATTCATCGAGGCATGAGGAAGAAACTTCTTGAGACCTTTGATGAGATCCACATCCTTAATCTCCATGGTTCTTCAAGGATTGGAGAAAAGACGCCCGAAGGCGGTAAAGATGAGAACGTTTTTGACATTCAGCAGGGAGTTGCAATAGCACTTTTTTTAAAGTATGGGGAGGGATGATGAAAAAGGGGGTAAAGAACTGGTTAGACTCCGCACAATATGACTTAGAAACCGCCGAGCATATGTTTAAAACGGGCAGATATATCTATACGGTATTTATGTGTCATCTTGCCCTCGAAAAAGTTCTTAAGGCAAAAGTCGAAGAGGTTACTGATAGAGCGGCACCTAAAACCCATGACTTAGAGTATCTTGTGGAACTTGCAAAATTATCTCCCGATGAAGACACAGAGAGATTTATTGTAGAGGTTACCAATTTAAGTATAGTTACAAGATATCCACGAGATTTTCAGAGAATACTTAAAGATTTTTCTCAGAAAAGAGCAGGGTTTATTTTGACAAAAACCAAAGAGGTCTTTCAATGGATAGGGAAATCTATCAAGTTATAAGTGAATATAAGAGAAGACTCCAATCGCTTGGAATCAAAGTTAAGAAAACATTTCTTTATGGTTCCCATGCAGTTGGTAAAGCTAGAGAGGATAGTGATATAGATCTGCTGGTTGTATCAGATGACTTTGAAAGCATGGATATCTGGGAAAGACTTTGTCTCTTAGGGCGTGCCCGCATGGGTATAAAAAGGCCGATGGAAATAATAGGGCTTACTGAAGAAGAGCTGGAGTCTGAAGATAGTAGTAGCTTTATCAAAGACGAGGTTAAATCAAAAGGTGTGGAAGTGATATGAGCGAAAAGAAGTTAGCCAGGGTATTCTACGCGGATCTCTGGGGATTAAGAGATGATAAATATAAATACCTTTTTAAGAGTGATGTGAAAACGACTAAATGGCAAGAGCTTGAACCCACTGCTCCTTACTACTTCCTTGTCCCCAAGGACTTCGCCCTGCAATCCGAATATGACAAGTTCTGGAAGGTGACGGAGATTTTTAAGCAATGGTCAAGTGGAGTTAAGACTCATAGAGACCATTTTGTGGTAGGGTATACAAAGGAAGAACTTGCACAACGACTCAGAGTATTTGGCGGTAATTTATCTGACGAGCTAGTCAAAGAGAGCCTGAATTTGAAAGATACAGGAAGTTGGAAGTTGTCTGAGGCGAGACAGAAAGTAAAAGGGCAGAAATTGGAGGACAAAATTTATCCCTATGCTTATCGCCCCTTTGATGTGCGGCGGATTTGCTATGAGTCCGCCTTAATAGATAGAAATAGATGGCCATTTATGAAATGTTTTCTGAAAGAAAATTTAGGAATTACTTTTAAACGAAGTCGTTATTTAAGAACTAAAGAATTTCATCATTTATTTGTTGTTGATAATTTGGGTGATATCAACTTTTTTGGTGACCAAAGTATTTTCTTTCCCCTCTATGTATATCATGATGAACCTGTAGGGGCAATTCATGAATTGCCCTTACAGAAGAAATTCAAAACGGAGCGATCCCCGAACCTCACCCCAGAGTTTTTACAAGCTATAAAAGACTCCGTTGGCTCAGAGCCAACAACAGAAGAGGTTTTTTATTATATTTATGCCGTCCTTTATTCTCCCACCTACCGCAAACGATATGAGGAATTCCTTAAAATCGATTTCCCAAGAATTCCTTTACCCTCAAATAATAAATTGTTTGGAGAATTAAGTGTTCTGGGTAAAGAACTCATTGAACTTCATTTGCTTAAAGCTTCGGCTCTTGATGAGACCGGGATTGGTTTTCCAAAAGACGGATCAAGAAAAGTAGAGAAGGTTTCGTACGATGAACAAAACCTGAGAGTTTTCATAAATAAGGAACAGTATTTTGAGGGCATCTCAAATGAAGTGTGGACCTACCGAATCGGAGCCTATCAGGTAATGGAAAAGTATCTGAAGGATAGAAAAAACCGAAAACTTTCTCTTGACGAGATTAACCATTATATGAAAGTTGCCAAAGCAATTCGTTTGACAATCGAGTTACAGAAAAAGATCGACAACGTATATAGAAACAACATAACTAAAGTTTGATTTTAACCTTTTAATACTAATGCTATTGACTAAGAATGCATCAATAAAAGGTTCTCATTATGCCTCTGCGTTACGATCTCAACAGAATCTCATTTCGATTCAAAAGAGAAATTTGTTAGTATCAGTATTAAATCCGCGAACCGGCTAAATGAGTCAGTAAACAGAGTTGAATAAAGAATCAGATAAAAACAATTGTCAATTGTAGACTCGACCCCATTGTTTTTTTTAATTATTCCTGTTAAAAGTTTTCAAAATGGATTAGAGAGTAAAAATTTTAATATTAGGCATAATTAATAGGATGATTCATAAAGACAAAGGTTTAATTGTTTATGTTGACTGCCAACCATCTGAACAACTTATTTATAATGATGAAATAGTAGCATGTTTTGTAGCGTTAATATGTCCTGATCCTAACGCATTTAGTAAATACAAACAATATAAAGAAGTACCAGCAGATGAACGACCATTAATTGCCGAACAAATTGCAGATGATTTAAGCTCAGCACATGATATTTATTGTATTGGGAGCGAGGGTAATTATTCTTCAATTAAAAAAATAGGTAATGAATTCATATCCAAAATAATTGATAAAATAGAAGAGAATATTATTGAAGAATATAAGGAAGGGTACAAAATCTATGGCCGAAAATTAAATTCTAATGTCGCTGTTTTCATTCCTTGGTACGCCAATACATTACTCATTATGGGTTACTATGCAGCAAAATTTGCATATGAATTTGCTGATGCAATAGACATTAAAAAAATTACATTTTCATTAGATAGATTACCAGGTGATCCCAAGGCTGCGATGGAGTTCATAAAACTTATGAGTAGTTATCCAGCAATTTTTAATTGTTGGAAAAAATTGGAAGGGGAATTTGGTGTCAATTTTGAATTTGCGAATATGCAATATTTCACTGATCCCGAAGGCAATAGATTAGATTCTCGTTTGCACCCTGGAATGATACTAATAGATTGGGTTGTACACTCAATTTTTAATTATAAGAATAAAATAGAAAACATTGACAAAGGAACACGTTCAGAATCCTATAGAAAATCAATCATGAAACCTTTTGATATCTTAGTTAAAAATAACAGAATTAATTTATTACCTTTTTACGGAATTGGATTTATCAAGGGTGAAGGTGAAGCAAAAAAGTTTATTGAACACCATAATCTTAAAAGCGCATTTCATATTGATTAAACACAAATGAGGGATTTTTGGGTCTGGCTTGCATATTGACTTAACTCAATATCTATCAAAAAATAAAACCTTTGGGGGCATATCTCAACAATTGACAAATGATGACAATACATCCTCAATTTCTTTTAACAATTTATATAGATAAACAAAACATGTATTCTCACATGAATGACTTTATTAATAGGAGCCAATCTAGATCTATACACTATAGTATGGGCGGATACTAGAACCACTTCTTACTATCCAGTTATTGGACCTATACATCAGGATGGAGACCATAAAATTATCGTAAGTAATGCCGGGTTATTAACAGGGTCAGGCAATAAAGATGTTCTGGATTTCGTCAAACAAGAATTTTTGAGCAAAGATTTCTTACATACTAATGATATTTTGGATTTTATGAAAAAAGAAGTGATACCAATGATTGAAGACTTTCAGATTCGTTATCCATACATGAATATTATTACTTGTTTTCTATTATCTTATATCACTACGTTAAACAACGAAACTAAGTTAAGATTAGCTTTAATACATCCACAGTGGGATTACGACATGGGATTTTATGATGATTCTATAGTTATAATGCCACATGATGCCAGCGAAGAATCCGCTCGAATACATAATGAAACACTTAGACAATCGTTGATAAAGTTAGATAATCGCATTTCAACACAAGCTTCAGATGATGAATATATAGGTTTTCTCCTTGGAAGTATAATTAGTAACGTAAAAATAATTGCCAAACATTTTACCCAAATATCACAAGAATCCTCTTGTGTAAGCCACGACTTAGATATTGTAATACATATCTTGAACGGAAGTTTAATCTATTTTTACGGCAAATCCTGCGATATAATGAAGGGAATTGTTAAGTTTTCAATTATTCCAGTAGCTAGACAATTTCGGGTTTTTTCACCTGCTATCTTTGATGAAGGGGAAACTATTGAAATTTAGCATTAGGAATCCGTAAAAGTCTAAAAGTCGGTCGTCAGGCTTTGTTTATTTGCTTATTTGTTTACATAGTCATCTTTACAGACGTCGAACGTGTTCTCGTGCTATTACGTGTTTCCCAACTCCTCCCCAATCCGAATAACTCTAATACCTTGTAAATAGGCTATCTTGACTGTTATTACCAAGCACCAAGACATCGTAGACCATGGAGCTACGTCAATGCTCGGTTTGATAGTGATGAAAATGGAGGATCTTAATTTAAATAAGCAAATAAGCAAACCCCGAACATCTAAACCGATAAACTGGTGTTGTTGACCCAAAATGACATTCTTAAGTATACTTCTCTACAAACGAAAAAGTGATAGGTGTTAGCATAACACCAGATATTGGAGTGATTGTCCGTCCTTCGATTCGTATAATTATTAGCTATGCATCTGAGCATGGAGGCACCACGCATGTCTGAGAACGCCGATGCTGAGCCAGAAAAAAGCAGCGGCATTCGAAGGCTGATCAACGCCGGTGCCGAGATCGCCGGAGGGGCTGTTGGTGGGGCCTTGGGCTCTCTTGCCGGCGGCCCGGCAGGCGCTGCTCTTTTTGGTGCCGGTGGCGCTGCAGCGGCGATGGCGCTGAAGCATATTGGCCAGGAGGCCTCGGAACGCCTCTTGGGGCCCAGAGAGGCCGTTCGCGTTGGGGGCGTTCTCGCTATCGCTGCCGGAGAAATCCGTCAGCGCATCGAACAAGGGGAACGTGTCCGTACCGACGGATTCTTCGAGAGGAATCGAGCAGGCCGATCCGATGCAGAAGAATTCGCAGAAAGTGTCCTGCTGAAAAGCAAGCGAGAACCGGAAGAGAAGAAGATTCCCTACATGGCGCATCTGCTCTCTAGCGTGGCGTTCGATCCGGAGATCAGTGCCGACATGGCCCATCAAATCACGAAGGCCGCCGAGCAACTGACCTATCGGCAGCTCTGCCTGATGAAGCTAGCGGTGGTCAAGGACGGGATCGGGCTGCGCACTGCTGACTACCGAGGCCAAGCGTCGTTCCCAAAGGGGCTCTACCAAATTCTCTACGAGTGCCTTGATCTCTATCACCGAGGCTTTGTCAACTTTGGTGGTGAAGTCGCGTTTGGACCCACAGATGTTGCGCCCGGCAAAATGACTCTTCAAGGCCTTGGGGTCGATATCTTCAGTCTCATGAAGCTGGCGCTGATTCCGAACGAGGGCTTGGCCCCCGTCGCCGCACAGTTGACGTAGATAGCTATAAGTCAACCCTTTATTTTGGTGTATGCCTTAATGCAACTGAGATTCTCCAATGCGGTCCTCCCCCTTAAACAAGACAGGCTCATGCCTATTCCCACGCTGAGTGAGGTGGTGTGGTAAGTCAGCAAATACGGTTCTTTCAATCTTGTGCATATACCTAGAATCGAGCACCATAGTTATCTTTAAAGGGTTGCGTGTCCCTATTTTGATGAATACTGCCTCTAATTTGTGCTAAACTATGCCGGAAAACTTTAACTTTTACATACTATCATTGACGGGATTAGGGATATTTCATTGAAATTAATTGAATCATTTACTCAGTTTGCTGGCAAAGTGGGGAATTGGGTCAAAGCTCAAGGACTATCGACGATAATATTAATCTTCACATTGATTATTCTTATACTCACTTTTCAGTATGCATACAGGCCATATGTTGGTGTGACAAAAGTAGAAGCCGCCTACGATGGAGATAGAAAAGATTTAACCGCAAATATCATAATTAAGAATACAGGAAATATCCCCGCAAATAACGTACAAACATCATGAAAATGATCGTTAATGCAACAGTAATAGAGAACATGGAAGGTAAATCTAAATTTGTATTATTTCCCGAGCAAGAAACTTCGGGAAGCCCAAGTTTTCATAATGTTGCTGATTTAAACCTTGCAAAAGATCAACTAGATATCCATTTGGAAATTAAATATGAACTTCCAATAAGGTTTTTTATTAAAATATATACGAGAAAATTCAGAACTGTAGAGTTGTTCAGATACGACCATCAGACTGGAAGATTTCGTATCATTTCAGGGGAATCAAGATAGGAAAATAAGAATCCGGGGCCAGGCATGCAAATTGACTTTAAACAATTGGATTTTGGACAGTAAGATTAGAAATAGAATATTTTGGTTTAGCTAGATGTGGAGTGGAAATAAATAAAAGGTGTCAGGCCTTGACTATTGACTTAAGCAGTCAACAAACCTTTATAACTCTTATACTTATTTAATCTGTTTTTATAAAATTCACTATGGAATATTCTTAGTGATCAGATATTTCTCAAATATACGATAATATTCCAATGTCTCCGGGGTCATGAATAAATGACTTATTTTTCCTTTTGTTCTCCTCGCCTGCCGTTTTCTTGAAGCGTCCTTCCTGTTTCCTTTTCAGTATCCTGAAGGAATAAAATTAGATTGCCACGGGGATTTGCCCTTTGCGATGAAAAAAAAGTGTATGCGTGGTGCCTGGAATGCATGTTAACTCAATCCAAAGAAACAGGAAAAAATTAAAGAATAGGAACGCCAGATCGACCAGGGGGTGTATGAACTCAACGGGCTGACGCCGGGGGAGATTGCGATTGTAGAGGGGAAAAAGGATTAGAAGATTGAAGGTCACAAGATTGAGAGATTCGAGGATTTGGAATATTGGAGACTTTTGCTTAAACTGTTCCATGAAACAGGAGTTATTAATGTCCGTCGCAGAAACAAGATACGAGCATATTGTTATTGGTGAGGATGGAACACCCATCGTCTCCGGCACAACTATGAAGGTGGTCGAACTTGTTGCTGAAAGAATTGCTTACGGGTGGAGTCCGGAGGAGCTACACTTTCAGCACCCTTATTTGACTTTAGGGCAAATCCATTCGGCCCTGGCTTATTACTGGGACCACGTGGAGGAACTCAATAAAGACCTGGAACGTCGACTGAAAAAAGTGGAGAAAATCAGGCAAGCCAGCGGACCATCACCTTTAGTTGCCAGGTTAAAATCCAAAGGTTTGCTGTAATGGCTGTCGCCATTTACATGGATGTCCACATTCCCAGAGCCATTACAGTCGGTTTGCGGCTTCGTGGTGTTGATGTTATTACCGCACAAGAAGACAACTCGGCCAATCTCGCTGACCAAGAGTTACTGGAACGCGCCACTGCCTTACGGCGAGTCCTATTCACCTTCGACGATGACCTGCTGATCGAAGCTACAAAACGGCAAGTACAGGGTAATCCCTTTACCGGTCTGATTTATGCTTATCCCTCGCGCGTTTCGATCGGAAGCTGCATCCGTGATATAGAAATTATCGCTAAGGCGGCAGAGCTTGATGATATCGCCAATCGAGTGGAGTTTTTACCTCTTTAGGAAAAATCGGGGCCAGGCATGCAATTTGACTTTAAACAATTACATTTTGGATAGGAAGATTGGAAATAGAATATTTGGTTAGTTAGACAGGGAGTGCAATGAGTTTAAGATAAAGGAACTTGCCAGAATAATGGGTAACGAATAAAAGGTGTCAGGCCTTGACTATTGACTTAAGCAGTCAACAAACCTTTATAACTCTTATACTTATTTAATCTGTTCTTATAAAATTCACTATGGAATATTCTTAGTGATCAGATATTTCTCAAATATACGATAATATTCCAAGGTGGATAAGCAATGCCTTTTCTATTTCTTCGATCTTTTGTTGAGAAAGACTGCCCATTTGCTTAATAAGCCTTTTCTTATCTACAGTTCTTATTTGATTGCACTTTACCTTCGAGTCTTTGGACAAGTTTGCAGTTCCTTTGGATAAAAAAACCTCAAAAGGATAAACCTTCGTAACACTTGAAGTAATCGGAATAACAGTAACTGTTTCCGCATACTCATTGTTTATGTCGTTTGAAATTACTAACGCAGGTCTTGTTTTGCCGATTTCTCTTCCTATAATAGGTTCGAGAGAAACCAACCATACATTTCCTCTGCTAATCCCATCCATCAGTAATAGTTGTCTCCCACTCCTTCAAATTCTTACCTTCTTTTTTATAGCCTTCTTTAAGTGATTTTCGAAGTTGCTTTTCCCTCAGAACTCTGAGCTTATCTCTAACTGCATCTCTTATAAACCCACTTTTATTCTTTATTTGAGAAAGCTCTTCATATAATTCTTTATCTATAGTTATGTTCATCCTTACCATTACTTATACACCTCATATTATGTATTAAATATACATATTTCTAACACACATGTTATTGACTGTCAATTTATCAAAACATTTGACTATTTGTTTAAAATATTTTAGGGTGAGATCTAAACTATATATATATGCCCGACGGATAATAACCCACTTCAGAGAGTCCAGTCATTAACGAGAAGCGAAATCGCCCTGCCGTTCCGATGAACTCATTATGACTTTTGAAGAGATTGTGGGGCGCATATTAGACCACAGGCCGCAAGGAGGTCCAACTGGACAATTAAATTCTAAATAAAGGTTTCCGGCTTCTTTTCTCCTAATAAAAACACAAAATCGACTAATGAACGCATAATTATTATGATATATGTACATAAAAGATGGCCGCTTTGGTTCGTTAATATTAAAGAGTGCTTAACGCACCACGAACGGAGAGCGGCTTTTTTATTATGAATTTGTCTCCTAGATATTGTATTTTTTTAGATGGCGGATTCGAGTTTATTTAGAGCATTTACAGCATGGCGTTAATAATGATTTGAGGATTCATTCCGATCTTATTCTAAATGTTTGGACAAAATAAAATAACAATAGTTTGAAGAAAGCTCAAGGGGAGGCATCATTTTCATTCCGGACAGGCTTATGGCAAGATAAATCGCGGCTGGAAGCCGCTCCTACCTCTTTGTTCTTTGGCAAGGGTGGCACACGAGTTCCTTCGGTCTAGCTCAGGACACGCTTGCTGGTGCGTTATGTGGCTGGCCGAGCGA
>Ga0326597_10009721_pt1 | contig 12861 bp, 8 predicted proteins | sample RVTome_12_FD_203789 | JGI IMG/M metagenome (GOLD analysis project Ga0326597, IMG submission 203789) | Soil microbial communities from uranium-contaminated site in the Upper Colorado River Basin, Wyoming, United States - RVT100D185 | ecosystem: Environmental > Terrestrial > Soil > Contaminated >... | reverse complement strand
GCACCCCCGCACCTCCCGCACCTCCCGCACCCCCGCACCCCCGCACCCCCGCACCGTAGAATGTCCCGTGGCCGTCAGCCCAGGCTTCCTCGCCTTCGTCCTCGAACAACTGGAAGGGCTCGGCAACGTGACTTCTCGGCGCATGTTCGGGGGCGCCGGGTTGTACCGCGGCGACGTGTTTTTTGCCGTCCTCGACAACGACACGTTGTTCTTCAAGGTGAACGAGACGACGGTCGGGCCCTACCAGCAGGCGGGGATGAGCCCGTTTCAGCCGTATCCCGGCAAGCCGGAGACCTCGTTCGGCTATTACCAGGTCCCGGTGGGCGTCCTCGAGGATCGCGACGAGCTCGTGGCCTGGGCCCGCACGGCGGTGGACGTGGGCCGCGCGAAAGCCGGGTCGCGCCGCCGGCGCAACCCGCGCAGCCGGCGCCGCGTCTAATCCAGCCGTGAAACGATACAGCCCAGCATCGAGGAGGCTTTCATGAGACGTCTCGCAGTGATCGCGGCGCTGATCCTGTCGGTCGCGACGGCATCGTTTGCCGGGGCCGGTGCCCAACAGCCACAGGTCTTCAATCCCGTCGGGACCTATTCGGTGTCCTCCGCCACCGACACCGGGCAGCCGTTCGCCGGCAGCCTCACGATCGCGGCGACCGCCGACGGCGGCTACACAGGGAGTTTCACGTCACCCGCCCTGCCGGCCCCGATTCCGGTTCTGAGCGTCGCCACCAACGGCAAGCAGTTGCTGGCCACCATGCAGAACCCCGACGGCATCCTGCTGGTCTGGATCGAGTTTGCCGCCGACGGCGCCTTCAAAGGCACGTGGCACCAGCTCGGACCGGGCATCGCGGCGACCGGCAAGAAGGAGAAATAGCAGGCGCGGTATGCTGATTCAGACCGTTGCCGGGTCCGGAGGAGTCTGAATGTCGGGTCGCATGTCTGTTACGAAACTCACGGCCGTGGCGCTGACGCTTGGGGCGCTCGCCGCGTGCAAGCTCCCGACCGAGCCGAGCCCGCTCGCGCCGTTCAGCATCACCGACCTCGTCGTGGGCACCGGGGCGGCGGCCGCCAGCGACGACATCGTGTCGGTCCTCTATACCGGCTGGATCTACGATCCGAATGCCGCCGAGAACAAAGGACGTCAGTTCGACTCCACCGACGGGAAGGCGTTCCTGCTTGCGCTCGGACGAGGCCAGGTGATCGTCGGCTGGGACCAGGGCATTCCGGGCATGCGCGTCGGCGGCACGCGCCGGCTCGTCATTCCATACGATCTCGCCTACGGCGCGACCGGCGTGCCCGGCACGATCCCCGGGTACGCGACGCTGCTCTTCGAAATCGAACTGCTCGGGAGAACGGCGCCGCGGTAACCCCTTTTACTGCGCCCGCAGCGCGCTCGCCGGCGCGATCCGCGTGGCGCGCCGGGCGGGGATCCAGCTCGCCAGCAGGATCGACAGCACGAGCGTCGCGGTTGTCATGGCGATGATCGGCAGATCCAGGGCGCGTCCCTGGAACAACATGGCGCGCAGCAGCCCGCCCGTCAGTACCGACAAGCCGACGCCGGCCACCAGTCCGGCGCCCACGAGCACCAGGCCCTCCCGCAGCACCATGCGCACCACGTCCCCTGGTTCGGCGCCGATCGCGACGCGGATGCCGATCTCGCGGGTCCGGCGCGACACGAGATACGCCTTCACGCCGTAGACACCGGCTGCCGCCAGCAACAGCGCGCAGAGGCCGAACATCGCAAACAGCAGCGCCCCGGTCCGGACGATGGCCAGGAGCAGATTGCGCTCGCGGAACATCGGCCGGGTCTCGAGGGAGACGAACGGCAGGTCGGCGTCGAGCGCAGCCAGCACGCGCGCCACGGCCGGCAGCATGCCGGCCTCCGCCTCGGGTGTTGCCGCCGACGTGCGCGCGTGCAGGTAGATGTTGTTCTGAAGAACCTGGCCGAACGGGAAGTAGATGAACGGCTCCGGCCCCGTGCTGAACAGGTCGGGCCGCACGCTGCCCACGACCCCGACGACCCGAAGCCGGGCTGGCCCGTCGTCCCGGGAGGTCTGCACCTGCCGGCCGACCGGGTTCGCGTCACCGAACAGCCGGCGTGCGAGCAGCTCGTCGATGATCGCGAGGGGCTCGCCTCCCGCGGTCAGCGCTTCGGCGTCGGCGAAATCGCGGCCGCGCAGCACGGGAATGCCGATCGACGCGAAGTAGCCGGCGCTGATGCTCACGGTGGTCGAGCCGACCAGCCGGTCGGCGGCGCCGGGGTCGTCGCGATCGACCGGCGCGCCGGGGAGCTGCACGCTGGTGCCGGTCTGAATCTCGCCGAACGGCATGTGCGACGCGAAGCCGGCGGCCTCGACGCCGGGCACCGCGCGGAGCGCCGTCAGCGCCTCCTGATAGTAGGCGCGGCTGCGCTCGACCTCGTAGCCCGCCATCGACGTGTCGATATTGGCCATGATGCCTCGCTCGAGCGTGAACCCCGGATCGGACCGCGCGGCCTCGACGGCGCCGCGGACGAACAGACCTGCCGCGGTGAGCATGACGAACGTGAGCGCGAGCTGCGCCATCACGAGGCTGTCGCGCATCGTGAGCCAGCGGAGCCGGAGGCGGCCCGGCGCGGGCTCGCCCGCCTGGTCCTTGAGCTCGAGCAGGGCGTGCGTGCGCGCCAGCTTCCAGGCCGGCCAGAGTCCGAACAGGACGGCGGCCATCATCGAGAGCAGCGCCACGGCGGCCAGGACGCGCGCGTCCGGCGTCGGATCGAACCAGATGGTCACGGGCATCACGCGCGGCAGCGCCGCGAAGACGAACTTCGTGGCCCACCAGGACAACAGCACCCCGCCCAGGCCGCCAATCACGGCGAGCAGGACGCTCTCGGTGAGCAACTGGCGGACGAGCCGCCGCCGGCTCCCGCCGATCGCCAGCCGGATCGCCAGTTCCTTGCGGCGCGCCTGGCCGCGTGACAGCAGCATGTTTGCCAGGTTGAACGACGCGATGACCAGGACGCTCGAGGCGAGGATCAGCAGCGCGGCCGAGATGCCGGTCAGCTCCTCATCCGACTGCGGCCTCGTGCTGACCGCGATCCGCGACAGCGGCGCCAGTTGCAGCTCGTAATCGGCCGACGCCGGGCTGATGCCGGCCAGCTCGGTCGACGCGTTGGCCAGCGGCCCCTCGAGCGACGCCACCGTCGCGCCGGGTGGGAGGCGCGCGACGAGGACGAGCTCCTGCAGCGCGGGATCGGCGAGCGACACGCGCCGGCCGGCGTTGCGGTTGTCGAACGACATCGCTTCGTAGACGCCGGTCGGCACGTAGACATCGGGTGTCACCATCACCATCGATCCGCCGAAACCCTTCGGCGCGACGCCGACAACGGTGAACCTGCGGAGGTTGATCTCCACCTCGCGTCCCAGGACATCCGGCGTCCCGCCCATCCGCTGCCACGCGCCGTGGCTCAGCACTACCACGGGGATGTCGGCGCCGGCGCGTTCCTCCTCGGCCGTGAAGGTGCGGCCGAGCGCCGGCGACACCCCGAACGTCTCGAAGTAGTTGGCGGCGACGATGTCCGCGAACACCCGGCGGGTGAGGGTGCCCTCCTTCAGGCCAACCAGGCCGAACCCGTGCGCGGTCAGCGACCGGAACACGTCACCGCGCTCGCGGAGCGCCAGGTACTCCAGCCAACTGAACGCGCCGTAGTCATTCGGCCGCTCGCGATGGCGGTTGTACACGCCCATCAGTTCCCGGTCCACGCCGCCGGACCGGGGCTTGAGGGCCAGCGCGTTGACGAGGCTGAAGGCCGCGGTGTTGACGCCGATGCCAACGCTCAGCACGACAACCGCGATGAACGTGAACCCCGGCTCTCGGCGCAGGAGCCGGAGTCCGAAGCGGAGGTCCTGAAACAGGCTGGACATGTCGTCTCCTCTACGCGTGAACGTTCGGCCCCCCTGTGTTACGGAACGGGCCATCCGGCGGTTCACAGGAGGCGGTATCATGCGGGCACCAGACACACAGGGAGGCGGGTTTATGGGGCGCAGGGAACGGGTACAGGCACTGGTGGCGGGCGTGCTGATGCTGGCACTGTCGATGCCCGCGTTCGCGCAGGGTGGGCGGGGCGGTCAGGCCGGGGCGCAGGCGGGACGGCTGCCGTCAATTGCCGATCGCACCGCCGGCTACGAAAAGCTCGATGGCTTCTATCCGCTGTACTGGGACGCCCCGACGGGCACGCTGTTCCTCGAGATCCCGCGGCTCAACGAGGAGGTGCTCTACCAGAGCGGCCTGGCCGCCGGACTCGGGTCCAACGACATCGGCCTCGACCGCGCGCAGCTCGGCTCGACGGCGGTCGTGCGCTTCGAGCGGGTCGGCACGAAGATCCTCATGGTCCAGCCGAACTACGACTACCGGGCGACGTCCGACAACCCGGCCGAGCGCCGCGCCGTGGACGACGCGTTCGCGAAGTCCGTCCTCTGGGGCTTCACGGCGGTTGCCGAGTCGGACGGCCGGGCGCTGGTGGACCTCAGCGACTTCATCCTGCGCGACGCGCACGGCGCCGGCGACCGCCTGGGCGGCTACCGGTTGGACCGGACGCGCAGCGCCGTGTACCTCGAGCGCACGAAGGCGTTTTCCGACAACACCGAGATTGAAGTCACGACGACGCTCACGAGCGAAGGCGGCGGCGGCCGCGGGGGCGGCGGCGGCCGGGGAGGCGGCGGGCTGCCTGGCGGCCGGGTTGGCGACGTGACGCCGACGGCCTCGGCCGCGACCGTTCGCCAGCATCATTCGTTCATTCGCCTGCCCGACCTCAGCTACCGGCCGCGCGCGTTCGATCCCCGATCCGGCTACGGCAGCTCGAGCTACATGGACTACGCGACGCCGCTCGGCCAGGACATGGAGAAGCGGTTCATCCGGCGCCACCGGCTGGTCAAGCGCAATCCGAACGCCGCGAGGAGCGAGCCGGTCGAGCCGATCATCTACTACGTCGATCGCGGCACGCCGGAGCCGATCCGCTCGGCGCTCGTCGAGGGCGCGCGCTGGTGGAACGAGGCGTTCGAGGCGGCGGGGTTCATCAACGGCTTCCAGGTCGAGGTCATGCCCGAGGGCGCCGACCCGATGGACGTCCGCTACAACACGATCACCTGGGTGCACCGCTCGACCAGGGGCTGGAGCTACGGCTCGTCAATCACCGATCCGCGCACGGGCGAGATCCTCAAGGGCCACGTCACGCTGGGCTCGCTGCGCGTCCGCCAGGACTACCTGATCTTCGAAGGCCTGCTGTCGCCGTACACGACCGGCACGGAGACGCCGCCGGTGCTCGCGGAGACCGCGCTCGCGCGCATCCGGCAGCTTTCGGCGCACGAGGTCGGCCACACGCTCGGGCTCGGGCACAACTACTACAACAGCTCGAAGGGCCGCATCTCCGTCCTCGACTACCCGCATCCGCTCATCACGCTCCGGCAGGACGGATCGATGGACCTCTCGCAGGCCTACGACGTCGGCATTGGCGAGTGGGACAAAGTGACGATCCGATACGGGTACTCACAGTTTGCCGCTGGCGCCGACGAGGCCGTCGAGCTCCGGCGGATTCTCGACGAGGCATGGGCCGGGGACATTCGCTACATGAGCAACCAGGACCTGGCGCTCAACCCGGGCGTCGACCAATGGAACAACGGCGTGGACAACGCCGAGGAGCTGAACCGGCTGCTGCAGCTCCGCCGGGTCGCGCTCGGCCGGATCGGGCAGAACGCGATCAAGCTCGGCGCGCCGATGGCGACGATCGAGGAAGTGCTCGTGCCGATCTACCTGCACCATCGCTACGCCGCCGAATCGGCGGCGACCGCGCTCGGCGGGCAGGAGTACATCTACGCGCTGCGCGGCGACGGCCGGCAGCCCTTCCGGTGGGTGCCGGTCGAGCGCCAGCGGACCGCGCTCGACGCGCTGGTGCTGACGTTGTCGCCGCGCGAGCTGGCGCTGCCGCGGAGCCTGATCGACCAGATTCCGCCGCGCCCGGCCGGCTTCGGACGCGGGCGCGAGACGTTCCCGCGCCTGACGGGCGGCGCCTTCGATCCGGTGGCGCCCGCGCTGGCCGCCGCGGACATGACATTCGGCTTCATCCTCGCGACCGACCGGGCAGCCCGGCTCGTGACCCAGCAGGCGATGGACCCGGCGCTGCCCGGGCTCGACAATGTGCTGGACCGCCTGTTCATCACGGTCTTCGAGGGGGCGGCCGCGGACGCGTATGAAGCCGAGATCAAGCGCGGCATCGAGCGGGCGTTCGCGGGCCACCTCATGCGGCTCGCCGAGTCGGCGCCGATGGCGCAGGTGCGCGCGCTGGCGACGGCCCGGCTCCGCGCCATCGAGCAGGGCCGGATCGGTTCCGTGCCGGGTCAGAGCTCGGCGGCGTGGGCGGCGCATCGCGAGTTGCTCGCGAGCGACGTGAAGCGCTTCCTCGAGCGCCCGTACGACGCGATGCGCCCCGCGGCGATTCCCGACGCGCCCCCCGGCGCGCCCATCGGGGACTACGGGATGGACTACCTGCTGGGAATAGATGCGTGTTGGGTGCGGTAGGGTGCAGGGTGCGCCAGGTGCGGGGTGCGCCGCGGTGCGGGGGTGCGCGGGTGCGCCGGCGTGCGGAGTGCGTCGGGGTGCGGGGTGCGACATGCGTCCCTCCGCACCTGGTCGCACTCAGCACCGAGCCGCACCCCGCACCCCGCCGCACCTCCGCACGCCCGCACCCCGCACGCCGCCCCACTCCGCACCCTACCGCACGGTGACGTTTCGTTCGAGGAGTTGGCCATGCCGAAGGTGATTCACGCCGCTCTTGCCGTGATGGCGCTGGCTGTCGCGCTGCCCGCCGCCCGCTTCGACCTCGACACGCCGCGCAAGGTCGTCCGCGTCGGCGACCCGGCCATCTCGCCCGACGGCCGGTCGGTCGTCATGATCGTCAGCCGGGCGAATCTGGAAGAGAACCGGTACGACGCCGAGCTGGTCGAGGTCGAGATCGCGACGAAGGCGGCGCGCATCCTGAGCCCGCGCCGCGGCGTGAACTCGCCGGCCTGGTCGCCCGACGGGGCCAGGCTCGCGTTCCTCGCGAGCGTGGAGGGCCGCGCTCAACTGTTCGTCCTGCCGCTGTCGGGCGGCGAGGCGCGGCAGGTGTCGGCCTCGCCAACCGGCGTGCAGACGTTCTCGTGGCGGCCCGACGGCGGCGCGTTCGCCTACGCCGCGCTGGACGAGCCGCCGAAGCGGGAAGGCCCGGAGCGCTTCAACCGGTCGTTCGAGATTCAGCACAACAGCTTCCTGCAGTCCGAGCCCCCGGTGCCGTCGCACCTGTGGACGGTGCCGGCCGACGGCGGAGAGCCCCGCCGCATCACCTCCGGATCGTGGACGCTCCCGATCACGTATCCGCCGGGCGCGCCGCCGCCGCCGCCGTCATGGTCGGCCGACGGGAAGACGATTGCCATCGAGCGCCGGCCGAACGCCTACTCCGGCGACTTCGATCAGAACACGATCCACTTCGTGGACGTCGAGACCGGCCGCCTGCGCCCGCTCACGAGCCGCTCCCATCATGAGGGCCAGCCGCAGTTCTCGCCCGACGGCAGCCGGCTTGCGTACTGGTATCCGCGCGACGGCCAGACGAAGAACAACAACGAGATCGTCGTGACGTCCGCGACGGGCGGCGAAGGCCGCAGCGCGACGCGGATGCTCGATCGCCACATCCTGACGGCGACCTGGATGCCCGACGGCCAGTCGCTGCTGCTCGGCGCGAGCGACGGCACACGCACGGGTGTCTGGATCCAGCCGGTGGACGGGCCGGCGCGGCAGCTCGACTTCGGCCAACTGGTGGTCGCGTCGGGCTTCGGCAGCCTGTCGGTGAGCACGAGCCGCGACGGCCGCATGGCATTCGTCGCGAGCACGGCGTCGCGCCCGAACGAGCTGTACTGGCGCGCGTCGGCGACGAGCGCCCCCGAGCGGCTGACCGACTACAACGCCGAGATCGCGGCGATGGAGCTTGGCCGCGTCGAGACGGTCGAATGGGACGGTCCCGACGGTTTCCGGATGGACGGCGTCGTCACCTCTCCGCCTGACTTTCAGGCCGGCCGCCGGTACCCGCTCGTGCTCTACATCCACGGCGGGCCGCGCGCGTCGTCCAAGGCGTTTTTCTCGACGCGCGCGCAGCTTCTCGCGGCGCAGGGCTGGATCGTGTTCGAGCCCAACTATCGCGGCAGCGACAACCGCGGGAACGCCTACATGTCGGCGATTTGGAACGACGCGGGCGCCGGGCCCGGCCGCGACGTGATGTCGGGCGTTGAGCACCTGAAGCGCCGCGGGTTCGTCGACGCGTCGCGCATGGCCGTGTCCGGCTGGTCGTACGGCGGCTACATGACGACCTGGCTGCTCGGCAATTACCCCGACCAGTGGAAAGCGGGCGTCGCCGGCGCGGCCGTGACGAGCAACATGGATCAGTACGATCTCGGCGACGCGAACGTGCGCCGGGGCTACTCGCTGGGCGGCTCCCCGTACACCGACCCGGCGCGCATGCAGGCGGCCCTCGAGCAGTCGCCGATCACGTACGCGACGCGGATCAAGGCGCCGACCCTGATCCTGGCGCTCACCGGCGACTACCGCGTGCCGATCATGCAGTCGTACCGCCTGTACCACGCGCTCCGCGACAACGGCGTGCCCGTCCAGTTCATCGGGTACCCGCTGCCCGGTCACAGCCCGAGCGACCCGGCGCACCAGCGCGACGTCGATCGGCGCTGGGTGGAGTGGCTGCGCGCGCACCTCGACGAGGACCGCGCGCGCTAGCGCCGCCTCCGACTGCGTCGCGGAGCAGGTCCGGGCTAGAATCCGCCTGTGTCCGGGGGTTCTCCCGCCCGCGCGGTGTCCACGGCCGAGGGGACCGCCCTCGGCATCGTGCTCATCGTCGCCGGCGCCTTGCGCTTCACGGCGCTGGGCGCAGGCACCGTCGCTCTACATGTACCTACAGACCGCCGTGGCGTCCGTGCGGTTCGTCGTCGGCTCGCTGAGCGGGGAGTGGTACCGGCTCGATCAGGTCACGTCGTACGACTTCTACCTGTGGGGACGGGCGCTGACAGCCGCGCTCGGGACGCTGACCGTGCTGGTCACCTGGCGAGTCGGCCGCCGCCTGGGTCCGGTCGCGGGGTTGCTGGCCGCCGCGTGGCTCGCCGTCGAGCCCCAGCACGTGCTGCAGTCCCACTTCGTGCTCACCGACATCCCGATGACGTTCTTCGTGGCGACGACGCTGCTCGCCAGCATCCGCGCGCGCGAGGCGGGCGTCGTGCGGGCGTTCGCGCTCGCCGGCGCGCTCTCCGGGCTGGCCGCCGCCACGAAGTACACAGGAGGCGTCGCGCTGGTGATTCCCCTCGTCGCGCTGGGCTGGACGCCCATGTCGGCCGCCGCGAGGCTGCTCGCGGCCGGGGCCATCGTCGGCTCGGCGCTGCTGGCGTTTCTGCTGGCGGCGCCCTATACGGTCCTGTCGCTGCCCGCCTTTCTCGAGGGCTTCGGGTACCTCGCGCACGTGCACGCCAGCGGCGAGGCGCCAGGCACGCCGGCCTGGTGGACCTACTGGCTCCACCTCCAGATCAACCTCGGCCGTCCGCTGCTGTGGCTGTCGGGGGCCGCGATGGTTGTCGGCGTCGTCCAGGCCTTTCGCGGGCCGGCCGGGACACGTGTGGTCTGGGCCTCAGCCGTCGGGTTCATCGCGGTCTTCTACACCGAGCTCTCGCGCGAGACGCAGGTCTACGGCCGGTATCTGCTGCCGATCCTGCCAGCGCTGTTCGTCCTGGCCGGCGGCGGGCTGGCCCTCGCACTCGCGCGATGGGGTCCGGCAGTCCGGCGGGTCCGGTGGCGGGGGATGCTCGCCGGCGTTGTCGTCGCCGGTCTGCTGTTCGGGCCGGCCGCGATCAGAACGGGCGGGATTCTGGTCACCCGGGCGAAAACGAGCACCAACGAGCTGGCGTTCGCCTGGATCCTCGAGCTCGTCCCCGACGGCGCGAGCCTCGTCGTCGAAGCGGAGGGCATGCGCCTGCCGCCGCGATACCGCGCCCGCAACGTCCTTCGGTTGATTGAGCGGTCGTACGAGGACTACGTCCAGGAAGGCGTCGAGTACCTCGTGGCTTCCTCACTGGCCTCGCGCGGCGCGCTGGCGGGTGGGCCCGAGGGTGACGGGCCCGCCTATCGGCGGCTCTTCCAGCGGACGCAGATGGTGTACGCCATCCAGCCATCGGCCGAACATCCGGGATCTGAGATCCGGGTGTACCGGATTCGTGACGGACGCTGACGCGATGACCGCTGCGGGTCAATCCTGCGACGCGCCGCCGCCCGACGGCACCTCGACAGGCTGAATGAGCACGTACCAGAAACGAAGCCCGACCCGATCGTCCGGGCTGAGGGCCGGATAACGATCGACGATCGGGCCGGCTTCGAAGAGGGCTTCCGGCCGGAGCCGCAGGACGTTCGTCTTCGGCGCGACCAGGTGGCGCGGCACGTCGAGCTCGTACCGCCCCACGAGATCCGGGTCCCAGGTCAGCTCGAGCAGGCCTAACGTCACGCCGTTGAGCTCGACGCCCACGCGCTGAGCCGGCAGGTCGTCCCGAGGAATCGGGTCAACCCGAAGGACGAGCCGGTAGTCCCGCTGCTCCGGCAACGGCAGCGCGATCTCCGCGGACATCGACGTCGCGAAGCGCGTGGTGACGTTACCGGTGACCGACAGGCCGCTCCAGCCCCGACGCAGCAGCCAGCGATCGCGGGGGCCGGCCTCGAGGGCTGCGGGCCGCCGTTGTTGGAGGGCCTCGGCGGCGGTCAGCGCCGGCATGCCCCACCACCAGGTGAGTCCGGCGGCGCCAAGGCCGGCGACGATCACGGCGCGGCGGGCGGCGGCACGCCACGGGAATCGAGTCGAGCCGAGCGACCTGACGGCGGTCAGGAGCGACCCGGCGAACCCAAATGCGGCCAGCAGGTAGAACGGATACGCGTGGAAGGTGAACCGCCATTCCGCGCCGCCGGGAATCGACCAGGTGATCATGTAGGGCACCAGGGAGCCGAAGAGCATCCCCAGGAGGAGCCGCCCCCGCGGGACGAAGAGCCAGGCGATCAGCCCGCCCGCGGAGAGGCCGCCCAGGGCCGTGCCCAGGCCAGGGACCCAGGCCTCGAGGCCCCGCCACTTGATCTGGAAGGGGAACACGAACAGGCCCTGCAGCGCCGTGTCCGTCGTCGCGAGCGGCCGCGAGACGAACTTGTCCACGATGTACGAGGCCGAGCTCACGATTTCCGGCGAGGCGCCCTCGCGGCCCAGGTAGAACTGGGTGTGGTAGTTGATCGCGTAGAACGGATCCCCAAACGCAATCGCACAGCTGATCAGGTAGGGCATCACGACGACGGCAGCGACCGTGCCGCCCGCGACGAGCAGCCTGGCGCGCTGGCGGCGAAGTCCGGCGTCGCGGACCGACAGCATCCACACCGCTGTGGCAGCCAGCATGAACGGCGCCGTCAGACGCGTGAGGCACGCCGCGCCCGTTGCCAGGCCGGCCACGAGGGCCGAGCGGGTCGTCGCGATTCTCGTCGAGCGCAGCCACAGCCAGACGGCGAAGAGCGACACGAAGGTGAACATCTCGTCGCGCCACCCGCCCGTGGACCACTCCACGGCGTCCCGGTCGATCGAAACGGCCAGCGCCGCCAGCAAGCCCGCCGCGCGGGACACCGTGTCCCGCCCCACGAGATACGTGGCCAGGGCCACGAGCACCGCGAACGCGATCGACACGAGGCTGATGCCGACGTCCTCGTCGCCCGTCGCGAACAGGCCTGCCCTGACCGCGAGCAGGTAGGCGGGCTCACGCACATGCGGCTGATAGACGTGCGTCATTTCGCGGGCGAAGCGCAGGTAATTGTGGGGATCGCCGCCGCCGTAGATGTCGGCGACCCTCGGCCAGGACCAGTCACGCGGCACGACCAGAGGGCTGACGCGAGACACCGCGGCCTGAACCGGGCCCAGCCACGCAGGTGCGGCATACGGCCCATGGGTGTCGAAGAGCGCATCGAGCCGCAGCACGGCGGCGCAGGCGAGGATGAGCGCGAGAGCCATCCACCGCAAGGCGCGCCGCGAGCGCGACACGGTGTAACCCGCCTCGGGCGTTCCGGGCGCGCTCATCACCGGGTGCTCAGCAGCAACTGGGGCTCCGTTGTCCCCGGTGGCACGACGTCGGTCACATCGAGCTCCACAAACGCCCGCGGCGTCGGATAGGGCGCCGACAGCACCGAGAATCCGGCGTCCACGCTGATTCGGGCCACCGGTACGCGATCGACTGTCGCGCCGACGGTCCATGGGCCGTTCGGCCCTTCGTCGTTGGCTCTGGCTACGAGAATCAGGATCCGGCCCTCAGAGGACATGACTTGAAAGCCCGAATGGGCCCGGACGCGAGTGGGCGGCAGCCTGGGGTCTTCCGGCCATTCAAGTACGCCGTACGGCGCGCGCACCTGCAGGGAGTCGCCGATCGAGCGGGCCGCGCCCAAAACCATGGGCACCACGACCAGAAGCGCGAGCAGTCCGCGTCGCGCCGACAGCGGCCGCCAGCCGCCGGCCAACGCGGACGCCGCAAGCGCGATCAACGCAAAATCCAGGGGCGAGCGGAAGCGGTGTCCGCTGTATCCCGACAACGCGGTGAAAGTCACGTGCACTACGATCCAGAGTCCGAGCAGGCCGGCGAGGCGTGTGGGTCGGCGGGCGATCAGGCCGAGCGCCGGCGATGGACATCGCGCCGAACCGGGCTCCGGCGTCGATCGCCCGGGCCAGCACGGCGAACGCGAGGATGAGCAGCGGGATGTAGACCTGTTCCTGCCTGACGGCAACCAGTGAGACGACCG
>Ga0326597_10009720_pt1 | contig 12862 bp, 12 predicted proteins | sample RVTome_12_FD_203789 | JGI IMG/M metagenome (GOLD analysis project Ga0326597, IMG submission 203789) | Soil microbial communities from uranium-contaminated site in the Upper Colorado River Basin, Wyoming, United States - RVT100D185 | ecosystem: Environmental > Terrestrial > Soil > Contaminated >... | reverse complement strand
ATCGGCTCTGGCAACATCGGCCTTGGGAAAAAACCAGAACGTGACGGGCTGGGCGTGATCCGTTTTCGGCGAATCGACTGACGACACCACAAGCTTTACACATCATACCTTTTCGACTAATCGCCAGAGGAGGGCGCCATGCAGGGGGTACGTCGGAAGTCACTTCACGCAACGCTTCGACTCGTCTTCTTCGCAATCGTCGCCGGCGTATTATTCGCCACTCAAGTGCTGGCGCAACAACAACCGACCACGTTCGCAAACGATCCGACCGCCGCCACCCAGCTCGCGCAGTCAGCGGACGAGGCTGCCTTCAAGCAGATGCTGGTCAAGAACTCGCCGTGGAACGTCACCTGGAAAGGCGCGTATAGCACCGGTACCCAGAACATGAGTTTCGCGCTTTCTGCTGACGGTGCCTTGACCGGCAAACTCTTCAACCTGAGCGCCGGTGGCCGAGATGCGACGCTGAAGGAGATCATCGTGAAGGACGGCCGCGTCAACTTCGTTTCGGTGGACACCGGAACCAAGTTCGAATACCGTCTTAACAGCGACAGTACGCTTAGTGGCGTCCTCAACGGCATGACTATGACCGGCAATAGATGGGAGGCGACGGCGGTCGCAAAACCGGCCGGGCGCTAGCCGAGTATGCCGTTGGTGCCATCTCCGGCCAGAACCTGCGGGTCGACGGCGGCAACTTTTCGGGGACGTAGTAGGGGAAACACGGCGCCGCATATGACATGATGGCAATATCAGCAGCGAATCCGAACCGGACCTTTATTGCCTCGCCAGGTTCGGAAACGGGATGCACGGAAAGCCAGCAGTTTTCCGACCCTACTTTTTCCTTACGAACAGGAAGTCACCGCCATCGTGCCCGGCCTGACGGACGTCGGCATATTGCGGTGTCTGTTCGGCAGCAAGCATCACCGGACGGCGCATCTTGGAGAACAACGTGGTGCCGTCCATCACGCGATCATTTTCCCGGAGCACGTCGATAAACGCCTTCGCGAACGGCGAATGACCACTACCACCGGAATCCGCCACCGGTTCCAGCCCGCCCGACGTGATCGCCACCCGGGTCCACTTGGAAGCCATCTGCCGCCAAAAATCCTCGGTGCGCTTGTGCGGGCCGATCTTGGCGCTGCGAATTAAAGTGCCCGAATAGCAACTGTCGGCAACCACCATCACATGCTTGGCGCCCAGCCCTTTCATGGTATCGGTGACGGTGGCATTGGACACCCATTGGCCGCGGCGATTCTCTTGCGCGTCAACCGGTAGCCAGTACCCCCGGTCGACCTCCTTGTCGAGCCAGCCATGGCCGGCGTAATAGATCAACAGATTATCCTTGGCACCGAGCGTCTCGCGGTATTCATCGAGGGCATTGATGATTTCTAGACGGCTCGGGTCGATCAATAATGTTACCTTGAAACCGTAATCGTCCTTCAATAACTTGGCCACCGCCTTTGCGTCGTTGACCGACGTTTTCAGCTTCGGCAAATAGCGATAATTGGCAATGCCGATGACCAACGCAAAATATTTGCCAAATTCGTTCTTCGCCGCGTCACGAATCTTCTCCAACACCGCAACCCAAGCGTGGGCCTCGGTTACGAACCGCCCTTGCGGATAGCGATCGAGATATTCATGAACATCCTTGAGGTCCTGGCTTTCCTTGACCGAATTCCAGAATTTCTCCTCGGCCTGTTGGCGTCCTCGCTCCAGTTCCGCCCGACGTGCCTTTTCCGCTTCGGCCTCCCGCACCTTGCGGGCTTCCTCGGCTTCCCGCTCGCGACGCGCCAACTCCAGCCGACGCGCCTTTTCCTCCTCGGCTGCCCGCGCCTGCTCGGCCTTGCGGGCCGCCTCGGCTTCCCGTTCGCGACGCGCCATCTCGGCCCGACGCGCCTCTTCCTCCTCGCGGGCTCTGCGAGCCGCTTCGTCTGATGGCGCAGATTGCGCCAACGTCTGGGACGGGCGCTCGGATTCCCGCTTGAACACTCCCGGAGTGACGCGGCCGTCTCTGTCGTATGTGGCTGTAAGCGTGTCCGGATCCGAAAACCGGTATTTCACGAACGCTTGTCCGCCCGCGACGGTCATCTCGAGCACCCCATCATTAATCTTTGCTGGGAACCGAAGGCAATTGGGACGATTGATATTCCAACCCTCGTACTTTTCGTACGAATAGAACGTATCCGCGATTCCATCCTCCCGAATTTCCGAAACCACCAGAGTATGGTGAAGCCGGTCATCCCAGTAACCGCTGAAAAAACCCAAGAACTTCTTCAAGTCGGGCGGCAGACCCTGGCCATCCGAAATGGCGAAATTGGCCGGCACATTGCAGTGCTTCGCGCTTCCTTTTAATTCCATGGGCGTGCTCGCCCGCCGTTCGGCGGCCTGCTCGCCACGCGCCAACTCAAGCCGACGCGCCTTTTCCTCCGCGGCTACACGCGCCTCCCGGGCCTTGCGCGCCTCCTCGGCTTCCCGTTCGAGACGCGCCACCTCGGTCCGACGCGCCTGTTCCTCCTCGCGGGCTCTGCGAGCCGCTTCGTCTGACTGCGCCGATTGCGCCAACGTCTGAGGACGTCGCTCGGATTCTTGCTTTGAGTGGAGAATCTCTTCCGCCCGAGCCGTTAGCTGGGAGGGAGCGGTATCTCTCTTGAAATATCCTACATTGCTACCCCGCCCGTATGCCTTGTAACCGTTAAGTGTGTCGGGATCGGAAAACTCGTATTTTAGGTCCGTGCCGTTCGTAAAGGTTGCTTTGAGAACCCCATTCTCGATCTTCGCGGTGGAAAATCGCCAGCATCCAGGCTTACCCGCAGGGTCGAGTGCCGATTTGTCGACCGCGTAGTATGCGACAACGTTTCCATCCTTGATAATTTCCGCAACCAGGAGCGTATGGGGTCTTACCCGGGTCCCGCCGGTGGTCAACCAGTCACCGCTAAAATAACCCAGGAATTTCTTCAGTTCCGGTGGAAGGCCCTCGCCCGCCGATACCTTGAAATCAGGCGGCAGGGAACAATGCTTGGCGCTTCCCCTCAGTTCCACCTGCGCGCCCGCTGTCCGTTCGACCGGCCGCAGAAGGACCTCTGAACGGAACGTTCTCGACCCGTCCTTCACGAGCCCGCTCAGCGACCCCCACAAAGTCTTGTCCTTGGAGGTGATGACGAGTTTATACCAACGTTTCCGCTCTTCGGGCGGAATCATGAACTGAATATCCGCGTTTCCGAGCTTGAATTCTAAGGCGTCGCGTTCCATCTCCTGTTCCCACCGATAGGAGATGCGTTTCAACGCCGGAGGATTGCCGGCAACGTGGAAGGTGACGGCAAGCTGGTTCTTTTTTTTACCCTCCGTGCCGAACCACTCCGGATTCGCCTTCAGAATTTCAATCAGCGGGGTTTCGGCGCGCGCCTGGGTGAATCCGAAAAAACAGAGAACAGAGGCGGCAATAATGAATCGAAGCGAATTTGTCAGAACACGCATATCACTTGCCCTTCGGCGAGATGACGTGTTTCGAGCTTGATCGATTGCGCGCGGCGATTTTAGCCGATAATTCCGGTTTTAACAATTGATGGTTGTGGACCGACGTTTCCCGGTATCGTCCAACACGCCGTCCGCCGGTACCCCAGGCCGGCTGCATACCGGGGCGGAAGGTGCCGATCGACGGCGGCAATTATCCGGGGACGTAGCAGGGGACGGAGGTCAGGCTGCCAACGCGAATGTGCGGCGGCTTCTTCCACTTTCTCGTTAGGTGGGCTATTATCGATTTCGGCAGAAAAATGGGAGGCCATCATCAGCCGTCGAGTATTAGACGATGACCACTCTGCGCACAAAGCTGGTCAAGATCGGCGCCAAGGTGGTCCGACATGGTTGGTACGTCACGTTCCAGCTTACCGAGGTGGCGATGCCGCAGCGGCTGTTCGCGGATATCCTGCGACTGATCGCCAACTTGACAGGGTCTCCGGCGTAACGAGGGATCCATCCCAAGCCGCCAATCTGGAACCTATGACCATGATTTCGCTCAATGCTCGGTTGCGCTACCGTGTTCCGTGGATGGGAGGAGTCATCTGGGAAATCCCAGTTTCGGTCAGTATTGTGGAACAAGGAGAATGAACATGCGTGATTGTAAACAGACCCTAGTTTGCGTCGGCGTCGCTGTCGTCGTGGCGTTGGTCGGTCTTGCCCAGGCTCAGGCGTTCGAGGAGCTCAATGCGAAGGTTTCGCTGCCGCCGATGGCCAAACCGGCGGCCAAGCCGGTCGGCTACAAATGGATCAGTCTCAAAAACGGCGAGGACGACTACATCCTCACAAAGATCGCCGAAAAAGGCGGACTGGAGACCTGGAAACTGATCGACGGTTGCAGCTTTACGAGGCCGGCGAGCGAGCTTTTTGCAACGGAAGTGAAATGGACCTCGTGCAGTGGCCCCGACGGCACACAGGACGTCAAGCTGAACGGTGAGGTTTGGCCCCTGCAGGTCGGCAAGACGTGGAGCGAGGACTACTCCGGCACCAACGATAGGGGCAGGACCTGGAGTTCGACGAACAAGTGCACCGTCGAGTCGCAGGTCCGCGTCAAGGTCAAGGCCGGCGAATTCGACACCTACAAGGTGGTATGCAACGATACCTGGAACAAGCGTATCAGTTACATATCGCCCGAACGCGGAATTAGAGTCTACTACATACGGGAACATAGTAAGCGCGGAGGTAAATACGAGCTGGTCAGGGAGGAACTCCCGAAATAACGGCCGCGATCTTGTCGGTGGTCGGAAACGGTTGATTCGCGTTTATATATAGCCGGCGCACGGCGTGCGATGGAGTTTAACCGTCAAGAGCGGTTGAGGTTTTTCCGTTTTCACCGTAACCTTCCTCGCAATCTGGCGATCATGCGCTTGGCGCGCGCCGGGTCGTCGCGGACGTAGCGTAGGACGGACTTAATGTTCTCCCATTGGCCGGCCTGGCGGATGTCGGCCCGTCGGCACCCTCGTCCTTGAGCGCCGTGGCGAAGCCGCGGCGGTTCATGTGCGGGCGGTAGGGGCCGGCCACCCCGATGGCGTCGATCGCGGCGTAGACCCGCCAACGGTTGGCGTAGGGGAACAGGCGGCCGTCCGGGTAATCGTCGTTAAACGCGGCGGCCGCACCACCCTCGGCGTTTTCAAGCGGGGGAAATGAGAGAGGGGTTGGTCGCATCCCCGCTCGAACTTGCCGATCGACGGCGGGAATCATCGGCGGACGTTGTAGGTCTCGACCGTCACACACCGATAGCGTTTCGAACACGCCACAACCTCAAGGTACAAGGGCGGATGACGGAAAGAGCTGCTATCGATAATTGAATTAATCTGGATACAAAAGAATGGTTCATATTTACGCCATGGTCTTACGGATTGATACACGAATCGCGTTGAAATAGGCACCGCGCCATGAGCGAGTGGCTCGGCGAGAAAAACGCGGGACTATCCAGAGAGTGGCGGTTTTGGTGTCTTCCTCGTATCCGCGACAAAATCGACGTAATTATCGGACACGCTGCGGATATTTTTAATCAGCATGTGCACGAGAAGAATCAGAAACGGATTCGCCCCCTCCAGATTTTTCTGTAATTCTCGCTTCGAGATGATTAAGCAATCGACGTCTCCCTTGGCAGTGGCGGTCGCCATGCGTGGGGCATTGTCGATCAGAGCCATTTCACCAAACATGCCACCATCGCCGATGGTTCCGAGAACGACCTTTTCGCCATGGGCGTCTTTGGAGATCTCTACCAGGCCGTTATCGACTACGTAGGCATGGTCTCCGGGCTCTCCCTCTTTGAATATCACCTGTCCGTCTCGGTATGAAAGGCCCTTGATAGCAGCAGTATCCGATGGAGACATTTTTCCCTCCCCTCCGTTCTCATTGGAACCACCGTCATTATACCCCGTCGCGCCCTAACCGTCCGCGCCAGATACCGGGGCTTAGGTCAATTACCGCAGAAAACCACGAAAATTCGCCTGTGATCCGGGGGTGGTAATCTCCTATCTGGAGGTTGAATGTGGGAAGCGTATAATAGCGATGGTAGTGGTATTGGGTTTGATGAATTTTCATCTTCCAAGCGATCGTTCAGGGCGCGGGTGGGCGATGCTCTTTCGCAGGAAGGCCCCGAAGGCACAAGAGGGGGCTCGTGAGGAGGCTGGCCACCTGCTGTGCCTTTACGTTGCGGAGCACGGCTGGGTGGCAACGACAATCGATGTTCGGACCAGCGCGGTCGTATCCGACGACAGCGGGCCGATGGGGGATTCCAAGGCATGGACGGCCGCCACTGTCGAATCGGGATTCCGACTTGCGGCGCAAAAGCTTGGAAGACGACGTCTTTCGGAGATTCGTGAAATCCGCATTCTGTATGACGAGCCCGCCGTCCTCTATTCGGATTCCCGGGATCACGCGCTGAGATCGGGCAGTCCCGGCGCGATTCGCGAGCACGGGGCGCGGTTGCTCGATGTCGCGGCCTGTACCTATGGTGAGAGACATCTCCAACAGACCCCGCATGACTTGGATTACCTTGGCGACAAGGATATGGAGTTCGCCAGTGGCGAAAAACCACAAGACAAGGTCCATGCCTTCGCCGACGTTGCAAGCATCCGAAATGTTTTAAGTCAGCTTGACGCCGGGGCACTGAAGGTGACGACCCTGACCCCGGTCGGGGATTTGCTGCTTAATCAGGCCCTGAACCTGTCCCCGGGGGCCAACGCGGTCCTTTATGTCGCGGAGTTCAATAGCTACTTCGCCCTCGCCAATCCGCAATATGGCATCGCCTTTGTGCGGGTACTTCCCGTCGGCATGAAATCCCTCGTCATGGCGATCGCCGAAGCTAATTCGATCTCGACAAAAGAAGTGGAGGACGCCCTGGCGGACCGAGATTTTATTTCCGGCGTTCAAATCGGATTGAACGATGGCGGAGAGGATGTCATTGCTCAAAGCCCTTATGAACGCACTCTCGCGCCGCTACTGACAAACTTCATGTCGGAATTATCCACGACTGTTGAGTTTTTCGAAAGGCACCGCGGAGGCGGGCGGGTGCCGGCAATCGCGATCTACGGGAGCCTTGACAGAATTCAGGGACTCAAGGCGCTGATCTCCAACAATTTGGATATCCCAGTCAATTTTCAGTCCAGCACAATGATTGAGATGTTTCGACAGTGCCAGCCCCAGTCCTTGATCAATCTCCTGAACGGGGCGGACGGGAGCCTGCTAACTGTTGGTCGAATGGAATACTCCTTCTCAAAGGATAGGTTCATTTCGACGGAGGAGCTCGCCCGGCAAACCATTTCGATCAAACAATCGAATGCTTCGCGGGAACAGCCAAGCCGAGTAGCGGCTTTGCGCGCCGGGAGGGGAGCGAATTCACTCGCCAGAGGTCGGGGGGCAATACGCAAAAGGCAGACGAAGGAGATCCGTGGCCCGGTTGCCGAATTGTGGGCGAAATTAACGTTCCAAGAGTCCCAGCAGGTCACCAAGGGGTGGGGGCAACGTGAAGTTGCCACGACCAGCAAACCTCGCAATGACAGACAATATTTAATGTTGCTGGGGGTGTTAGTGTTCGCCGTGTTTTACGTGGCGTGGATGCGTTTTGACGACCTTGCCATTCGCCATGAGCGGCGCGTATCAGAATTTGCCAAGCTGGTGTTCGATAACCAACGTTTGCGCGATCAAATCGCCCGATTGGGGATCCAGGGCCTGCCCGACCAAATCGCGGTTGCCGACAAAGTTCTTTGGTCCGACAAGTTCCTGTCCCTGGCCAGAAACCTCGATAAGGCGATGTGGCTGACAGACGTCTATCTGTCTGACGAATCCCGTCAGATCGGCAACCAAACGGTCCTGAGCAAGAAACTGACCTTGGAAGGGGCAGTTTTGCCCTCGGTGCATGGGCACATTCTCAAGATATCCGAGTACATCGACCGGCTTCTGAAGGACGAAACCTATTTCATGGGCGATTTCCGGGAAATCTCGTTCGAAGGCGCGCATGTCGATGCCTCCGAGGAAAATCACGTGGTCCGCTTCACGATTGCGGCCTGGTACGACGAAAACAAGCGCGTCGAAACAAAAAGCGCGAAACCTTCTGGCAAGCCGGTGCCGCTCAGCGACGCACTGCAAAATGTCGACAAGCGCAACGTGGTATTGGAGAACGTCGTCGACAAGCCACGCGCTAAATGAGACGCATATTCTGCTAGGAATTGGTCTATGGGCGGGCTGAACGCATTTTTCGATGATCACCGTCGTTTTGTTCTGTCGACGCTGTTTTTGACGGCCGCGCTTTTGTTCGCCGGGTACATGATCCTTTATGTGCCGCGGCAGGTGTGGATCGGACATCTGAACGCGGGCATCGCCAAGTATCAGGCTGAAAACAAGAAAATGCAGAGCGAAATGGATGCCCGCAAACGATCCAGCGAACAGGAGAGAAATCCTAACCAAATAAAATCACTCCCGGACTTTCTCGGCAGAATTAACAAAGTTGCAAACGAAACGGGCGTCATCATACAAAAATTAACCCCGGACGAGGGGAAAAGGCTTCGTTTCACCATCCAAATCATAGATACCTATTTTAAGTTCATCAGATTTTCTTCGATTCTGGAGTCGCTGAACGTCCGCATTCACGACATTCAAGTTCATCCTTACAACGTCGTCAAAAATCCTCCCCAGCACGTTATCACTTTCTCGTTAACGCCCCGCAACGATGCCCAAGAATTGTCCGGTGAGCGCCTCAGCGATTTGAAGAGGAGAGTGGCGGAGAAGGACCAGCGCAATCCGTTCCAGAGGTTCGTTTCATTCGACAGGAAAGTGGAAGCCATCATCGACCTGACATGGGTGTATCGGTTGACTGGGATCGGGCGCATTGGGCAAAGGCGGTTTGCAACGATCGACAGCAAGGATTACAACGTCGACGAAGAAATGGCGGGGATGAAAATAACCCACATCGATACCGATCGCGTGCGGTTAGAAAAAGCCGGCCCCAATGGAATCGAAAAATACCAGTTGAGATTCCGGAAACTGAAGAAAAAAACAGGCAAACCCGGCTCTTGACCGCCTCCCAAATTAAGAAATTTTAAATCCTTTTCCCCTATTAAGGGTTGAACGTACCTTCGGGGATCACCGACCGTTTTGTTGGGGTGATGCCCGTCCGCCTAATCTTGGCAGGAGATACCGGGCAATGAAATTTTTATGGAAGCGAACCGCCGGCTTGGTTTGCGGCCTAGCCGTTGCGACCGCGGCCGAAACGGCAATGGCGGGGGCCCTGGAGGAAGCGATCCTCGATTATCGCCTGGGATTGTATGAAGAGGCGTTCGCACGCATGGATAAGCTCGCGCGGACAACTAATCCGAAGGCCATGTTCTGGATCGGCACCATGTGGCATAAGGGCCAAGGGACCGACCAGGACTACCGTAAGGCCCGGCAATATTACCTGTCAGCGGCCGAATTGGGCGACCCGGACGCACAAAATAATCTCGGATTGCTCTATCGAGACGGTCTCGGTACTTCCCGCGATCCTGTCACGGCATATTCGTGGTTCACGTTGGCGGCGTCGGACGGCCATACAATCGCGCGCCGCAATCGAGAGAACCTTGGTTTTTTGATAACGCCCGAGGAAAAACGTCAGGCTGGCGAACGGACGGTTTCGCTGAAAAAGCAAATTCTGGCGGCGCGAGCAGTTTATTTTGACAACCTCTCGGCCACATCGTCCGTCGCCGATCCGTTGGCGGAGCAGGCGTTGAAGGGATTAACACCGTCGACAGATGAACGCGCCCTTTCGACCGTACCCGATGCTGCCAGGGAATCGCACTCGTCTCGATCCAATGGCGCCGTGCCCGACATCACCTCCACGCCCACCGATGAGCGCGGCAAGCTGGCGACGACCTCGGCCGCACCGGCCACCGAAGTATCGACATCGATGACGGGGGTTCCCGACGCCGCCGATGCACGTCCGAGTGAGCAATCGTCAGGACGGGAGGGCATTGAAGGCGCCGAGGCATCACCAGATCCACGGTACGTGGTTCAACTTGGATTGTTTCGGAATCACAACAACGTTCGCGTGATTTACCAGCGCGTGGCCGACACTGGGCTGGTTCTGCGCGATGAAAATGTGAGAATCGGAGATCGACAGTATCGCAGGCTTCGCATCGGAGATTTTCGGACTTTCGCGGAAGCGAAACGCGTCGAGTCGGAGATGAACAATCTTCTCCGTATCAGGACCTTGATCGTCCGCCTCCATTACTAGCGGCAATCCCCCGACTTCTACCCATCCACATCAATTCAGCTTCCCCGACGGCGTAGGGCCCCGGGGTTGATGACTCTGCCGGCCCGACGATGCCGGCCTTTTCCCCTTCGAATCGGTTGTTCGCTTCCCCAGGGAGGCGATTCGACGTCGTTCCCCCGGCGATTCCGGCATTAAGACAGCGCCGCGTTTTAGGTTACTGGTCTCGCCTCAAAATGCGTTATGCTCAGCGCAAGGGGGCACCTATCCGGTCATTGGTCACCCGCCCGTTATGGCCTCGGCGGAGATGCGGAACATGCAGTATAGACTGGTAACTCGAAGCGATTTCGACGGACTGACGTGTGCAATTCTTCTGCGCGAGATAGACATGCTTTCGGATATCGTGTTTGCCCATCCGAAGGACATGCAGGACGGGGTCGTATCGATTACCAGAGAAGACATCATTACCAATCTACCCTACCATCCGAATGCCTATCTGGTCTTCGATCATCACCTCAGCGAGGCGGTGCGTGTCGACCATAAGCCGGAAAATTTTATCCTCGACCCGTCGGCCCCGTCGGCGGCCCGGATCGTCTACAATTACTTCGGAGGCAAAGATCGATTCCCACACGCGGAGTTCTACGATCTGATGGCGGCGGTCGATAAGTCCGATTCGGGTCAATTTTCAAAGGACGAGGTGCTCCACCCGAAAGGCTGGATATTGTTGAATTTTCTTATGGATTCTCGGACCGGGTTAGGCCGGTTTAAGAATTTCCGGTTATCCAATTACGACCTGATGTTGCGTCTCATCGATCTCTGCCGCGAGCTCCCCATTGACGAGGTCCTGACCTCGCCAGACGTGAAGGAGCGCGTTGACCTTTATAACCAACACCAGGAAATGTTTATTGACCAGATCAAACGTCGTACCGTCATTTCCGGGAACGTCGGCGTTATCGACTTGCGGGATGACAAGACGATCTATTCCGGCAACCGGTTCATGATTTACGCCCTCTTCCCGGCGATCAGCGTGTCGATTCACGTGATGTGGGGTAAGACGCCGGGACGTACGATCTTTGCCGTCGGCAAGTCCATTTTCAACAGGATGTCGCAAACCGATGTCGGGCCTCTGATGTTGAAATACGGTGGCGGCGGGCATAAAGCCGCCGGCACTTGCCAGGTTCCCTCGGAAAATGCAGACACTGTTCTCGAGGAATTGATTTCGCGGATTAACGCTGACGGATGAATCCCGATCCCGCGCCTCCGTTAAAAGTGCCTAAGTAACGGAATCCGCCGGTCCGGTATAGGATACGCGTTTAGCGAGGGCCGCTCGTCGCGACCAAGTTTTTTTTCTGAAAACGGTACCGAGTCTGGGCTGGTCAAAATATTCACCGGTTTATGATCTTTGTAGCGTGGCGTTGGCGGTGGTTGTCGTACCTTTGTGAGCAAAATTTATCTTGAACACTGCCATAATTTCGTCGAATGAAAATCCGTTTGGACCCAGTATTATAGTGAGATCAGTGGCGTCAACGGTGGGATCCCGCCGTTCGGACCAGCGGGGATCGGGGCGATGAAAGGCATATCCCATCGGAAGGCGTTCGCAGAAGGCCAAGTGATCTTTCGCGAAGGTCAGACGGGGGAGAGTGCGTACCTCATAAACTCCGGTAAAATTGAAATCCGCAAGATGGGTAAGGGCAACAGCGACCAACTCATCGCGGTGGTTGGCGAAAAGGAATTATTCGGTGAAATGGCGTTGATTGATGGCGCGCCCCGTATGGCCACGGCAATTGCGGTTGAACCAACGGAATGCACAGTCATCGGGAAGTATCAACTTATCAAAAAGCTGGCAACGACGGACAAAGACACGCGGTTTGTCATACGGTTTCTCATGGATTTCATCCGTACGACACCTCCCTATGACATGCGGCAAGACGTGAGGGATGGAGATGAGCCATCGGGGAAGGATTCAACGGCCGGTATGATATTGAAATCGAAGAGTATTGCTCTCTCGTTGCGAGACGAGGATCCGTTCTTGCAAGCCCTGTTCGAGGTGCTCATCAGTTACGCACGTCGGCGCCTGCCGCCTGAATTCCAACACCCGACTTCCGATTCCGACGGATGATTGGCGGTAACGCACCGGATCGCTTCGGCAGCGCGATTCCGGAAGTGGATAAACGTCCTTTCATCGGCGGCCAGAGCGACTTACCGTTCGGGGTAAGCGCGGGTTCGGCGCACTCCTAGACTTTCTCGCATGAATTGCACAGCCGCCTCCGCTCATTGTATAATTTTCAGGCGGTGCTCCGAAAAATAGCGAAAGGCATGGCTCCCTTGTCCACGCGAGAAGAAATCCTTGTCGTGTTATTCGCCGACATAACCGGCAGCACCGGACTTTATGAGAAGCTTGGTGATGAAAAGGCGCACGCGCAGGTTTCCGATTGTCTGAAGCTATTGATCGATAAAACAATCGCCGGCGGCGGGGTCCACGTGAAGACCATCGGCGATGAAATACTGAGCACCTTTCCTGACGCCGATTCGGCGATCAGCGTTGCAATCGGCATGCAGGAAGCGCTGGCTGGTAACCCACTTTCGATCAAAATTGGATGCCATTTGGGACATGTGATTCACGATGCGGGGGACATATACGGTGACGCCGTCAACCTT
>Ga0326597_10009719_pt1 | contig 12862 bp, 10 predicted proteins | sample RVTome_12_FD_203789 | JGI IMG/M metagenome (GOLD analysis project Ga0326597, IMG submission 203789) | Soil microbial communities from uranium-contaminated site in the Upper Colorado River Basin, Wyoming, United States - RVT100D185 | ecosystem: Environmental > Terrestrial > Soil > Contaminated >... | reverse complement strand
TGGTCAAGACCATCCAACGCGGCCGCCAACCCGGCCAGCGGCCCCTGACGCGACGCGGCGTTGTGCACACCCCCAACAACGCCATCGTCCCCACCAGCGCCATCCCCACCAGCGCCGCTGTCGTAGCCGCGCGCACGCTTGTCACCGGCCAGCACGGGCCAGGTGAGAAGGTCACGGGGTGGTGTCACAGCAGCTCCCGAGAATGCGGCCCGTGCAACACGGGCGTCACGATGGGTGGAGTTGTCAGGGTCGTCACCCTACCACGGATTGATGACAAAGTCCGAACTACTGTTCGCCAAGTGTGGACACTGTGCGCCGGCCGTGCAGACGGATCCCCTCGACCTGCGCGGCGAAGGTCGCTACCGTGAGCCGCCGACGAGCGTGATGTCGTGACCCCGGGCGAACAGGTCGATCGCCGCGTCAACATGACGGCGATCCGTTCTTGGTCGCGGCGGGACAGTTCCTCGAGGAGCGCCGGGAGTCTTCCCTGCACCTCGACCACCCTTCGGCACGATCGCGGCGGGAGCTCCCTCATGATCGGACCCCACGGGTGGGCTCGTTCGGCGACCGCACGAGCATGCTTGCAATCGGCAGCGCTTCTCGTAGCCTTTCCCGCAGGCATGTTGGCCGCCGTCATCCCGTTCAGGTTCCAGGTTCCAGCTTCGGGCTGACAGCGGCACAGTCGCTCGCCACGCCACGCCCACCCAAGGCTTCCCATCATGGACCAGGCTGCCAAGCCGATCCTGATCGCCGTCACGGCGATCCTCGCCGCCAGCATGGTCACGCTGGCGGTGCGCGCCGGCGACGACGAGGCGACCGAGCCTGCGGAGACCTCAGCAGTCGGGGAAGTCGACAGCGGCGCGTCGGACACCGACCAGGGCGATGCAGGCGTCGGAGCAGCGCCGGACGCGTCCCCGGAAGCGACCGCCGCCACCGACGACGCCGACACGGACAGTGAGGCGGCCACGCCTGACGCCCCTGATGCTGACGCCGACGGGTCAGACCCGGCGGCGACCGACGCACCGGCCGAGCCGGAGACCGCGACGGAGCCACCCGCCCCCAGCGAGACCGCGGCGGAGACACCGGCCCCCGGCGACAGCACCGACGGTGATGGCGACGTCACCGCGGACGCCGACACCGACGTGGCTGCAGGTACCAGCGACGCCGATGCCCTCGACGGCCTTGACGACATGCCCCAGACCGGGGGCGGAGCCCTTGCCGCACTCGGCGGCGTGCTTACCCTGGGTGGCGCCGGCCGTTTGATCCGCCGCCGCTGACGAACGGTCCAGCCGATCAACGGTCGACGCGGACGGTGAATCGCCACCACCGCGGCCGGCTCGTCGTTCGGCCACCATCGCCGCCGTCCTGGTGACCGCAGGGCGAGCGCCTGCGGCGCCTACCCTCGCCTCGTTGCGCCCGTAGCTCAGCTGGACAGAGCGCCGGACTTCTAATCCGATGGTCGCTGGTTCGAATCCAGCCGGGCGCGCTTCACCAGATCGGCCGCCTGTTTCACAACCTCTGCACGATCCGTAGCAGGGCGTGTACCTTGCCCGCATGTCCTCCACACGACTCAACGTCACCCTCGACGGTGCCGCCGCCGAGAAGCTGTCCGCCATGGCCCAACGCATGCACGTCAACGAGGGCACGCTCGCCCGCTCGTTGCTGCTGACGGCCATCGACGAGGCCGACCCCGATCCGGCCAACATCGTGGCACTGCTGGACGGCATCGACGGCGCCTGGGAAGACGCTCAGTCCGGCTGGCGCCAGGCACGGGATGGGCAGACCATCCCCCTCGACCAGCTCTGACGTGCCCCGGGTCGAACTGGCGCGACGGGCGGTCGACAACCTCGATCGGCTGACTCGCACCCACAGCCTCCCACCGGACACACGCGCACGAGCCCGGACGGTGCTGACCCCGCTGGCCACGTTCCCCGAACTCGGACGCCAGCTCGAGGGACGGTGGGCCCAGCACCGCGTGCTCCTCGGACCATGGCGCTGGATGCTGCTGCTCTACCGGCTCGACCCCGACCACGACCGAGTCCTGGTCGTCACCATCCAGGACGCCCGAAGCTCACCGGCCGCGACCACGGCCACAGAATGAGCCGCTTCATCGTGGCGACCACGTCCGGCGCGACCCAGGGCTACGACTACGACGCCCTGGGACGGATCACGGCCACGACGCGCCCGTCACCCAACCACGTCGACGCGACCACCCTCGACGCGTCCGCGCTGGTCGGCGATGTCACCGACGAGCTGACGTGGCGCTACTCGCAGCTGCGCGACAGCAGCCTGTGCGACGGCTACCAGGAGCTGCTGCGCTGGATGGGGGGAACACCGATGCCTCGCGGACCTGACCGGCACGGCCAAGGTCGGCAGATGGCGGGCCGCGCCGTCGAAGGAGTCGAAGACCCGAAGGTGGTGGCGCTGAGCCTCGGTGCGCTGTGGTCCGACCTGACCACCGGTCGGCACGGCGGCGGTTCGTCGCGATGAGCATCATCCACGGCCTGTGGTCCTCCCGTGACACCCTCCAGGTGTGGGGCGAACGTCCGCTCGACAGCGACCGGCTCCCTCGCCCGCGCGGCCGCGCGCCGGCCGATGGCAGCCCTCGCCGCCACCCGTATGCCCTGCGTGCCGACGAGGTCATGGAGATGCTCGACGACATGCTCGGCCACGCGGTGCCGTTCGCCGCGTCGTCGGGCGAGGCAGCCGCGATCCTGCCAAGCGGCCGCACGTCGCCGCTGCCTTCCCCCGGCCTCCCCGGCGCCAGTGCAGTCGCCCCCGACATCCACGACCACGTGGCCTGGCGCGTCGACGCCGTAGAACTCTCGGGCGTCACTCTGTTGGACACGCTGCTGTCGCTGCCTACAGAGCCGCGCCCGGCCGGACGCCCTGACGCGGCGCTGACCACGCTGGGCCACCTCGCCTGGCTCGCGCTCGACCTGGTTGTGCGCGGGCGCGTGCTGCCGTCTCTGACGGTTCGTGGAGGCCGCTACCAGGCGCGCTGGCAACCCGTCCTCGACCCGACCCTGGCGCGGCAGCTCACCGAGGTCGCCGCGTCCTTGCCGGCGTCGCTGCTCGCCATCGTGGGCGGGAACGCCCGCTCCCCCGGCACCGTCGTCCGCGAGGCCATCGAGCAACTCACCGACGCCGCCGCCCGCACGGCCCTGGAGAGCATGCAGCTGCTGCCACCCCACCGTGGCCGCCGGAAACCAACGGTCGAGGAAGCGTGGCTCGCAGCGCTCACCCGCGACGACCCCCACCTCGCCGGCGACCCGAACGAACTCGCGAGCCTTGCGAAGGACCTCGACGTCTGGCGCCACTCCGCCGGCGAGTCGGGCGGACCGCTGCGCACCGCCTTCAGGCTGGTGCCGCCACACGACGAGGCACCCGACAACCACACCTGGGAGGTCGAGTTCCTGCTGCAGGCCGCCGATGACCCGAGCCTGCAGGTCCCCAGCGCCGACGTGTGGAAAGCCGGGCGGACGCTCACGTTCCTCGAACGCACGCTGGAGCACCCGCAGGAACGGCTGCTCACCGACCTTGGGCATGCCACGCGGCTTTGGCCACAGCTCGAGGCCGGCCTGGCCACGGCCACCCCGACCGGCGTCAAGCTCGACGTTGATGGCGTCGTCGCCTTCCTTCGCGACACGGCGCCGCTGCTGCAGCAGGCCGGCTACGGCGTCCTGCTCCCGGTCGAACTGCGACGCCCGGCCCGGCTCGGCGCCCGGCTCAAGACCACCTCCAACTCCTCCCCGAGCGCCACCACGTCGACCGGACTGCTGGGCCTGGAAGGGATCGTGGCCTACGAGTGGCAGGTCGCCGTCGGCGACCAGCCGGTCACGGCCACCGAACTCTCGGAGCTCGCCCGGCTGAAGAGCCCGCTGGTCCGCTTCCGTGGCCGCTGGGTGGCCCTCGAACCCGACGACCTGCGTTCCGCGCTGCTTCTGCTCGAACAACCGGCAGCCACGATGACGACCGTCGAGGCCGCCCGGATCGGTATCGGCGCCCTCGACCCCGAGATCGGCCTGCCCGTCGCCGGCATCGACGCCGACGGTGCCCTCGCCACGTTGCTGTCACCGGACGCTGACGCGACCCTGGAACCGCTCGACACACCGGAGGGGTTCACCGCGACCCTGCGCCCCTACCAGGCGCGCGGCCTCGCCTGGCTGGCGTACCTCACGGGGCTGGGCCTGGGCGGCTGCCTCGCCGACGACATGGGCATGGGCAAGACCCTGCAGCTGCTGGCCCTGCTGGTCCACGAGCGGACAGGCAGGTCACGGCGCTCGCGCGCTTGGCCGCCACCCACGCTGTTGGTCTGCCCGATGTCGATCGTCGGCAACTGGGAGCGCGAGGCGGCGCGGTTCGCGCCCGGCCTGCGGGTCCACGTTCATCACGGCAGCGACCGCCTCGACGGCGACGCGCTGGCCCGGGCGGCCAGGCGTGCCGACCTCATGGTCACGACCTACGCCACCGCCACCCGCGACCGCGACGCGCTCGCCGGGATCCAGTGGGGACGTCTCACCCTCGACGAGGCCCAGCACATCAAGAACCCGCAGTCCAAGCAGAGCCGAGCGCTGCGGTCGCTGCCGGCGCAGCAGCGGCTCGCGCTGACCGGCACGCCGGTCGAGAACCGCCTGGCCGAGCTGTGGTCGATCATGGACTTCTGCAACCCGGGGCTGCTCGGCACGCAGAGCGCGTTCCGACGCAGGTTCGCGCTGCCGATCGAGAGGCTCCAGGACGACGAGGCCGCCGCCTCGCTGCGCCGGGTGACCCGACCGTTCATGCTGCGTCGCGTCAAGACCGACCGCGCGATCATCCCGGACCTGCCCGACAAGATCGAGTACGACGACGCCTGCAACCTCACGCGTGAGCAGGCCTCGCTGTACCAGGCCGTCGTCGACGACATGCTGGCCCGCATCGAGAACTCGGACGGCATCCAACGCAAGGGCCTGGTGCTGACGACCATGCTGCGGCTCAAGCAGGTCTGCAACCATCCGGCACATCTGCTCGCCGACGGGTCGAGCTTGCCAGATCGGTCCGGCAAGCTCGACCGGCTCGACGAGGTCGTCGACGAGCTTCTCGCCAGCAACGAACGTGCCCTGATCTTCACCCAGTTCGCCGAGTGGGGCACCCACCTGCAGCGTCACCTGCGCGACCGGACCGGACATGACGTCGCCTTCATCCACGGCGGCGTCAGCAAGGCGGCCCGCGACCGGATGGTGACCGCGTTCCAGTCCGACGGTGGCCCTCCGCTGTTCGTCCTGTCGCTCAAGGCCGCCGGCGTCGGCCTCAACCTCACCGCGGCCAACCACGTCATCCATTACGACCGTTGGTGGAACCCGGCCGTGGAGGACCAGGCCACCGACCGCGCCTTCCGCATCGGCCAGCGCAAGGACGTCGTCGTACGCCGACTGGTCTGCGTCGGCACGCTGGAGGAACGCATCGGAGAGCTGATCCGGCGCAAGCGCGAACTCGCTGACCGCGTCGTCGGCACCGGTGAGTCGTGGCTGACCGAGTTGTCCACCAAGGAGCTGCGCGACGTCTTTGCCCTGGGCGCCGACGCCGTCGCCGAGTAGGAGAGACCACGATGCCGCCACGCCGCACGCCACCGTCACGCCGGTCCGACTCCTTCGAAGGCTGGTATCCGCCGTCACGGCCGCTCCGTGTGGATGGCGGCATCCGCGCCCGCAGCCAGCGCGGCCAGATCGGGGAGAGCTGGTGGTCGCGGCGGTTCATCGACCTGCTCGAGTCGCTCGGGCTGGGCGGGCGGCTGGACCGCGGCAAGCGCTACGCCCGCCAGGGGCAGGTGCTGTCGCTCGAGCTCGGCGCCGGAAGCGTGACCGCCAAGGTGCAGGGCAGTCGCGCGCGCCCTTATGGCGTCCGCATCGGCATCCCAACACTCGACGAGGCGCAGTGGCGACAAGTCGAGGCGGAGCTCGCCGAGCAGGCCGTCTTCCTCGCCAAGCTGCTCGCCGGCGACATGCCCCGCGACATCGAGGACGCGTTCTCTGCCCTGGGACTGTCGCTGTTCCCCGCCTCGATCGGTGACCTCGACGCCGAGTGCTCCTGCCCTGACTGGTCCAACCCGTGCAAGCACATCGCCGCCGTCTACTACCTGCTCGGCGAGGCGTTCGACGATGACCCGTTCCTCATCCTGTTCTGGCGAGGCCGAGAGCGCGAGGTGCTGCTCGACAACCTCCGGGCCCTTCGAGGCAGCGCGGCATGGTCCACTGCCCCGACGACCCTCGACGACCCGTGGCACCTCATCGAGCAGGTGCCGCCACCCGACGTCGATGCCGGACCGGGGTTCTGGGGGGCACATGCCATCGTGGGACTGACCTCGGAGCACCCACCAGCCCTGGACAACGACGCCCAATTGCGCCAGCGCGACGCTCTCGACCGCACGGTCGGCGGGCGGCCACTCGTCGAGACCCTGCGTCCCGCCTACGCCGCCTTCGCGACCACCCGGGACCGGCTGCTTGCCGATCGGATCCCCGACCAGTGACGACCCGCCGAGGGCACTACGGGGCCCGAGCCAAGTCGTGTCAAATCGTGCCCCCGGGCCCTGCATCGACGCTCCGAAACACGTGCACCGCCTACGATCGTGCGAACCCAGCACTGGGGGTGGTGTGGACCTGGTCACCGATCGGCTCCGCAACGTGGCCCTCGTCGGCCACAACGGCAACGGCAAGACGACCCTCGCCGAGGCGCTGCTCTTCCGCGCCGGTGTTCGCCAACGCATGGGCCGCGTCGAGGACGGCAACACTGCCAGCGACACCGACGAGGAGGAACACCGCCGCACCCAGTCCCTGTCCCTGTCTGTCCTGCCATTCGCGTGGGGCGACCACCAGATCAACCTGATCGACGCGCCCGGCTATGCCGACTTCACTGGCGAGGCTCTCCTGGCCCTGCGCCTGGCCGACCTCGCGGTGTTCGTCATCGACGGGGTCGACGGGATCCAGACCCAGGACGAGCTGCTCTGGCGGGCGGCGGCAGCGATGCGCAAGCCCCGGCTGGTGTTCGTCAACAAGATGGATCGTCCGCGAGCCAGTTTCGACCGCACGCTCGCCCAGATCCGCGAGCGCTTCAGCCCCGATGGCATCGAGCCCGTCGAGCTGCCCGTCGGTGAGGAGGCGTCCTTCCACGGCGTTGCCGACCTCGTCACCGAGCATGTCTGGCTCTATGACAGCGGCCGCGGCGAGGAGGTGACGGCCATCCCCGCCGACCTCGAACAGCGCGAGCACGCACAGCATGAACAGCTCATCGAGGACGTGGTCGAGCACGACGATGCCCTGCTCGAGCGTTACCTCGATGGCGAGGTACCGGCCGCCCAGGATCTACAACGGGCGCTGCACGAGGGTGTCGATCGTGCCCTGGTCTTCCCAGTGCTGGTCGGCTCGGCCGTGGGCCCGGTCGCGGTTGACCGGCTTGCCGACTTCATCACCCGCGTCGGCCCATCACCGCGTGACGTTGCGCCCGCCCTTGCCGAGGCAGGCGACGACGTCGTGGAGATCCCCTGCGACCCTGAAGGACCGACGCTGTTGCAGGTGTTCCGCACGATGACCGACCCGTACGTCGGACAGATCTCCTGGTTCAAGGTGCTGTCGGGGACGCTGGCCGTCGACGACACACTCGTCAACGTTCGCAGCGGCGAGCCGGTGCGATTGCACGGCCTCATGCGCCCCACCAACGGACAGAACATCCCCCTCGACCGAGTCGTCGCGGGAGACATCGCCGCCGTCACCAAGCTCGGCGAGCTCGACGCCGGAGACACGCTCGCCCCCGACGGGCTGCCGGTGCGGCTGCCGCCGATCGAATTCCCCGAGCCGGTCTATGGCATCGCCATTGCCGCGGCGGCCAAGAGCGACGAGGACAAGCTGGCCATCGCCCTGCAGAAGATCCTCCACGATGACCCGTCGCTGGTGATCGAACACGACGACGAGACCCACCAGACGATCCTGAAGGGCGCCGGTGAAACGCAGCTGCAGATCGCGATCGAGCGACTCAGTCGTCGCCACGGCGTCGAGGTTGTGACCGAGGACGTCCGCGTGCCCTACCGCGAGACCCTGCGTGGACCGGCGTCAGTCGAAGGACGCCACAAGAAGCAGTCGGGCGGGCGCGGCCAGTACGGCGTGGCGGTCGTCGACTTCGCGCCACTCGAACCGGGCTCTGGCTTCGTGTTCGTCGACGAGGTCGTGGGCGGCGCAATCCCTCGCGGGCTGATCCCCGCCGTCGAGAAGGGCATCGCGGAAGCGCTGCGCCGGGGCGGCAACCAGGGGTTCCCCGTTGTCGATGTCCGGGCGACGCTCAAGGACGGCAAGTACCACGCCGTCGACTCCGACGAAGCGAGCTTCAGGATGGCCGGATCCCTGGCGCTGCGGGAGGCGTTGCGGACCGCGGGGACCGCCATCCTCGAACCCATCTCGGCGTTGGAGATCACCGTTCCCACCGAGTTGCAGGGCGACATCATGGGCGACCTCGCAGCGCGGCGCGGCCATGTCACCGGCACCGATGCCGGACCAGGTGCTGACGAGGTGACGGTCCACGCGACCGCCCCGACTTCGGAGACCCTGCGCTACGCCATCGACCTGCGCTCGATGACCCATGGCAGGGGAAGGTTTCACCTGCGATTCGACCGTTACGAGGAGGTCGCCCCCAACCTGGTGGCACGCATCGCGGGCGAGGCCGTCAGCGCGTAGCAGCCATTCGGGGCTGTCAGGATTCGGGAAGCTCCGCTGGTCGCACGACCAGCAACGGAGACCGGCAGGTCTTGGTCAGCCGGGCGGCAACGCTGCCCATTGCGACCCGGGACAACGCCGTGCGGCCATGCGTCGTCAACGCCACGACGGTGCCCGGCACCTGGTCGGCGTAGTCGGAGATCGCGTCCGCGACATCGTCACCGTGCAGCACGTCCCACTGCGGATCCAGGCCCGCCTCGTCGAGCGTGTTGGCCACCCGATGCAGGTAGTTGGACTCCAGGATGTCGCCCGGCGTCGCCGCCTCCCACGCGGGCACGTCCGGCGAGAGCACCTGCACCAGGTCAAGTCGCACGTCCAGGGAGCGTGCCCACGACGTCACCACCGGCAGGATTTCCTCGGACAGGGGTGACCCATCAACCGAGGCCACGATCCGACGCACGCCGCGCCACGACTCCGGCTCGAAATTTGGTCCGACCAGGACGGCCGGGGCGGACAGTCGGCGCACGACGTCCGCGGCCACGCTTCCCAGGACGGCCTCGGCGACGACCCCACGACCGTGGCTGGACATGCACAGCAGGCTGCCTTCGACGCGTGCCCGCTCCACGATGGCACCGGCCACGTCGTCGGCCGAGATGACCTCGATCTCACGCGGCTGCGGCTCGCCAGGTCCGACCGAACCGGGGGGGCCGTACAGCACCATGCTGGCCTCCTGGTCGGGGTCGACCGTGATGCATTGCAGTTCCGCGGCGAAGGCCTTCGCCAGTCCCTCGGCCACCGGCAGCGCCAGGCTTGCCAAGTCGGAGCCATCGAGCGGCACCACGACGCGATCGCAGGTCCACGGGGTGGCGCCCTTGAGCACCTGCTGCAACAACTGAAAGCGCATGGGAGGCCTCCTTGTACGAACGCGTCGACGGTGCCGTTGTCAGCCTTCGCCAGCGCGATGGAACCGTCCGATCGTCGACAGGGCAGCCCCAACGGACCAGTGCCGGTTGGCCCGCGGCGCTCGGGACCACCAACCGGCCGACCGCGACGGACGCCACCGCCTGCCGACTGCCACCCCGCCGGCGGTCGGGCGATTGACCGCACCGGTCAGGCTCGGGGGTCAGGTTTCAGGCCGTCCCGGGTGTGGATTCGACGTCGGGATCCAGTTCCGCCACCGCCGCGGACAGCGACCGCAGGCCGCCAAGAACCTGGTCGAGGTCGTCGGCGAGCAGGGCCATGCCAGACGCCTGGTCGGCCTCCAGCGGGAGCGCCACGGCGCGGGCCACCGCTTCGTCGAGTTGGGCATCCAACGTCTGCAGGCGCTCGACCGTGTCACGCTCCAACTGCGCGAGGTGCGCCACGGTTCGCAGCTGCCCGGCCAGCGACTCCGCCCGCTCCGTCGCGCCCTGCCGGGTGGCCGCCTCCCCCTCAGCAGCCAACCGGTCCACCCCCGGAAGGTGGGCCAGCGCGTTGGACAGCCTGTTTCCGGATTCTGCGACCTGCGCCACCTGGTCGACGGCCGCCTGCATGCGCGATCGCATCGTCGTCAGCGTGTCCGTGAACGCATCCGATGACGCAACCGCGGCGTCGAACCTGCGTTGTGCATTGACCGCGTCGACGACGAATTGGCGCCATGGGTCGGCAACAAGGAAGGGATCACCGATCGCGGCCGGACGCTGGGTGCCCTTCGGCACACGCGTGGCGACCACGCCAGCCCACGCCGCCGCCCCCAGCCCAGCCGCGACGGCAACGGGCGCAGACAGGGCCAGCAGCGTCCCGGCGGCTGCGCCAGCGGCAACCAGCGCCAGGGGGTGCGTGATCGCCCGCGCACCGGCCGGCGTCAGCAGACGGTCGCGAAAGCTTCCGGGCAGGGTGCGCCGGGCCATCAGAAGTTCGAGATCACGTCGGTGAAGACCTTGTCGATGGTCGCCGGGTCCGATGCGTCGTATGCCACCGAGTCGGTCGCCTCCGCGATCTGTCGCAACGTCGTCAGGTCGGCGTCTGCGCCGTACCCGATCGCGAACACGCGCACGGGCCGCGACGATGCTCCCTCGGAGCCGGCCGACAGCAGATCGAGCAGGCCGAAGAGGTCGTTGTTCTCGTCCTCGTTGCGCCCGTCGGTCAGGACCACGATCGCATTGATCGCCTCCGGGTCGTAGGTGTCCAACATGTACCGATAGGCCTCTTCGGTCACGGTGAACAAGGGGGTGCCGTTGGTTGGGACCAGGCGGCTGAGGCCGGAGAGGACCTGCTCACGGACCTGCTCGAAGAGCCCGACGGGGACTATTTCGACGTGTGCCGCGTCCGGTGCCAGATCGCTGGAGAACGCCCACAGCCCCACCGAGTCCTGCGGCTCGAACTGCGGCAGGGCGTTGGACGCCGCTCGCTTGGCCAGGTCGAGCTTCGACGAGGAATCGTCGACTGCCTCGCCCATGGAGCCCGAGACGTCGAGGACCACCAGCACCCGGGCCGGCTTGCGCTGCTGGGCCCAATTGTCGATCATCGCCACGACCACCGACGGTTCCGGGACGGGGAGCGTCGTTTCCGGCTGGGTCGGATCGACACCGTTCGCGGTCGTGATCGGGTCGCCTATGGCGACCTGCGGATTGCCGGGGCGGAAGCCGAACTCCAGGACCCGCTGCTGGTTTTCTGGACGTTGCACGAAGCTCACGAAGGACTCAGCGGCTGCAGCCTCCGCGGCGTCCGTCCAGTCGGCATCGGCCAACACGAACAGCGGGTTGTCGCTGAACAGCGTGCCCTCCTTCGGGTAGACAGCGACCAGGGGAACGCGCGGCGGGCGCGGCTGCTCGCCCGGGTCCAGGACGCCGTCCGGATTGCCACGGTTGTACTGGACGACGCTGATCTCCTCGACGGCGGCCGCGGATGCGTACGTCAGTGCAGTGCCGCGCTGGTCGTTGCGGTACCAGTTGTTCAGAAACGTCAGGGTCGTGGGGCCGTAGTGGACCACCGCCGACTCGACGTCGCGTGCGAACGATTGCACCTGGGCGCCGGCCAGGTCCTCCAGCGTCAGCCCGGCGTCCTTGCCCGTTCCCGCATAGTTCTGGGCAACCAGGGCCAACAGCCCGGATGTGGAGAAGTTCGGGTTGGTCTTGCCCAGCCGGAACGGTCCCCACTCGGGGTGACCGAAGGCGGCCCACCCCTCGTCGCTGCGCGCCAGTTCCAGGACGTCGACCCACCCGATCGGCGTGTCCGGCCACCCCAACGCCTGCGCCATCGGTTCCGGCATGGCGATGACCAGCGGCGTCGCCATGAACGAGATCGGGTCGTCGGGCACGAACACCTGACCGCCGCGCTGGGCGACGCGCTGGTTGACGACTGCACCCCACACCGCAGAGGCCGGCGACCAGATGACCGGGCGCGGACCGTCGATCGCCTCGTTCCATCCCTCCGCGAGCAGCGTCGCCGCGCCACCCGACGGCTTGGATTGCACAATGACAAAGGCGCAGCCGCCGCCCTCACCTGCGGTCTGCCCGTCGCCACCGTTGAACTCGGCGGCCAGGTCACGCATCAGGTCGATCTTCTCGCTGGACACGGCAGTGTCGACGACGGTGCAGTCACCGGGATCCTGCGCCTGGCCGGTGTCCTCGATCGCCGTGCCGTCCGACGGCGCGGACGAGTCGCATGCAGCCGCGAACAGCCCCGCCAGCAGTGCAACGGTGACCAGGCGCGCAGACGCCGAGGAGAAAAGGTTCACAGTCGAGCCCTTCAGTTCAGTGTCAACCAGCGACGATGGACAGCTTCCCACGCACCCGCCGGTTCTGACGGCGGCGCCGCAAGCGTGGCCGGATCGTCCCACAGTTGTGCCCGCAAGACCGATGTGAGGGCTTGCGCAAACGAGTCGGCCTGCCCGTTTCCCTCCGTCGGCTGCCACCACCCGACCAGGTACGCCCAGTCCGGTGACAGGGCGACGGCGCTCAGGCCGGCGGCACGCGGCAGTCCGGAAACACCGGCCCACTCGGCCGCCAGTCCCACCCGGAAGTCGGTCAGAGCGGGGGTCGTGACCATCGGTGTCAGCCGGTTCGCGGACGTGCGCGTGTCGACGGTGGCACCCCCGACGACGCGGTCGAGCAGCGCCGCCGTGGCGTCCAGGGCCGCGGTGTCCAGGCTCCCGGTCGCGTCGAGGACGATGGTGCCAAGGAACAACCCGGTGAGCGGAACAC
>Ga0326597_10009718_pt1 | contig 12863 bp, 16 predicted proteins | sample RVTome_12_FD_203789 | JGI IMG/M metagenome (GOLD analysis project Ga0326597, IMG submission 203789) | Soil microbial communities from uranium-contaminated site in the Upper Colorado River Basin, Wyoming, United States - RVT100D185 | ecosystem: Environmental > Terrestrial > Soil > Contaminated >... | reverse complement strand
AGCTCGCGGCGCACCGGGTCGCCGTCCGGCAGGTACCGCGAGAAGTCGCCGTCCGGCTCCGGCCGGCCGCGGTCGCCCTCGATGCCGTACCTGCGGATCTTGTCCTGCAGCATCATCAGGCCCTGCAGCAGCGACTCCGGCCGCGGCGGGCAGCCGGGGACGTAGACATCGACCGGCGTGATCAGGTTCACGCCCGGCAGCACGGAGTAGCCGTACGCGAACGGCCCGCCCATGATCGCGCAGCCGCCCATGGAGATGACCCACTTCGGCTCGGCCATCTGCAGGTACACGCGGCGCACGGCGGGCGCCATCTTCCAGGTCACGGTCCCCGCGACGATCATCAGGTCCGCCTGCCGGGGCGAGGCCCGGAACACCTCCGAACCGAAGCGCGCGATGTCGTACCTCGAGGTCGCCGTCGCGATCATCTCGATGGCGCAGCACGCCAGTCCGAACATCGCCGGCCAGAGCGAGGACGACCGCGCCCAATTCAGGATCCCGTCCACCGAGGTCAGCAGGACGTTCTTCCGCACCTCTTCATCGAGGTCCAGCGGCGCCATGTCCAGCCCGTGCGTGCTCGGCAGCACCAACTGACCCGCACCGTGTCCGTCGGTCGTCACGTGGTACCTGCCCTTCGGCGCGCACAACGAGCCGCGCGCCGCGAAGTCATTCGATGTGCCGCCATCCTATCGGAGCGCACGAACCGCGCTCAACCGTCCGTCGGGGCGGCCGGTGCCTACGAGGCCAGCCACGGTCGCCAGTCCTCTGGCGGCTCGTTCACCGGCACGGGCGAGAGGGCGCGCATCCGGGCCACGATCGGTGGCAGCACCTCCAGCAGACGATCGACGTCGGAGTCGTCGTTGAGCCGTCCGAGGCTCAGCCGCAACGAGCCCCTCGCCAGCTCCGTCGGCACGCCCATCGCCACCAGCACGTGACTCGGCTCGACGGAACCCGTCGTGCAGGCCGACCCTGAGGAAGCGGCGACGCCCGCGAGGTCCAACGCCAGCAGGATCGATTCGCCCTCGACGAAGCCGATCACGAACGAGGCCGATCCCGGCAGCCGCCGCTCGAGGCCGCGAGGCCCCGTGACGCCCACCGTCGGGATCCGCCTCGGCAACTCGGTGAGCAGCCGCTGCTGCAGTGCCCGCTCGTGCGCGAGGTCCGACTCGTGTCGCTCGGCCGCGAGGCGCATCGCGGTCGCGAGGCCCACGATTGCCGGGGTGTTCTCGGTCCCTGCCCGCCGATCGTGCTCCTGCCCGCCCCCGATGATCTGCGGCTGCAGCGGCGTGCCGCTCCGGACGTACAGCACCCCGGCGCCTCGAGGCCCGTAGAACTTGTGGGCCGTCAACGTGAGCAGGTCCACGCCGAGGCGGTCGACGTTCACCCCGCCTGGACCGAGGTGGGCCGCGCTCTGCACCGCGTCCGTGTGCACCATCGTGTGCGCGTTGCGCTCGTGCACCGCGCGCGCGATTGAGGCGACGTCGTTGATCGAGCCCACCTCGTTGTTAGCGTGCATCACGGAGACGAGCACGGTGTCGTCTCGCACCGCCGCCGCGACGGCCTCGGGCGAGACGCAGCCCTCGGGGTCGACGTCGACGCGCGTGACCTCGATGCCTTCGCGCTCGAGCTGCTCCGCGGTGTCGAGGACGGCGTGGTGCTCCGCCGTCGTCGTGACGATGTGCCGTCCCCGCCGCGCCGAGGCCGCGACCACCCCCCGCAGCGCCAGGGTGTCGGACTCCGACCCGCCGGAGGTGAACACGATCTCGTCGGCGCTCGCCCCGATCAGCGCCGCGACGGAGGCGCGCGACTCGTCGATCGTGCGTCGTGCCGCCTGCGCCTCCACGTAGATGGAGGAGGGGTTGTGCCAGGCCTCCCGGAAGTACGGCAGCATCGCGTCGACGACCGCAGGGTCGGGCGGCGTCGTGGCCGCGTGGTCGAGGTAGATGCGGGTCGTTCGGTCGGCCATCGTGCGCCCCCAACGGGTGCGGTGTTGCATGCGAGGCTCGATCGTATCGGATGAGCATGACCGTGACCGCCGCGCGACCCTCGAAGGTTGGCGCGTCATCAAGAGCATCGGGCTCGTCTCTGGATCCGGCGGCGTTCGAGTTTTGATCATCGAATGAGAAAAACGTTGACGGGCCGTGCGGCCGCTCCCTACGCTCGATCCGTGATGTGGCAACTGGGAACGCCGACGACCGTCGAGTCCGCCTCGTGACCGCGATGCCGGCCGCGCGCGTCGAGGGCACGCGCGAGTTGATCCTCGCGATCCTCCGACGCCGCGGGGAGGCGGCTGTGAGCGAGCTCGCCGATGAGATCGGACTCGCCGGCGCGACGGTGCGCCGTCACCTCGATGTCCTCCTCCGCGACGGCCACGTCGCCGTCGAGCAGGAACGAGGCCGGACCGGCCGCCCTCGCTACGTCTTCTCTCTCACGGAGGCCGGTACCGATCTCTTCCCCCATCACTACGTCCGCCTGACCCACCGTCTCGTCGACGAGATCGTCTCGCTCGACGCCCGTGAGACCGAAGGGCAGGACGGCCAGGCCCTCGCCCGCCTGGTCTTCGACCGCATGAGCGACCGCCTCGCCCGCGAGTACGCCCCTCGCCTCCGCCCCGGCCCGCTCGAGGCCCGCGCCCGTCGCGCCGCGGAGCTGCTCGCCGAGGAAGGCCTCGACTTCGAGGTCACGCTCGGTCCTGAGGGCGACGTGCGGCTGCTCGGGCGAGGTTGCCCCTGCGCCCGCCTCGGTGCGCCGATGCCGGCGAGCCCGGCGCTGCCCGTGTCCTGCGCGCACGACGCTCGTCTGCTCGGCGCCCTCCTCGATTGCGAGATGCAGTCGCTCTCCCGCGACGACGTTGCTGGCGCTTTCCTCGTCGGCTACCGCGCCGTCGAGAGGCCCGCCACGGAGAGCCATACCGGGTAGGGGTCTGACGCCTGCGCACCAGTGCGCGCGATGCGCTAGAATGTCGACGATCCACGCGGAGGGATCCGAACGCTCATCTGTTGCGCCGACCCGCTGCCCCGAGGCACGAGTCGCGCCGATGGGAACCGAAGTCGAAAGGACCGCCACATGACCCTCGACCTGCAGGAGCTCGTTGCCCCGAAGGCGCCGCCCGTTTCGATCACCGAGCGCGCTGCCGTTCGTGCCCGTGCGCTTCTCACCGAGCGCGGCGTGGCGGATGGCGCCCTCCGCGTCTTCGTCGTCGGCGGCGGCTGCTCCGGCTACCAGTACGGCATGGCCCTGGCCACCGAGACCGAGGCCGGCGATATCGTCGTCGAGCAGGACGGCGTCCGCATCGTCGTCGACGCCGAGTCCGAGGGCTACGTCCGTGGCGCCGAGATCGACTACGTCGAGGACCTGATGAAGTCCGGCTTCACGATCTTCAACCCGAACGCCACCTCGTCCTGCGCCTGCGGCTCGTCGTTCCAGACCGCCGATGGCTCCGGCACGCCTCGCGCCTGCTCGTAGCCTCGAGGCCGCACTCGAACCTCACGAGGGCCCCGAACGGGGCCCTCGCTGCGTCTTCCGGCCTGCCGCCGTCCGGATCTCGAGCGAGCGTGCGCTATCCTCGACGTCCCGGGAGGCGTCGGTCTCCCGCGTATCGAGGAGGAACGCGATGCAGGCGTGGATCGTCGTCGGCTCGCCCGACAACTTCGAGCTGCTCCGCGAGCGCGGCTTCGATGTCTGTGCCTTCAAGGGTTCGCGCCGGAAGCAGTCGAGCGAGATGCAGCCCGGCGACCGCATCGTCCACTACCTCACCGGCGACGTGCAGTTCGGCGGCATCGTCGAGGTGACCGGCGGGATGTTCGAAGACACCTCGGATCTCGGCCTCCGCTCGAAGGGCAAGCCGGGCGAGGACTACCCGTTCCGCATTCCCACGAAGCCCGTCGCGATCCTCGATCCCGACGAGTACGTCGACGTCCGCGAGATCACGGACCTCCTCGACAAGACGCGCAAGCTCGGCCCGAAGAAGCTCGGCATGGCCTTTCGAGGCAACCTCCACCGCATCTCGGACGCCGACTACGCCGAGATCGAGCGCCTTGTGCGCGAGCGGGTGCCGGCCTAGCGCATCGTCCATCGCGGACGAACGTCGGGGTTCTCCCGAGTCGCCCGCCCCTGTCGGCCTCGAGGCGCCACGATCTACCATGGATCGAGGCTGGCTCAGGTTCGTCGACGCCGCCCGCCGAGTCCGGAAGGACCCACCCGATGCAGGACACCAGCCCTCGCCGCCTGACGCGCAGCCGAGACCGCATGCTCGGCGGCGTCGCGGGCGGCCTCGCGGACTACTTCGATTTCGACCCGACGGTCATGCGTCTGCTGGTCGTGCTCGCCGTCCTGCTCAGCGGCGGCGCCGTCATCCTCGCCTATATCGTCATGTGGATCGTGATCCCCGAGGAGACCGTCGCGCCGCCCGGCGCGGGCGGGAGCGCCGGCGATCGAGCCGCGCAGGCCGCCGGCGTCACCGAAGCGGGCGGCAACGACCGCACGCAGATCGTCGGCATCGTCCTGATTGCGATCGGTGCGCTCGTGCTGCTCAATCAGATCGCGTTCTTCGACACGTTCGGGTGGCGCGTCATGCGGTTCTGGTGGCCGGGCCTGCTCATCCTCGGCGGCCTCGCCCTGCTCGCCTCGCGGCGCGACTAGCGCTCGCGGCGCCGCCCTCCCCCGGAGTCATCGTGCAGCACCCGTTCATCGAGGCACTCGAGCGCGGCGTTGTCCTCGCCGACGGCGCCATGGGCACGCTGCTGCGCCAGCGCGGCTGGACCGGCCCCACCGAGGTCGCCGCGCTGGACCGCCCCGATCTCGTGCGTTCGATCCACGAGGACTACATCGCCGCCGGCGCCGACCTCATCCTCACCAACACCTTCGAGGCGAATCGCGCCGCCCTCGGCGGCCACGGCATGGCCGGCCGCGTCCGGGACGCCAACCTCGCGGCCGCGAAGCTCGCTCGCGACGCCCGCGAGATCAGCGGCGCCCCCGTCTTCATCGGCGGCTCGGTCGGCCCCGTCGGTCGCGAACTCGCCGTGGGCGCCTGGACGCTGCGCGACGCCTTCGAGGCGTTCCGCGAGCAGATCGAAGCCCTCGTCGAGGGCGGCGTTGACGTCATCGTGCTCGAGACCTTCCCCGCCGTTGCCGAGGCGCGCGAGGCGATCCGTGCTGCCCGCGCGGTCACCGACCTCCCCGTCGTCGCGATGCTCAACTTCAGCGCCGACCTCGCTTCGCCCGCGGGTGAGGATCCCGTCACAATCGGCCGTGCGCTCTCCGAGGCGGGCGCCGATGTCGTCGGCGTGAACTGCGGTGTCGGCCCGCAGGCCGCCCTCGACATCATCGAGGGCATGGCGCGCGAGTGGGCCCGCGCCCCCCTCGCCGTGGAGCCGAACGCCGGCCTGCCGCGGGCCGTCCAGGGCCGCCTGCTCTACCCCTCGAGCCCCGAGTACTTCGCTGACTTCGCCCTCCGCGCGAAGGATCTCGGCGCGGTCATCATCGGCGGCTGCTGCGGGACGACGCCCGAGCACGTGCGCGCCATGCGCGAGGCGCTCGGCTCCGGCCGAGCCCCCACCGTCCTGCGCTCGGCCCCCCAACTCGAGCCGCCGCCCCTGGAGGAGCCGCCGGCCGCCGAGCTCTCGCGATCGAGTCTCCGCGACAAGCTCGCCGCCGGTCACTACGTCGTCTCCGTCGAGATCGACCCGCCTCGAGGCGTGAACCCGCGCAAGGCGATCGAGGGCGCGGCGATGCTCAAGGCCGCCGGCGCCGACGCGATCAACATCGGCGACTCGCCCATGGCGCGCGTGCGCATGAGCGCCCTGTCGTTGGCGATCCAGATGCAGCAGCGCGCGGGTATCGAGACGATCATCCACCAGACGACCCGCGACCGGAACCTGATGGCGCTGCAGGCCGACATGCTCGGCGCGCACGCCCTCGGCATCCGCAACGTGATCGCCCTCGGCGGCGACCCGCCACCCGAGGCGTCGCAGTCCTCGGCCGTCTGGGACGTCGACTCGATCGGGTTCATCCGCGTGTTGAAGCGCCTGAACGAGGGCGTCGACTTCGCCGGCAACTCGATCGGTGGGAAGACCGACTTCTTCGTCGCCGGCGCCGCCAACCCCACGGCCGACGATGTCGACCTCGAGCTGCGTCGCGTCCGCCAGAAGCTCGAGGCCGGCGCCGACGTCCTGATGACCCAGCCCGTCTACGACACCGCCCGCGTCGTTGAGTTCTTCGAGCGCCTCGGGCCGATCGAGGTGCCCGTGCTCCTCGGTATCATGCCGCTCGTCTCCTACCGCAACGCCGAGTTCGTCCACAACGAGCTCGCCGGCGTGACCGTGCCCGCGGCCGTCCGCTCGCGCATGCGCCGGGCGGGCGAGGCCGGCGCCGACGAGGGCATCGCGATCGCCATCGAGCACATCGAGGAGACGCGCGCGCTACCCTTCGTCTCGGGTATCTACGTCATGCCTGCCTTCGGCCGCTACGAGATCGCCGCCGAGGTCGTGAAGCACGTCGTCGCGGTCCGCGAGGGCACGCGCGAAGCGGAGGCCGCACCCTGACCAACGAGGCCCCGCCCGAGCCCCAGTCGATGCAGCAGTTCCTCGCGCTGTTCAGTGCGCGCGTGCTCGATGGCGTGCTCGGGGCGATCGAAGGCCTCGGCGACGAGCAGCTGCACTTCCGCCCGGCCGAGTCCTCGAACTCGATCGGTTTCGAGGCGTGGCACGTCTTCCGCACCGCCGACAACATCGTCCACTTCGTCTTCCATCGCGAGCGGCCGATCTGGGTGCAGCAGGACCTCCACGAGGCGTGGGGCCTCCCCCGCATCGAACAGGGTACGGGCATGGATCCCGAGGTCGCCCACGCGATGCGCTTCCCGAGCACCGAGCTGCTCGCTGGCTACGGCCGCGACGTGCGCGACGCTGTCGTTCCCCGCCTCGAGGCAATGACCGACGACGAACTCGCCGTTCGCGGGGAAGTCCGTCCCTGGGGTGTGATCTCGAGGCAGGAGGCCGTTGGCCAGACGATCATCGCTCACGGCAACGGGCACCTCGGCCAGATCTCGACGGCGCGCGCGCTGCTCGGTCTGCCGGGCCTCGGGTTCTAGGCGGCGAGCGATGGACCTGGAGGCTGCCACCGGCGCGCTGCGCCCCAGCGCCGAGACTGCACGCGAGGCCTGGCGCGCCCTCGTCGAGGCCGACCGCGAGCAGGTCGAGCGCCTGAGCCAGCGCGCCCTCGGCGGCGACTACTACGGCCCGATGGCCTCGAGCTTCCGCCCCGACCACCGCCCATCGCTCGAGCTCCCGGTCCTCGAGTCGTTCGCGCAGTCCGATGATGCCTGGCGCGACATCGGCGCCGGCGGCGGCCGTCTCGCGATCGGGCTCGCCCGCGTCGTGCACCGCGTCGTCGCCGTCGAGCCGTCCGATTCGATGCGCGGCGCCCTCGCCGCCGGCATCGCCGAAGCGGGCGTCTCCAACATCGAGGTCGTGTCGGAACACTGGCCGCCCGGGGACCTCGCGGCCACCGAGGTCGTCGACGTCTCGATGGCCGCGCACGCCACCTATGACATCGCCGATATCCGCGCGTGGGTCGAGGCGATGGAAGCGACGTCGAGGCGGCTGTGTGTTTTCGCCCTCGGCGACCGCGCGCGCGGCGGCTACTGGACGGAGGTCTGGCAGGCCGCCCACGGCGAGCCGATGGCCGTGCTCCCGGGCCTGCGCGAGTTCGTCGCGCTCCTCGGGGCGCTCGACCGCGCCGTCGAAGTGCGACTCGTCCCCGCCGCGCAGGGTGGCGAGCCCGTCACCGAGGAGCAGGCGTTCGCCACCGCCCGTCGCTTCTGCTGGCTCGAGCCCGGCACCGAGGCCGACGAGCGCATGCAGGCTTTCATGCGCGAGCGCTACGCGGTGGGTGACGGTCGGCTCCGCCCGCCGCCGCTTCGCCGCCACGTCGGCATCGTCAGCTGGCCCCCGCCGACCTCGATCTAGCTCGGCACCCCGGGCTCGAGGCCGAGCACGTGCTCCGGCACCACCCGCAGCACGACCCGCCCCAGCTCGTCGAGGCGCTTCGAGAACGCGTCGAGGTCGTAATCGTCCGGCAGCGGGTTCCCCTGGTGCACCCGGAGCGCCCGGATCGCGTCGTCACGCTCCCGACCCTCGAGGACGTTCGCGACGCCGTACACGACGACCTGCTGACGTCCATCCGCGACCAGCACCGAGACGCGCGGCTGCCGCACGGCGTTCCGGTACTTCGCCCGGTCCGTTGTCACGGACATCAGCAGCGCCTCGCCGTCGAAGAAGTACGACACGAGTGACTGCTGCGGCGAGCCGTCACGCCGCCCCGTCGCGAGCACCGCGAGGCTCCGTGCCTCGAGGTACGCTCGCTGCTCCTCGGTCATCGGTCCCGGCATCGTGTTCGCCATCACCCCTCCGGCCCTCGTAGCCCCACGCGCAGCACCAGCTCGTGGCCGGCGCCCGTGTCCTCGATCAGCGCGAGATTATCGATGCGCAGCGTTCGCGGCAGCCGCTCGCCGCGCATCGCCTCGACGAGCATCGAGGCGCGGTCCTGCACCACGGGCGCGTACGAGAGCGTGACGTGCGGGTTCCACGTCGGCTCGGCGTAGCGCTCGTAGACCTGGTCGCGCGCCGCCTCGGAGCTCCCGTCCCAGAGCTCGGCGTGCACTGCGTTCAACGAGGCCGTGCGCGTGACGTTGAGCCACGTCACGCCTCCACCTTCGCGCGCCACGATGCCGATCCCCGGCGACGGCACCTCGAAGGGCGCGACCCTGATGGCCACCCGCTCGAACAACGAGGACAGCGCGTCCCGGTCGTAGTCGTCGGCGCAGTGGTACGTCAGGTGCGGCGTCGTCGTCTCGGCGATCGCTTCGTCGCCCAGCTCGGCGCGCAGCCGCCCCCATAGCGCGAGCACCTGTGCCCCCGCGTCGCCCTCGATCAGCGTCACGATGCCGAAGACCACGCCCGCCTCGAGGCCGCTAGCGCCCGCGCCGGCCGAGGGCGTCGCGTACCTTCTCGATGCGCCACATCACGTCGAGGTCGCGCTCGTTCATCTCGTGGACGAGCCGGCCGAGCGGCACCAGCCCGCGGTAGGGGTGCTCGCCGACGTGCTCCCAGCCGTAGTCGGACTCACGCAGCAGCCAGACCGTCTCCTCCCGCAACGAGAGGAAGTCCCAGAGCAGGTCGTCGCCGCGCTCTTCGCGATAGTCGTGCTCGACGGGCCCGAGATAGGCCCGCCGCTCCTCGATGTGCGCGCCGTCGCGCCGTAGCACCGCCCGCACGCTTTCGAGGTCCTCGCGCTCCGAGTCGCGCAGGAAGCCCAGCAGCTCGACCACCGACCATTCGTCGGCGTCCGTGCGGCGTCGCATCTCGCGTGGGCGCACCTCCTCGACCGAGCGGCCGATCGAGCGCGCGACCTCACGGAGCGCCTTCGTCAGCCAGCGCCGGCTCGAGCCATACTGCCGCGTTCGATAGCCGGTGGCGTCGTCGTATCGCTGCACGAACCGAATCATAGTCCCCTCGGCGTACCATCGAGCACCAGCCGTGACACTCCGTGACACCCCACGACACTCGAGGAGGCACCCATGACCACCGAGGCCCGACCGCCGACCGCGCTCGGCCTGCTCGACATGCTCCAGACCACGACCGAGGACATGACGGCCTCGGTCGCCTTCTATCGCGACACCCTCGGCGCGCACGTCGAGGTGGAGAGCCCCGCCTGGTCGCAGGTCCGCCTGGGCGGGCTCAGCATCGGCATCCACGGCCCCGGGGCGGGTTACGAGGGCTGGCTCCCCGCGTTCCGCGTGGGTGACCTCGCCGCCGTGCGCGCCGCCCTCGAGGCTGCCGGCGGGACCGTCGAGGCGCCCCATGACATCCCGGGCGGCGTCACGATGCGGTTCACCGACCGCGACGGCCACCACCTCGCGGTTACGGAGTACGGCACCTCTGTCGCCCCGCTCGACACCAGCCGGTGACCTCCACTTCGAGGTTTGAGGCGCTCGTCCGTCGCGTCGAGGCCTGCGCGACCTGCACCGGCGTCGAGCACACGCATCTCATCGGCGTCACGAACGGCCGCCTCGATGCTCGGCTGCTTGTCGTGGGCGAGGCGCCCGGCCGCCTCGGTGCGGCGCGGACCGGCGTGCCGTTTCACGGCGACCGCGCCGGCGACCGCTTCGAGGCGCTGCTGGCCGCGGCCGGCCTCGACCGCCGCGACGTCTTCGTCACGAACGCCGTGCTCTGCAGCCCGCGCTCCGACTCGGACACGAACCGTCGCCCCCGCCCCGTCGAGGTCACCGCGTGCCTCGATCACCTGCGCGCCACCCTCGATGTCGTCGGCGCGCCAGTCGTGGCCGCCCTCGGCCGCGTCGCCCTCGATGCCCTCGCCGCCGTCGAGCCGCACGGCATCGACGCCCTGACGCTCGAGGCGCGCCGGCCGCGCCCCTGGGCCGGGCGCACGCTCGTGCCGCTCATCCACCCCAGCGGGCGCACCATCGGCCGCCGCTCCGCCGCCCAACAGCGCGACGACTGGCAGGCCCTCGGCGCCCTCGTCCGCGAGGCTGCCCGAGGCACGACTGCCGAGGCCGCGCCGCGCCCCCTTTGACCCCCCTGCCGGGGCGCACCTACGATCCCGCCCACCTGTGAGTGCCGCCTCCCTGCCATACGTCCTCCTCATCATGCTCGTCGAGCTGGCCGTCGGCTCGCTGGTCGTCGTCACGCTCTTCGACGCCCGTCGCATGGTGACGCCCGGCTACGTCAAGACCGGCGCCCTCGTCGTCCTCCCGCTCGCGGTGATGGCCCTCGCCACCGTCCTCTCGGTCGCCCGCGCCGACGAGGTCGATGGCTACGCCCTCGCCTCCGAGTGGTTCCCGCCACTGCGCGAGGCGCTCGTCGTCTTCACCGCGTTGTGCGCCGCCTACCTCGTCGCCACGTTCATCGAGCGCCGACGCGCCGCGCTGGCCCTCGGCGTCGCTGCCACGGGGCTGGGCGGCCTCGTGCTCGTGGCGATCGCGGGACTGATCGCGCCACCCACATGGTCGGTCACCGGCGCGGTCGCCAGCCTGCTGTCGGGCGCGCTCGTCCTCGGCGGCGCGCTGATGGCGATGACGTGGGGGCACTGGTACCTGACGAACTCCGGTCTCCCGAAAGAGCCGCTGGAGCAGATGTCCTTGCTCGTGCTCGCCGCCGTGGCGACGCAGGCCGCCCTGGTCGTGCTCGCGGCGCTCGCCCCGGTCCGCGAGGTGCCCCTGTCGGATGGCCTCGGCGTCTCGCTCGGTGCCAACCCTGCCTTCTGGTTGCGCGTCGCGGTCGGCCTCGCGTTCCCGATGTTCCTGGCGTGGCTGGCGTGGAAGGCCGCCTCGATCCGAGGGATGATGTCGGCCACCGGCCTGCTCTACATCGCCCTCGGCGCGGTCCTCGCAGGCGAGCTCCTCGGTCGCGGTCTCATGTTCGCGACCGGCGCCCTGGTATGACGAACGTCGTGCACGTCGATCCGTATCACGCCCGCGTGAGCGTGAGAGTCCCCCGCCCCGCCGCATCGAGGCGTATCCTGACGCCAACCTCGACCCGCTCCCCCGGGGATCGGAGGCTCGCGCAGTGAGCGCACCAGCGCTGCCCGAACCAATCCAGCCCACCCGGCCGAACGTACCGTTAGCGATCACCCGATCGTCGGAGGCGTCTCGCGTTGCCGCGGACCGCCCCACCGACGATGAGCTGATGGCGGGACTGGCCGCGGGCGACATCGCCTCGCTGGAAGCGCTCTACGACCGGTACTCGGCGCTCGTGTTCTCGGTCGGCCTGCGCATCCTCCTCGACCGTCAGCTCGCCGAGGACGTGACCCAGGAGGTGTTCCTCCGGCTCTGGCGCCGCCCCTGGGCGTTCCAGCCGGATCGAGGACGCTTCATCTCCTGGCTCATGTCCGTCACCCGTAACCGGGCGATCGACGAGCGCCGCCGGCTCAACCGGCGCGACCAGCGCGAGCGGCAGGATGACGACCCCGCGCCCGAGCTGCCCGATGAGCGGGTCGCCGACCCGCTCATCGAGGTCGAGCTCGCCGAGCGACGACAGGCGGTCCGCGAGGCCATGACCCAGCTCCCCGACCGCCAGCGCGAGGTGCTCGAGCTCGCCTACTTCTCCGGCCTCAGCCAAACGGAGATCGCGGCGCGCACCGGCGACGCTCTCGGCACCGTGAAGACGCGCGTCCGCCTCGGCATGCAGAAACTGCGGTCCTTGCTCACGGATCTCGGGGATCGGCCATGAATCTGCCGATGATCCACGCATGGGCCATCGCTCGAACCGGCGCTCGGACCGCGAGCCGCATCACCACCCGCGCGAACGGGGGCGCCTCGTGACGCCCGACGAGCGCGAGGAGCTCCTCGCCGCCTATGCCCTCGGCACGCTGTCGGGTCCCGACGCTCGTGCGGTCGAGGAACTCGTTCGGGTCGATGCTCGTGCGGCCGGCGACCTCGCCGTCTACCACGAGATTGTCGACATGATCGCGCTCTCGGTGCCTCTCCGGCACGCTGACCCTCGGCTGCGCGACCGCGTCATGGACGCCGCGCGTCGCGAGAGCCGCCGCCAGCGCGAACGTCCGAGCCTCCGCCGCTTCCTCCCATGGACCGCCGTGGCCGCGGCCGTGCTCGTCGCGGCGTTGTGGGGACTGGAGCTCCGAGGCGACATCGCCGCCCTCGAGCGGCAGAACAGCGCCCTCGTAGCCGTCGTCGAGGCGGACGCCAAGCGCATCGATGCGATCGCTGGAGACGCCGTCGGCGCCGAGCCGGACGTGCTGCGGCTCCAGCTCGAGTCGGCGCTTGCCGACCAGCAGCTGACCCTCGCCGTCACCGCCGACCCGGACGCAGCCTCGAGCGCACTGCAGGCGAC
>Ga0326597_10009717_pt1 | contig 12863 bp, 17 predicted proteins | sample RVTome_12_FD_203789 | JGI IMG/M metagenome (GOLD analysis project Ga0326597, IMG submission 203789) | Soil microbial communities from uranium-contaminated site in the Upper Colorado River Basin, Wyoming, United States - RVT100D185 | ecosystem: Environmental > Terrestrial > Soil > Contaminated >... | reverse complement strand
GACGCCACGGCACTCGATGGACCGGTGACGAATCCTGTACTTGTCGGTGTCGGCCTTGTACCGCAGGAGCACTTCAGGACGGCAGAACACTGGGCTCGTCTCGAACGGCAGATCTGACTCCTGAAAATAGTTCGCCGTCGCGCCGGGCGCGGTCGAGATCTCCGCAACGCGCCCATTCTTGAAATCCTGTGCGACAAAGGTCGCGTATTGCCGCTCTTCTGGCCGACCGCCTGGCATGCCGCTCCGCGCAAACAGCGTCTCGCGCGCCATGCGGCTCTTGATCAGGATCAGGCCCCTGACAACGACCGCATCATTGTCATGTCGGAACTTGTACAGGAGATCGCCGTCGGCGACGACCCTCATCTCTCCGACGCTCCCACGTGACGACGGCCGTCCTCGCATCCGCGTCATGTCAAACATCTGCACGAGCGTGGAGCCCGTCGTGGTCACCCATTCGTCGAGCGTGTCCCGCCGGCAAAGAACGACATCGCCGCAGTCGCGCTCTGCCGTGCGAGGAACATGAACGATGCGGACGATCTCGTCGACGTCGCCACGTTCGTCAAGTCGGCACCACGCCCGTCGTTCGCTGACGTAGTGCAGCCCCATCAGGTGCGTGAACGCCTGTTCGAGCTCGTAGTAGCGCCTCTCACCGATCAGGCCGTCGAACGACCGTGGATAGATCAGCTTGGTTCCGCGCTCGAGGGTGACGGTTGATGTATGCGTCAGAGGCGGATCGACACGGACACGCACACTCGGGGGGTGGAAACCGAAGACCGCACTCCACGAACTGTCGTGCGCATTGAAGTTCCACTGAAGAAGATCGTCCACGTCAGGCTGGACGACGCGGTCTTCGGGTACGCCCACTGTGTGCACGAAGACCGAAGGGAGACCTGCATAGAGAATGACCTCATCCGCTTCGGCTAGTTGTTTCAGCACTCCGGCCAGGCGCTGAGGGTCCAGCCACGCGTTCCATTCATCATCCGCTGTTGGGGTGACGGAGATACGCAGGAGTGCCTCGACGAGATCGTTTCTCACCATAGCGGGAATCTGCCTGAACCGTGACGGGAATCAAGCCAGCTTCTGTCACAAAACGAGGGTGTCCAGCGGACCGCTGTCCCGCGCAGTCGTGCTGAACCGCTCGGCGAGAAAATTGAGGCCGTCCTCTCCATTCAGGCCCATTGGTGGCGGCCAGTTGATCAGCGCCGTTCGCGTCGGTCGTATCTGAACTGTCGCCCGATCCCAAGGACCCTGTTTCACGCTCGTCGTCACGATGGTATGCGGACCTACGTCGTCAGGCACCTTGATTCTCAATACCTGCACGACGGCGTGAGCAAGCGCGATCGTGATCGACACGCCAGAAATCCCGGTCACGTTCGCGACACCGAGGTGGCGGTTCTTTGTGCTGAGGAACAAGGCCGGATCGACTGAGGCCGCCAACCATACCGACGTCCGCCACGGAATCTCGGAGATCGATCGCAGACGCTCGCGCTCGGCCATCGTGTATCCGTGCCTGTCGTGCGCATCCAGCGCTTCGAGGACCATGGCAGTCTTCACGGCCCAGAGCGCCAGGGTCGCCTGCGCCGCGGTGTCCAACAAGGATCGCTCGCCCATCAGCAGCGGCTGCAGGAATGGTTTTGACAGGTTCTCGAGCTCGCTCATCCAGCCGTTGTTGCAGCGTGTGCACACACATCGGACGGCGAGTTCAGGACGGAGCTTACTCCAGGACCTCAGCTTGACGCCGGCACGTTCGGCACGAACCGCAGAAGCCCGATTCGACTTGAACTGGTCCGTGATCCACCGGGGCCATGCGTCCTCAAGGGAGTTGGCATTATTCGGACAGAAGAGGCATCTGCGCAAGCTCGAGCTCCCGGCATGAATCGTATCGTCGACGAACGACCAGTTTCCCCCCTCGGTCGCACCACACTGAGAGCCGCAGAGGAGGAGCCAGCGTGCGGCCGCGGCGGCCCTTTGTCAGGTAGGGCCGCCGTCGGCTGCACGCGATTCGACACACCACGTCACGCGCGGCACTGACCGCACGGTTTCCGACCCGAATCAACCGCATCGCGATGCGAGTCGAAGGAGACGCGTTTGCGCTCCGGGATGAGGAGCGCGTACTCGCACTGCGGCCTGTGGAATCGGTCTCTGGTGGTGCTGCCGACGTAGTACGGCTCTTCGTCGCTTGCGATGCGATCGATGGTGACGTGCTCGCGAACGTGAATCTCCACTGTACCCTCCAGTAATTGTTGACGAATCCAAGGCACACAAGAGCATTCGCATGCGCGAACATGCGCGGTACGAATGCGCGTAAGCCTAGGCCGTCCGAAAAGAAGCGAACTACTACCGATTGAAAGGGGGCTGTACCTGGAGTCGCGCTTGAGGAGGGCTCTCGTGGCGGGTTTGGCTGCGCTGCTGGTGGCGTCTGATGTTGCCGCTGATTCAGCGGATCTAGTTGCGCCCGATTAGCGTCTTATCTGCCGCTATGTTTGGCCCGTTCGTTTGGCGACGTTCTTCTCTGCCCAGAGGGCATCGTAGCCGACGAGGGGAGGTGGGCGCAAGACCCAGGATGTGTGCCTGATCCAGCCCTGTCTACTGCATTTTCGCGGGGATAGAACGACCAATCGTCTCCCCTCAGGCCGCACGGCGAGCTGGTAATCACCCGCGGCCCAGCACGGAGGTCAATCTCAACGCGCAGCGTCGTGACAAAGTCCCTGATGTCGGCCTGCCCGGACGCCTGCGCCAGTACCTGATCGCCGGCACTGAGCAGGCGCACGTCGTGCGGACCTGGCTCGGAACTAATCGGCAGCAACAGCTCAAGGTCCAGCCGTTCCGCCGACAACGTGAGCGGCGGCAGTGCCGGCGTGTCCGTTGGCGACCAGATTCGGTTCATCCGCGGGCCGATTGCTGACGGCCGTGAAGACATGGAGCAACGAGGCACTCGCGATCACACTTCGGCCTGCAGCTGTAGATCGGTTTGGAACTGCTGTCGTCGCTGCTCCGCGGGACCGAAACGGCCTCGGATCCCGTGGGGGCAATATGGGGGTCCAGGCGGTGATTCAGATCGATTCATGCGGTTCTGGCGGTTTGAGCGAAACCCCGCAAATGCTGGTAAGTGTTGCGGTTACGCCACTTACGGCGTTGGCCCCTTGGCTCCGAATCCCACCCTCTCCGCCAGCCTTCGCTCACGCGAGCACAAAACCAGAGACCAGCGGTAGCGTGAGCTACGGCTAGGCTCGCCGCGCGAAGGGTCCGACGCGGGTGGTCCCGACGCAGCTGCGAGCGGAGCGAGCGTTCAGCGGAGTCGGACCCACCCTCTCCGCCATCTTTGAAAATAACTGTAACTAAGAGGATCGAGCAATCGCGGCACGATCGTTCCCGGATGACGCCGCTCGAGATTTGTCGAGCGGCGCTGTGCGGACGGCGGTGGAGGTCGTCGCCAACTTCGAGAATCTTCTCGACGTGCGGCAGACGGACTCCGACCGGCTCGTCCGCCCTTCACCCACGGTAGGGGGTCGATGGACGACCGACGTGTGGGCGCCGCTCGAGGGCTTCATGGCCAACGTGGCGGTGCGGTTCCGCTGGCCGCTCGCGCCCTGACCTCCGAGATCAGGCGCAGTTGACGTCCGGGCAAAGTGTAGTACAGTACAGGTACAGTTGAACAGTACCTGACCCCCCGGGCGACGATGGACATCACGATCAATCTCGCGGACGGAATGCCCATTTACCGGCAGATCGCCAACCAGATCCGGTACATGGTGGCGTCGCGCATCCTCAAGTCGGACGACGAAGTCCCATCGATCCGATCCCTGGCGTTGAGGCTCAAGGTCACCCCGAACACGGTGGTAAAGGCGTACGACGAGCTGGAAGCGGCGGGGATCCTGGCGAAGCGCCATGGCTCGGGAACGTTCGTGACGGGGACGCGGCGGCCGGTGGAGCGACGGGAGCGGAAGCGGATCATCGAAGAGCGGATCGACGCTTTGTTGGCGGAGGCGCACCAGCTGGGCTACTCGGAGGATCAGCTTCTCGCGGTGATCCGCCGGAGGCAATCGGCACTCGATCGGGAGCCGCGCGCGGAGGAGGCCGATGAGCGAATGGTTGGTTGACGTCGCGGGTCTCACGCGGGCGTTCGAGCGGAACACCGCGCTCGAGCAGGTCGACTTCCGGGCCCGACAAGGCTTGGTCTACGGGCTCGTCGGCGCGAATGGAGCGGGGAAGACGACGCTCCTCCGGCATATCCTGGGTCTCCTTCGGGCGCAGGCGGGAACGGTGCGCGTGTTCGGCCTGGATCCGGTGCGCCATCCGGTGGACGTGCTGCGCCGCGTCGGCTACCTGTCGGAGGAGCGCGAGCTCCCGGAGTGGATGCGGATCGATGAGCTGATGCGCTACACCCAGGCCTATTACCCGAGTTGGGACATGGACTACGCGCGGGAGCTCGTGTCCACGTTCGGCCTCGACGTGAAGAAGAAGGTCAAGGAGCTCTCGAAAGGGATGCGGGCGCAGGTGGGCATCGTCGCCGCCGTCGCCCACCGCCCCGATCTGTTGATCCTGGACGAGCCGTCGACGGGTCTCGACGCCGCGGTGAGACAGGACATCCTCGACGCGATCGTCCGGACGGTCGCCGACGACGGGCGGACGGTGATCTTCTCGTCGCACCTGCTCGACGAGGTGGAGCGGATGTCGGACCACGTCACGATGGTCCACGAGGGCCGGGTCGTGGTGGACGGGACGCTGGAGACCGTGCGCGGCGCGCACCAGCGGAGCCACGTCTTGTTCGCGGCCCGGCTCGAGCGCGCACCGGTGATCGAGGGCGCACTCGCCGTCGAGGGGGAGGGGCGGTCGTGGACGGTGATCCACAACGGCGCGCTGGACCGGTTTCGGGCGTCGGTCGCGCTTCAGCAGGGAGAAGTCGTGCAATCCCGCGAAGCGACGCTGGAGGAGATCTTCGTCGCGCGGGTTGGACGAACGGCGGAGCCGGCGGGATGATCAAGAGCCCGGCGGCGGCGGTGCTGTGGGAATCGTGGCGGCTCTCGCGGTTCTCGCTCGTCACCTTGATGTTCTGCTCGATCGTCGGTGGGGCGATCCTGGTCATCGCGCTCGAGACCAGGGGAGAACGGCTGGCGCTCCTCCTCGCGGCGTTCGTCGCCCTGGTGCTGACCCCCACTTGGACGTTTCGCTTGCGGAAAGGGGGCGGCTTCCCCATGACTCTGGGGTTCACCCGCCCCATCGCGACCTGGATCCTCGTCGGCGTACCCATGGCCTACGTCGCGGCGTCGGCCGCGATCGTCTTCCTCATTCCGACGTTGTTCCTAACGGCCGCGTTCGGGCTTTCGCTCCCGCTGCTCCCGGCCGCTGCCCTCATCGTGACCGCGAGGTTCGTGCTTCTCGCGGCAAGCTGGTGGACGGGAAGCACGGCCATCGGAGTGACGGGTTGGATGATCGCATACCTCCTCACGATCAGGAGGGTTTTCCATGGTGTCGCCGGCGGCAACGACCCCTCAGCCGGCACTTGGGTGGAGAACCTGACCGTTTCCGCCGACGGCCTTGGCGTGATGGCCCTGGTCGCGGCCAGCTCCGTCGGCTTGACGGTGTTCGGGGTGGCGCGACAGCGGCGGGGCGATGACCGTTTCGGATCGCGCGGTCGCGCGACGCCGGGTGCGGCAGCCGCTCGGCGCTTCGCGATCGTCTCCCGCCTCTCGGATCTGATTCGCCCGCCGTGCCCCGTGTCCTCGCCACTGGCCGCGCAAGCCTGGTACGAGATGAGAACCGGCGCTCGCGTGCTGAGCAGGGGAATCATGAGCGCGATGGGGTTCACCCTCGTCGTCTTGGTCGCCTCCCCATTGAAAGAAGAGTCGGGCGGCTACTTCTACGCGAACACGGCGCTGGTATGGGGGCTGGCGGTGCCGGTCATTGCCGGCGCGCGTTCCGTGCTCGGAGTGAGGCGAACGCAGGGGAAAACGTACCTGAGCCCCTTCGACGCGATCCGACCCGCCGGCACGGGGCGGCTGGTCGGTCTCAAGGTGGCAATCGCCTCCGCCGGTATTCTGCTTTCGTGGGTCGCTATGGTGACCGCGTTCTGGGTCTTACCCACGGACTTCATGGGACTCGGGCCAAAACGCGATTTCACCGATGAGCTCCGGCTTGCGACTTCCGTGGAACTGGTGCTCGCGGCGTTGATTCCGCCGCTCTTTGTGGTCACGCTGATGGCGTACGCGGGCGCGATCCACGCGCTCTTTCTGCGGAACCCGAGGGGGGTGGTCATCGGCGGACAGGTCGTCGGGATCTATCTCGTGGGGATGATCTATGCGTTGGCGACGGATCGCGTGACGGATTCCGCGATGCTGGCGCAGTTGGCGGTCATCACGGTCGCGGGCGTGGTCGTGACGCTCCACCTGTATCGGCGCGTCCTGAGCGAGCGCATCCTCGGAGCGCGCGGATTGACCGTCGCCGTGGCGCTTGGGATCCTCCTCGGCGCCGGCGGACGGTTCTATTGGCCGCGCGTGGGAGGATCGGGCGCCGACGCGGGCGTTGCTTCCATGTTGCCGCTCGCCGTCGTCGTGCTGGTGCCGCTGCTTGCCCTGGTCCTCGCGCCGTGGTCCTTCGCGCGCATCCGGCATCGTTGAGCCGAGTCGCATGCGCTCGAGCCCACTGACCGCGCTCATCCTCGCAGCGCTCGGCGCCTTCGGCCCCACCCGCGTCGCGGCGATGCAGTTCCCGGACGATCGGGCGGTGGAGTCGCTGCTCCGGAATCGGATCGAGGAGGGGCGAGGCATTGGTATCGTCGTCGGGTTGCGGGAGGCGGACGGCCGTACGCGCGTCGTTTTCGCCGGGAGTGCGGGAAAGGGGAAGCGCCCGCTGGGTTCGCAAACGATCTTCGAGATCGGCTCGATCACCAAGGTCTTCACCGGCACCTTGCTGGCCCAGATGGTCGATCGGGGAGAGGTTGGGCTCTCGGACCCGGTCGCGAAGTACCTCCCGTACGGGGTGAGAGTGCCGGCGTGGGGGACGCGGGAGATCACCCTTCGCGATCTCGCCAAGCACCGCTCCGCCCTGCCGAGGTTGCCGACGAACATGGGCGGCGCGGATCCGGGCGATCCGTACGCGAGCTACACCGCCGAGAAGCTGTACGCGTTTTTGTCGGCGTTCGAGCTGACACGACCGATCGACTCGGTATTCGAGTATTCCAATCTGGGTGTCGGCTTGCTCGGTCACGCCCTCTCCCGGGCGGCCGGCGGCAGCTATGAGACGGTGGTTCGGGAGCGGATCCTGGATCCGCTCCGGATGAACAAGACCGGAGTCGAGTTGAAGGCCGATGTTTCGGAATGGATGGCGCAGGGGCACAACGCGCGGAACAGGCCCGTGCCGGCGTGGAGCTCAGGGGTGCTCGTCGGGGCGGGCGGCCTCCGCGCGGATGTCCTGGACATGCTCCGATTCCTGGACGCCAACATCGGCGAGCCTGACTCGGATCTGGAAAGGTCCATGCGCGCGGCGCACCGCCGATCGAGTGCGCCGGCGAATCCTCAAAGCGCGGTGCCGGCGATCGGTCTCACCTGGCTGATACAACCGATCGGCAACAAGACGGTCCTCTGGCACAACGGCGGCACCGGAGGGTTTCGCTCGTTCATCGCGTTCGATCCGGATCGCGAGGTCGGCGTGGTCGTCCTCGCCAACTCGAGTCACTCGGTGGACGACATCGGGATGCACCTTCTCGTGCCGTCGATTCCGCTCACGCCGAGCAAGAGAAAGCCGACCGGAGCGATTCTCGTGGGTCTCGCCGTGGTCGTCGGCATCGTGGTGTTCGCCATGTGGAAGACCAGTAGGGATTAGTGTCACGTAGGCCCATGGTCAACGCCACCATCCGATAAACACTCGGGACGCGCAGGCGCGCGCCTGCGCCGAGTCCAGCTTGGTCCCGCCGTGCCGGACTCCGTTCCTAGCGTGACAGCGTCAGAAGAACCACGCGCTGTTCCCCGGTGACGGGATCGGTGGAAGGCGCCAATATGTCGCCCCCGTCGCTGATGTCGAGCGCCGACGAGAGCGGCGGCGTGTTGGAACCAGGGGCGACCAACGACTGCAGCGGAAACGCGAGATCGTTCGCCACGAGGAGGGGACCGAAGCCCCGTCCCGCAAGACCGTCCCGATGACCCAGCCGGCGCTGTAGACCCGGGTGGGGCTTTCGAGGCCGAACGCGCCGAGGTCGACGCCGGCGAGCCCGGGCCGCCACAGACATGGCCGGGGGACGATGGGCCTCACGGCGCTCGCCCTCGAGACGTACACGAGAAACCCCCAAGGCAAGCATCGGATCCTCGAGATCATGGCCACACAGGGCGTGCCGCTGCCCGACACGCCGCCCATGGCGGTGCACCGCGGTCGGCTCGATCTACTCGATCAGCACTTGCACCGCGATCCGGCGTTGCGCAAGCGGACGTTTTCGCACCAGGACATCTGGCCGCCCTCGCTCGAGTGCCATGCGGACGAGTCGCTGGCGCTCCACGGCGCGCCGGTGGCCGGCGCCACGCTGCTGCACATGGCCGTCGACTACGAGGAGCGCGGAATCGCCGATTGGCTGCTCGACCGCGGAGCCGACGTCAACGCGCGCGCCGTGGTCGACTCGAGCGGGTTCGGCGGCCACACGCCGCTCTTCAACTGCGTCGTCCCATACAACGGAACCGGATACGCGCGCGCTCGCGTATCATCGCTTGCTCGACAAACTTCGCGGCCTTCCAGGCGTACACGCTGCGACCGCCATGACGGCGTTGCCGTTCCGGGAGAGCGGTCCGGCCCGCGGGACACGGATTGAGAACCACACGTCGGCGACCGGGCAGCCCTGGGAAATCGTCTTTCATCAGCGGGTCATGGCCGACTATTTCCAGACGATGGGGATCCCGATCGTCGCCGGTCGGGCGTTTGAACCTGCCGACGTCACATCGCCAGCCGGCGTCGTCGTCATTAATGAAACGTTGGCGAAGCTTGTCTGGAACGAGCGGACTCCGATTGGACAACGCCCTCGGCCGAATTTCACCGGGATGGACGTGCTGCCCTGGCACACGGTGATCGGCGTCGCAAAGGACGTCAAGCAGGACGGCGTCACTCGGGAGGCGTCGCCACAGCTCTACGTCTTCGCGGAGGAGCAAGCGACGCGCCGCCGACGATGAACGTCGTGCTGCGGACGACGCTGCCGGCAGCCGCCCTGTCCCAGACGATCGAGCGCTCGGTCAAAGAAGTGGACCCGACTGTTCCGATCGTTCGACTTCGCGAGTTAGATGCGGTGTTCGCGGAATCTATTCGGCCCAAGCTCCTGGCACAGTTGCTGGTCGGATTCGGCGGTCTCGCGTTGCTGCTGGCGGCCGTTGGCACTCATGGAATGTTGTCGTGGATGGTGACCGAGCGCCGGCGCGAGGTCGGGATTCGTCTGGCGATCGGCGCGGATCGTGCCCGCATTCTCGCGATGATCATGAAACACGGCAGCCAACTCACCATCATCGGTGTCCTCGTCGGACTGGCCTGCGCGATCGGCCTCAACCGCCTGCTCACATCAGTTCTCTTTGGCGTGAACCCGACTGACACGACGACCGTCATCGCTGTCGTGGCCACGATTTCGCTCGTTGCGGCGATCGCCTGTTGGCTGCCGGCGTGGCGCGCATCCCGCGTCGATCCAAATGTGGTGCTCAGAACTGACTGACATTCACACCGTAACTGTGCGCGCCCGTAGTCACCACTCGAGAATCCTTCGGTTCTTGTCGCCGCGATACAGGCCTGCGACGCGCGGTCACCGACTATGTGCGTTCTACGGTCGATCTGCAGGCGAAACTCAGATGGCCATCACCGCTTACGCAACGCTGGTGGGCGCAATGGTCATGGCTCGTGCGGTCGATGATCGTGCGTTGTCGCCGGAAATTCTGGACGCCGGCCTGACATCGTTTTAAGCCGTGATGCGGCCAGTCACTGCGCACCTGGGTTCCAACTCACGCGGTCAACCGCTTGCGTGGGCGACCACCCTTCGCGCCGTTGGCTTTTGCGGCGGCGGCCTTCGCTTTGGAGCGCCGACGACCGCCACGCTGTCCCGTGGATGCCGCGAACAGACGCGTACCGAACGCTCGTTCGACCAGTCCCGGGACGTAGACATCGACATCGAGCGACGGCCATGACAACGCGTCTCCCGCAGGAGAAACCACGATCGATTCGATCTTGGTCCGGGAGGCTGCCTTTAGGCCTGGAACCAGCTTCCGTGGAATGGACATCGATCCTCCACCACCGAATCGCAAATCAATCGCATCAGCCTCCGAATCGTATCGAGCAGTGACGACGGCGGACGCATCTTCCGCGCGCGCATTTCCACGCGCACGTGCTTGCGCGTATCGCTCACGATCGTTTGCGGAGATCTCAGTCGTTGCCATGAATCCTCGTCCATTCCCTTCTCAGCCAGGCCGCGTGTTCGGCCACAAGGTGCTCCGCCCGCTTGACATCCCGATCGGAGATCGGGCCTACGATCTCAATCGCTTCATGTGTGGAGAGGTCGATTTTCAATACGGCACCAGCTTTCCAGACATGGACGTGCGCAGGCGGATGATCGAAGGTATAGATTCGCACTTCGAATCCGGCTTCGCGAAGGACCGTAGGCATGATACCTAACGCCTTAGGTTAGTTCAAGGCGTCTGAAGCATTCCAGATCCGCCGGACCTCTGTTTCGAGCTGGTCCTGGCGGGCCTTGACCCTGGCGCATTTCGCGCACGACGGTTTCCACCCACGTGGTGGCGCGCCAGCCTGCGTGGCTATCAGTCCTCTGCGACCCGACTGCAGAGTGCCGCGTGATGAACTACGTGCCGCTCAGCCCTCAGCACCGAGGCTCACGCGCGAACCTCTGCGCGAGCGTGCTCCCGTGTCGCCAGCCACTCATCGACTGCTTGCAAGGCGGCCGTATGCGGCCCCGCCGGCAGCCCCTCGTACTCCGAGATCGCACCTGTACTGGCCAACTGAACGAGGTGGTTGAGGTTGGGGAAGAGCCGCACCGTTGCGTGTGGGCCTCCGTCAAGGGGGAACTGCAACTCGACACTGCGGCGTTTATCGTGACCGAAGTAGGTAGTCTCGGATCTACAACAGCGAGCGGCCTCATAATGGCCTCGGTCGGGTACGCCGCTGTCCCAGAGGGGGAGACCACTAGCCCGTAAACCGATGGAGTTCTTCCGGCGTCGGCAGGAATCTGGCGTACTGTGTGAGGCTCGAGGCCTTGACCGGCGCCCCAAGTCTCGCTCTCCTCATCAGAGTCTCCACTTCCTCAAGTATCCCGGCAGCAGCCTTCGGTGTGATCACGACTTCGGTAATCAACGTGGTGAGGTCAATCGGACGCTTCACGCCTTCGGGTAGGGTTGGCGGCGGGTCGTAAACCGGCCTGGAATGGACCCGACCGTCTGCGTCGAAGTGCCGGTTGATGCTGTCGCCGCTGTTCAGAATCCACAGTAGCGCCCGGATCTCGCGCTCGTGCTCGAACCGCTTCTGCTTCGTGGTGATGAAGCGAAGCAGATTCCAACGCGTACCAGGTTGCCAGCCGTAGCGCACGAGCCCAAGGTGTGGCCGGTCGGCAAGCGAATCCAGGCCGGCCCTCAGGAGCGAATAGCGGGACACGATAGCGACGCCGTCGCGGCCGTACTTCGACCACATTGCCGCGGTCTCGTGGTCGAACAGGTACCAGCAGTTTATGTAGAACGCCTGCCGGAACTGCGCCGTCGAACCGAGGTCATGATTCAGCTTCTGGATGTCATTGATGTCGTAAGGATTCAGGCCAAGGGCCTGCCGGGCGAACTCCTCTGGAGGCACGCCCTCGTCAACGTCTTCGAGCTTGTCGGAGCGTCGGAAATAGAGCTGCCCGCTGTCGAGCAAATCACGGAACTTCCACAGTTCCATGAATCGCCAGATCACGGCATCAGGGTCTTGGGGTTCGATTCCGTCAGTGAACTGTTCAACGGCCATTGAGAGCTTCAAGTAGCGGCTGACTAGCCATCCAGCCAAAGGGAGAAACTCAGCGCCGGACCATTCACATGTCCTTCTTCTGGACCCGGACCTCGCCGTGCTGTATGCGTCCGGCCATGCTGCGGTTGTCGGGTGCCCCTTTCATGCCGCGCTGTTCCTCGCGATAGGTCACACGCTCGCTCATAAGACCTGGACCTGTGCGCCGGACCCGGTGAGACGAGGCTCCCGACGAGCGGCCAAGAACCATCGATGATGGCGACATGTTCTGCCGGTCGAAACTCGTCTCGTGCGAGACGTGCGGCTTGTAGCGCCAGAGGATCACCACGGCCAGGATGGCGATGACGACGCCAGGACTAGCATTTGTCAGCTTGCTGGTTGCACCATGGGCCTCTACGAGCCATTCGATGTTCCCGGAAATCCCCAACAGGCTCAAGATGACGCCGCCGAGCAGGGCAAGAAACCCGATGCCCTGTCCCGTCAGAAGTGCTATGCGGTACGTCTGCGACTTGTAGCCTGCGCTTTGCAGCACGCTTGCCGGGAGCGACAGCCACCCGTCCTTGCCATTCGGCTTCTTCTTCGACTTCTTCGCCATGGAGAGCCTTTCAGCAGACGGTCAGATTCCGCCGCTGATCATGGTCTCACGGGCACCGAGAGGCGGGCAAATTGAAAGGCACAGCGAGGCCCGCGGATGACGCCTTCGCTCGCGGCGCCACGCCGGAATCCACAAATGTGGTGTCGGTGCCTCGTGACTTGTCGCCAAGTGGCTTCCAGGTCCAGCGACGGCGGATCGGAAGCGCCTGCGGCGTTACACGGGAGCCACGAGGACTACTCCTAGCACTCTACACGGGGGGCACAGCGCCGATATCTCTGGCCAACCCCAGCCCGTCACGCTCGACCCAAGT
>Ga0326597_10009716_pt1 | contig 12864 bp, 10 predicted proteins | sample RVTome_12_FD_203789 | JGI IMG/M metagenome (GOLD analysis project Ga0326597, IMG submission 203789) | Soil microbial communities from uranium-contaminated site in the Upper Colorado River Basin, Wyoming, United States - RVT100D185 | ecosystem: Environmental > Terrestrial > Soil > Contaminated >... | reverse complement strand
CACGCCTCGATCAGCACGTCTACTTCTCGCATCGCCGGCATGTCACGGTCGCGCGCCTGGAGTGCGGCGTCTGTCACGGGCCGATGGACGCGCAGACGACGCCCCCCCGGGAACCGCTCCGCCGGGTCACGATGTCGAGCTGCGTGGGGTGCCACGAGAAGAGCGGCGTCTCCGTGGACTGCAACGCCTGCCACCGATGAGGATGCGATGAGACCAGGATCCGCGGGGACTCGATGAAGCTCAGGCGGCGGAGCTTCCTGCAAGCGCTCGGAGTCGGCGCTGCCACGCTGTCCCTTCCGGGATGCGCGGACGAGAAGGAACGTCTGGCCGGCCGTTTCGCGCAATGGACCGACCGCGAGGAGACCTGGAAGACCTCGCTCTGCCGGCTCTGCCCTGGCGGCTGCGGGCTCAAGGTGCGGCTCATCGACGGGCGGCCGGTGCAAGTGCTCGGAAACCCTCTGCATCCGGTGAACCGCGGCGGGCTCTGTCCCCGAGGCTTGGCGTCCATCCATGGCCTGTACGATCCCGATCGCTTGCGCGGCCCGCTCGAGCGCGTCGGCCCCAGAGGCTCGGAGCGCTGGCGCTCGATCGACTGGGACAGCGCGCTGTCCCGACTCACCGGCCGTCTCGCGGAGCTGCGATCGGCCGGCACGCCGGAGGGCTTGCTCATCCTCGACGGGCAGGAAGCGGGCCTTCGCGAACGGATCGTCGCGCGCTTCGCCCGCGCCTTCGGGACGCCGAATCACGTGCGCTACCGCCTCCTCGATCCCGAGCGGATCGTGCTCACGCACTCGCTCATGCAAGGCGGGGACGCGCCGCTCGGTTACGATTTATCGCGCGCGGCCTACGTGCTCTGCTTCGGCACCAACCTCTTCGAAGCCTGGCTCTCCCCCGTCTCGCAGATGCGCGCCTTGTCGCAGCTCCGCCGCCGCAGCGAGGGCCCGCGGGGCCGTCTCGTCGTCGTGGAGCCGAGGCTCTCGGTCACTGCGGCGCGCGCCGACCGGTGGGTGCCGATCCGGCCGGGAACCGAAGGGGCGCTCGCCATGGGGATCGCCCACGTGATCCTTCGCGAATCGCTCTTCGACCGCGACTTTCTCGAGAAGCACACGTCCGGATTCGAGGACTGGGTCGATGAGGAAGGCCACGAGCGCATGGGATACAAGACGCTCGTGCTCTCCGAGTACAACCCGCTCGCGGTCTCGAGGATGACGGGCGTGCCCGCGGAGACGATCCTGACCCTGGCCAGGGAGTTCGCCTCCGCCAGACCGGCGCTCGCGCTCGGCGAGCCGGAGTTCTCGTGGGGGCCGAACGACTTCTACGACCGCATGGCCATCCACGCGCTGAACGCGCTCACCGGGAACCTCCGCGGGGGAGGGGTTCTCGCCATCCAGGGCCGGCCACCCGTGACTCCGCTCCCCGAACCGGTGCTCGACGAAACAGCGCTCGCGGGGCTTTCGCGCCCGCGCATCGACGGCGCCGGCGAAGGCGCGCGTTTCTTGACGCGGGACGCGGTGCAGCAGATCCCCGCAAGCCTCCTCTCGCGCCAGCCGTACGAGACCTCGGTGCTCCTCCTGCTCGATGCGAATCCGGTCTTCTCGCATCCGGCGAAGGACGACTTCGCGCGCGCCATCGCGGACGTGCCCCTCGTCGTGAGCACGAGCGGCTTGCTCGATGAGACGGCGCGGCTCGCCGACCTGATCCTCCCGGATGCGAGCTTCCTCGAGCGCTGGGACGCCGTCGAAGCACGCTGCCATGCCGGGTTCTCCCTCCTCAGCGTGGCCGAGCCGGCCGCCCCGCCGGCCGAGGGGATTCGCGACAGCGCGGACGTCCTCCTCGATCTCGCCGCGCGCCTCGGCGGCGCCACCGAGGCGGCGCTTCCCTGGCAGTCGTCCGCGGAGCTGCTCGAGCACCTCTCCCAGGGGGTCTTCGAGGCCCAGCGGGGACACGTGGTCTCCGGTGAGATCGAGGAGTCCTTCCGGCGCATCCTCGAACGGCAGGGCCTTCGCGATCCGGAGTTCGCGACATTCGAGGAGTTCTGGACCGCACTTCGAATGCGCGGCGCCTGGTGGGATCCAACGGCCACCGCCGACGACACGACGGCTCTTCTCAGAACGGAATCAGGTCGCTTCGAGTTCTACTCGCGCCGCCTGGAGTGGCTCTTCGCAGCGGCAGCCCGCCGCCGCGATGGAGAGTCCCCGTCCCTCCAGGCGCGCGCAACCCAAGAGCTGCGGGAGGAAATGGGAATCGAAGCCGAAGGCGACCGCCTGTTCCTCCCGCACCACGAGCCGCCCCGCGAGCCCGAAGCGTCCGGCTTCCCGCTCCTCCTGCGCCCCTTCTTTCTCCTGGCGCTCGGCAGCGGCGAGTCGGCGAGCAGTCCATGGATCCAGGAGGCGCTCGCGGTTCATGTGCCCGCCGCCTGGGAGAGCTGGGTCGAGGTGAACCCCGAAACGGCGCGTGCAGCGGGCATCGCGGACGACGACGCGGTCTGGGTCGAATCACCGAAGGGACGCCTGCGCGTGCGCGCCCGGATCTTCGAGGGCGTGCCGCCGGACGTCGTCGCGATGCCGATCGGCCAGGGCCATGCCCTCGCCGGATCGCAGGGGCGGGACACCGGCGTCAATCCGATGGAACTCGTCGAGAACGTGCGCGACGCGCGGGCCGGCATGGCGGTGCTGGGCCGCACTCCCGTGCGCCTGGTTCGGGCCTGAGAGCGTGGCCCGCCGCGGTGCGGCCGGGCCGGAGACGGAGCGGAGATGCCGCGCTGGGGGATGGTGATCGATCTCGACAGTTGCACCGCGTGCGGGGCCTGCGTCCTCGCCTGCAAGGTCGAGAACAACGTCCCGGCCGTCGGGCCCGCAGAGGCCGCGATGGGCCGGGACATCGCCTGGATGGAGATCATCCCGGAGGCCAAGGGGGCGTATCCCGACGTCCGGATGCGCTTCCTTCCGCGCCCGTGCTTGCACTGCGACAATCCGCCGTGCATCAAGGTCTGCCCCGTGCACGCCACGTACCTGGACCCCGACGGGATCGTCGCGCAGGTGTACGAGCGCTGCATCGGCTGCCGCTTCTGCATGGCCGCCTGCCCTTACACGGCGAAGTACTTCAATTGGCACGGGTACTCGTGCGAGCGCACGGCCAACGGCGGCGCGAACCCGGATGTCTCGATGCGCTCGCGTGGCGTCGTCGAGAAGTGCACGTTTTGCCATCACCGCCTTCAGAAGGGGCGTGACCGGGCGCGCGCCGAAGGCCGGGAGCTTGCCCCGGAGGACTACGTCCCGGCGTGCGCCGAAAGCTGCCCGACCCGAGCCATCGCCTTCGGCGACCTGGACGATCCCGGGAGCGAGGTCGCGCGTCTCTCCCGCAGCGTGCGGGCGTTCCGCCTCCTCTCCGAGCTGGGGACGGAACCGAAGGTCGTCTATCTCACGGAAAGCGAGGAGGAGACCGGTGAGAGGGCTTGACGAGGCACGCGACGGTCATCTCCTGCGACCGATCCTCGGGACCGGCCGAGGGACCGTGCTCGCGATGTCCGTGTTGGGCGCGGGCGTGCTCTTCGGTGCCCTTTCCTACGGCAAGCAGCTTCGTGACGGCCTCGGCGTGACGGGGCTCAATCAGCCCGTCTCCTGGGGCTTCTACGTCACGAACTTCGTCTTCTTCATCGGCATCAGCCACGCAGGCACTCTCATCTCGGCGATCCTCCGGCTCACGAAGGCCGAGTGGCGCCGCCCGATCACTCGCATGGCCGAGGTCATCACGGTCATGGTGCTCTTCATCGGCGCGGGGAACATCCTCGTCGATCTGGGACGCCCCGACCGGCTCCTCAACGTGATCCGGTACGGCCGGTACCAATCGCCGCTTCTCTGGGACGCGACGAGCATCAGCGCCTACTTCACCGCGAGCACGCTCTATCTCTACATTCCGCTCATCCCGGACATCGCGATCCTCCGCGACACGGTCTCGCGGCGGCGGTGGTTCTACCGGCTGCTCGCCCTGGGCTGGACGGGGACCCCGCGCCAGCACAAGGTCCTCGAGCGCTCGATGGGGATCATGGCCATCCTCGTGATTCCGATCGCGATCTCGGTGCACTCGGTCGTCTCCTTCGTCTTCTCGATGACGCTCCAGCCGATGTGGCACAGCACGATCTTCGGCCCCTACTTCGTCGTGGGCGCCATCTTCTCCGGCATCGCCGCTCTCATCATCGCGATGGCGATCCTGCGGCGCGCCTACCGCCTCGAGGCGTACGTCAAGCCGATCCACTTCGACTATCTCTCGCGACTTCTCCTGGTCATGTCGCTCCTGTGGTTCTACTTCACCTTTGCCGAGTACCTTACCGGCTTCTACGGCCACGAGCCGGAGGAGATGAAGGTGTTCTGGTCGAAATTCACCGGCAGCTACGCGCCCTTCTTCTGGACGATGGTCGTCTGCAACCTGGCAGTCCCCGTGGGCATCCTCTCCTTCCGGCGCTTGCGGACGGTCGCGGGATGCGTCGTGGCCTCCTGCGCGGTGTGCGCCGGGATGTGGCTCGAACGTTTCATCATCGTCGCGCCCACGCTGGCGAACCCACGCCTGGGGTACGCGCCGCAGACGTATCTGCCGAGCTGGGTGGAGGTCGGCGAGACGGTCGGGTGTTTCTCGCTCTTCATCCTTCTCTATCTCGTCTTCACGAAGTTCTTCCCGATCGTCTCGATCTGGGAGATCCAGGAGGGACGGACGCAGGGCGTCGAGGAGACCGTGGAGCGGGTGCGCAGCTACCTGCCCGATACGGAGCCCGCATCGGTTCCGATCGCCGCCGGGATGCGCGCCCTCGAGCCGAAGGAGGTACCGCTGTGAACCGCGAGGTGCGCTCCGAAGAGGACCGCCGGATCACGTCCCGGCTCTTCATCCTCTTGCCCATCACCTTCTGCGCCTTCGTCGGCGGGCTGATCGTCTGGGTGGCGCACCTGATCCGTGTTTCCATCCGGATGCGGGACGTCCCGAACGCGTCCATCGGGATCTCTCTCGTCGCGATCCCGGTGTTCCTGCTCATGCTGGGCGTCTTCAACTACCTCTACTGGGGCCTCTTGAGGAACCGACGATGAGCCGCGCGCACCATTCCCTGGCTCCGCTGGCCGGTGCCGCGTCTCTGGCGTTCGTCCTCCTCGCATCCCCGGCTGCAGGCGCCGAGGACGCGCTCGAGGGGCTCCTGCCCGAGGACCCGTTGGCGGGCGGGAAGCTCTTCGTCCAGAGGGGTTGCGTGCGGTGCCATGCGGTCTACGGCGAAGGTGGCGCGCTCGGGCCGGATCTGGGGAAGACGAAGATCAACCGGGGGTTCCTCGAGCTGGCCGGCGTCATGTGGAACCACTCCCCGCGCATGCAGGAGGAGTTCGGGCGGCTGCACTTCGCCCGTCCCGTCTTCACTGAGGACGAGATGGCGAAGATCATCGCGTTCGTCTACTTCCTGAACTACTTCGACAGTCCGGGGGATCCGGTCCGGGGCGAAGCGCTCTTCGCAGAGAAGAGCTGCCGTCGCTGCCATTCCGTCGGAGGGGCCGGCGGTGCGGCCGGCGGGCCGCTCGATGAGTTCGGAAAGTACGCCTCGCCGGTCTTCATCTCGACGGCGATGTGGAACAGCGGCTCGCGGATGACCGAGGCGATGCGCCGGGAAGGCGTCCCCCGTCCGATCTTCGAGCAGAGCGACATCCGGGACATCCTCGCTTTCGTGCGCCGCGACGCTCACCGCGGCGACGACGAGAACCGCGTCTTCCTGCCTCCCGGAAACCCGCGCAACGGGGGTCGGCTCTTCCGCGAGAAGCGTTGCGTCGAGTGCCATGCGATCCGCGGCGCCCGGTGGAGTGCTGGGCCGGATCTCGGGCGGGCGGAGCTGCACGGCAGCCTCTCTGCGATCGCCGGCTTCCAGTGGAACCACGGTCCGGCGATGTGGGAGATGATGGAGCGCAAGGGCCTTCCGGTGCCGCGATTCACGCCGCGGGAGATGTCGGACATCGTGACCTACCTGTACTTCGTCCAGTACGTCGAGGAGCCCGGAGACGAGTCCGCCGGCCGCGCGCTCTTCGTCGAGAAGGGGTGTCGCTCCTGCCATGCCGTAGACGAGGGGACCTCCTCGGAAGGCCCGGCCGTGGCGGGGATGGAACCGTTCCACTCCCCCGCCGCCGTCATCGCCGCCATGTGGAACCACGCCTCGGAGATGGAGCGCCTGACATGGGAGAAGAACATCGTGTGGCCGACCGTGATGGGGCGGGAAATGGCGGACCTCGTCGCGTTCCTCCTCTCGGCCTCGAAGCAACCCGCCGCGGAAACGCGCTGAGCGATTCCTCCCCGGCCGCCACCGGCTCCGCCGGCTCCCCGTGAAAGTCCGCGACTTGATGACGCGGGACGTGGCGATCCTGCCGCGCACCGCGACCGTCGCGCAGGCGATCGCCGTCATGGAGGCGCGCCGCGCGTCCAGCGTCCTCATCGAGCGCGAGGGAGAGGACGAGCCCTGGGGCATCGTCTCCCGGAGCGACGTCGTGCACCGGGTGGCCGCGCGCGGGCTCGATCCCGCCCGTGTGGCGGTCACCGAGGTCATGAGCGCCGCGCTCCTCGCCGTCGATCCGGCGCTCGACGTCGGCTACGCGAGCCGGCTCATGCGGCGATTCCGCGTGCGCCACCTGCCGGTCTTCGAGGGGACGGCGCTCGTCGGCATCATCAGCTTCAACGACGTTCTCCGCATCTTCCGCCTCCTCTCGGACATCCCCTTCTTCCGGAAGCTCCCGCTCGAGGACCTAATGGCGCTCCTCCAGATCGCCTCCGTGCGCATCTGCGCCGACGGCGAGATCCTGGTGCGCGAGGGGGAGGAGGGACGCGAACTCTTCCTGCTCGAGGAAGGCGCGATGTCCGTCTCGACCAAGCAGGCCGGCCGTATCGCTCGGATCCGCGCACACGAGCTGTTCGGCGAGATGGAACTCTTCGGCGGGCGGCGCTCGGCCACCGTACGCTCCGCGGGCGTCTCGCGCGTCCTCGCGTTCGACGCCGAGCGCCTGGTCGCACTTCTGGCCACGCGCGAGCGGCTGGGGGCCGTCGTCTTCGAGAGCATGGCGCGGATCTTGAGCGATCGCCTGCGGCGCGCGAACCGGTTCCTCTTCGTGCGCGGCCTGTGGACGCACCGCGCGCTCGTCCTCCGGGCGACGGGCGTGGTCGCCACCGTCTTCCTCGCGGCCGTCCTGGGACTGGCGGGCGCCTCCGAGAGCCCGTCCTTCTGCAACGCGTGCCACTACATGCGCCCGTATCAAGCCTCGTGGCGGGCCTCGCCGCACCGCGACGTCGCCTGCACGAAGTGCCACGAGGCCTACGGCTGGCAGGGTGCCTGGCGCGGGAAGATCACCGGACTCGCCATGGTGGTCCGTTATGCGACGAAGACCTACGCGCCCAGACCCGAAGCGAAGGTCGAAGACGCCTCCTGCCGCCGGAGCGGGTGCCACGCGACCGAGTCGCGCGCGTGGCTGTTCCGCGCCGCGGGGGGCGGAGGCGCGCGTTTCGACCACGCGCTCCACGAACGGCCGATCCAGGGATTCGGGACGCTCCGCTGCACGAGTTGTCACGCGCATCGGGAGGGGGAAGAGCACTTCGCGGTCGCCGCATCCACCTGCTTTCTCTGCCACCTCGGAGGAACGGAGGCGCCGCCGACGCCCTGCCGCGGCTGCCACGACTTTGGCCCCGTCACGGCCGCCGGCGGGGCGGATCCGGCGCGCGTCCAGCACGCCGCGCTCGGGGCCGCCACCGATTGTCTCTCCTGCCACCGGAACGTCGGCGCCGGCGCCGTGCCCGTGGATCGGACGCGCTGCGCCTCCTGTCATCTGGAGACCGGCCCGCTCGCGGAGGAGCAGATGCACCGCGTCCACGTGCTCGAGAACGGCGCTGACTGCTTCGATTGCCACGCCGATGTGAAACATCCCGGGCCGTCGGATCGGATCCTCGCGGGACGGTGCGAAGCATGCCACGGCGGCATGCACGAAGCGCAGGAGCGGCTCTATCTCGGCGAAGGCGGGGAAGGCGTCCCGCGCCGTCCGGCCCTCATGTTCTACTACCATGTCGAGTGCACGGCCTGTCACGAGCCAGGAGGCGCGGGACCCGTCCCGGGCACGGGCGCCCCTCACGGGATCGCCGCCGGCTCCGCCTGCCTCGACTGCCACGACAAGACTCTCGAGGATCGCGCCCGCATGTGGCGCGTCACGATCGAGCGTTCGCGCGCGCGGGTGGCCTCCAGCCTCTCCCGCTTCGCGACGCTGGCAGGCCCTGACGGGGCGGCGCGGCACCCCGAAGCGTTCCGCCTCTACGAGGAGGCGCGCCACAACTTCCAGGTCGTCGCCGCGGATCCCTCGGCGGGGATCCACAACTTCCGGTATGCTGAAGACCTTCTGAAAGCGTCCGAGGAGCGGATCAGGGAGGCCTTGGACCTCCTCAGTGCGCGAGAGGGGGACGGACGATGAGGGCTCGGGATGTGATGGCCGCGGACGTCGAGTGGATCCGCGGCGAGGCGACCGCGTTCGAAGCGACCGAGAGGATGCGGGCGCGCGGGATCTCCAGCCTGCTCGTCGAGCGGCGCGCGCCGGACGACGCCTGGGGGATCGTCACCCGCACCGACGTCGTGCAGAAGGTCGTGGAGCCGGGACGCGACCCCCGCGGGGTGCGCGTGCACGAGATCATGTCGAAGCCGCTCGTCCTCATCTCGCCCGGGCTCGGACTGCGTTACTGCGCACAGCTCATGGAGCGCACCGGCGTCCGCCGTCTCCCGGTGTTCGACGGACAAGAGATCGTCGGCATCGTCACGCACGGGGACATCGTCCGCGCTCTGCTCGCGTCACCGCCATGAAGTAGTCATCCGCATGACATCGTCAGCGCCATGATGCGGCTACCCTCCATGCCGCAGAGGCTCGCGCCGCGAATCCAGATCGGCGCCGCGCTGGCGCTCCTCGTCGTCGGGGGCGCCGCGGGCACCCTCTTCTATTCGCTCCACCGGCGAGAGCTGATGGAAGGGCTCCGCGAGACCACGTCCACCCAGGGGGCGCTCCTCGAACTGGGCCTCCGCCATGCGATGCTCGACCGCGATTCGAACTTCCTGGAGCAGCTCGTGCGCCGCCTGGGCGAAGAACCCGGCGTCGAGGGGGTCCATGTGCTCGATCGCCAGGGAGACGTGCGCGTCTCCTCCGACCCAGGGCTCGTCGGGACGCACTTCGACCGTTCCGACCCGACGTGTCTCCTCTGCCACCGGAAGAAGCCCGAGGAGAAAAGCGAGACCGCGGTGCTCCGGGGAATGGGCGGCCGGCGCGTCCTTCGCAACGTGAACCCGATCCGCAACGGTCCCGAATGCGTCGGCTGCCACGCCGCGACCGACCGGATCAACGGCGTCCTTCTCGTGGACCATTCGCTCTCGGGGGTGGAGGCGCGACTCCGCAACGAGGCCGTGACCTTCGCCATGGTGACCCTCGCCGCCTTGGCGGCGCTCGCCACCGTGCTCGGGCTCCTCCTCCACCGGCTCGTGCTCCGGCCGGTGGCGCGCATGCGCGCCGCGATCACCGCGGCCGAGAGCGGCGATCTCGACGCCGGGCTACCCTCCGGCGGAGGCGACGAGATGTCCCTCCTCGCCGACCACTTCAACCGCATGTCCACGAGCCTCGGTCGAACGGTGGGGCGTCTGCGCGAGCGAGAGGAGTACCTCGCGCGGATCTTGAACAGCGCCGACGACGGGATGGTCGTCGTGGATCGCGAGCTTCACGTGGTCGCCGCGAACGCGTCGTACCTCGAGCTCTGCGGCAAGGAGACGGCCGAGGTCCTCGGCCAGACATGCTGCTTCGCGCCGCAATGCCGCCGCGACCACTTGGGCGATTGTCCCTCGTGGGCGGCGTTCGAGACGGGCAGCGGACAGCGGACCATCCGCCGGATCCTCGACGAGGACGGAGCCAGCCGGACCTTCGAGATCCACGCCTCCCCGTTGGAGATCGATGGGGAGATATCCCAGTCGCTCGAGGTCTGGCGCGACATCACGGAACGCACCCAGATGGAGGCCGAGCTGGCGCACTCGGAGCGCCTCGCTTCGCTGGGGTTCCTGGCGTCCGGCATCTCGCACGAGATCAACAACCCTCTCGCCACCATCACCGCTTGCCTGGACGGCCTTCAGCGCCGCCTGGCGGACGGGACCGAAGCCGGATCGGGAGCCGCGGTCGTCGGCCGCTACGTCGAGCTCATCCAGAAGGAAGTCCATCGCTGCCGCGATCTCACCGGCAAGCTCATGCTCCTGGCGCAGAAGTCCTCCCCGCTTCGCGAGCCGGTGGACTTGAACGCGGCGCTCGCGGAGACAGTCTCGCTTCTCGAGTTCGAAGCGGAGCGGAGCGGAGCCCGTGTCGTGAAGGATCTGGCGGCGGATCTGCCCGCTTTCCGCGGGGACGAGCCCCGGCTGCGCCAGGTGATGTTGAACCTCCTCCTCAACGCACTCGAAGCGGTCCGCCCCGGAGGGACCGTCAACGTCCAGACTTGCGTCGAGAACGGCGTCATCCGGATCGTGATCCGGGACGACGGCTGCGGCATCCCGCCCGGCGATCTCGAGCGGATCTTCGAACCGTTCTACTCAGCTCGCCCGGGCCGGCGCAGCACCGGCCTCGGCCTCTTCGTCTCCAGCCAGATCGTGCGGCACCACGGCGGCACGATCGAGGTGCGGAGCCAGGCCTCAGAGGGGACCGAGGTGAGCGTTCGCCTCCCCCATGATCGAGACGGCAGGAATGAAGGACCCGATCTCCGTCCTCCTGGTCGATGACGACGAGTCGTTCGGCAAGGTCCTCTCGGACGAGCTGAGCCGGTCCGGCCACCGCGTCCGGCGGGTCGAGTCGGCCGAGGAGGCGCAGACCGTGCTGCTCGCGGAGGGCTTCGACGTCGTTCTCCTCGATCTCCGCCTGCCGGGGATGAGCGGCCTCGAGGCGCTCCGAGGCATCAAGGGAATCCGGCCGGGCTCCGAGGTCGTGGTGCTCACGGGATACAGCTCCGTGGACAATGCAGTCGAGGCGATGCGCGCCGGCGCCTACGATTTCCTGGCGAAACCCTCTCCGTTGAACCAGATCGAGGCGGTGATCCAGAAGGCGAACGAGAAGCGCCGGATCCTCATCGAGAACGAGGCGCTCCGGGTGGAAGTGGGACGCTCGCGGCGGTTCGACCGTCTTGTCGGCGAGAGTCCCGGCATGCGCGCGGTCCTCGAGCTGGTTTCGAAAGTGGCGCCGACCGATTCGACCGTCCTGATCCAGGGCGAGAGCGGCGTGGGCAAAGAGGTCATCGCGAAGACCATCCACGACAGCTCGGAGCGGCGGAGCCGGCCGTTCATCGTCGTGGACTGCGCGGCGCTTCACGAGAACTTGCTGCTCAGCGAGCTGTTCGGTCACGAGAAGGGCGCCTACACGGGTGCCGCGTCGCGGAAACACGGGCTCTTCGAGGTCGCGGACACCGGGACGATCTTCCTCGACGAGATCGGCGAGGTTTCCCCGGCCATGCAGGTGAAGCTCCTTCGCGTGCTCGAGACGAACGCGTTCCGGCGCGTCGGCGGCACGGCGAACATTCGCGTGGATGTGCGGATCCTCGCCGCCACCAATCGCGATCTCCGCGCGCTCGTCCGCGACGGCGCCTTCCGCGAAGACCTCTACTACCGGCTCAACGTCATCTCGATCCTCATCCCGCCGCTCCGCGAGCGCCGCGAGGACATCCCGCCGCTCGCGCGCCATTTCCTGGAGCGCACGCCCCGCCAGGCGAAAGGGATCTCCAGGGAAGCGATGGCGATCCTCTCGAGCTATTCCTGGCCAGGAAACATCCGCGAGCTTCAAAATGTCATCGCCCGCGCCGTCATCCTCTCGCAGAGCCGGGAGATCCTACCTGCCGACCTTCCCGCGCACATCCGCGGAGACCCGGACGTCTGGAACATCCAGGACGGAGACCGGCCCCTCTCGCTGCGCGACGCGGAGAAGCACTACATCGCGGCCCTGCTCAAGCGATTCGACGGCCACAGGGCCACGGTCGCTCGCATCCTCGGGGTGAGCGAGAGGACGCTCTACCGGAAGATCCGCGAGCATCGATAGAAGGTCTGAGGATCGCGCGCCCTCGAAAACGCCTCAGCAACACCTCGCCCTTGGCGTGGCTCAGTCCATCCACTCCCCCTCGCGCCCGCTCCCCGTCCTGTCTCGGCTTCGCCGCCGAACCCCTCGTACGGCAGCGCCTTCGTGGACGGGTTCACCGACGACTGGGATCTCGCACAGGACCTCTTCGCGAACATGCACCGAGCGGGCGATCCGACGAAGAAGCTCGAGTGCCGGGCGTATCTGCGGTTCGATTGCAATCTCCAGATCATGTACGTGCTCGTGCTGGCGGAGCCGGGCGTGGTGGCCTGGCGCCACACGACGACCACGAGCGCGACCTCGTGGGTGGCGCTCGAGACTCCCAATCACAAGGTCGTGAACGAGTACGCGGGAAACGACGACCATCCTCCCGACTTCGCCTGGGTCGATCCGGGATACGATTCCGATCCCTCTCACGTTCGCGGCTTCGAGGCCTCGTTCCAGCTCTCGACGGGCGACGACATCATCTTCATCCACCAGCAGACGTACGAGATGGGTCTCCAGACCGCCTCGACGATCGGCTCGCCCAAGCAGGGCTTGCCGTTCTGAAGCGGATCTTCGAGGTGGATCCGCTGCGTTGCGAGCGCTGCGGGGCCGAAATGCGGGTCGTCGCCTTCGTCCTCGACCCGGAGACGATCGGAGCCATCCTGCGCCATCTGCAAAGAGTGCGCGAGCCGTGTCCGGCCGCGCGCGATGCCTTCCTACCGGCGCGCCGCCAGCTCCTCCAGCGTCGGCGCAGCGA
>Ga0326597_10009715_pt1 | contig 12864 bp, 11 predicted proteins | sample RVTome_12_FD_203789 | JGI IMG/M metagenome (GOLD analysis project Ga0326597, IMG submission 203789) | Soil microbial communities from uranium-contaminated site in the Upper Colorado River Basin, Wyoming, United States - RVT100D185 | ecosystem: Environmental > Terrestrial > Soil > Contaminated >... | reverse complement strand
CCGCACGCGCATCTCTGGCTGACACCTGGGCACTCGGAGGAGGACGCGACGCTCGTCATCGAGGCCGACGATGCGACGTATGCGTTGACCCACCTCTGGTGGCGGGGCGACCGGACGCCGGCCATCGACCCCCTGGCCTGGGACCAGGCCGCCATCGAACGGGGACGCGAGCGGGTGCTCGCCGCCGCCGACATCGTCATCCCGGGCCACGGCGAGCCGTTCCGCGTCAGGGGATGACCGCCAGCCGGAATCGAACGACCCCGCCGGGTGACGGCGGGGTCGCGTTGCGGGGGAGCGTGACGGTCAACCGGCCGTTCGGGCAGCCTTCACGACGACGGTGTTCGCGAAGATGTCGTGGAACCCCTGCTTGGTGGGGCTCTTGGCCGTGGTGTACAGGAGGTAGACCAGGTAGAGCAGGACGGCGAGCGAGATGAGCTGGCCAATCCCCGACACGCTGTTGAGCGCCCCGGACAAGGTTGACGGCCCCCACAGGGCGATGAATCGCTTCATCGCCTGTTCCATTGTCAGGGTCTTGCCGTCGAACGCGTTGCCGACCTGCATCCCGAGGACCCGCATGCCGACGGACGCCCGCATCGAGGTCCAGGTGTAGATGAAGTAGCCGCCGGTGACGACGAGGCTGAGGGCGGCGTAGACGATCCCCGAGACGATGTTCGTCCCGGTCGCCAGCACGCCGGCGTTGAACCCGACGGCCGCGAGGATGATGCCGATCACGATGAGGATCAGGAACATGACGATCGCGTCGATGATCAGCGCGATGAACCGGTTCGGGACGTCGGCATAGACGAAGCCCGGGATCCCGGGCGAGGACGCGGGCGGCGGGGCCTGCCATCCGCCCATCGGCGCCGGGGCCGGTGCGGGCGGCGGGGCTTCGGGGGCGGGCGGCGAGGCCCCCGGTGTGGACATCGGCTCGTCTGCCATGGCTTCCCACTCCCTCCCTCGATCCGGCGTCGGGACGGCGCCCGGCGCACCCGAGGACGCCAGCATAGTCACCTCACGTACTCGCCGGAAGCCCGATCCCGCGGCGTCGGTCCGGCGGCACCTCAGCCGCGGCGGGTCGCGAGGATGTTGAGGCGAACGTAGTCGAGCACGGGTTCGGGCATCCGCCGGGCGACCTCGCGGACGAATGCGGCTCGCTCCGCCTCGGGGAGGCGGGCGACGTGCTCGCGGAGGCAGACGGTCTCCAGATAGGTCTCGAGCGGCTCGCCTGGCTCCAGGCGGGTCGGCTCGTCGGTCAGCCAGACCTCGACGGTCCCGAAGCCGGAGGCGTCCAGGCGGGCGGCCGTCTCGAGCGGCGCCGCGAAGTTGCGGGCCGCGTCGAACCCGTCACCGACCGTCCGGACGATCCGCCGCAGGCCCTCGATGTTGCCGGTCCCGCCGCACTGGGCCACGAGGCGGCCGCCCGGGCGGATGACGGCGGCGAGATTCCGGAAGAGGGCGTCGTGATCCGGGACCCAGTGGAACGTCGCCGTCGAGAGGATGGCGTCCACTCGTCCCTCGATCGGCAGGGGCTGCCCGAGGTCGGCCCGGAGAAACTCGATGCGATCGCCGAACCGGGCCAGCCGGCGTCGGGCTTCCTCGAGCATCGCCGGCGAGGCGTCGAGGGCCACGACCCGACCGTCCGGCAGCCGCTGGGCCAGCGCCTCGGTCACGCGACCGCTCCCGCAGCCCGCGTCGAGGACGCGCTCGCCGCCCGCGAGCGGCAGCCGGTCGAGGACCTCGATGCCCCATCGATGCATGGGGTCGGCGACCCGGTCGTAGGTCCGGGCGTCCCACTCCGCCGTCACGACCCGGCCTCCGCGGCCGACCCGGGGCCGCCCCCCGCGCCTCCTCCGGCGGCTCCACCGGTGGCCGGCCGGAGCCCGAACCAGTTCACGACGGCACCGCCGAGGAGGAGGCAGCCGACGACGAGGATCGTCGCCGCGAAGGCCTCGCCCGACGCCTGCCGGGCGGCGTCGGCGATCGCCGGGTCGACGCCCGGCCCGGGCACGTTGAGCGGCTGGACGGCGGCCCGCAGCTCCGGCGACGTCGGGTCGAGCCCGGGGACGCGGCTCGCGAGCGAGGCGTAGAAGCGGTCCGTGATGACGATGAAGATCGCGGCCGAGACGAGCGGCTGGCCGACCCGCGAGAGGGCGTTGTTGATCGCCGAGGCGAGGCCCGCCCGCTCGACCGGCACGGAGCCCATGAGCGTCGAGGTGAGCGGTGCCACGACGAGCGAGATGCCGATCCCGAAGAGGATGACGGACGGCAGCGGGTCGATGAGCGCGGCCAGGGGCGGCACGAGCGAGGCGGCGTCGTCGACGCGAGCGAGCCACGGCGTCGAGCTTGCCGGGACGCGGAGCCACCAGAGGACGCCGGCGAGCATGAGGAGCGGCCCGGCGACGAGGAAGCGGCGCGCGCCGTACCGGCCGGCCAGCGTTCCCGCGTGGGCCGAGAGCAGGACGAGGGCAAGGCCCATCGGCAGGCCGATGAGCGCGGCCGCGAGGGGCGTGTAGCCGAGGACCCCCTGGAGGAACAGGCTCTGGACGTAGAGCAGGACATACAGGGCGGCATAGATGAGGAGCGTCGAGAGGTTGATCGCACTGAACGTCCGGTTCCGGAACAGCGCCGGTGGCACGAGCGGGTCGCGGCGCTGGAGCATGAGGATCGGGAAGGCGACGAGGGCGACGGCCCCGAACCCCAGGGTCACCAGCGGACCCGGCTCCGACCAGGCGACCTGCTGGCCCCGGATCGCCCCGAACGCCAGGCCGCCGACGGCGACGACGGCCACCGCCGCCCCGAGCCAGTCGAAGCGTGTTCGCACCTCGGCCGGGCGCAGCTCCGGCACGTGGCGAATCGCCAGGACGAACCCGAGCGCCACGAGCGGCCCGTTGACGAGGAAGATGCTCCGCCAGCCGAACGCCTCCACGAGCGCACCGCCGACCGGCGGCCCGACGATCGCCAGGGCCGAGGTCGCCGAGGCCCAGATCCCGAACGCCCGGCCCCGCTCCCGTCCCTCGAAGATCGCCGTGATGATGGCCAGCGAGCCGGGCACGAGGAGGGCGCCGGTGATCCCCTGGAGGAGGCGGGCGGCGGCGAGCACGTCGAGCGTGGGGGCGAGCCCGCAGGCGAGCGACGTGACGCCGAACCCGGCCAGGCCGATGACGAAGACCCGCCGCCGCCCATACCGGTCGCCCAGGGCGCCCGCGAGGAGGAGGAACGCGGCCAGCGTCGCCATGTACCCGGCGACCACGTAGACCTGGCCCTCGAGGACGCCGATGCCGACCGCCGGCAGCGTGGCCCCGATCCTCGGCAGGGCGATGTTCACGATCGTCCCGTCGAGGAAGACGACCGCCGAGCCGATGATCGCGGCGCCGAGCGCGCCCCGCTGGGTCGACGTCACGGGGCGAGTGTATCGGCGCCTCGGAGAGAACCCCGACAGGCGCTAGACTCACCGCCGTGCCCGGGCCCGTGGCGCTGGTCGGCGCCGGTGAGTTCCTACCGGGGATGGCGGCCTTCGACCGCGATCTCCTCGCCTCGATCAAACGCGCGCGTCCACGGGTCGTCATCCTGCCGACGGCATCGGCGCCCGACGGCGAGGCAGTCTTCCGGCGCTGGGCCGATCTCGGCGCGGATCATTTCGCCGGCCTCGGGGCGGAGGTCGAGCCACTCCTGATCCGGAACCGCCAGGAGGCCGGCGACGAGGCGGCCGCCCAGGCGATCGGCGAAGCCGATCTCGTCTACCTCTCGGGGGGCCGGCCGGCCCACCTGCGGCGATCGCTCGAGGGCACTCGCGTCGGCGCCGCCCTATGGGCCGCCCATCGGCGCGGGGCGGCCATCGCCGGCTGCTCGGCCGGGGCGATGGTGCTCGCGTCGCGCCAACCGGAGTTCCGGCGCTGGCTCCTGCCGTGGCCGCTCCGCTGGACCGACGGGCTCGGGCTCGTGGACGCCCTGGCGATCCTGCCTCACTACGATGCCTGGCCGGAGGCCGTCGTCGCGCTCATGGCCCTCCAGGCGCCGCGCCACGTCGCCGTCCTGGGCATCGACGAGGACACCGCGGTCGTGGGTCGCGACGGGGCGTGGCAGGTCCACGGGCGAGCGCGGGTCACCCTCTGGCGGGGCCGCCACCGCGAGCGCTACCGGCGCGGCGAGACCTTCCGGCTCTAGCTCGACTTGTTCGGGCACCTCGTGGCGGGCCCCCGGCCTTCGGCTCTGCTGCGACGCTGCCCCAGCGTCACGGCCGCGGTCAAGGGCCCCGGGTCGCGATCTGGACCGCGCGCGAACTACTCCGGGCGGATCTTCCGGAAGCAGTCCGAGCAGTAGACCGGGCGGTCCATCCGCGGCTTGAACGGCACCTGGGCCTGGTTGCCGCACTCCGAGCAGAGGACCGCGAAGTACTCGCGACCGCTGCCGGTCTCGTAGCCGCGGGGGCCGCCCAGGTCGCGGGCGTCGAACCCGCCGTCGCGAGCGACGCGGCGGCTGGCGCGGCAGCTCACGCAGCGCTTCGGCTCCGAGGAGAAGCCCTTCTCGGCGTAGTACTTCTGATCGTCGGCGGAATGGATGAATTCGACGCCGCAGTCGACGCAAGCGAGTGTTCGGTCGACGTAGGTCACGAGGCTGCCTCCAGAGCGCGATGTCAGCTTGGCGCGCTCCGCGGGATCGGCGTCGGGACGGCCCGGACGGCTTGAAGCCGGGGCCGCGACCCGTGGTGCCGATGTGGAGTCCCTTGGGCGGGGCGCACCGGTGTTCGTTCGGGCGAGGATACACCGGATCTCCATCGGGACGATTCCGGGGGCCCTCCCGACGACGTCGACGGACGGCAGAGCCGCGTGCGGGATCGCGCTCGGGTGTGACAGGCGACCTGTCACAATGCGGTGCGACGGTTCCGGGCGGCGGGCGAAGAGCAATGGGGGCGCTTCGCTCGCCGGGACCCGTGGGGGCCGCGCGGGGGCTGCCGATCCGGTGGCATCCGCCGGCCCGGACGGGTCGTGGCACCCGGTTGCGTCCCTCGACCTGGGATCCAGCTGGAGGCCGACAGACCGAATGCTCCGAGTGCTCCATACAGCCGATGTCCACCTGGGCGCGCGCCACGCGGACCTCGGGGAGCAGGCCGCCGCCCAGCGCGAGCGCCAGTTCGCGGCCTTCCGGGCGACGATCGGCGTCGCCCTTGCCGAGCCTGTCGACCTCGTGCTCATCGCCGGCGACCTGTTCGACTCGAACGTCCAGCCGCGCCGCTCCGTCGAGCGGGTCGCGACGGAGCTTCGGCGACTCGTCGAGGCCCGCATCCGGACCGTCCTGATCCCGGGCACGCACGACGTCTACGACCGCGCGTCCATCTACCGTTCGTACGACCTCCCGGCCCTCGCCGGGGCGGTCGGCTCGGACCTCCTCACCGTGCTGACGCCGGAGCGCGCGTCGGTCGCGCTCGAGCCGCTCGACGTCGTCGTCCACGGCCAGGTCTTCGCCACGAAACGGGCGCCGCACTCGCCCCTCCGCGACCTGGACGTCGCGACGACGCCCGGCGCGGCGTCGCCCGGGGCGACGTGGCAGATCGGCCTCGTCCACGGCTCGATCGCGATTCCCGGCCAGACGACCGGCGACGAGGTCGTCATCACGACCGACGAGATCGCCGCGACCCACCTCGACTACCTCGCCCTCGGGCACTGGCACTCGACGAGCCGCGGCAGGGCCGGGACGACCGTCTACGCCTACTCGGGGGCCCCCGAGCCCGTGGCCCTCGACCAGGACCGGGCCGGCAAGGTGCTCCTCGTCACCCTCGACGAGCGCAACGGCCTGAAGACGGTCGAGATCACCGAGCGCCAGGTCGGCCAGACCCGCTTCGAGCGGCTCGAGCTGGACGCGCCGACGGTTCCCTCCCAGCCCGCCCTCATCCAGCTCCTCGGCGGCCGGGCAGACCCGGACGTCGTCCTCGACGTCCGGCTGATCGGCGTCCGCCCCGACGCCCTCGACCTCCACACCGACGAGGTCGAGACCGCGCTCGCCGGGCAGTTCCTCAAGATCCGGGTCCGCGACCGATCGGTTCCCGCCCTGTCGGAGGGGGCGATCCCGCCGCCGGACACGATCCTGGGGGCGTTCATCCGCGACGTCGAGGCGCGCGTCGCCGAGCTCGAGGCCGCCGGCGATGACGCCGCCGGCGAAGTCCGGGACGCGCTCCGCCTGGGCCGGCTCCTCCTCGCCGGCGAGGAGGTGACCCTGTGAGGATCACCCGTCTCAGCGTCGAGCACCTCCGCCGTCACGAGCGCCTCAGCGTCGAGCTCGCCCGCGGGTTGACCGTCGTCCGCGGCCCCAACGAATCGGGGAAGACGACGCTCCAGCGGGCGATCGAGCTCGGGCTGACACGCCGCGTGACGTCGGGATCGGCCGATATCGACGGGCTCCACACGTGGGGCGCCCCGGACGAATCGCGACCGGTCATCCGGATCGACTTCGAGCAGGAGGAGGACGACGGCGTCCACGCCGGGTTCGTCGAGAAGGCATTCCGGGGCGCCAAGGGCGTGGTCCGAATGGAGTACGAGGGCCAGTCGATCGCCGACCCCACCCTCGCCGACCAGGTCCTCGCCGAGCTCAGCGGGATCCCGACCGAGGCGTTCTTCCGCTCGACCGCGTCGGTTCGCCACCACGAGGTGGCCGACCTCGCCCGCGATGAAGGCGCCCTCCGGGACCGCCTCCAGGCCTCGATCTCCGGCGCGGATCGGGGGACGAGCCGGGCCCGCAAGAAGCTCGACAAGGCCCTCTTCGAGCTCAACACGAAGGGCGAGAAGAACCCCGGCCGGCTCAAGGTCGCCGAGGCCGAGGTCACCCGGTCGGCCGCCGCCGTCGAGGCGGGCGAGGCCGCGCTCGCCCAGCTGGAGCGCGACCGGGACCGCCTGTCGCTCGCCCGCGAGCAGCGCGGGGAGGCCGACGGGGCGCTCACCGAGCGCCGCTCCCTCCTCGAGAAGGCCCGCCAGGCGGAGCGGCTGACCGCCGAGCGCGAGATCGCCCAGGAGCGCTTCGAGCGCTACCGGGCGGCCGTCCAGGTCTCTGAGGAGATCGCCGGGCTCCACGACACGCATCCTGCCCGCGACCCGCTGCCGGTCCTGCGCACGACCGTCGGCCGGTTGCGGGACGTGGACATGCGCATCCGCGAGCTGCGGGCGATCCTGTCCGGCGAGGTCGAGGTCAAGTTCGATATCGAGACACCGACCCCTCGCTCGTGGCGCCCGATGGCGATCCTGGCCTTCGTCCTGATCTTTGCCGGGATTGCCGCCGCGGCCCTCCAGCAGTTCGAGGTCGTGGTCCTGCCGAACGGGTTCGCCATCCCGCTCATCCTCGTCATCGGCGGCTTCGTCCTCGCGATCCTCGGCCGGAACCAGCGGATCCAGGCCCTCGGCTTCCGTCAGCAGAAGCAGCTCCGGGACGTCGAGATCGACCGCCGCCTCCGGGGCCGCTCGCAGCTCGAGCAGGAGCTCCAGCAAGCCGAGCTGGACATGGCCAACCAGCTGTCGGGGCTCGAGCTCCCGGACATGGCCGCCGCCGATGCGCTGCTCTCGGCGGAGGAGGCCCACGTCGCGAAGATCGAGGTCCTGTCCGCCCAGCTCCAGGGCCTCGTCGGGCGCGAGCCACCGGACGTCCTGCCCTCGATCCGGGATGCGGCGGCCCTCGAGATCGACCAGAAGTCCGGCGCCCTCGACGCCCTCGGCCCGATCGCCAAGGAGCCCCGGGCCCGGGAGCGGCTGGAGGTCGAGGTTGCGGACGCGGAGCGGGCCCTCGAGGCCGCCCGGGACGAGGAGGCGAACGCCCGGGCGAGGGTCGAGCAGAACACGGTCGACGCCGAGGAGGTCGCCACCCAGGCAGAGAAGCTCGCCACCTGGCAGGAGCAGCTGACGACCCTCCAGCGACGCGCCCGCGTCTACGACCTGACCCTCCAGGCCATCGACACGGCGGAGCGGGCGACGATGCGGACGGCCACCCGCTACCTCGAGAAGCACATGGTCGGCGACCTCGCAAAGGTCACCGACGGCCGCTATCGGCGCGTGCGGGTCGACGATGCCACGCTTGGCATCGAGGTCTTCGCGCCCGAGCGGGGTGACTGGGTCGACGTCAGCGCCCTCAGCCAGGGGACCCTGGATCTCGTCTACCTCGCGGCCCGGATCGGGCTGGTCCGGCTCGTCACCGGGGACCGCCGGCCGCCGCTCGTGCTCGACGACCCGTTCGTGACCCTCGACGACGACCGCGCCCGGCGCGCGCTCGAGCTCCTCAAGGCGATCAGCAACGACTTCCAGGTGATCTACCTGACGACCTCGGAGCGCTACGACGCCACGGCCGACGTGGTCCGCGTCCTCGACGGCCCCACGCTGGCGGATCGGGAGGCCGCCGGGGCCGCCTGACGGGCGCGTCCTGCCGGGCGTCCGGTGTTCGATCTCGTCGTTCCCGCGTCGCTCGCGGTCGTCGTCCTCGCCCTCGTCTCGGCGGCGGCGTGGGGGACCTCGGACTTCGGGGGCGGGTTCCTCGGGCGGCGATCCCCGATCCTCGGCGTCCTCGTCACGACCCAGGGCGCGGGGCTCCTCATCGCCCTGCCGGTCATGGTCGCGCGGGGTGAACCCCTCCTCGAGGGCCGTGACCTGGCGCTCGGCCTCGGGGGCGGGCTGCTCGCGGTGGTCGGCGTCGGCTCCCTGTACGGTGGGCTCGCCATCGGGCGGATGGGGGTCGTCGCACCGGTCGCGGCCGTGCTCACCGCGATCACGCCCGCGCTCATCGGGATCGCCCTGGAGGGTGCCCCGCAGCCGATCGCCATCGCGGGGATGGTCCTGGCGATCGGCGCGGTCGTCATCGTCTCGCGGGTCGCGGACCACGCCGGCGCCGATCGGCCCTCGGGGCTGTCCCTGGCCCTCGTCGCGGGCGTCTCGCTCGGGCTCCTGAGCTTTGTCCTCTCGCGCGTCGGCGACGCCTACCTGCTGGCGCCCCTGGTCGCATTGCGCGGCGTCCAGGTGGTCGTGTTCTCGGCGATCATCGTCCTCGGGCGGCGCGCCTGGCGGCTGCCTCGGCCCAGCTGGCCGCTCGCCCTGGGCGTCGGCGCGATTGATCTCGCGGGGAACGTCGCCTTCCTGAGCGCGGCGCGCATCGAGCTCGCGCCGGCCGCGGTCCTCTCGTCGCTCTACCCGGTCGTCACGGTCCTGCTGGCCGCGACGATCCTGCACGAGCGGATCACCCGATCGCACGTGGCAGGGATCCTGCTGGCCCTCATCGGCGTGGCCATGATCGCGAGCGGCGTGGCAGCCGGCCCCTGATCGTCGATCGTCGCCTGGCGCGCCTCGCGACGGCGCTCGCCGGACGACGGTTTTCGCGTAGTGACCGCCCCGATGTCGTTATCCAGGTCCGTGGCCGGACGTCGACCGTCATGAGGGCCAGCAGGGGTGAATCCTCCGGCTAATGACCACCTGGCGGTCGTACGCGCCCGAGTCGACCGCGATTCCGGTCGCCCGGGCCGGCCAACGATTCGTAACGCCACGGTTGGCGGGAATTCGGGAACTCTCGGGCGCCGCCTTTCGGGCGAGCACGCGACCGGCCGTGGGGCAGGGGCGAGCTACCGCCCGAGGCGAACCACCAGGCGATCGACCTCCGCCGTCGTCCGCAGGCGGACGATCCGGGCGTAGCCCTCTGCCTCGAGTGTGCCGAGGTCGTGGGTGCGGGCCAGCGCCGCGAGATGGCGGGTCACGACCTCGTCCGGGACGCGACGTTCCGTCCTGCCCGCGTTTCGGGCCCGGACGATCGCCTCGGGCAGGTCGAGGACGATCGCGACGACCGGGACGCGGTGGCGCGCCGCGATGCGCCGGATGGCGCGCCTGGCCGCGGCTGTTGCGTTCGTGGCGTCGACGACGGCCAGCCCGCCGCTTGCCAGCCGGCGATCGAGGGCCCGGTGGAGGGCCGCGAAGGCCGGCCCGTTAAGGCGCTGGTCGGCGGCATCGCCGGCGATCGCCTCGCGCATCGCGTCGGACGAGAAGATGGCCTCGGGCGGGAAGTGGCGCCGGGCGAAGGTCGACTTGCCCGCGCCGGCGGCGCCGACCAGGAGGACCACGCATCGAGCGGGGATCGCGAGCTCGGCCATCGACGTCGATGATCGCACCGGGCGACGGTCATGCGACCGGCGACGATGCGCCGGCGCCGAAGATCGTCAGCTCGCTCGGCGGCGCGCCTCCCAGCCGCCGGCATCGGTGCGGCGGACCTCGTAGGCCGGCTGGTCGTACACCGTCGGCCCGCGCCGCGCGCGACCGTCCGTCAACCGGTACTTCGAGAAGTGCCACGGGCAGACGAGGCAGCCGTCCTCGATCGTGCCGCCCGACAGCGGCCCGCCCGCGTGGGCGCACGTGTCGTGGAGGGCGAGCACGGTCTCGCCCTGGCGGACGAGGGCCAGCGTGTTGATCCCGAGCTTCGCCTTCACGGGCTTGCCCACGGGGATGTTCCCGGCCCCGTCGAGCTCGGCCGGCTCGAGGGCGATCCACTTCGTGCCGGCGCCCCGGAAGGCGTGCCGGCTGACCATGTTGCCGAGGGCATAGACGACGTCGCCGCCGACGTACGCCCCGGCAGCGAGGACCAGGAACGCGACGACCGATGTCCAGACGGCCGCCGTCCGGTCGTCGCCGCCCGCGCCCCGGATCGCCAGGGACGCCACGTAGACGAGGAGGGCCACGACCATCAGCGCGCTGTGGACCGTCGCCCGTTCGCGGGCCGTGCCGTCGGTGTCGGCGTAGTCGGCGGCGCCGGCCACCGCTGCGGCGAGCATCGTGAGGATCCCGACGATCAGGGCCACGTCGGCGGCCGTCCGCAGGTCGAGGACGTCGAGGACGATGACGAGGAACAGGATCCCGATCGGAGCGTCGGTGAGGACGCCGTGGAGCGGGTGGCCCAGCCAGCGCCCGTTGAGCAGGTCGCGGATCGCCGGGATCGGGCGGAAGAGCGCATGCAGCCAGCGGTGGTTGAACTCGCCGAGCGGCTTCGCCCAGCGTCCCTGGGCCTCGATGATCCGGGCCAGCCAGCGGTCCATGGGCACCTCCCGCGGCGGAGCCTAGCGCGAGCCCGGGGACACCGCCCATTCCGGTAGGCTCCCCGGGATGTCAACGAGCGGTCGACAGGGGTGGCCTACGCTCGTCGCCGTCTTCTGGATCACCTCGATGGTGGAGGGCCTCGGCGTCAGCCAGGTCTTCGCCCTGCTGCCCTCGCAGCTGTCCACGATGGGCGTTCCCGACGCCGACCGGCTCCAGTTCATCGGCCTCTTCAGCGCCCTCCTGTTCGTCCTCGGCATGCCGCTCGTGCCGCTGTGGGGCGTGTGGGCCGACAAGTACAGCCGCAAGGCGGTCATCGTCCGGAGCGCGCTCGTCGAGGTCGTCGTGTTCATCGGCATGGCCCTCGCCCGGGAGCCGTGGCACGTCGCCCTGAGCGTCCTCCTCATCGGCTTCCAGCTCGGCAACACCGGGGTCATGCTGGCCGGCATCCGCGACGCGACCCCGCGCCCGAGGCTGGGAACCGTCATCGCGATCTTCGGGGCGTCGGGGCCGGTCGGCTTCGCGGCGGGGCCGACCCTCGCGGGCATCCTCATCGACGGCCTCGGCTGGTCGATCAGCGGCGTGTTCGCCCTGTCGGCGGCCCTCTCCCTCGGCACGGCGGCGCTCGTCGCGTTCGGGTCGCGGGAGGTCCGGCCGGAGGTCGTCCCGGAGGGCAGGGTCCTGCCGCTCGCCTTCGGGGCCCTCCGGGGCGTGCTCGGCGACCGCGCGGTCCGCGGCATCTTCGTGATCTTCGGGACGGCGTTCCTGGCCAACCAGATGTCGCGACCCTACGTCCCGGTCGTGGTCGAGGAGATCGTCGGCCGCGGCCCGGGCCTTGCCAGCGGGATCGCGCTCGTGGCCGGCACCGCCGCGCTCGCCGGGGCGCTGCTCTCGCCGGCGGCCGGCGCGCTCGGCGACCGGATCGGGTTCCGGCCGGTGCTGGTGGCCGCGCTCCTCGCCGGCGCCGTCGCGCTCGGGCTCATGCCGCTCGCGCCGTCAATCGGCGGAATCGGCCTCCTGGCCCTCGTCGCCGTCGCCTTCGCGGCCTGCACGTCGTCGGTCAGCGCGATGGTCTTCGGCCTGCTGGCCACGGAGGTCCCCGCCGCGCGCCGGTCCCAGACCCTCAACCTCGTCTACCTGCCGCTCTATGCCGCGGGGATCATCGGGCCGGCGCTCGGCAGCGTCGTCGTGACCGCCGGCCTGCCCGCCCCGTTCTTCCTCGGCGCGGCAGTCTTCGTCGCCGGCGCCGTGATCGTGGTCCGGCACCACGTCCGGCCGGCGGGTGACGTGAGCGAATCGCCCTCGGCAACGCCGTTCGCCTAGGTCGGCCGGCGCGGCCGCGAGGCCATGCCCGCCCTCAGGCCGGCAGATCGCGCTCCGTCGGTCCCGTGTAGCTGGCGTCGGGGCGGATGATCCGGTTCGAGGCGGCCTGCTCGAGGACGTGGGCCGTCCAGCCGGCGTGGCGGGCCAGGGCGAACGTCGCGGCGAAGAGGTCGGGCGTCAGGCCGACGCCCTGGAGGACCGGCGCGGCGTAGAACTCGACGTTCGTCTTGAGCGACCGCTCGGGGTGGAGCTCGGCGAGGACCCGGAGGGCGACGTCCTCGACGGCGATCGCGAGGGCCAGCCAGTCGGGCCTGTGGTCCATCGATTCGGCGACCTCGCGGAGTGCCTTGGCCCGCGGATCGTAGGCCCGGTAGACGCGATGGCCGAAGCCCATCAGTCGCTCGCCGCGGGCGATCGTCTCGCGGACCCAGGCCTCGGCCCGCTCGGGCGAGCCGACGGTGTGGATCTGCTCGACGACCTCGGACGGGGCGCCGCCGTGGAGCGG